>Ga0302157_10002235_pt1 | contig 22722 bp, 15 predicted proteins | sample I_Bog_N3_3_FD_193502 | JGI IMG/M metagenome (GOLD analysis project Ga0302157, IMG submission 193502) | Peat permafrost microbial communities from Stordalen Mire near Abisko, Sweden - I_Bog_N3_3 | ecosystem: Environmental > Terrestrial > Soil > Wetlands > Peat | place: Sweden: Abisko, Stordalen... | reverse complement strand
CGAATACATCGCACCGATGATGACGTTGTTCCAGATCGCGCCCGACTGGATGCCGTCGGCCAGGTTCAGGCCGTACTTGCCGCTGTTCTCCAGCCAGTTGTTGAACACGTTCATGCCGGTGAAGCCCGTCCAGCCGGTCGGGAATCCGGTGTACGTGTTGCCCGCCAGGCCGACGTTGTCGAAGAACTGGATCAGGTTGCCGCCGGTGATGTCGTGGATCCAGTTGAATCCGATGTTCCAGTTCAGCGCGCCGGAGTCGGCGTAGATGCCGTGGTTCTCGTTGGCACCGGTGCAGGCGATGTCGTGGATGTGGTTGCCCAGCACCGTGGTGCCGTTGCCGTGTCCGGACACGCCGGCCGCGAGCGAATGGATCGCCGCGGGCCACGGGCCCAGCTCGTTGTTGACGACGCGCCACGGACCGGCCGAGTACTGCACGTTGACCGGTGCCGCGTCGGACGTGGCGTTGGCATTGACGTCCATCTGCAGGTTCGAGATCGAGACGTAGTCGCCGGTGGTGCCGTAGTACGCGGAGTTCGCGCCCTGGAAGCCGCCGCGCATGTTGGCCGGCGTCGTGTAGTGGACGGTCTCGATCGCGTTGCCCTTGATCGGGCCCGGATAGGCCGTGAACTGGATCCAGCCCGTTCCGGCTGCGCCGGTCGGCTGGGAGCCTTCCTGGTTCGGATAGCGGAAGCGGAACCACGACGAGTCGAAGCCGATGTCGGACCACGAGCCACCGCGGATGACGACCTGGTCACCCGCCTGGATGATGGCGGCCACGCCGCCATTCGTGGTGGTCTGCAGGTTGCGCCATGGGTGGGTGATGTCGCCGGCGACGGCCGTCGTGTCGTTGCCGGTCAGCGAAACGAAGAGCACGCGGCCCGGGTTGGGCGTGAACGTGTTGTTGGTGTTGCTCGCCGAGTTGCCCACGACGACCTCGACCGGCTCCGGGGTGCCGAGCGGCAGGTTCAGGTTGCCCACCTGCACGGTGATCTGCTGCAGGCCGAGCTTGCCGCCGACCTTGGCCGCCCCCAGGGAGCGGTAGTTCGCGACTTCGACGCCGCCGATGTAGACCTTGGTCGTCGTCCCGAGGCTGCTGGCGCTGCCGAAGTTGCTGCCGAAGATCGAGAGGTAACCACCGAGATTGTTCTCGCCGCCGGTGATCGGGCCCGACAAGGCATCGGTGTACTGCACGTAGGGCGCGCCGCTGATCGGCACGACGGGGGCGAAGCTCGCGGCCACCGTCTTGCTGGCCGACAACGTGACCGCGCAGGTAAGCGCCGTTCCGGTGCAGCCGCCGGTCCAGCCGCCGAAGGCGTAGTTCGCGGCGGCCTGGGCGGTCAGGGTGACGGCGGTGCCGACGTTGTATGCGGTGCTGCACGAGGACGCGCACGTGCTACCGGCTGGGGTGGAGGAAGCGATGCTGCCGCCCGTGGTCGTCGTGATCGCCAGTGCGGCCGTGGTCGGCGCGGGCGCGGGCGTTGGCGTGGGTGCCGGTGCCGGCGTGGGTGCCGCCGTGGACTGGCCGGAGTTGCCGCCGCCTCCGCAGGCGACCAGTGCCATCATGCTGCCGATCGCCATCAAGGCGCGTGCGCTGTGGTTGCCAACGTTGTTCATGTTCATGGGGTGAGTGTGGGTTGCGGTCTGCGCTCGGATTGCTCGGACAAATGCCCTGTTTGTCCGCCATCTCGCAACTCCGCGGTGCGCAAGGGGCGGGCTGAACCGATGCGGCGGCTCACGAAGCGTCTTCTACCTCATCGGAGGTCATCAAGCTCGACTGTAGCGGCCGGGACTGCAAGCATTTGTTGCTTGAGCACGAAAAAGCCGGCCGCGGCGGATGCCGGGCCGGCTTGAGAGCGGGACTGCGCGCAGTCCCGCGTGTCCGCTCAATTGACGCGTTCGTAGGCACCGATGTCGTCCGCGCCGCCGGACGGGCGGGCGTCGAGGGACGTGATGTCGTCGACGATCGTGAACGGGATCGCCTGCGTGCCGGTGTTGACGGCCGGGCTCGCGGCGGTCAGCGACAGATCTTCGGTCGTCGCCGACGTGAACAGCGGATTGCCGCGGATCCCCAGCGCGTCCCGGGTGTTGGTGGTCCAGCCGTAGCCGTAGTCCCAATACAGGTTGCGTGCGAAGGCGAGGTACGCGTCCGAATTGCCGGTGTTGTCATAGAAGCTTGACGACGGGGTCGTGTGCGGGCCGGCGGCGAAGATGTTGTCGTAGATGCGGATCGTGCCGGTCGGGTTGTAGTTGCCCCAGGTGTTGAGCACCTGGCCGTTGCCCGAGCCACTGGCCAGACGATCGTTGTCGTAGAACGTGTTGAACGCCACGGTCAGATCCATGTTCTGCGAGATCGTGTTGATGCGCAGGCCGGAATACGTCGCACCGATGATGACGTTGTTCCAGATCTGACCCGACTGGATGCCGTCGGCCAGGTTCAGGCCGTACTTGCCGCCGTTCTCCAGCCAGTTGTTGTGCACCTTCATGCCGGTGAAGCCCGTCCAGCCGGTCGGGAAACCGGTGTAGGTGTTGCCTGCCAGGCCGACGTTGTCGAAGAACTGGATCAGGTTGCCGCCGGTGATGTCGTGGATCCAGTTGTAGCCGATCTCCCAGTTCAGCGCGCCGGAGTCCGCATAGATGCCGTGGTTCTCGTTGGCGCCGGTGCAGGCGATGTCATGGATCAGGTTGCCGAGGACCGTCGTGCCGTTGCCGTGTCCGGACACGCCGGCCGCGAGCGAATGGATCGCCGCGGGCCACGGGCCCAGCTCGTTGTTGACGACGCGCCACGGACCGGCCGAGTACTGCACGTTGACCGGTGCCGCGTCGGACGTGGCATTGGCATTGACGTCCATCTGCAGGTTCGAGATCGAGACGTAGTCGCCGGTGGTGCCGTAGTACGCGGAGTTCGCGCCCTGGAAGCCGCCGCGCATGTTGGCCGGCGTCGTGTAGTGGACGGTCTCGATCGCGTTGCCCTTGATCGGGCCGGGATAGGCCGTGAACTGGATCCAGCCCGTGCCGGCGGCGCCGGTCGGCTTGGAGCCTTCCTGGTTCGGGTAGCGGAAGCGGAACCACGACGAGTCGAAGCCGATGTCGGACCACGAGCCGCCGCGGATGACGACCTGGTCACCCGCCTGGATGATGGCAGCCAGGCCACCATTCGTGGTGGTCTGCAGGTTGCGCCACGGGTGGGTGATGTCGCCGGCGACGGCCGTCGTGTCGTTGCCGGTCAGCGAGGCGAACAGCACGCGGCCCGGATTCGGCGTGAACGTGTTGTTGACGTTGCTGGCGACGCCGCCCACCACGACCTTGACGGGTTCCGCCGTGCCCAGAGGCAGGTTCAGGTTGCCGACCTGAACGGCGATCTGTTGCAGGCCGAGCTTGCCACCGACCTTGGCTGTGCCGAGGTAGCGATAGTTGGCGACTTCGACGCCGCCGATGTAGACCTTGGTCGTCGTTCCGAGGCCGCTGGCGCTGCCGAAGTTCAGGCCGAAGATCGACAGGTAGCCGCCGAGGTTGTTCTCGCCGCCGGTGACCGGGCCGGAGACGGCGTCGGTGAACGTCACGATCGGCGCACCAGTGACCGGGGCCGGGGCTGGGGCCGGTGTTGGAGCCGGCGTCGGAGCCGGAGCCGGAGCCGGAGTAGGGGCAGGCGCGGGCGCAGGCGTCGGAGCCGGCGTTGGCGCAGGCGGCGGCATCGGCATCGGCGTCGGAGCCGGAGCCGGAGCCGGAGCCGGAGCACCGCCCAAGGCGACCGTCTTGAAGAGGGCGGAGATCGTTTCCGTGCTCGACACCTTGGTCGAGCAGGTCGTGGCGGTGCCCGAGCAGCCGCCGCCGCTCCACCCCGTGAAGACGTAGCCGGACAGGGCATTCGCCGTCAGCGCGAGGGAGGTCCCGGCGGCGATCTGGCTGTTCTCGCACAACGAGGTCCTGGGGTCGCTGGTGCAGCTGATGAGGCCGTAGGGCGAGCTCTCGACCTTGCCGCCGACGCCGTCGGCGACGGTGAGCGTGACCATCGACGAACTGCTCGTCGAGCGATGGCTCTGGATGGCGGCCGTGCCGGCCGAATCGGCCGTGTCCGCGAGATCAGCGGACTGGCCGCCGCCGCCGCCGCAAGCGGCCAGGGTGGCCAGGGCGGCCATTTCGACAGCCGTGATTGCGGCTAACTTCATCTTCGTTTTCATGGTGCAGATCCGACAAATTTCTTTGGACAGGCTTCCGCCCGCCTTGCGGCGTGCGACGCGACTCATTGCAAAGTGCGAGGGATCTCCGACGGGCCGCGAAAAGGTGAGCGGTCGCGCAGATCCCGTATGGCGTTGCCGGACTGATGTCGGGGCGTTGGAAGCCTGGGCACTGTTTGCTGTACTCAGCGTATCGGCAAAGCGAGAACCTCGCGTAAGTCTCGATGTCGGCCCGGTTACAAACGACCGAGCTGACGCCGCGCGACAGAAGTCACGCGGTCGAGCGGCGTTATCGGGTCCGTCGGGGTACCCTGGGGAGTACCCTAGGTGTTCCCCAATATGGGGGATTGCGGATCGCCAAGTTCAGGAAATCGCATAGGCGGAATCCATGACGGATCGGGCCCGGGGAGGGCCCGTCACGACCGTTCGCGGCGATCCGGAAACGAAGCCCTTGCACATCGTTGCCCTAGGGCAACGGAAACGCTTTCAAGGCGAAAGCGTGAAGAGTTTGGCAGAATCTCAACTTACGTTGACTTACGTATTCAAGCCTCGAACGGCCCCTGCGGCTGCTCGACAGCACGATGCAGGGGTCCGAATTCGAGTCCGGCCCGTTCCCATTCCGGCATTTTCGTTGCCAGTGCGCGTACGGTATACGCGTTGTGATCGTGGAACAGGAGCACGTCGCCGGCCATCGGCGGCGCGGCATCGATTCGCCCGATCAAGGCCTCGGTGCCGTCCTGGCGATAGTCGCTGTAGGTCTTCGACCAGTGCACCAGGGTGTAGCCGGCGTGGCACACCGTGCGAATGGCGCCGAGGCTCACCTCGCCCTTGGGCGGTCGGAACAGCCCGGTGTCGAGCCCCGTGGCTTCGCGGATGACTCGGCGGCAATGCGCGAGGTCGGCTACCAGCGCCGTCCGGCTCAGCGTCGTGATCACGGTGTGGTCGTAGCTGTGGCCGCCGATCCCGTGTCCCTCCGCCACGATGCGGAGGGCGATTTCCGGATGTTTCTCCACCTCCCGGCCGACGACGAAGAAAGTCGCGCGCACGCCCGCGTGCGCGAGCGCGTCCAGCATGGCTGGCGTGTGCTCGGGGTGGGGTCCGTCGTCGAACGTCAGGGCGACACCGCCGTCCGCCTTCGGCATGCGCCACAGGAAGCGCCCCGGGAAGACGGCCCGCTGCAGCAGGTCCTTGGACAGGCTTCTAGCGAGCGCCAGCATGCGCTGCCTCCATGGCGACGCCTTCAAGGACGTCGCAGTTGCGTCGGCCCAGGGCCGGCCAGGTGAGATGGGCGATCGATGACGAGATCTGCCGCGCGTCCCAGTCGCGGCCGAGCGCGGCTGCGAGGGCGGCGGCGAGCGCACCGGGCTCGCCGGGCGGCACCAGCACGCCGTTGACGCCGTCGTCCACGAGATCCGGGATGCCGCCGACGCGGCTCGCCACGACCGGGATGCCGCTGGCCAGTGCCTCGACCACCACGTTGGGCGACCCTTCCGCATGGCTGGGCAGGCAGAGCAGGTCGGCGGCGGCGATCCAGTCGGCAACCACCGCCTGCGGTCGCGCGCCCAGGAAGGTCGCCTGGGCGGTCACCCCCTCCTGTTCGGCCAGTCGCATCAGTGCGTCGCGTTCGGCACCTTCGCCGATCAGCACCAGTCGCGCGGGCGCCGCCTCCGGTCGGCTGCGCAGCAGCAGGGCCCAGGCGCGCAGCAGCACGTCCAGCGCCTTGACCGGCACGAGGTGGCCGACGAAGAGGACCAGACGGACGTTCGCGTCCACCCCCAGCTCATGGCGCAACGCGGCGCGAACCGCCGGGGTGCGGGGATGGAACACCTCGGGCGAATAGCCGGCGCACGGGATGCATTCGATGCGAGGCGGGGGCAGGCCGGTGAGTGCGGTCACCGCACTCGCCAGCGGTGCGCTGACGGCGATCACCCGCTGCGCCGAGCGCAGCGCGGCGCGGATCTGCGGCCTCAGCAGGCGTTCGCGGGCCGACAGGTTGATGTCGCTGCCGTGGGTCGTCGCCACCAGCGGCAGCCCCAGCCAGCGCGCCGCGATGGCCGCGCCGACGACGTCGGGATAGGCGCAGTGCGCATGCAGCACGAAGCGGCCGTGACGCTTCTTGAGCGCCCGCAGGGTGCGCCACACGCCCACGAAGTAGGACAGGCCCGACAGCCAGTGCAGGCCGGGCACGGCTAGGTAGCGCGGGTGGATCAGGGTTCGGCCGGCCCAGGTCTCGACGGCCGGCACCGGCGCGGTGTCGCGCCACACCCCGATCTGCGGGCGGCGCGGCACGGGGATGACCAGGTCGATGTCGCAGTCGGCGGCCAGCGCGTCGACCAGGTTGCGCAGGAAGGGCGTGCGCAGCGGGTCGCGGGGGCTCGGGAAGAAGGTGGTGAGCACGACCACGTGCAGCCGCGCCGCGCGAGTGGCTTCGGCGACGTCGACCGCCCGGGCCGGCGCGGGCCCGGAGGGCTCCGGGCGCAGCGGTTCCCCGCCCGTCGCATTCACGCCGCCGCCTTCGCGTGCACGCGTTCGTAGAGTTGCTCGTAGCGCTCGATCATGCGGCGGATATCGAACGTCGCGTGGACGCGTTCGCGCGCGGCCGCGGCCAGGCGCGCCCGTTGCGCGTCGTCGCGGCACAGGGCGATGAGGCAGGCGGCCAGCCCGGCTTCGTCGTCGCTCGCGAACAAGCGGCCATCGACGCCGTCGCGCACGATCTCGCCGTTGCCGCCCACCGCGCTGGCGATCGGCGGTACGCCCGCGGCCATCGCCTCGAGCAGGGTGTTGGACATGCCTTCGCTGAACGACGGCAGCACGAAGATGTCGAACGCGCCGAGCACCCGGTCGACGTCGTTGCAGTGCCCGAGCAGGTGTACGCGCGATGCGACGCCCAGCGAGGCGGCGAGCGCCGTCAGCGCGGCGCGCTCGGGGCCTTCGCCGGCGAGCACCAGGTGGACATCGAGCCCGCTCGAGGCCACGGCGCGCACGAGCAGGCCGTAGTTCTTCACCGTGGCCAGCCGGCCGACGCTGCCCACGACGAGCGCGCCGTCCGGAACGCCCCAACCGCGCCGCAGGGCCTCGCGCGGGCGCGCGGGCGCGTCGGCGGGCGCGCGGTCGCCCGCGTCGAAGCGGCTCAGGTCGACGCCGTTGTGCAGCACCTCGATGGCCGAGTCGGGCAACCCCACGTGCCGGACCAGGTCCGCCTTCAACTGGCCCGAGACGGCGAAGATCGCGTCGGTGTGGCGGCTCATCCAGCGCTGCACGGCGAAGCGCGCCGGGCGGTCGTCGAACGTGCGCCCGTGCTCGCTGTGCACCAGGGCCGGTACGCGGGCGAGCATGGCGCCCGCGAAGCCGTAGAAGAACGGTTCGACGTTGCGGGTGTGCACCACGTGCGGCCGCGTGCGCCGCAGCAGGCCCGCCAGGCGCAGCGCCAGGCGCGGGTCGTTGCCGCCGCGCCAGTCCATCTCGTGGACGACGACGCGCGGGTCCTCGATGCGGCGCGCGAACTCGCCGGCGCGCTTGAGGCAGCATACCGACGATTCAAAGCGCGCGCGGTCGAGCCGGTTGATGACGTTCACGACCCCGTTCTCGAGGCCGCCCGGCTCCAGGCTGAGCAGCACATGGAGAACCCGGATCGGTGCCGCGCTCACGCCGCGAGCGCGGCCGTCCGCGCATCGATGTCGAACACCCGGTCCACGCGATCCCAGCGGAAGTCCGCCAGCAGGCGCACGAGTCGCGGTTCGGTGCGATGCAGGCTCACATAGTGGCGGAAGCGCGACTTCGCGCCGACGCCGGCCACGCGCGGTTGCTCCGGGTCGATCTCCCACGGATGCACGTAGAAGATCGCAGGCTGGCGCTCGTCGCGATTGAAACGCGCGATCGCATAGCGCGAGGCGGCGTAGGGCAGCAGGCGGAAATAGCCGCCGCCGCCGATCGGGATATTGCGCTTCCATGCCTGGACGGTGGAGATCGGGATCTCTATCAGGCCGGCCGTGGCGCTGTAGGGAAAGCGCGGCGCGTCGGGCATGCCGTAGTGGTCGTGGCGCACCGGGTAGACGCTGGAGCTGTAGACATAGCCGGCGTCGCGCAGGCTGTCGAACGCCCACAGGTTGCGCTCGTCGATCGAGAAACTGGGCGCCCGGTAACCGCGCACGGCGACACCGCCGATGTCTTCGAGGATGCTCTTGGCGCGCACGATGTCGTCCTCGAACTCGCCCCGCGACAGTTCGTTGGCGCGCTGGTGGCCGTAGCCGTGGCTGGCCAGCTCGTGGCCGGCGGCCACGATGCGGCGGATCAGCGCGGGGTAGCGCTCGGCGATCCAGCCGAGCGTGAAGAACGTTGCATGGGCACCTTGCGATGCGAAGCGCGCGAGGAGGCGGTCGACGTTGTTCTCGACGCGGCATTCCATCGTGTCCCACGCGCTGCGCGCGATGTAGGGCGCCATGGCGGAGACCTGGAAATAGTCCTCCACGTCGACGGTGAGTGCGTTCACGATCGCCGGGTGGGCCACGGCGCCTGCGGCGCCCGGCGAGACAGTGGTCATCCGATGGTCTCCACGCCTCGGCGGCTGGTGCGGTATTTGTGGCCCAGCCAATGGGCCAGCCACTTGGTCAGTCGAAACGCGGCGCCGCCGTCCCAGACGTCGGGGCTGGAGGCCTGGTCGCCGATGTTGTTGTCGTTGGCGAGCGTCACGCGCACCGCGCGTTGCGCCAGCTGGGTATCGAGGCCGACGGCGACGTCGCAGTGGCCGGCCAGCTCGTCCTCGTCGCCGGCGTCCGGGCCGACCGCGATGCAGGTGACGCCCAGCGCCTTGGCCTCCTCCAGCAGGCGGCCGTCGGCGCCGGTCACCAGGCACCGTGCATGGCGCAGCAGCGCCAGGACATCGATGTAGCCGCGATCGTGAACGAGCAGCACGCCGGCCTGCTCGAGCAAGTGGTCGCAGCCGGCGGCGATCACCGCCGAACGCTCGGTCGCACGCAGCGGCCAGACCAGCGGGATGTCATGCGAGAGCTGGCACAGCACCGGCAGGAGCTGCGCCACGATCTTCTGCGGATCTGGGCAGGTGGGGAAGCGCCAGGCGAGTACGCCGTAGCGGCCGCGCAGCGATCCGACGGGCAGGTCGTATTCGACCAGGATCTTCTCCGCGGAACGCAGTTGCGGAAACACGATGCCTATGAACTTCGCCGCCAGGCTGCCCATGAAATGCACGTGCTCCGAAGGCTTGCCTTCGCGGATGAGCCGGTGTGAATCGGCGACGTCCTGCGTCAGCGACTCGCAGGCCAGGCGATCGATCAGGGCGCTGTTCAAAGCCGCGTCGCTGCCGCCGCAGTGCAGGCGGCCGGCGTCCAGGTGCAGGACGTGGAAGCCGCGCTTGCGGGCCAGGAGCGCACAGGCCAGCGTGGAGTTCTCGGTGCCGGCGACGAGCACCGCGGTGGGCGCCTCCTCGTCCAGCACGGTGTCGAAGAGGGCGTTCGCCGCCGACACCACCTGGCCGTAGTCGCCCGAGTCGAGCGCCAGGTGGATGGCCGTGTAGGCCGACGTGAGCTTGGCGTCTGCCACCTTGCCGACCGTGCGCTCGGCGCCGGTATGCACGATCGTGGGGATGGGCACGCTGGAGAACTCGCCCAGCACCTGGGCGAGCGATGCGAACTTCCAGAAGCCCGACGCCGAATCGCACAGGAACAGCACGCTGCGCGTGGCGTCGCGCACGGGCGACGCCGACGGCGATGGCGGCGGCGGGCGCCACTCGCGCGCCGGCTCTGCACGCCGCGCCGGCAGGCTGATCAAGGTGCCGGGGGCGGCGGTCTCGATCTCGAGGTTGATGTCGATGTCGCCGCCGCCGCCGCCGGTGTCGTCGTCCGCCGCCACGCTCACGGGGGCCAGGTCGCTCAGGCCGCCGATCTCGGCGCGCAGTTCGCCGGCCGTATCGACGACCATGGCCTCGGTGACGCCTGTTCTTTCCTGCAGGTAGGCGGCCAGCATCAGCCGGTTGCACAGACGGTTGATGCGCCGCGGCACGCCAGCGGTCCAGGCGTGGATCTTCTCGTAGGCCGCGATCGAGAATTCCGGATTGCCGGCCCAGCCCACGTGGTGCAGCCGATGCTCGATGTATTTGCGCGTGTCTTCGCAGTCGAGGGGCGTCAGGTGGCAGGACGCCGTCACGCGCTGGCGCAGTTGCTCCATGGCCTTGGACTTGAGCAGGTTGCGCAGCTCGGGCTGTCCGACCAGGAAGCTCTGCAGCAGCGACTGGGTGCCGATCTGGAAGTTCGACAGCATGCGCAGCTCTTCGATCGATTCGCGCCCCAGGTTCTGGGCCTCGTCGACGATCAGCAATGCCCGCTTGCCCAGCACGGCCAGAGAGGTCAGGAAGGCCTCGAGCGTCGAGATGAGGTGCGCCTTGGAATCGCCGGTCATCGGCACGCCGAACGCGATGAGGATGGCGCGCAACAGGTCGCCGGCGGCGAGCTGCGTGCTGACGATCTGCGCCGCGACGACCTTTGTCGTGTCGAGCTCGTCGAGCAGCATGCGCACGATGGTCGTCTTGCCGGCGCCGATCTCGCCGGTGACCACGATGAAGCCTTCGCCCTGGTGCGCCCCGAACTTCAGGTAGGACAGCGCATGGCTGTGCCCACGGCTGTCGTAGAAAAATGCCGGATCGGGATTGAGCTGGAACGGGGACCCGGTGAGGCCGAAATGCGACTCGTACATGGGATCAGTATTGCACCCTCAACCCGGCAAATGCCTGGTTTTCGCGCACTTCAGTGGTGGTGGAAGTCGAATTCAGCACGACGTGGGAGTTGAAATGGCGGATGCCGCAAGAAAGAGTGGTTCGCGGCCCCAGCCGGCGCGTGAGGCTCAGCGTGCCGGCCATCTGGTGCGAAGAATCGCCAGCGCGGGTGCCGAGGGCTTCGATCGCGCTCCACTCGATCTCGGCAGCCGCCGAGACATTGGGCATCAGCCGATGGTAGAGGCCCAGCGAGCCGCCCCACTGCTGGCTGTCGAAGGTGGTGGCTACCGGTGTCGGCGGCGCACCGGGAAGCGCCACGGCCTTCTGGTAGTAGGCCGAGGCGTAGACCGTGTTGCGGATGCCATTGAAGATGAGGTTCAGCGTCGCGCGGGTAGCGAGCTGGGCCGATTCGGAAATGATCTGCAGCGGCTGCGCGAAGCTGTTGGGCAGGTTGCGGGTCTGCACGAGGTCGTCGACCGCCTGATTGTTGCTGTCCGCGTCGGGCGTCCGGCTGCTGAGCAGGGCGCCGAGCAAGGTGGCCGGGTCGCTGTCGGGCCCGTAGACGCCGAAGGTGGACGGACTGGCCGACGGTGTGCGCGTGAGCGACAGGTCGACCGTGCTGAGCGGCAGCCGATCGCGCAGATGCAGGTTCAAGCCGGTGCCGAAATAATGATGTTCGGCGTCGACGTCGAGCGAGGTGCGTCGCGACGGACGCCACTGCAGCATGGCGCCGTAGGTGGTGTCGTTCTGTACGACGGATGAATAGAGCGCGTGCTCGCGCCCGCCGATGAGGCCCACCACGAGTTCGCCGTCGAGCGCCGCGCTCAAGGTAGCCTGCAGGGAATCGGTGCGCAGGACCGACGCGCTGTCGTCCTGGTAGGTCGTGTCCTCGTGCGAGGCGTCGATCGACACGCCGAACGGCGTGGGCTTGCGCACGATGTTGACGACGTCGTGCTGGTACGTGGAGCCGTCTGGCGCTGCCAGGTTCGTCGAGTCGTCCGCCTTGTTGCGGGTGATGGTGGTGTCGCTGCGCGCATTCGCACTCAGCGTGGACGAGAAGTCGTGCGCGAAGTAGGGGCTGGCGCGCAGGCTGACCGTCGAGACGGTATTGGCTGTCGACGACGTGTCGGACTGCGCGGCGAGCGGATCGCTGCGCGTGCGCACCGCGGCGGCTTCGCCGTCGAAGAACAGCGCCTGCTCGAGCAGGATCACGTTCAGGTCGAGGTGGCCGCGAGGCAGCACGCGATCGGGCTCCGTGTGGTTCGCATAGCCGATGAAATCCAGGCCGGCGTCGCCGGTGATCGTCACCCGCGCACCGCGGCTGCGCACGAGGACGCCCGCATCGACGTCGCCGATGACGTCGCTGCGGCGCAGCGCAGCGGTGGTCAGTTCGCTGTTGTCGGTCGCGACGGCGCTGACGGCCAGCGTGGGCTGCAGCGGCGGCGACGTGGCGGCGTTGGCTCCGGCCGCCATCGCCAGCAGGACGAAGCGGGATGCGCTCGCGCGGGCGAATTTCGCGGCGCTACGACCATCAGGTCTCGTAGTAGTCATACGCGTCCGCATTCGCCATCGTGGAACGATTCAATACGGTCGACACCAGCGGGCACGAGTCGAGGGCGGCATAGGCCTGCGAAACGGCGCGCGAATCGGTGCTGTCGGCCTGAACGACCATGACGACCTGGCCGACGCGCGAAGCGAGATGGCGCGTGCCGCTCGACACGAGGATGGGCGGCGCGTCGAAGATCACCAGGCGATCGGCGTAGCGCTCGGACAGTTCGGTCAGCAGCCGATCGATGTAGCCGCTCGCGAGCAGCTCGGGCGAATTGCGATTCTCGGTGCCGGCCGGCAGCAGCGTGAGCTTGGGCACGTTGGTACGCAGCAGCACGTCGGAGACGTCGAGTTCGGGCTGGGCGGCGAGATCGAGCAGCCCCTGGCCCGAGCCGATGCCGTAGCGCTGCAGCACTGACGGCCGCAGCACGTCGGCGTCGACCAGAAGCGCGTGGAGGTCGACCTCCATGGCCAGGCTCATCGCCATGTTCATCGAGAAGAAGGTCTTGCCTTCGCCGGCTGTCGCACTCGTCACCAGGATGAGGTTGCGCCGCAGCCCGCGCGCTGCAGCCGCATCGACGTTCTTGATCAACGCCATCTTGATGACGCGCATCTGTTCGGCCAGCATCCGGTCGGACAGCATGGGCGTGAGGTAGCCCTGTGCGGCCAGCTGGTCGAGGTCGATCGCGACCTCGCGCGAACGCTTGCCGAACGCACTGTCGATGGCGGGCGCGGTTGTGACGGCGGGTGCCGGGGCCGGGGCGGCGACGGGCACCGGAGTGGAATCGCGCACCGGCGCCGGAGCGTCCAGCACGGCGACGCCGGACGCCGAGGCGCCTGGCGGGCCGCCCGGCACTTCGATGCCGGCACGGCGCAGCTCCTCGAGGCGACGTGTGGCTTGTTCGATGATGTTCATGGGCGGCGCGCGATTCACAGGAGGTGGCCCAGGCGCTTGGTGACCAGGATGATCCAGACCCCCTGGGTCACGAAGAAGACGCCCATGACGATGAGCACCCGCTGCATGTCCGTACGGCGGGTGGCGACGATCCGGGATGTGGTGACGCTGCTGATGATGCCGATCACGGGACGCTTGGACACGGCCTCGAGCTGCGTGGGCGACGAGAAAGTGGGATAGACGAGGCTCAGGCCATAGGCCAGCGCGAGGCCGATGCCCAGCGACGCCAGCATGAAGAGCATGGCCAGTGCGGTGCGGTCCGGGAACACGGCCTTGGGCGTGACGTGCGGCGGCTCGATCACGCGGAAATCCGCCAGTTGGTCCGACTCGTCCATCTTGACGCCCAGGGACGCCGCCTCCCGGCGCGAGACCAGCATCTCGTAGTTGTGGCGAATGACGTCGTAGTCGCGATTGAGCTGGGCCAGTTCGGCCTCCGCCTGCGGCACCTTGCTCGCGGTGGAACGCAGTTCCTGCAGGCGCGCCTGCTGCGCGCCCAACTGCGAGCCGAGCGAGGCGACGTTCGCCTCGGCGTCGGCCAGCGAGATGCGGATGCGCTGGAACACCGGGCTGGTGGCGGCCGAGCCTGCGTGGCCGCCGCCGGCCTTGGCGGCCGCCCGCTCCGCGGCGCGCTGGGCTTCCAGTTGGCGGATGGTCTGGCGCGCGCTCACGACGTCGGGGTGCGCCTCGGTGTACTTGCGCAGGAGCTCGTCGAGCTGCTTGCGCTGGGTATCGATGCGCGAATCCAGCTCGGTGGGCACGGCCGTGGCGCCGGTGGGATTGATGGCGTCCGCCGGCAGGTGCGGATCCTCGCCTGCGAGCTCGCGCTTGAGTGCGTCGCGCGCCTGTTCGGCCGCGGCGTAGGCGATCTGCAGGCGCGTCACCTCGTCGGAGATGGTGGACGTGCGCGCGAAATAGTCCTGGGTCGACACGCCCGAGACGCCGAAGTTGCGGATCTTGAAGTCCTTGAGGCGGCCTTCCGCCTCGGACAGCTTGGTCTCGTAGGTCTTGATCTGCGCGTCGATGAAGGTGCCGGCTTCGCTCGAATCGCGTTGCTTGGCATCCGTCCCGTTGCCGACGAACAGGTCGACGAGCGCGGCGACGATGGCCTTGGCCGCGGCCGGATCGGGGTCGCGGAAACTGATCACGTACAGGTTGCCGCCGCTGGAATCGACCTTGATGCGATCGATCATGCGGTCGACCGCCTGTTCGTGCGCGATGCCTTGGCCGGCCGGGTCGGTGTTCGTCGCCTTCAGGATGCGCTCGACGTTGGGCCGCGACACGAGCGTGCGGGCGAGCATCTTGACCTGTTGATCGGTATCGGGCTGGAAGGCCAGGCCGACCATCAGCGGCTTGAGCACCGTCTGCGTGTCGACGTAGACGCGCGCGCTCGCTTCGTAGCGATTGGGCGCCATCCACACGACGGCGAAGCCGGCGATCGCGGCCAGCCACATGGTGGCAATGGCCAGCCAGCGGCGGCGCCACATGGCCCGCAAGGCAACAAGAACTTCCTCGACGATCTGGTTCACGGGCGTTCACCCATCCCTGCACGCACGCGCATCACCCGAATCCTAGAACCAGCTCTGGGGGACGATGATCACGTCGCCGGGCGCCACCGCGGCGTTCGCGGAGATGTCCCCGCGCTTGAGGAGATCTTTCAGCCGCACGGTGTAGGACGTGTTCTTGCGCACCAGCACGGCACTGTTGCCATCGGCGAAATCGGTCAACCCGCCGGCCGCGATCATGACGTCCAGCAACGTCATGTTCTGGCGGTAGGCAATCGCCTGCGGCTTGGCGGCTTCGCCGACGATGCGGATCTGCTCGGAGAAGGTGCCCTGGAAAGAGGTGACCAGCACGGTGACGTTCGGATCGCGCACATACTTCGACAACGCCTTCTCGATCTCCTGGGCGATCTCCCCGGGCGTCTTGCCGGCGGCCAGCAGATCCTGGACGAGCGGCGTGGAGATGCGGCCGTCCGGGCGCACCGACACGATTCCGGAGAGATCCGGATTGCGCCAGACCACGATGTTCAGCGAATCCAGCGGTCCCACCTTGTAGAGAGCGTCAGCGGACTGTTCGTCCAGCGGCGCGAGCGGGTGGGTGGTGGCGCAGCCGGCCAGCCCGAAGGCGAGGCAGGCCAGGATAGCCAGCGCCCGCAGGACGCGGGCACCCGTGGAAAACGGAGTCATTGTCATTGTCCTTCGCGGAAGACAACGACGCTCACGGTTTCGATCAGCACGAGCAGGTCGAGCACCAGCGAGTTGTTCTTCACGTAATAGAGATCGAATTGGTGCTTGCGGCGAGCGTCCTCGATCGACGCGCCGTAGCCGGAGCGGACCTGAGCCCAGCCGGTGAGGCCGGGTTTGATGCTGTGACGAAGATCATAGAACGGGATGTGCTTGCGCAGTTCGGCCACGAAGGTCGGACGTTCCGGGCGCGGGCCGATCAGGCTCATCTCGCCACGCAGGACGCTGAACAGCTGGGGCAACTCGTCGATTCGCGTCTTGCGCATGAAGGCGCCGACCGGAGTCACGCGGCTGTCGTTCTTGGCTGCCCAGCGCGCCACGCCATCCTTTTCGGCGTCGCTGCGCATGCTGCGGAACTTCAGGCACATGAAGATCTTGCCGCCGAAGCCCACGCGCTCCTGGCGATACAGGATAGCGCCCGGGCTGGTCACGTGAACGGCGATGGCCGCAGCGACCATGACCGGCGCGGCCAGGGTCAGCAGGATCGCCGCGCCGACGAGGTCGATCAGGCGCTTGACGACATGACGCGCCTTGCCCTGCTCGAAGCCCTTGCCATAGACGAGCCAGCTGGCCTTCAGGCTGTCCAGAGGCACCTCGGCGCGTGCGCGCTCGAAGCAACCGGCCAGATCGAGGACGGGGATGCCGCGGATGCGGCACGCGAGCAACTGGTCCATCGGCACGTTGCCGCCCCGCTGGTCGCGCACAGCCACGACGATTTCGTCGATGCCATGGCGGAAAACGAGATCGACGATCGACAGGGAGCCGTCGAACACCTGCTCCTGGCCGAGATGCGCGGAGGCGCCCGGCAAGTCCTGGGGCGTGGCCATGTAGCCGACCACGTTGCGCTGCATCGTCTTCGATTCGCGGAAATCGCGCGCCACGGTTGCCGCGTCCGGGCCGGTCCCCACGATCAGCACGCGCGGCACCCGCAGCGCCTTGCGCAGACGACGACCCGCGTACTTGCCGACGAGCAGGCAGCCGGCCAGGCACCAGATCGCACGCGGCATGAGCAGCGACGCGTAGTTGGCGCCCAGGGTCGCTTCGAAGATCGGATACGCGATGCAACCGGTGATCGCGGTGGCCGTCAGCATGCGCCAGAAAGCAGCGGAGAAACGCAGGCGCGCAGGGCGGTACAGCCCCAGGCAGGCAAACATGAAGACCGCGGTGAGCGCGAAGGCAGCCGCGAGTGTCAACAGCCAGTTCAGAGTCAGCAGATGCGCGTGTCCCACCAGGTCCGGCATCGACACGGATGCCAGGACGACGGCCAGGAAGCACAGCGATACATCGACAAACAGCGACGACAGCGGAACGTTGCGGAATGCAGCGAACATGGAGAACCCCTCCTCCGGCGGCCTGTACGGGCAACGGATCTACGTCCGTCGTTCCTCGTCACACCGACGATACAGATACGATTGCAACAAAAGGTGTCGAAAAACGCATCCGCCCTGAACGAGCGTTTCGTCTCTCCCAACTGACACTTGCTTGCCTGTTCCGGATGCCCTGTCATCGGGTTCGCTGAATAGGCCGAGCCGAGTCTCCCGCAACTCCCACTGGCTGCACATCCCCGCATTTGGGGGGGTGCCGGCTGAACAGTGCTGGAATTTCGTCCTCTGGCGCTGTCCGTTTGAGAGGGACTGGCCGCGTGGCGATTTGCGGGGAAACGCATGGTGCGCCCAAAGACGTGCGGGCGGAAGTCAGGAAGCTGTCTGGAGACCTAATCCGCAACAGTGTGAGCAAATGAATCTTCAATACTGCACGAAAAACGCCGCGCGCTCCCCCCAAAAGTTCGGGGTCTGCGGGCGATGCGGTCGCGTAGACTTGCGGCAGAGGGAAATCGAGCATGAACAAGACACTTACGGTGGCCGTTGTCGGCCTGGGCTACGTCGGACTACCGCTGGCCGTCGCCTTTGGCAAGAAATTCCCGACGATCGGCTTCGATCTGTCGGCGCAGAAGATCGAGAGCTACGGTCGCAACGTCGACCCGATGGGCGAGATCGAATCTGCGGACCTGGAGGCCGCGCGGCTGCGCCTGTCCACCGATCCGGCCGTCCTGCGCGAGGCCGACTTCGTCGTCATCGCCGTGCCCACGCCGGTGGACGAGGCACACATTCCCGATTTCACTCCGCTGATCGGCGCCAGCACCATGACGGGCAAGAATCTCAAGCCCGGCGCGGTCGTCGTCTTCGAGTCGACGGTCTATCCCGGCGCGACGGAGGAGATCTGCATCCCGCTCCTCGAGAAGCATTCGGGCTTGAAATGGCAGAAGGATTTCTTTGTCGGCTATTCGCCCGAGCGCATCAACCCGGGTGACCGCGAGCACACGCTGACGCGCATCGTCAAGGTGGTGTCGGCCGACCTGCCGGCCACGCTCGATACCGTGGCCTCCATGTACGGCAGCATCATCGAGGCGGGGGTGCACCGCGCCACCAGCATCAAGGTGGCCGAGGCCGCCAAGGTGATCGAGAACACGCAACGCGACCTCAACATCGCGCTGGTCAACGAACTGGCACTCATCTTCCATCGCATTGGCATCGACACCACCGAGGTGCTGGAGGCCGCCGGCACGAAGTGGAACTTCCTGCCGTTCCGGCCGGGCCTGGTCGGCGGCCACTGCATCGGCGTCGATCCGTACTACCTCACGCACAAGGCGGAAGTGCTGGGCCTGCATCCCGAGGTCATCCTCGCGGGCCGGCGCATCAACGACGGCATGGGCCGCTATATCGCGGAGCAGACCGTCAAGTGCATGATCCGACGCGGCTCCGCCGTCAAGGATGCCGACGTGATCGTGCTGGGCCTGACCTTCAAGGAAAACTGCGCCGACCTGCGCAACTCCAAGGTCATCGATGTCATCCGCGAGCTCCAGAGCTACGGCGCCCGCGTCCACGTCCACGACCCGATCGCCTCACCCGAAGAGGCCCTGCACGAGTACGGCGTGACGCTCGCGAGCTGGGACGCGCTGCCGCGCGCCGGCGCGATCGTGGCCGCCGTGGCGCACCAGGAACTGGTGGCGCGCCCCGTGTCCGACCTGAGCGCCAAACTGCTGCCGCAGGGCGTCTATGTCGACGTGAAATGCAAGGCCGACCAGGCCGCGCTGCGCGACCTCGGCGTGGAAGTCTGGCGCCTGTGACGACGGACCTGAGCGCGGCTCCCCACGAGCAGATCCTCGCCGAGGTTGCTGCATCTCCGCGTCGCTGGCTCGTCACCGGCGCGGCCGGCTTCATCGGCTCGCACCTGCTGCAGACCTTGCTCGCCGCGGGCCAGCACGTCACCACGCTGGACAACTTCTCCACCGGCCACGCGCACAACTTCGACAAGGTGCGCGCCGCCGTCGGCAACGACAACTGGAGCCGCCACGTCGCCATCACGGGCGACATCGCAAACGAAGCCGCCTGCCACGCCGCCTGCGCGGGCATCGACATCGTGCTGCACGAGGCCGCGCTCGGGTCGGTGCCACGCTCGCTCGCCGATCCCCTCACCACGCATCGCTCGAACGCCACCGGTTTCCTGAACATGCTCGTCGCTGCACGCGATGCGAAGGTGCAGCGCTTCGTCTATGCGGCCTCGAGCTCCACCTACGGGGATTCGCCCAGCCTGCCCAAGGTCGAGGACGTCATCGGTCGTCCGCTGTCGCCGTACGCGGTCACCAAGTACGTCAACGAGCTGTACGCCGATGTGTTCGGCCGCGGCTACGGCATGCAGACGATCGGGCTGCGCTACTTCAACGTGTTCGGCCCCCGTCAGGATCCGGACGGCGCCTATGCGGCGGTCATCCCGCGCTGGATCGCGGCCATGCTCGAGGGCCGCGAGTGCGTCATCAACGGCGACGGCGAGACCTCGCGCGATTTCTGCTACGTCCGCAACGTCGTCCAGGCCAACCTGCGCGCCGCGCTGACAACCGATGCGGACGCCGTCGGCCGCGTCTACAACGTGGCCGTCGGCCAACGCACGACGCTCAACCAGCTGCACGCCGCGCTGGCTGCGGCCATCGAGGGCGCGAAGCCCGGCCTGCGGGTGGCGGCGCCCACGTACGCCCCGTTCCGTGCGGGTGACGTGCGTCACTCGCTGGCCGACATCTCGCTGGCACGCCGGCTCCTGGGCTATGAGCCGTCGCACACCATCGCCGCGGGCATGATCGAGACGGTGGCGGCGTACTGAGTCGCCGTCGCGCGCGTCTCGGGCCGCCGCCTTCAGGAGGATCCTGGAGGCGCTCATGCAGGACCTCCCCTAATTCGGTGAAAAGACAGCCCGGCTTCAGCCTGGACGCCGGGTGTCGAGGAAGATTCACGCATCCTCACTCGGTCAGATCGCGCGCCTGCGCGTGCCACCGTGAGGCGAAAAGACAAGGCCATGATGCCTGCGGCTCGCATCGAAGAGAGGGTACCGGTCGTCGTCGTCGGCGAGAGCCTCAATTGCCTGGGCATCGTGCGCAGCCTGTCCGGTACCGGGGCCGAGATCCACGTCGTCGCGTCGACGCGCTGGTGCGCGCCTGCGCTGTCGCGCTTCGCGCGCTTCTCGAGAGTGCACGCCGTGGACGGACGCGTGCTGATCGACGGCCTCAAGGACTTGTCGCAGCGTCTTGGCCGGCGCGCCGTGCTCATGCTGGGCGGCGATCGCCAGGTCGACATCGTCAACGAGCATCGCGATGAACTCGCGCCGCTTTACCAGTTCACGCTGCCGTCGGCCGACAAGGTGCGCACGCTGGCCAACAAAGCCTCGTTCCAGCGCTTCGCGCAAGAGAACGACCTGCCGGTGCCGCGCACGTCGATCGTCGGGGACGCCGACGAGTTGGCAGCCGCGCTGCGCGATCTGTCGCTGCCGCTGGTGCTCAAGCCCGCCGACAAGCTGCAGGTGCTTTGCGGCCGCGCCGAACGCGTCGTGCGGGTCGATTCTCTCGCGCATGCGCAAGCGGCGGGAGCGCGCATGCTGGCGGGATCGGGCTGCATCGTCGTCCAGGAGTGGATCGCCGGCGGCGACGCGGACATCTACTTCGCGCTGTTCGTCTGCGGGCAGGACAGCAGCGTGCGGGCGATGTTCTGCGGCCGCAAGCTCGTGTGCGATCCGCCCGACGTCGGCAGCACGGGCATCTGCGTCGACGCGGGCGAGCACTCGGACGCGGTTGCCCGCGAAGCGGAGCGCTTCATCCGGGTGGCCGGTTACCAGGGCATCGGCAGCGTCGAGTTCAAGCGCGATCGCCGCAGCGGCCGCCTCGTGATCGTCGAGCCGACCATCGGCCGCACCGACTGGCAGGAGGAGATCGCCACGCAATGCGGCATCAACCTGCCGCTGCAGGCCTACCTGGCCGAGTGCGGCCTGCCGGCCGCGCCGTCGCGCCGGGTCACCGCGCCACAGGCCTGGAGCGCGTCGCTGTTCTACAAGCGGCCGCGTGAGACGCTGCCGCCCGGCGTGCGCATCCTCGACGGCTACCTGCGCATGGACGACCCCTTGCCCGGACTGCACCACTACCTCGTCGAAGAACTGGCTCGGCGCGCGTTGCGCCGGGTCGGTCGCCTGGTGCACGGGGCGTCCGCGCACGCCGTCGACGCGCCCGTCGCGCGGAACGCCCGGCCATGACCGCGGTCCAGGCCGCCATCGTCGGCGCCGGGCCCTACGGCCTGTCCATCGCGGCGTACCTGCGCCAGGCCGGCGTGTCCTACCGCCTGCTCGGCCAGCCGATGCACAGCTGGGCGCAGTGCATGCCCAAGGGGATGATGCTGCGCTCGGAGCCATTCGCGTCCAGCCTGTGGGATCCGCAGCGGCGCTACACCTACGGCCGCTTCTGCGCCGAGCGCGGCCTGCCTTACCAGCCGATCGGCCTGCCGCCGACGCTGCAGCGCTTCCTCGAGTACACGGACTGGTTCCAGCAGCACGCGGTTGGCGATGTGCCCGGCGACATGGTGCGACACATCCGCCGCGACGCGAAGGCTTTCGCGCTGACGCTCGCCGACGGCAGCGAATTGATCGCCAACAAGGTCGTGCTGGCGACCGGGCAGATGGCGTTCAAGCGCGTGCCGGCGGAACTGTCCCATGTCGCCAGCCCGTACATCGTGCACAGCGCGCAGATGGCCGAGCCGATCAGCTACCGCGGCCAGGACGTGATCGTCATCGGTCGTGGGCAGTCGGCATTGCAGTGGTCGGCGCTGCTGCACGAGGCCGGCGCGCGCGTGCGCGTGCTCACGCGCGGCGAAACCCTGAAGTGGAACGGCGGCCCGAAGCCGCATCGCAGCTGGCTGGACAAGTTGACCAAGCCGTACTCTGGCCTTGGCGCTGGCTGGAAGGACATTGCCGTCGCCGAATTGCCGCAGGTCTATCGCGCCATGTTTCCGGCCCACAAGCGCCACAACCATGTCTCCGATAGCTTCGGCCCATCGGGCGCGTGGTGGCTGCGCCAGCGCGTGGAAAACCAGATTCCAACCCTTTTCGGCGCGACGCTCGTTGGCGCGGCGCTCGCGGGCGAGAAGGTCGCCGTCACCGTGCGCCGGGGCGACAAGCTGGAGGAGTTGCACGCCGATCGCTTGATCGCCGCGACGGGTTTCGTGATCGACCTGGATCGCATCGACTACCTCGATCCCGCACTGGTCGCCGCGATCGTGCGCGAAGGCCGCGCGCCGCGCCTGGACGGCCATTACCAGACCTCGGTGCCGGGGCTGCACGTGGTGGGCGCGGCGAGCGCGCCCACGTTCGGCCCGGTGATGCGCTTCATGTTCGGCGCCAAGCACGTGGCGCCGACGTTGGCGCGCAGCCTGCGCGCGTGATGCTCGTGCGCGTCAGCGCGCCGGCAGGGCGATCTCTTGGCGTGATCGTCGCGCGGCCGCCGCGCAGGTAGCGGAGATGCCTGCGCGGCGTGCCCCGCCGTGGCGCGACCCCGTGCGAATCGAGGGGCACGCCGGAAACGAAGATCAGTCGGCCTTGTCGTCCAGGCGCAGCATGGACGTGCCCGTGCCCGACGACAGCAGGCCCGCCTTCGCATAGCCCATCAACTTCTCGCGCGTGTCGACGATGTCGAGGTTGCGCATCGTCAACTGCCCGATCCGATCCTGCGGCGTGAAGCTCAGTTCGCCCTTTTCCATCGTCAGGCGC
>Ga0302157_10002234_pt1 | contig 22722 bp, 21 predicted proteins | sample I_Bog_N3_3_FD_193502 | JGI IMG/M metagenome (GOLD analysis project Ga0302157, IMG submission 193502) | Peat permafrost microbial communities from Stordalen Mire near Abisko, Sweden - I_Bog_N3_3 | ecosystem: Environmental > Terrestrial > Soil > Wetlands > Peat | place: Sweden: Abisko, Stordalen... | reverse complement strand
CCGGATCGACGACCAGGTCCTGGTACCCGTCGAGGTGCCCGGATCCGCCGTCGTCACACTGGCCGTCGGTGGACGCCACGTCCCCCACGCCGGCCCGGATCCGGCCTCGCCCGGCGCGTCCATCGGAGAGCTGGACCTGCGGCTCGACCCGGACCCGACCGGAGACCCCGAACTCCTGGAGCTCCTGGAGCCGGATCTGCAGACCATGGACCTGGCCGACGCCACGCGGGTGGTGGCCGGCGGCGCCGGCCTGGTCGCCGGCCTCGACGACCGCCACGCCACCGCGGTCTTCGACGTCCTCGCCGAAGTGGCGGCCGCCCTGGGTGGCTCGGCCGGTGCCACCCGGGTGGCCACCGACGCCGGATGGATCGGGTACGACCGCCAGATCGGCACGACCGGGGTCACCGTCGACCCGGATCTGTACCTGGCCCTCGGCATCTCGGGGGCGGCCCAGCACACCGGCGGGCTCGGCGCCCCCCGCCACGTGGTCAGCGTCAACACGGACGCCTCGTGTCCCATGACCGCCATGGCCGACCTCGGACTGGTGACCGACGCGGGTGCCCTGCTGGCCGAACTGGCCCACCGGTTCGGGGTTCCCGCCGGCACGACGGGGGGCGAGCGTGCCTGAGTCACTCGAGTTCGACGCCGTGGTGGTCGGAGCGGGTCCGGCCGGGTCGTCGGCGGCCCTGGCGCTCGCCCGGGCGGGACGGTCCGTCGTGCTCGTGGAACGGGGCCCGTTCCCGGGGTCGAAGAACGTCTACGGCGGTGTCGTCTACGGGCGGGTCCTCGATGACATCGTCCCACGGTGGTGGGAGGAGGTGCCCGTCGAACGCTGGGTGGTGCGGCGCTCCACGATGATGATGACCGGGAGCCAGTCACTGTCGATCGACTACCGGACCGATGCGTGGGGAGCAGCTCCCTACAACGGCATGACCACCAAGCGCAGCCTCTTCGACGCGTGGCTGGCGGGCAAGGCGACCGAGGCCGGTGCCCGCCTGGTCACCTCCACCGTGGCCACCGGCGCGGTGCGCGATGGTTCGGGACGGGTGGTCGGTGTGCGTACCGACCGCGACGGGGCCGAGCTCCGCGCCCCCGTGGTGATCGCCTGCGACGGCGTCAACTCCTTCCTCGCCAAAGAGGCGGGGCTGCTGCCCCGGGCCGAGGCCTCCCACCACACGCTCGGGGTGAAGGAGGTACTCGACCTGCCGCCGGGCGCCATCAACGAGCGCTTCGCCGTCCAGGACCACGAGGGCGTCGACATCGAGATCCTCGGCTGCACGCGGGACGTGCCCGGCGGAGGATTCCTCTACACCAACGCCACCTCGGTCAGCATCGGGGTGGTGCTCTCGCTCCCGGCACTGGCGGCCACCGGCGTGCGCCCCGAGGAGCTGGTGGCCGACCTCAAGGCCCATCCCTCCGTCGCTCCGCTGCTGCGCGGATCGACGCTACGGGAGTACGCCGCCCACCTGATCCCCGAGGGGGGCTACGACACCATGCCGCCGCTGGCGGCCGACGGCCTGCTCATCGCCGGTGACGCCGGGGCCATGACCCTGGCGGCCGGCATCTGGCTCGAGGGCGTCAACTTCGCCATCGGATCGGGGTACGCGGCGGGTCGGGCCGCCGACCGGGCCCTGGCGGCCCACGACTGCTCGGCGGAGGGGCTCGCCTCCTACCGGGCCGACCTGGAGGGCCAGTTCGTACTGGCCGACCACAAGCGCCTGCGCAAGGCGCCGGCCCTGGTGCTGTCCGAACGGGTCCAGCAGCGCTATCCCGGGCTGATCTGCGACCTGGTCGAGGGGATGTTCACCGTCACCAACCCGACCCCGAAGGCGGGTGGCCTCCGGATGACCCGGCGGGCCGCCGCCCAGCACGGTGTCAGTCTCCGCCAACTGGCCGGCGACACCTTGCGCGGCCTGAGGATCTTCGGATGAGCGCGCCCCCGGCCGGCCGTCGACCCTGGGACGGGATCTCGTTCGCCGAGCGCATGGCCACCGTCGACTTCCGCGTCGGGGCCCGGGCCCACATCTCGGTCGACGCCGACGTCTGCAGATCGTGCACCACCAAGGCGTGTGTGAGCGCCTGCCCGGCCAACCTGTTCGCCCCGACCTCCGACGGCGGCATCCTCTTCAACTACGAGGAGTGCTTCGAGTGCGGCACCTGCTACATGGTCTGCAACTCGGAGGGCGCACTCACCTGGACCTACCCCGACGGCGGCCACGGTGTCGTCTTCCACCACGGATGAGCGGGCCCGACGTGTCCGAGGACGTCACCGTGGAGGGGGGCGCACGGACGCTGATCGTCGCCTGCCTCCGCATCAACGACCTCCGTCCCCTCGTCGACCCGCTCGACGGCTCGATCTCCCGGGATCCGCTCGGCGTGGGCCTCTCCCCCGCCGATGCCGCGGCTCTCGAGCACGCCCTGCGGCTGGTCGACGGAAGCGGCGGCCGCGTGGTGGCCGTCTCGGTCGGTCCACCGTCCATCGATCCGGTGCTCCGCGAGGTGGCGGCCCTCGGCGTCGACGTGGTGCGGGTGCCGGCCGACGAGGAGGGCGACGGTCACCGCTACGTGGCCGAGCTGGCCGAGGACGAGCGCGCCCTGGCCCGGACGATCGTGGCGGCGGTGCGTCCCTTCGGTACACCCGACCTCGTCCTGTGCGGCGACCGCTCCACCGACCGCGGCACCGGCGCACTCCCCGCGTACCTGGCCCACGAACTCGGGTCGTCCCAGGCCCTCGGTCTCGTCGCGGTCCGGTCCGAGGGACCCGGGACCCTGGTGGTCGAGCGCCGCCTCGACGGCGGTTGGCGCGAGCGCCTGCGCGTGACGTTGCCCGCCGTCTGCTCGGTGGAGGGGGCGGGCGTGCGTCTGCGTCGGGCGTCCCTCGCCGGCGCCCTCGCCGTCGGGGGATCGCCGACGCCGGTCGACCGGTCGCTCGCCGTGGCGGAGGGGACCGGCGACGGCACCGGGCACCTGGCGTCCCACATCGGTGGCACCCGACCCTTCACTCCCCGCACCCACCTCATCGCCCCGCCCGTCGGCGAAGACCCACGCCTCCGCCTCCTCGCCCTGACCGGAGCACTGGTGGCCCACGAGCCGCCTGTCGTCGTGCACCCGGCCGACGCGGCGGAGGCGGCCGACGTCCTCCTCGCCTTCCTGGCCCGCCACGGCTACATCGACGGCGACGGCGACGGCGAGTCACTCGCCGCCGGAGGGGCGGCATGACCCGGCTGTCGGACGCCACCTGGCCGGACCTCGACCACCTGGCCGCCGGAGGGGCGGTACTCGTGGTCCCGATCGGTGCCACCGAGCAGCACGGACCCCACCTGCCGGTGACGACCGACGCCGACATCGCCGTCGCCGTCGTCGAGGCGGCCGCCGACCTCGATCCGCTGCTGGTCGTCGCCCCCGTCGTGGCCTACGGCTCGAGCGGCGAGCACGACGGGTTCGCCGGGACCCTCTCCATCGGTCGGGAGGCCACCGAGGGGCTCCTGGTCGAGCTCGCCCGATCCGCGACCCGCGACTTCCACCTCGTGGTCCTGGCCTGTGCCCACGGGGGCAACGCGGCCCCCCTGGCCGGCGCCCTGGGCCGCCTGGCGGCCGAGGGGCGGCCGGTCACCGGATGGTGGCCCCGCTGGTCCGGCGACCTCCATGCCGGCTGGACCGAGACGTCGCTGATGTTGGCCATCGCCCCCGACCGGGTGCGGACGGAGCGGGCCGCCGCGGGGGACACCCGGTCGTACTCCGAGTTGTTCCCACTCCTCGAGTCCGGAGGCGTCCGATCGGTCAGCCCGTCGGGTGTACTCGGTGACCCCGTCGGGGCCACGGCCGACGAGGGGCGCCGCCTGCTCGACGCCGCCGCGGCCGATCTGGTGGCCCTCGTGGCCGGACTCCGTCGTGATGCAGCAGAGAGTGAGGTCGTCCGATGACCAACGAGACCAGCACCCGGGTGGCCGTCGTGACCGGTGCCGCCCGGGGGATCGGGGCGGCCACCGTGGTCGGCCTGGCCCGCGCCGGATGGTCGGTGGTGGCGGTGGACCGGTGCGCCGACGACCCCCGCATCCCCTACCCGCTCGCCACCCCGGCCGAGCTCGACGACGTGGTGGCCCGGGCCGATGTGGCGCGGGACCCGTCGCGGCCCGGCGGCGTGGTGGCCCACATGGCCGACACCACCGACGAGGTGGCACTGTCGGCTGCGGTCCACCTGGCGACCGAGCGGTTCGGTGGCCTCGACGCCATGGTGGCCGTGGCGGGGGTCATCGCCGGGGGCGTCCCGCTGTGGGAGCTGCCCGCCGACCAGTTGGCCGCCCTCGTCGACGTCGACCTCTACGGGCCCATCGCCGCCGCCCGGGTGGGCATCCCCGCCCTCCTGCAGCGACCGGCCCCGCGCCAGGGTCGCTACCTGGCGGTGGCCTCGGCCGCCGCCCTTCGGGGTCTGCCCCTGTTGTCCGCCTACGGCGCGGTCAAGGCCGGCGTGGCCGGACTGGTCCGGGGACTGGCCGCCGAGCTGGCCGGCACCGGGGTGACGGCCAACGCCGTCTGTCCCGGCTCGACCGACACCGCCATGCTGGTCGAGAGCGCCCGCCTCTACGAACTGGCCGGTTCCGACTCCTTCGCCACCCAGCAGGCGGTCGGTCGCCTACTGGCGCCCGAGGAGGTGGCCGACGCACTCGTCTGGCTCGCCGACGCCGACCGGGGTGCGGTCACCGGGGTCGTCCTGCCGGTCGACGGCGGGCTGACGCTGTGATGCCGGTGGCGCGGTGACCGAGGTGCCGCGTTGACCAAGGTGCCGGGGTGACACCGGTGGCGGGCCGCCCCCACGGGCGCTGATGGGCGCGCTTCCGGACGGGTTCGGGCTGGTGTTCGATCCCGCGCTCCGGCGCTACCGCGACGGCACCGTGCTCGCCGGGGGACGGCCCGGTCGGGTCATCACCCTCACGCCGGACGGAGCCCGCTCGCTCGACGCGCTGGTGGCCGGCGGGCCGGCCGATGCCGCCACCCGGGCCCTCGCCGGTCGGCTCGTGGCCGCCGGGATGGCGCACCCACGGCCGGCAGCTGTACACCCGGCCGGCGGATCGGTCGACGGATCGTCCGACGGCCCGGATGTCACCGTGGTCGTGCCGGCGCACGACCGGGTCGAGGCGCTCGCCCGCTGCCTCGAGTCCCTCGGCCGATCCGTGCCGGTGGTCGTGGTCGACGATGCATCCGTCGACCCCGGGGCCGTCGCCGACCTCTGCCGTCGGCACGGCGCCCGGCTGGTGCGCCGGTCCGTCAACGGCGGTCCGGGTGCGGCCCGCGACTCGGCCGGGGAGACGGTGTCGACCGCCCTGGTGGCCTACCTCGACAGCGACTGCACCGTCCCCGAAGGCTGGCTCGAGGGACTGCTCGGACACTTCGCCGATCCCGAGGTGGCCGCCGTCGCACCGCGGGTCCGACCGGCGTTCCCCCAGGGACAGGATCGGCGCGCCATCCACCGCTTCACCCGGTCGCACTCGCCGCTCGACCTCGGTCCGGACGAAGGCGAGGTCGGTCCCGACCGGGGGGTCCGCTACGTGCCGACCGCGGCGCTGGTGATCCGCCGCTCGGCGCTCACCGAGATGGGTGGGTTCGATCCGGCCCTGCGGGTGGGCGAGGACGTCGACCTCGTGTGGCGCCTGGTGGAGGCGGGCCGGCGGATCCGCTACGAGCCGGCGGTCACCGTGGCCCACCGCGAACCCGAGCGGTGGAGCGACCTCCTCGCTCGCCGCCTCCGCTACGGCACCTCGGCCGCGCCGTTGGCCGTGCGTCACCCCGGGAGCCTGGCCCCGGTCGAACTCCGCCCCCGGCCCACGCTGGCGGCCGTGGCGCTGCTGGCCGGCCGGCCGGCCGTGGCCGGCGCCGTGCTGGCGACGTCGGCGGTGCCGCTGGCCCGCACGGTGGGGACACTCGGGATCCCGTCGCGCCAGGCCTGGCGGTGGGCCGGGGCCGCCGTCGGCTGGACGGTGATGGGCCTGGGGCGGGCCACGACCATGCTGGCGGCCCCCGGGTTGGTCGGCCTCGCGATCTCGGGGCGACGGGGCCGGCGGGCGGCCCTGGCCCTGGTCCTGGTGCCCCCGGTCGTGGACTGGGTACGGCTGCGGCCCGACCTCGGCCTGGCCCGCTGGGTGGTCGCCTCGGTGGCCGACGACGTGGCCTATGGCGCCGGGGTGTGGATCGGGTCCGTCCGGGCCGGCACCGTCGCCGCCCTCCTCCCGTCCGTGACCACGGGCCGGTCTCCGTCCTGAGCCGGTGCCTCCTCAAATCTGAGGAGAGCGGATCCGGCGGATAAACCTTCTCCGACCTGCGATTATCGGTTCCGCTGATGATTCCCATCGTGCGGTCATTCAGCCGGAATTACACTTTCCACGATCTGTGGAAAACAAATGGAAAACTCGCCGGAATTCGGGATCGCCAAAGTACTTAAATTGTGTACAAAACAACTCGAAGCGAATGGCCGTCTTTCCAGCTGGTCACCGCCCCCTACGGACCGGATCTCCCATCTATCGCTCCAGTTCAGAGGCCATGTCCCCCGAAGTGGCCCCCAATGACTGACAACATCGCTATACTTCTTCGAACGCACTCCGGCCGACGCAGTTGCATCCGATGAAATCCGGATTCCGGGCGACCTCCACAGGTCTCCATCCGTGACCGGATGGGTGATCCACACAGCATTCGGGTCCTCTTCATCACACCGCTGAGGCGGCCGGGCGGTTGAAGCCAAAACGTTCTGGCGATCCTTCGAGAAATGAGTGATGTCCCCACGACGCAATCCTGGGCATAACAACTCCGGCCGCACACCCTGAGGCGCTACGCCAGGTCGATCCGAGCCTGCCCGCTCATCGACCGGGGACCGCATGCGATGGCCGTTGCCCGCCAACACCAATCAGAGGAAGGCGCCCCGTGCGCCCTACGAAGGGAGGTGCCATGCGGACCCGCATTGCACTCGTGGCGATCATCCCGATCGCCCTCATCACCGTTGCACTCCTGACCCTGACGGCCACCGCGCCGCCGGCTCGGGCATCCATCCGACCGCTCCACGTCACCGGGGGGCACCCCTCCTCGGCCACAGGCGCGGACCGGTCCAACCGGCTGACCTCGTTCGTGAGGACCGGCTCCACCACCAGGACCACCTCGCCCGACCTGCGCGTGGCCGCGGCGCTCCTGACGGGCCGGGCCATCGGCCACAAAGAGGTGACACCCGTCATCCCGCCACCGCCGGCCGGACCCGTCGACACGGTGACGCCCGCGACCCGCGCCGAGTGGGACCGGGTCGCCATGTGTGAGGAAGGGGGCAACTGGCACTCCGAGGGGTCGCGGTTCAGCGGCGGTCTGGGCATCACCCGGGCCAACTGGGTCGACTACGGGGGCCTGCAGTACGCCCCGTCGGCCGCCGAGGCCACACCGGACGAGCAGATCATGGTCGCCCAGCGGATCCAGTACTCGCCGCCGGACCAGTACGGCTGTTCCAGCTGGTAGGCACGGTCGGATGGGCACCGGCACGACACGTACCCCGTCGCCACACCCGGCGGGCAACCACCCCCGCACCCAGGACCCGGTCGCACCCCGTCGACCGGGTCCTGGCGCGTCCGCGGGCGGTACCGACGGGGTACACGCGTGCGTGGTGCGGTCCGCGCTCCGGCGATACTTGGATCGTGACGTCTGAGGATCCACAGGACGACGGAGCGCTCGGCTCACCGGCCGGCGTCGAAGAGGCCGTCCGCATCCTGCTCCAGGCGGAGACCCTCGTGAACCTGCGCCGCTACCCGGAGGCGGCCGAGCTGGCCCACCGGGCGGCCGGGCGGCTGCCGACGGATCCCGCCCCGCTGCTCGTCGCCGCGCGGGCGGAGGCCGGGCTCGGCGACCATGCCGGGGCCGAACGTGACGCCCGTCGTGCCGTGCAGCTCGCCCCGGAGAGTTCGTACGCCCACCGTGTCCTCGGGTGGGTCCGGATCACCCGCTGCTCCGGCGAGAACTCGCTGGTCCGACGGCGGTCGATCGCCGCCTCGGCGATCCCCCCGGCCCGTGAGGCCCTGCGCCTCGACCCGCACAATCCGGATTCCATGGTCCTCCTGGCCGAGGCCGCGGCATTCGCCGGCGACCATGCCCTCGCCCTGCAGGCGTCACACGATGCGGTCGGAGCCGCCCCGCTCAGTCCGGAGGCATGGATGGTGCGCAGCCAGGTCCTGCGCATCACCGGCTCCCTCCTGGCGGCGGAAGGTGCCGCCCGGGAGGCGTTGCGCCTCGACCCCCAGCACTACGCGGCCAACAACGAACTGGGGCTGGTCCTGAGCAAACAGGGGCGGATGGCGGACTCGGCGCGCCAGTTCGAGGCGACGGCGGCACTCGATCCGGTCCGCCGCTCGGCGCCGGCCAACCTCCTGCGGACCGGCCGGTGGGTGTCGCTCGTCGCGTGCCTGATCCTGGCGCTCCCCCTGTTCATCCTGTCCCCCTACGGGCTCCTGGCCGGGATCGGCCTCTACGCGCTCGTGTGGAACATCCCGTTGACCCGTCGCCATCTCGAAGCGTGGACACTCACCTATGTACGCTGGAGGGCACGACGGGGTGGTCCCGGCGACGCCGGTCCCCACGAGTAGCCGGCATCGGCTCGGGTGGCCGGCCGGGCCGGCTCGGGCAGGCTCGGGCCGAGTGCCCGGTAGCCGGGGACCCGATCGACCGCATCCCGACGATGGAGGCTGACGATGAGCGACCAGGACGACGCGCTGCTGGCGAGCCTGCTGTCCGCCGTCGACCTCGCGCCGACCGACGTCCCGCTCCGCCTGCACGTCGCGGGACTCCTCCTCCAGCACGGCGATCCGGTGCGTGCGCTCGACCACTGCGCACAGGCCCTGCAGCTCGCGCCCCGGGATCCGCAGGCGCTCGCTCTCCTCGCCCAGGTGAGCGCCGCGCTCGGTTCCGAGGCGGCGCCCCCCGGACCGGACGGCGACGTCGACACGGTCCACGGGTCCTTCGACTGGGAAGCGGCCGAACAGCAGCTCCTCGGCGGGAACGGACCGGTCGAGGCGGAGGAGGTACCGGGGCGGGACGACGCCGGACCGGGGGACGCCGGGCCGGTGGGTGAGCCGGGTCCGCGCCTGATCACGCTCGACGACGTCGGCGGCATGGAGGTGGTCAAACAGGAGATCACCGAGTCGTTCCTGCTCCCGATGGCCAATCCCGAACTCCGGGCGGCCTACGGTGCGAGCCTGCGAGGGGGTCTCCTCCTCTACGGCCCGCCCGGATGCGGCAAGACCTATCTGGGCCGGGCGCTGGCCGGCGAGCTCGGGGCCAGCTTCACGTCGTTCTCGCTGGCCGACCTCCTCGACTCGATGTTCGGACAGAGTGAGCGCAACGTCCGGGACATCTTCGACGTGGCGAGGGCCAACCGGCCGTCGGTCCTCTTCTTCGACGAGGTGGACGCCATCGGCCAGAAGCGTGCCAACCTCCGTTCCAACCCGATGATGCGGGGAACGGTGAACCAGCTGCTCTCCGAGATGGACGGCTCCCAGTCCAGCAACGACGGCGTGTTCGTGCTCGGGGCCTCCAACCAGCCCTGGGACGTCGATCCCGCACTCCGACGGCCCGGCCGATTCGACCGGACGCTGTTCGTGCCCCCTCCGGACACCGCGGCACGGAGGGCCATCTTCTCGCTCCACCTGGCCGGGCGCCCGGTGGCCGACATCGACCTGGACGGACTGGCCAAGGCGACCGGCGACTTCTCCGGGGCCGATATCGGGCGCCTGTGCGACGTGGCGACCCGCAAGGCGATCGCCGAGTCCGCCCGCACCGGTGAGATCCGTCCCATCCAGACCTCCGACCTCAAGTCGGCGATGAAGCAGGTGCGACCGACCACCCGCGAGTGGTTCTCCACGGCGCGCAACGTCGTGCAGTTCGCCAACCAGGACGGCACCTACGACGATCTGGCCGCCTACCTCAAGGCCAACAAACTCTGACGTCCGCACCGCCGGGCGTCCATGGCGGGGGTCGCACCGGGCGGCTCCGCCCGTCAGTCGGCGGTGGAACGGGCCTGGCGCGCCGCCCACAGCAGGGGCAGTTGGAGGGGCATCCGTCCCCAGGCGACGGCGGCGGAGTCCATGGCGCCCTCGTGGCGCCCCGAACCGGCGTCGAGCGCCATCTGCAGATTGGCCGGCCACACCCCGAGCAGCACGGCGGTCGACGCCGACGACGCCCAGCGGGTCCGACGCACGAGTCCGACGGCGCAGACCAGCTCGGCGACGCCGCTGAGGTAGATCAACGGGCGGTGATACCGCGCCGGGACGACTCTCGGCATCAGGGGGTCGAAGAACCCCGGACGCACGAAGTGGAGCACACCGGTCAGTGTGAAGACCGCGGCGAGACCGGTCGGGGCGGAAGCACGGAGACGGGACATGGACGGATGCTAGGGGCACCGGCACGGGTGGTGCCGGGTGACATCGGGGTCCGCGACGGGCAGACTCGGGGCATGCAGCCACTCGCGGTCCACCACGTCTCGATCAATGTGCCCGACGTCGACGTCGCCCTGGCCTTCTACACCGACGTCCTCGGCGGGACGGTGCGATCCGACCGGCCGGACTTCGGGTTCGGCGGTGCGTGGATCGACCTCGGCGCGAACCAGCTCCATCTGCTCGAGGCCACAGTCCCTGCGGTACTCGGCCAGCACTTCGCCGTCCAGGTGGCCGACCTCGATGCGGCCGTCGCCGAACTGCGCGGCCGGGGAGTGGAGGTGGGCGATCCGAGCCCGGTGGGTCCGGGTCGCCAGACGTTCGTCAGCGATCCGGCCGGCAACACCGTGGAGCTCTACGAACTGGTCGACGGTATCTGACCCGGTTCGCCCCTGACCCGAACCACCACTGACCCGAACCACCCCTGACCCGAACCACCCCGGAATTGCCACACCGGAGGCCAGATGGCCTCCGGTGCTCGTGACAACTGTGGATACCGCGTCCGTGTCACCACCAGGATCTGGCAGCAGACACGGGAGCGGCGCCCGACAGGAGTGAACTCAGATCTTGCGGACCTGGCTCGCCTGCAGACCCTTCTGGCCCTGCTTGGTCTCGAACTCCACACGCTGGCCCTCCGCGAGGTCGCGGAAGCCCTCCATCTGGATCTCGGACTGGTGGACGAAGAGGTCATCCCCGCCGCCGTCAGGCGTAATGAATCCGAAGCCCTTTTCGGCGTTGAACCACTTAACTGCACCTACACCCATAACTGAGTCTCCTTGAAATTCACGCACGAAAACGCGGGGATCCACTTCGAAGCCCTACCTACATGGACCCGCGTGATAGGGCCTATGTGCCACCCACACTAGGCGCAATGGGGGACCGGCGCTCACCGGAGCCCGTCCGGGGCGCCCGGGGCACTCCGCAGGACCGGGAGCCGGCGTCCGGCGATCCACCGGGGGGCGCTGGTACCGTCGCGGCCCATGCGCCCCCGCCGATCCGCCGTGGTCGCGCTCCTCGTCGCCCTGGTGGCGGCCGGTTGCTCCTCCGCGAGCACGTCGGCCCCGGGCACGACGTCGACCGCCACGACCCCGACCACCTCGCCCCTGACCACCACGACCCCGACCACCCCGCCCCCGACCACCTCGCCTTCGACCACCCTGGCGCCTCCGCCGCCCATCACCTGGACGTCGTGCCCCGCCCATCCGACCTTCCAGTGCGGCACCGTGCCGGTCCCGTTGGACTACGCCCACCCGTCCGACGGGACGCTGTCCATCGCCGTGTCCCGGGCCCCCGCCACGGGAGACCCGGCGACCGCCGGCGTGTTGCTCGTCAACCCGGGCGGGCCGGGCGAGAGCGGCAACCAGATCCTGCCCGAGGAACTGGCGCTCTTCCCGGCGGCGGTGCGGGCCGACACCGACATCGTGACCTTCGACCCCCGGGGCACCGGGGCCAGCGCCCCACTGCAGTGCGGGACCGTCCCTTCCGCCGTCACCTCGGCGCTACCGGTCCCCGCGCGGCCCGGTCAGCCCCTGCCCGGGACCGCAGTGTTCACCCAACTGGCCAGTGACTGCGCCACGCAGCAGCCCGCCCTGACCGCAGCCGTCGATACGGTCGCCACGGCCCGGGACATGGACCGCATCCGCCAGGCGCTCGGCGTCTCGACCATCAATTTCTACGGGTTGTCCTACGGGACGGTGCTCGGGACCGTCTACGCCGACCTGTTCCCCACGCGGGTGCGGGCCATGGTGCTGGACGGCGCCGTCGACATCGACGCGCCGCTGGCCACCCAGGCCGTCGAGCAGGCCCCGGCGGCCGAGCGCTCACTCACCCATCTGCTGGCCACGTGCGCCGCCACACCGACCTGCCCGCTCGGCCCCGACCCCGCCGCCTTCTACCGACGGCTGAAGGCCTCGATCACCGCCCACCCCCTGCCGGCACCCGGGCAGGGCGACACGGAGCCGGTGACGGTCGGTGACCTCGACACCGCCGCGCTCCTCGCCGTCAGCGTCCCCCAGGCCACCGGTCTGTTCGAGTCCGCGTTGGTCGACGCCTCCCACGGGGACGGTTCCGCTCTCCGGGGCCTGGCCCTCAGTTTCGTTCTGGACATCGACGGCGCCCCTCTGGTCGACGCCCAGTGGGCCATCACCTGCAACGACACCGTCGGGCATCCGGACCCCACCGCCGCCGGCACCCTGGCCCGGTCGTTGGCCGCCCGCTACCCACTGATCGGCGGGTACGCCGTCACCTACAACCTCGGGGGGTGCGTCCGGTGGCCGAACGGCACCCAACCGGTGTCGGACACCCATCCCACCCGGGCGCCGCCCGTCCTGGTGATCGGCAACACCGGCGATCCCAACACCCCGCTCATCGGAGGCAGACACCTGGCCGCCCTCTTCCCCCACGCCAGCCAGCTGACATGGGTGGGTTGGGGGCACACGTGGCTGCTCAGTGGATCGAGCGACCAGTGCGTACAGTCCGACGTCTCGGGGTACCTGGTCCACCTGGTCCTGCCGCCGAACGGCTCCGTCTGCCACTGAGCCGGAGCAGGCACGGAAGGACTCAGCGGTCGGCGGCCACCTGTTCGAGGAGGAACGCCCGGCGTGGACACTCGGCTGCGGCCCGGGTGGCGAGCTCGACCAGCGTGCGGTCGAGCGGCGTGCCGTCGACCACCGGATAGCCCCATTCGTCCAGGGTGACCCGCTCGGGCAGCAACTCGGCGCAGAAGCCGTAGGCGTCGCAGGCCACCGGATCCACCCGGACCCGCAGGGCCACCCGGGTGCGCGCCGGCGCCGAGCCGATCACGACGCACCACCCGACACGGCGGGGGCGGCCGGGACCGGGAGCAGGCTCGGCGCATGCCGCCCCTCACACGGGTCACCGGCGGCGTGGCGGGCCGCATCGGCCGCGAACACCGTGAGGGCGCTGCGGACCATCCGGACCACGCCGTCCGGATGACGGCAGGCCCCCCGTCCGGCGATCGAGCGGGAGCGCTCCTCGACGCGGGCCAGCACGTCGGCATCGGCCCGCCCGGCTGCCAGCAGCTCCAGGTCGTCCGCGACGGCGGGCAGCCCGAAGACGCAGGGTCCGCACTGACCGGCACTCTCCCCCGCCATCCAGCGCGCGACACGCGCCGTCTCGGCGATTCCGCACGAACCGACGGGGAGCGCCACGATGATGCCCACACCCAGGGTCGCACCGACCCGGGCGAGCGGACCGGGCGCCAGGGGTGTCGCCCCGAGTTCGGGAGCGAGCCACGCGCCGCCGTATCCACCCACCAGGTAGCCGGCGAGCGGACCGGTCGGCCCGCACCGCGCCACGACCTCGTCGACCGCCGTGCCGAGCTCCACCTCCACCACTCCGGGGCTGGCCACCGCCCCGGACACCGTGACCAGGGTGGTGCCCGGCGCGTCCGGTGACCCGAGGGCGCGGAACCACGGGGCGCCGTGGCGGGCGATGAGGGCGACCTGGGCCAGGGTCTCGGCGTTGTGCAGGAGCACCGGACGGCGGCCCACCCGCAGCGGCACGGACTTGTCGACCCGCAGGGAGGGGCGCGCCACGCGACGCTCGATCCACGACACCAGCGCCGACTCCTCACCGGTCACGTAGCGGGCGGGCGGCCGCTCGACCGAGATCGAGCACCGGGCCCCGGTGGCCGCACGTTCGGTGACGGCTCGCTGCACGGCCCGGGCCGAGTCGTCCCGGTCGTCGGCCACGCACACCACCACCGAACGGGCGCCGGACGCGGCGGCCACCGCTTCGGCGCCGTCGAGGACCAGGTGCGGTGACCACGCCAGCAGGGCACGGTCCTTGGCACTGGCCGGCTCGCCCTCCATGGCGTTGACCACGACCAGGGGTCGCCGGTTGGTGCGGAGCACCGAGTCCCACTTGAGGGCGGCCGGGAACCCACCGCCTCCCCGGCCCGACAGACCGCTGGCCGCCACCTCGGCCCGTAGGGCCTCCGCCCAGGCCGGGTCGTCGTGGCGCGGGATGCCGAGCGGGCCGTGAAGGGCCAGGTGGCCGGCGAGACCGGGATCGGAGGGGCCGCCGGGGCCGGCGTGGAGGAGGCGCTCATCGCTTCGGTGGGTCGTCGTGGTCATCGCAGGTTCCGTTCCAGGAGTCGGTCGGTGCCGTCGGCGGTCGAGCGGTCGGTGCCGGAGTGGTCGGAGGTCGTGATGGAACCGGGGCCCGCCACGGCGGAGCGACGGTGGCGCTCCGGCACGTAGCGGGTGGTGGCCGCCAGCCGCCCGGCCTCGCCGACCGCCGTGCGGCGGTCGATGATGCGCCAGGTCAGGGCCACGGCCACGGCGAGGGTGCAGAGTGCGGCGGTGGCGATCATCCACGGACGGGCGGCGTCCGTGCCGGATCCGAGGGCGTGGGCCATGGCCACCGGCCAGCAGGCGTAGGCCAGCCAGTGGAGACCCCGCCACGTCGACGGGGCGATGCGCTGGCGCAGCGCGCTCGAGATGGCCACTGCCGCCAGGAGATCGACGGCCACGGCGCCGAAACCGGTCCACAGCGGTCGGTAGGACGAGGTGAACGGCACGATCACCGAGACCAGTCCGACGTGCACGTAGGTGTCGAGGACCGCTCCCGCGACGTGGATGCCGAGGAAGACGAGGGCCAGCAGGGTGGCCCGCTTGTGGAGTTCGACCTGGGCGAACGCCGGCCACCGCCGGGTGCGGGCCCGGGAGGCCGACAACAGTCCGAGCACGGTGGTCACCGTCAGCAGCACCAGGGCGACGACACCGGTGGCCCGGATCATGTACCACACCGCCTCCGACATGGACGTGGAGGTGGCCGCCATCATGACCGCACCCCGACGTCCACGGCCGGCGCCACGCCGTTCCACGGTCCGACGGTCACGACGCGACCGTCGGCGTGGACCAGCCGTGCGGTCACGCCGTGGGCGATCAGGTTGCCGGGTGCGTCCTCGCCCCACACCACGGCCGCCGTCGACCAGCCGTTGGCTTCGACGCACGAGGGGCCGACGGCCGACACGAGGGACCAGGTGGTCGGGGCCACCTCGCCGGTCCACGGGTCGATGATGTGGTGCACGGAGCGGCCGCCACTGACCCAGGTACGGGCCGTCGTCCCGGACGACGCCAGCCCCCCGGAGTGGAGGGTGAGCACTTCGTCGGCCTCGTCGGGCGCCGTCGAGCAGTGCGCCGCGATGCCCACTCCCCACCCGCCGGCGGGAGTCGGTCCCGCCACGGCCACGTCACCCCCGAGGTTGACCAGCACGCCGCAGTCGAGGGCGTCGGCGATCCGGACGGCGGAGCGATCGGCGCCGAAGGCCTTGCCGATCGACCCGAGGTCCACGTGGACCCCCTCCGGCACCGTCACGGTGCGCTCCTCCGCGTCCAGACCGATACGCCACCATCCGGGTGCCGGCGTCGGCGGGACCTCGGCCGTCGGGTCATGGTCACCGATGGCGGCGAAGTCACAGTCGTAGCCGAGGTCGACGAGGGCCGACCCGATGGTCGGGTCGACGATGCCGGCGGTGCGGGCGGCCACGTCACACGACGCGCCGAGGGCGTCGAACAGGAGGGGGCTGACTCGGGTCGGCCGCCCTCCCTGCGCCTCGAGGCGACGGAGTTCGGAGTCGGGCCGGAACCGGCTGCAGGCCAGATCGAGGGCCGCCAGGTCACCCGACAGGAGGGTCAGCGCGGCGTCGGCGGCGTCCGGGTCGGTGACCACCACCGAGGCGGTGGTCCCGATGGCCTGCGTCGATCGCACGGCCGGCGCCCTCTCCGTGGTCCGGGCGCTCATGACTGCCCCGAGGTGGTGGTGGCCGCCGGCGTGGTCGTGGTGGTCGTGGTGGTGGTGGGTGACGTCGTGGCGGACGTGGCGTCGCTCGAGGTGGAGGACGCCGAGCTCGCCGCGCTCGAAGTACCGGTCGTGGTGGTCGTCGTCGGGCTGGACGTCGTCGACGTCGTCGACGCGGTGACCACGGTCGAGGAGTGGTGCGGGGAGGCCCCGGCCACGACGACCCCGACGCCCGTGGCCGCGACCGTGGCGGCCACGCCCATGGCGACGGTCGCCCGTCGGATCCGCACGAGCGCGTCGTTCCTCGAGCGGATGGCGTCGTTCCGCTGATGGGGTGAGGACGGGGGGACCATGTCGGCACCTTTCGTTCGGGGTTCGGCCTTGGGGGTCTGTCCGTGTCGCTGGAGCCATCCCACAGCACCGGTTGCAGAGCGGCCTGCGCGCCGCCTGTGCGCTTCCTGTGAATGCCGGAGCGGCCCCGTCGAAGCCAGCACCTGACGGGGAGCCACCTCCCACCAGGGCTCACAGCCCATTCACAGGTGGGTCACACCGGCATTCCAGACCGTGGTGCGATGCTGTCGGGCGGAGACACAGCCGGGGGTCAGCTCCGGCTGTGGAGCAATCACAGGACGGACGACCGCCCGAAGGAGCGCCCGTGGAACCCACCCGAAGCCAACGCATCCTGGTCGTCGACGACGAGCCGTCCATCATCGACGCCGTCGCCACCTCCCTCCGCTACGAGGGTTTCGCCGTCACCCAGGCCGTCAACGGCCGCCAGGCGCTCTCCTCGGCCCAGGAGGACCCACCCGACCTCATCGTCCTCGACGTGATGCTCCCGGACCTCGACGGCCTCGAGGTCACCCGTCGTCTCCGCGAGGACGGTATCCAGGTACCCATCCTCTTCCTCACCGCACGGGACGCGGTGGAGGACAAGGTGAACGGCCTGACGATCGGCGGCGACGACTACGTCACCAAACCGTTCGCACTCGCCGAGGTGGTCGCCCGGGTCCACGCCATCCTCCGCCGCCTCGGGGCCGAGGGTCAGGAGACCGGCATCCTCACGTTCGCCGACATCACCCTGGACGAGAACGCCCACGAGGTCACGAGAGCCGGCCACGAGATCCCGCTGACGGCGACCGAGTTCAACCTGTTGCGGTTCTTCATGCTGAACCCCCGTCACGTCCTGTCGAAGTCCCAGATCCTCGACCACGTGTGGCACTACGACTTCGGTGGGGACGGCAACGTGGTGGAGACCTACGTGAGCTACCTGCGCAAGAAGCTCGAGGTTGCCGGACCCTCGGTCATCCACACGGTGCGCCTCGTGGGATACGCGCTGCGCGAGCCGGCCCAGGCCTGAAGATGTCCCTCCGCGCCCGGCTGCTCATCGCCATCGGCGTGATCGCGCTGGTGGCGCTCGTCATCGCCAACATCGTCACCTATTCCGCCCTCAAGTCGTTCCTCTTCCAGCGGGTCGACCAACAGCTCACCGCGTTCCATCCCCGCTTCGAGGCGGCGGCCAACACCGGTCGCGACTTCGAGTGCGGCGGTGGCCCCGATTCGCCCCTGCCGGCTCCGGTCCCCGGTGCCAACGGTTCAGGACCCGGATTCTCCGCCGCCTTCCAGACCCAGGCGGTCGAGGTGCGCACCGCGGCGGGCAACCTCGTGGCCGGTACCAGCTGCCCCGTCTACGTGGACAACAAGGCCTTCACCCCGGTGATCTCCGGACCGATCACCGGGTTCTCGAAGGCCTCGGACGGGACCCAGGTCGCCTTCTTCGACACCCCGTCCTCGCCTTCGGGAGGACCGACCCTGCGGGTGCGGGCCTCGACGCTGGACAACGGGGACGTCCTCGTGCTCGCCCTGCCCCTGAGCGACACGGAGAGCACCCTCAACCACCTGCGGTTCATCGAACTGGTCGTGACGGCGGGGGCCGTCCTCCTCGCCCTGATCGCCGGGTTCTGGTTGGTGCGGATCGGCCTCAAGCCCTTGCGCGACATGGAGACGGCGGCGGAGTCCATCGCCGAGGGGAACCTGACCGAACGGGTGCCGGGCGAGAACACGAAGACCGAGGTCGGTCGCCTGGCCCACACCCTCAACGTGATGCTCGCCCGGATCGAGTCCGCCTTCCGGGCCCGCCTGGCCAGTGAGGACCGCCTGCGCGAATCGGACGCACGCCTGCGTCGGTTCGTCGGTGACGCCTCCCACGAGCTCCGTACGCCGATCGCCGCCATCAGTGCCTACGCCGAACTGTTCGGCCGGGGCGCGTCGGAGAAGAAGGAGGACCTCGAGCGCCTCATGGTGGGCATCCAGTCCGAGACCGGTCGCATGGAACACCTCGTGGCCGACCTCCTGATGTTGGCCCGGCTCGACGAGGGCCGGCCCATGGAGATGCATCCGGTCGACCTGGTGGCGCTGTGCGCCGAGGCCGTCCAGACCTCGACCGCGGTAGGACCGGCCTGGCCCGTGACCTTCACCGCACCCCGGCCCATCGAGGTCACCGGTGACGCCCGCAGCCTCCGGCAGGTCATGGACAACTTCCTGGGCAACGTCCGGGCCCACACCCCGGAGGGCACCCGCACCCGGGTCTCGGTCGAGCCCGACGGCACCGGCGCGGTGATCGTGGTGTCCGACGACGGGCCGGGCCTGTCGGCCGACCAGGTCACCCACGTCTTCGAGCGCTTCTACCGCTCCGACCCCAGCCGCTCGCGACTCCACGGCGGAGCGGGGCTCGGCCTGTCGATCGTGTCGGCCATCGTGGCCGCCCACGGAGGTACCGTCACCGCGGCCAGTGGCGTCGGGGTCGGCACCACCTTCACCGTGCGGCTGCCGGCCACGCCTCCGACCCCGTTCGCCCCGCCGCCGGGGCCGCCCGTGGAACTGGCCACGCCGGCGCCTGACGCACAGTCGGCACCGCCCGTCGCCGACTGACGGCGAGGGCCTCCGCTCCCGACGTCGGACCGGCCCGGGTTTCACAGGAAACCCACAGGTGATTCCCACGGTGGCGCCAAGCACGACCGTCACCGTGTGGGCATGGACCAGACAGCCCACACCACGTCGGACGAGGATCAGCTCCAGCCGGTGCCCCAGCTGGAGATCGTGATCCCGGTCTACAACGAGGCACAGCAACTGGCGTCCAGCGTCACCGCGTTGCGGACCTTCCTCGACGCACGGTTCCCCCTGACCACCGTCGTCACGGTGGTCGACAACGCCAGTACCGACGACACCTGGACGATCGCTTCGGGCCTGTCCTCCAGCCTTCCGGGGGTCCAGGCCATCCACCTCGGGCGCAAGGGACGGGGACGGGCGCTGCGGGCGGCCTGGACCGCCAGCCGGTCGCCGGTGGTCGCGTACATGGACGTCGACCTGGCCACCGGGCTCGAGGCCCTCCTCCCCCTCGTGGCCCCCCTGCTGACCGGGCACAGCGACGTCGCCATCGGCACCCGTCTGGCACCCGGTGCCCACGTCGTGCGCGGCGCCCGTCGGGAGATCATCTCGCGCACCTACAACCTGCTGCTCAAGACGGCACTGTCCAATTCGTGCAGCGATGCCCAGTGCGGATTCAAGGCCATCCGGCGAGACGCCGTCGACCTCGTCCTCCCACTGGTGGAGGACGACGCCTGGTTCTTCGACACCGAGCTGCTCATCACCGCCCAGCGACTCGGCCTCCGGGTCCACGAGGTGCCGGTCGACTGGGTCGATGACCTCGATTCACGTGTGGCCGTCGCCAACACGGCCTGGCTCGACCTGTGCGGGGTCGCCCGCATGATGACCCCGACGTCCCGGCGGCGGGCCGCCCGGGCCCGGGCCGGGCGGACACCCGACACGGGCATGACGCCGGATCCGGAAGCTCCGGCGACCGACTGGGAGGTCGGGTCGGCGGACATCGCGCCGGATGTCGGCTCCGACGGTGCCGTCTTCGCCGACGAGCTGCTCCGCTTCGCCGGCGTGGGGGTCGTCAGCACGCTCGCCTACGTACTCCTCTTCGCCCTGCTCGAGCCCTGGATCGGTGCCTACGCCGCCAATGCCGTGGCCATCGTCGGCTGCAGCCTCGGGAACACCGCCGCCCACCGTGGCATGGCCGGAACCGTGCGCCACGGTCTCGACCGACTCCACCGGGTGGCCGTCGGCGCGTCGCTGCTCGGGGTCAGCCTGGCGTTCACCACGGCGGCCCTGCTGCTCACACGGTCACTCGGTCTCGACGCCCTGGCTCCTGAACTCGTCGCCGTGACCGTGGCCAACATCCTCGCTGCGGTCTTCCGTTTCACCATCCTGCGCACCTGGGTCTTCCGCCCGCGGTTCGGCGCCCTGACGGGGCCGACCGGCCCCGGGGTCGCCGTCGTGGCCGCTGACCACGGCGCGCCGTCCGGCACCCTCCCGTCCACCGTCACCTCCATCCACCCGTCCACCGAGCCGACCACCGGCGACCGACTCCCCCTGAGGACCCACCGATGACCGACGTCCAGAATCCCCACGAGATCCCGACCCCCCTCGGGTCGCAACCCGCCGTCATCGACGCTCCCGGATGGGACGTCTACACGCCGACCGCACCCAACGCCACGGCGGTGGTCGAGCCCGTCGCCCCGGTGGACGTGTCCGACGCGTCCGACCCGGACCGTCCCTCGCCCGGTCGCATCGGCCGGCTCGTGCGGGGACGTCCCGACGACCCGGCCTGGGTCCGCCCGGCCCTACTCGCCCTGCTGGTGGGCACCGGCTTCCTCTACCTGTGGGGACTGGGCGCTTCGGGATGGGGCAACAGCTTCTACGCCGCGGCCGTCCAGGCCGGCACCAAGAGCTGGAAGGCCTTCTTCTTCGGCTCCTTCGACTCGTCGAACTTCATCACCGTCGACAAGCCTCCGGCGTCGCTGTGGGTGATGGAGCTGTCGGCCCGCATCTTCGGACTCAATTCGTGGAGCGTCCTCGTCCCCCAGGCCCTGGAGGGGGTGGCGACCGTGGGCCTGCTGTATGCCTGCGTGCGCCGTTGGTTCTCCCCCGGGGCCGCGCTGCTGTCCGGTGCCGTGCTGGCCCTCACCCCCGTGGCCACCCTGATGTTCCGCTTCAACAATCCCGACGCCCTCCTGACCCTGCTGCTCACCGGTGCCGCCTACGCCACCATCCGCGCCCTCGAGGCGGGGAAGACGAAGTGGCTGGTCCTGGCCGGCACCCTCGTGGGCTTCGGCTTCATCACCAAGATGCTGCAGGCGGTCATCCTGATGCCGGTGCTCGCCCTCGTCTACCTCCTGGCCGGCCCGCCGAAGCTCGGCCGCCGGATCGTCCAGCTCGTCTGGACCGGGGTCGCCCTGGTGGTGGCCGGTGGCTGGTGGGTCGCCGTGGTCGAGCTGACCCCGGCCTCGGCCCGCCCGTACATCGGTGGCTCGACGGACAACAGCCTGTTGAACCTCATCTTCGGCTACAACGGCATCGGCCGCCTGAGCGGGAGCGAGACGGGCAGCGTCGGCGGCCGTGGGACGGCCGGCTCGATGTGGGGCCCGACCGGCTGGGACCGCATGTTCACCAAGACGTTCGGTGGTCAGATCTCGTGGCTCATCCCCGGCGCGCTCATCGGCCTCGTCGCCGTGCTGTGGCTGACCCGACGGGCGGCGCGTACCGACCGCACCCGCTCGGCCTTCCTCCTCTTCGGCGGCTGGCTGCTCCTGACCGGGCTGATCCTCAGCTTCGCCCAGGGCATCATCCATCCCTATTACACGATCGTCCTGGCTCCGGCCGTCGGCGCCCTCGTCGGGATGGGCGGGGCGTACCTGTGGCACCGCCGGGTGGAGCTGTTCCCCCGGATCGCACTGTGCCTGGCCATCGCGGCCAGCGCGGCGTGGTCCTTCGTGCTGCTCGGATGGACCCCGGGGTGGTACCCGGCGCTGCGGTGGGCGATCGTGGCCGCCGGGGTGCTGGCCGTGATCGGTATCGCCACCTCGCCCCGGGCGCGCGGCGTCCTGGCCGCCGGTATCGCCGGGCTCGGCATCGCCGCCGTGCTCGCCGGTCCCGCCGCCTACGCGGTCGACACCGCCTCGACGACCCACTCCGGATCCATCCCCTCGGCCGGACCGGCCGTCCAGGGTGCCGGGTTCGGCCCGGGCGGCGGGTTCGGCGGTCGCGCCGGCGGGTTCCCCGGTCGCGCCGGCGGGTTCCCCGGTGGGACCGGTGGGTTCCCCGGGGGGACCACGGGCGGCGGTGGAGCCGGATCCGCGGGCGGTGGCTTCGGAGGTCCCCCGACCGGTACGGGCGGATTCCCCGGCGGCACCTCGTCGCTGCCGACCGGCACGTTCGGTGCCGGCGGTGGCTTCGGCCGGATCGCCCGGGCCGGTGGGGCCGGTGGGGTGGGCGGTCTGCTGAACGCCTCCACCCCGGGCAAGCAGCTGGTCGCACTCCTCGAAGCGGACGCCTCGCGGTACACCTGGGTGGCCGCCACCACCGGCGCCAACTCCGCGGCCGGCTACCAGCTGGCCACGGACCAACCGGTGATGGCCATCGGCGGCTTCAACGGCACCGACCC
>Ga0302157_10002232_pt1 | contig 22731 bp, 14 predicted proteins | sample I_Bog_N3_3_FD_193502 | JGI IMG/M metagenome (GOLD analysis project Ga0302157, IMG submission 193502) | Peat permafrost microbial communities from Stordalen Mire near Abisko, Sweden - I_Bog_N3_3 | ecosystem: Environmental > Terrestrial > Soil > Wetlands > Peat | place: Sweden: Abisko, Stordalen... | reverse complement strand
CCAGACAGTGTTGCTGCAACGGCTGGTGCTACTGGTTATCCGCGAGTTGCAGGAGCGCATGTTCGCACACCTCGTGCAGGCGGACCTCTCGCGACTGGAACGCGAATCGCCGGCCGCGCTGGCAACACGGTTCACTACCGATGCGACGACCGTGCGCGAGGCAATGATCCGCGCCATCAATGCATTGGGCGATGCCGTGACGGTGGTGAGCCTGGCCGCTGGCATGGTGTACCTGGACTGGGAGTTCAGCCTGATCGCCGTGGCGCTGTATCCGCTGGCGGCGGTGCCAATTCAGCGCGTTGGCAAGCGTGTGCGCCGCGCTTCGGGCGGCATGCAGGAGCGGATGGGTGAGACGGCCAGCCTGCTGACCGAAAGCTTTGCCCAGGCGCGCACCGTGCGGGCCTACCGGCTGGAAGGCGCCGAGCAGACACGGGCGAACGCGGCCTTCAACAACCTTTACCTCGCGCTGGCCAAAATGACGCGCAACCGGGCGCGTGTGGAACCCTTCCTGGAAATGCTTGGCGGTCTCGCCGTTGCCCTGGTGCTTGGCTTCGCTGGCTGGCGTACCGCCAATGGCGGCTCGTCGCTGGGCAATTTCACCGGTTTTGTCTCCGCGCTGCTGCTGGCGTCACGGCCGGTGCGCGCGCTGGGCACGCTGAATACGTCGTTGCAAGAAGGCAGCGCCGGGTTGTCGCGCGTGTTCGCGGTGATCGACGAGCAACCGCGTATCGTCGACCGGCCCGAGGCGGCGGCACTACCACTCGGACCCGGGCATCTCGTGTTCGACAACGTCACGTTCGTCTATCCTGATGGCCGCGAGGGATTGCGCGGCCTGAGTTTCGAGGCCAGGCCCGGGCTGACGGTGGCGCTGGTGGGGGCGAGCGGTGCCGGCAAATCGACCGCGCTGTCGCTGATCCCACGGCTGCATGACGCCACGGGTGGGCGGATTCTGCTGGATGGCGCCGATGTCCGCGCCGTGACGCTGGATAGCCTGCGCGATGCGCTGGCCTATGTCGGGCAGGATACGCTGCTGTTCGATGACACCGTGGCGGCGAATATTCGCATGGGCCGGCCCGATGCGACCGATGCGGCGGTGCTGCACGCGGCGAACGCGGCAGCGGCGGCTGAGTTTATCGAGGCCCTGCCGGACGGCATGCAAACCCGCGTTGGCACTAATGGCGGCCGGCTTTCCGGCGGGCAACGCCAGCGGGTGGCCCTGGCGCGCGCGTTGCTGCGCAGCCCGCGCGTGCTGCTGCTGGACGAAGCCACCAGCGCGCTGGACGCCGAAAGCGAAGCTGCCGTCCAACTGGCGCTGGCCACGCTGCGCGCCGGCCGCACCACGATCGTGGTGGCGCATCGCCTCTCAACGGTGCGTGATGCGGATTTGGTAGTGGCGATGGGCGAGGGCGCGGCCGTTGAGCAAGGCACCCACGCGGAATTGATGGCGCGCGAAGGGCTCTACGCGCGGCTGGTCCGAACGCAGGCGTTCACGGAATAGCGATCCAGCCTGTAGTTACCGAGGCTTGCCTTGCTGCTCAGCTTCGGCATCCTACCTGACTGACCGAACCGATCGGTCAGAGCGTGTTCCCGATTGCAACCAGAGACTGCCATCGGGCTTTCTTCGACATTATCCCGGATAGAAAAATATGGCTGATAGCGAGGTCCAACAGGACCAGTCTGCGCCCGCCGATCGCGGGGGCAAACCGCAGGACGACCAGGATCGCAAGCAGCCGGATGCAGAGGCGGCGCAGGATCACCGGCGCGCGGCGGCTCGACCTTGGGTTCGTCTCGGCATGGTGGTGGTGGCGATCGGCCTTGTAAGTGGTGGCATCTACTATTGGCTGGCAACGCGAAACGTTGAGTCTACGGACGACGCCTATACCGACGGACGCGCCATCACGATTTCGCCGCATGTCAGTGGGTATGTCGTCAGCCTGGATGTGAACGACAACCAGTATGTACGACGCGGCGATCCGCTCATCCACATCGACCCGCGCGATTACCAGGCCAGCCTGGAGCAGGCCCAAGGCCAGTTGAACGCGGCGCAGGGCCAATTGGCCGCCGCGCAGCAAGGCTTTGCCGTAGCTCAGGTGACTTTCCCGGCGCGGCTTGTGCAGGCGCAGGCGCAGTTGAAGGACGCGCAGGCCAATCTGTTCAAGGCGCAGACCGACTACAGGCGCCAGCAGAGCCTGCCGCGTGCGGCTACCACTGGGCAGTCTATCGATTATGCGACCGCGGCGCTGCGGTCGGCCGAGGCGCAGGTTGCCACGGCCGAGGCTGCCGTGGTGCAGGCCACGCCGGTGCAGCCGAACGTTCGGCAGATTGGCGCGCAGGTGAAGCAGATTGGCGGTTCGTTGCTCCAGGCCGAAGCCGCGGTGCGCCAGGCGCAACTGAATCTGGAATGGTGCGTCGTGCGCGCGCCGCAAGATGGCTGGATCACAAAGCGCAACGTGGAAATGGGCAATTATGTGCAGCAAGGCGCGCAGATATTCTCCATCGTCTCGCCCGACGTGTGGGTGACCGCCAATTTCAAGGAAACCCAGCTAGATCGGATGCGGCAGGGCCAGCCGGTGGCCATCAGCGTGGATTCGTATCCGGGGCTGAAGCTGAAGGGGCACATCGACAGCGTGCAGCTTGGCAGCGGCAGCAAGTTCACCGCATTTCCGCCGGAAAACGCCACCGGCAACTACGTGAAGATCGTGCAGCGCGTGCCGGTGAAAATCATTATCGACAGCGGGTTGGATCCCAATCTACCGCTGCCGCTGGGCATTTCCGTGGAACCGACCGTTACTGTCCAATGAGCGGTGCGCAGGCCCAGTGGAAGCCCAAGGGAAACCCTTGGCTCATCGCTGTCGTGGTCACGGTTGCCGCGTTCATGGAAGTGCTCGACACGACCATCGTGAACGTCTCGCTGCCGCATATCGCCGGCAGTCTTTCCTCAAGCTATGACGACGCGACCTGGGCGCTGACAAGTTACCTCGTGGCCAACGGCATCGTTCTGACAATCAGCGGCTGGTTGTCGAACGTGCTGGGTAGAAAACGCTATTTCATGATTTGCATCGGCATGTTCACGGTATGCAGCCTGCTGTGCGGCACTTCGACGAGCCTGCCGGAACTGATCATTTTCAGGCTGCTGCAAGGGTTCTTCGGTGGCGGCCTGCAGCCGAATCAGCAGAGCATTATTCTCGATACGTTCGACCAGTCGCAACGCGGCCGCGCACTCAGCATCGTGGCCATTGCCACGGTGGTGGCGCCGATTATCGGGCCGACGCTCGGTGGCTACATAACCGACAATCTGAGCTGGCGCTGGGTGTTTTTCATTAACGTGCCGGTAGGTCTGCTGGGCCTGTTCGGCGTGGCGGCGCTGGTGGAAGATCCGCCGTGGCTCAAGGCCGAACCGAAACGCCGCATCGACGTGATCGGCATTTCGTTAATCACCATTGGGCTTGGCTGCCTGCAGGTGGCGATGGATCGCGGCGAGGACGATGACTGGCTCGGTGCGCCGTTCATCCGCATCATGTTCCTGCTGGCCTTTCTGGGCATCACCGGCGCGATCGGCTGGCTACTGACAGCCAAGCGGCCGGTGGTGAACCTGCACGTCCTCGGCGATCGCAACTTCGCGCTCGGCGTCACGATGATCGCGGCGATGGCGTTCATCCTGTATTCCAGCGCGGTGGTCATCCCACAATTCGCGCAGCAGGTAGTCGGCTATACGGCCACACTGGCGGGGCTGATCCTGTCGCCGGGCGGCTTCGTGATTATCATGCTGATACCGATCATCACCCGCGTGCTGCCGTATGTGCCAACGAAATATCTGATTGCCACGGGCTTCATGGTCATGGGTTTCTCGCTGCTCTATTCGAGCCGGCTGACGCCCGATATTTCATTCACGCACCTGGCCTCGATGCGCGCGTTCCAGACCGCGGGACTGGCGTTCATGTTCGTGCCGATATCGGTGATCGCCTATTCCAGCCTGCCACGCGAACTGAATGGCGACGCCGCAGCGCTCTATACGATGTTCCGCAACGTGTTCGGATCAATCGGCATATCCACGTCCACGGCGCTGATTACTCAATATACGCAAAAGCGGCAAACCTATCTTTCCGCCTGGATGACGCCGCTGAACCAGCCGTTCAACACACTGACGCAATCGATCCAGTCCACGCTGCTCTCCACTGGTCACGCGGCTTCCACGGTCCATCAAACCGCGCTGGGCGTGATCTACCAGACATTTCGCACTCAGGCCTCCGTGCTGGCCTATTGCGACGTGTTCGAGCTTTGCGCCATCGCGGCGTTTTGCATGGTGCCGGTGGCGATGTTGTTTTCGAATTATAAGCCAGGCAAGGGGAAGGCCGCGCCGACGGCGCATTAAGCAGTTCTTTTTTGAAAAAAGAACAAAAAACTTTTGCGCGGCTGTCGCGGAGTAGTCGGCGACAGCCGCATAAAAGTATTTGCTTCTTTTTTCAAAAAGAACCGCTTCGTTGCTCAGCTTTGGCTTTAAGGCGTTCGAGCCAAAGCTGATGACCCGTAAACATGCGATTCGGCATGAAGATCGCCTGGGCCCGCGCGGCCAAGCCATTCTGGTGTTCTTCCGTCAGCACGTGGCAGCCGCTCTCGCGCGGAGTGATCAGCCAGGCGTGATAAATATCGATCAGCGTTGCTGTGCCGTTCCACGCAACACGTTCGTTCGGCACAAATTCGCGCACCGTGCAGGCCACGCGCACGCCGAAGGTGCGCCAGGTGAACTCAGCGTCCTGGCTCAGCGAAGCGGCGCCGCCGGCGATGTGCACGTCGGCGCTGTTGGGATACCAGTCCGGCCAGGCGCTGGCACGCACCAGCCAGGCCCAGACCACGCCGGGCGGCGCTGCGATTGAAATCTCGTTGCTGACGCGCGCGGTTACTTTGTCTGGCGCGTAGCGGTCGGGCCAATGGATCGGCATGGGTGGGCCTCGCGTTGCGCTAGCAGACTGCACGCAATCTCCGTGAGCCGACATCGAATGGCGCGGCTGGAGCGGCCAAAGTTCCTGCCGACGCTGCCCCCGGGCCAAGATAAACTCTTGCACGTTTTGTCGGTTGCCATAGCGCAACCCAATCCACGGCGTACGCCAACTCGCAAAGGTTTTTGCTTCTTTTTTTAAAAGGAAGCGCTTGCTTACTTACGCCGCGCGCAACGCCTTCGGCAGGCTGGCGATCGCATGGTCCACCAGAACCGCGTCGCCCTCGGCCGACAAGCTGGCGGCGATCACGGCGCGGGTGGCTTCGGCGGCGATCTCGGCCGCGGTTTGGCGCACATCGGTCAGCGCGGCTTTTTCGGCCGCGGCGATGCGGTCCAGCGCCATGCGCTCGCGGCGTTTGGCGCCGGCCTCGGCCTCCGCTTCGGCTTCGGCGGCCAGGCGCGCTGCTTCGGCGCGGCTGCGGGCAAGTACATCGCGCGCCTCAGCCAACGCGGCCTCGCGGGCTTTGTGGGCTTCGCGCAGCATTTGCTCGGCTTCCGCCCGCAGGCGGGAGGCTTCGGCCAGTTGCACGCGCACGGCTTCGGTGCGGCTGTCCAGGATGCCCATGAAGGCACTCCAGACCTTGCCGCCGAACAGGCCGAAGAAGATCAGAAAGGCGATGAGGACATAGACTTCCGGATTCATCAGCATGGGAGCAGGTTTCCGTTAAGCATTGACCAGCCCACGCGCGGAAAGCGCGGCGCCGACCGCATTGCGCAGCAGGTCGGGCGCCGGCGTCTGGCCGGACAGGCGGGTAACCAGCGTGACCGCGGTATCGGATGCCGCTTCGCGCAGCGCTGCCATGGCGCCGGTGCGCGCGGCGTTAATGCGCTTTTCGCTTTCGGCGATCTGCGCATCGAGCCTGGCGTTCACCTCAGCAGCTTTCGCCGCAGCGGCCTCCTTAGCTTTCTGCGAGGCACTGGCGACGGCGGCCTGGGCCTCGGCATAGGCCACGCGGCGCGCTTCGGTCAGTTCCGCCACGGCACGGTCGGCTTTGTCCTTGGCCAGCCGCGCCTGTTCCAAGTCGCCGTCAATGGTTGCCTCTCGGGCCGCCAGCACAGCTTCCACGCGCGGCAGGCCGACGTTGGAGAACGCCGCGTAGAGCGCGATGAAGATCACACCGCCCCAGACGATTTGCGCGATCGTCAGCGGGTTGGCGAAATCGAACTGCGGCATGTCGCCGGCGTAGGCCGGCGCCGCGGCGCCGGTGAACAGCGCCGCCAGAACGAAGCGCGCGTGGATGTTGCGCATGGCGACGCGTTCCCCGGTTAGAGGAACAGGATCATCAGGGCGATGGCGAGCGCGAAGATCGCGGTGCCTTCCGACAGCGCGAAGCCCAGCAGGCCGATCGGGCGAATCTGCGCCTCGGAGGCTGGGTTGCGCGAGACGCTCGAAACCAGGGCAGCGAAGATCGTGCCGATACCCACACCGGCGCCGGCCACGCCGATCATTGCCAGACCGGCACCCAGCTTCGCGGCAGACAGATGGTCCATAGTAACGCTCCTTAATTACTCAAACAGGGTCAAAACTCAGGTGCTTCGGCCGCTTCCGGGCCGCAGTACCCATTCGATTCACGCCCGGCACCATGCCGTGCGTAAAAACTCGGCTCAGTGCAGGTGAACCGCGTCGTGCAGGTAGATGCAAGTCAGGATCGCGAACACATAGGCCTGCAGCAAGGCCACCAGCAATTCGAACCCGATCAGCGGAATATTGACGGCGAACGGGATCAGTGCGCCGAGAATGCCAACCGCGCCAAGACTGCCCAGGATGACCGCGAACGACGCGAACACCACCAGGATCATGTGCCCGGCCATCATGTTGGCGAACAGACGCATCGATAGGCTGACCGGCCGCGACAGATACGAGATGATTTCGATCAGCACGATCAGCGGCAGCAACGCCACCGGCGCACCCTGCGGCACGAAATAGCTGAACCAGCCAAAACCATGGTACACAAGGCCGACGATTGTCGCCATCAGGATCACCATCAGCGCCAGCGCACCGGTGATCGCGATGTGACTCGTATAAGTGAAGGTGAACGGGATCAGGCCAAGCAGATTGCCCATCAGAACGAACACGAACAGCGTGAACACGAACGGGAAGAACTTTTTCCCCTCCGGCCCGATCTGGTCGATCGTCAATGAATGGGTGAATTCGTAGAGTAGTTCGGCCAGCGACTGAAACCGGCCGGGCACCGTGGCGCGGGCCCGTGTGCCGAGCACCAAAAGCGACAGCACGAGCAGGCCGCCGATGACCATGAACAGGTTCGCCTGGGTGAAATTCACCGAATGGCCGAGTGCTCCGCCGATGCTGTGCAGCTCGAACTGCTCCAGCGGGTGCATCTCAAAACCGCCGCTCTGTGCCACGCTCTAACTGCTCCTCGTCGTTACCGCGTTTGCGGCGGCCGTTTTGCCCTGTCGCTGTCGGCGCGCGCGAACTGGCGCATCACGTTCAGCACGCCCGCGGCACCGCCCAGCAAGACGAAAATGACGAGAAACAACGGCAGGGTATGCAGAAGATGGTCGAGGCCCCAACCGATGACACCCGCCACCAACTCGGCCGCAACCAGCTCCATTCCGGCCCGCAGGCCGAAACCCAACCCTGACGCGTCACCCGGGGTTTGCACCACAGGCGGCTTGTCCAGGCCCTGCCGCTGGCGGGCAGCTTGCAGGCGTTCCGCGAAGGAAGGGTCCGGCTCGCTACTGTTTCCGCTCATCTCCGTTTCCGGTTAAAGCCGGTGCCGGAAGGCGGGTGCTTGCTAGTTGCCAGCGTCCGGGGTGTCAAGGCAGCCACAGGTCGTAGTGGCCGCCATAGGCACCGCCTGCACGGCCATCCTGGAAATGTTCGCCGCAGCTGACTGGCGCTGCTGACTTATTGCAAAGGATCCTGCGGCGACGGCATGGGCGGCGGCGGATCAGGCTGCAGCGGCACATGCAGGGTAACGCCAGGCACTTTGGCAGTCCGATCGTCATCCAGCGCCTGCGGGCTGGAACCGGTGACATAGCCGTTGCCCGATGGCGGATAATGCAACTGCAGGGTGCCCGGTAACACCGAGGTCGCGGGCGGGATGTACTCATGCGGCGGCAGGAGGTTGTCGTTAGGGGTCGGAGCTTCCGAATAGGCAGGCGGCGTTGGCGCCCGGGACTCGACATCCGTGTTGTCGGGTGGAGGCGCCGCATGGTGATGGTTTGCGTGCCCATGGCGCCGGACGCGTCGAGGCACCTGGCGGCGCGGCGGGGCTGCCGGGGGATTCGAAGAAGCGCGGGTCGAGGCCGAGTCCTCCGCGGGTGCACGCGTTGGTTTTTGCCCGGATGCGGGCAGCGCCGCCGCGATGAATAGGGCGCAAAGCCACAGACCAGGCCGGGGCAGCCGAAAAATCATGTCAAGACATTCCCTAGGGAGCTACGCCAGCCTATCTGCTGCGCGACAGCGGCGCGGCCACACGGTCGCCATAGGAGACCACCATGACCGCGTTGGGCAGGCTGGACGCGGGATGCGATGATTTGCCTGGGTTCAAGGGGCAGCGCTTGCGCGCCTGGGATTGGGCAAGCAACAGGGGTCGCACGTTTACCCCTAACATAGCAGCCGCTGGTGTCCGCCTGCGTGGCCCTGCCGGCCCGGCCAATCACCCGGCTTACGCTTTCGATGTCCATCGCAACTCCCCTGCCCTCCTCCGTGCGCGCACGCCACCGGCGTGCAACGACGCTGCATCGCAAGGACCTGGCTGGGTCGATCAACCTGACCCTGCTGATCCCCCTGCCGCGCGAGCCCGGGACGGACAGTTAAAACGTTTTTGCGCGCCTGATCGTCATGAACGCGGTGCCTGCTACCGGCGATGTGAAGCCCCTCGACGGCTCGGCAGACTGGCGGGCGTTCTCGATCCGCCGGCCACGTCCGGCTGCCCGTGTCGGTTGCGGCGAGCACCATCGGGCACGCGGGATTTCGTTCCGGAGGGCCGCGCCATCATCACTTTAACAGCACCGCGGGCGTTCGCGGCGGAGACCGCAGCATGGCCGGCATAAGATACGGCTTCGACCATTGCCGGTTGTGCGGGCTGCCGATCAAGCCCCGGCGCCACGACGCATTGGCGAACTGGGAGGAAGCGCAGATCAAATGCGCCATGCCGGAGAAGAAATGGCGCCAGGAAGGATTCCTGGCGGCGCCAACCCGGTATCAGATCTACATTGCACCGTCGGACGGTTGCTGCGCCAAATGCGGCCAGGAGATGGCCCACCGCGTGGCGAAATACCATGTTCGCGGCATTCTTTCGATTGCGTTGTCGTTTGTTATCTTTGTGTTCGTGTCTGTCGTAGTGATTTATATGCGGCAGTAAGGCAGCGCTTCTTTTTGAAAAAAGAAGCAAAAACTTTTACATGGCTGTCGCGGACTACTCCGCGACAGCCGTGTAATGGTTTTTTGGTTCTTTTTTTCAAAAAAGAACTCTTGCCTTACTCCGCCGCCTGCAGCGCCGGCTCAACCATCTCCGCCGCGCGCCGTAGATCAACAGATAGCAGCCGCGACACACCACGTTCCTGCATCGTAACGCCATAGAGCCGGTCCATGCGCGACATTGTCAGTTGGTGGTGCGTAACAACCAGAAAGCGAGTGCCGGTATCGCGCACCACGTCCTCGAGCAGGCTGCAGAAGCGGTCCACGTTCGCATCGTCGAGCGGGGCGTCCACTTCGTCGAGCACCGCGATCGGCGCAGGCGTGCAGCGGAACACAGCGAAGATCAGGCTTAGTGCCGTAAGCGCCTGCTCGCCGCCCGACAGCAGCGACAGCGTGCTTAGCTTCTTGCCTGGCGGCTCGGCATAGATTTCCAGCCCAGCGGTCAGTGGATCGTCGGATCCGGTCAGGGCCAGATGAGCCCGGCCGCCGCCCATCATGCGCGTGAACAGCGAGCGGAAATGCGTGTCCACCTCGGTGAACACGGCCGTCAGGCGCTCGCGGCCTTCGCGGTTCAGGTGGCCGATCGAACCGCGCAGCTTAGCGATAGCCGTGGTAAGTTCGTCGCGGTCGCGCTCGATGGCGTCGATCCGGGCGGTGATTTCGTTGAGCTCGATATCGGCACGCAGGTTAACCGGGCCCATTTCATCGCGTTCGCGCTGCAGGCGGTCGAGCTTGCGGCGCGCGCGCTCCTCCGCGGCATCGTCGGCATCCTGCAACTCAGGCAGTTCGGCGTCGGTGCCGAGGCGCTCGGCTGCATTGGTCAGCACGCTCGAAAGCGCCGCGGCGGCCGTTTCCAGCGCGCCTTCACCGCGGGCGACGACCTCGCGGCACGTCGCAAGGACGGCGTCGCCGTCGCGCTGCGCCAGGCTGGCGGCGCGGCAGGCGTGGTCGGCGTCACGCAGAGCGTTTGCGGCCTCCGCGTGGGCTGCCTCGGCATCGGTCAAGGCGTCGCCGCTGGCCGCCGCGCGGGCACCGAGGCGCGCCGGCGCGTCTGCCAGCGAGGTCGTTTCCGCCTCGGCAGTGGCATGGCGCATGACCAGGCCGGTACGGCGGCGCGCCGCGGCCTCGGCGCGACTCTGCCAATCATGCAATTCCTGCGCGAGCGATGGGGCGCGGGCCTGGGCGGCAGCCTGGGCCTGCAGCGTTTCGCTGTAGGCACTGGCGGCTTGCGCCTGCGCGGCCCGACATTGCACCAGCATCGTTCGCGCCTGTGCCGCGGTTTCGGCCAGCGCCGCTGGATCCGGCAGCGACGCGGCCTTGGATTCCGCCACTTCGAGAGCGGTTTTTGCCCGTTGCAGGTCAGCCTCGGCGCTGGCCAGAACGGTGCCGCGGGCAGCCAGCGCGTGGCTGGCTTCAGCTTGGGCACGTTCCAGGCGGGCCAGGCCGGCGGCAGCTTCGCGCTGGCTGGCGGCCCCGGTGGTTTGGGCAGCGCGAGCGGTGGCAAGCGCCTCGGCGGCTATAGCCAGATCGCCAGCGGCGGCTTCGGCGGCGGCACGCAGAGCCAGCAAATCCGGCAGCGCCGCGTAATCTTGCTGGGCTTGTGCGGTCACGGCGCGCGCCTCGGCGAGATCAGCGGCGAGCCGCTCCAATTGCGGGCGCAGCGATGCGGCGCGGCTTTCAGTTTCGGCAGCTTCGGCCTCGATACAGCGTAGCTTGGCCTCGGCCTGCTCCAGGCTGGTGCGAGCGGCGTCGCGCTCGGCCCGGGCTTGTGCAAGGCCGGTGGCGGCTTCATCGCAGTTGAATTCCCCGGCGGCGGCGGCGGCGACCGCCTGATCGATGGCCGGTAAGGCCGCAAGCGCCGCAAGCGCTTCGGTCTGCATCGCTGCGGCCTGCGCCCGGTCAGACAAAAGGCGCAACTGGGCCGGCAGCAGGGCTTGCAGGCGCTGCAGGGCGCGGTCGCTTTCCGCGGTTAACGCGGTCAGGGACTCACGGGCGGCGGCAAATACGGCCTGGGCCCCGGCCAGTTCTGCGCGCGTGGCCGATTCGGTGACGGCCGAATTAACCGCTTCCGTTTCCGCGCGCCCGGTGCTTTCGGCAGCGGCGGCGGCGCGGGCGTAGGCCTCGGCCTGGGCGGCTTCAAGGTCGCGCAGCCGGGCGCGCTGGCGCAGGCGCGACGCGGCTGCATTGGGTGCGTCGCCGCGGATGACCTGGCCATCCCACCGCCAGGTATCACCGGCACGGGAAACCAGGACGCAGCCGGGTGCCAGTTCGTTCTGCAGCGCCGCCCCATCGGCGCCATCATCGATCAGGCCCGTGAACGCCAAGGCGCGGGTCAAGGCAGTCGGGGCGGCGACAATGTCGGCCAGGCTGCGCGCGCCTCGCGGCCACGCAGGGGCCGGCAGACCGGGCAGCGCGCGCCAAAAGGCGGGGGTCGTTTCGTCGAGCGACCCGGCCGTGCCGGCGAAGGCGGCGCCGATCGCAGCCTCCCACCCCGGTGGCACGTTCAGCACATCGAGCAGGCTGGCGGCCTCGTCGCCATGGCCGGCCAGGGCCTGGCGCAAGCCGTCCGCTTCGGCTTGCAACCGTGCGGCATCGGCGGACGAGGAAGCGGCGTTAGTACGGGCTGCAGCAAGGGCAGTATCCGCCGCGATTCGATGTTCCGTAGCGCGCTGCAAGGCCAGCTCGGCGGCAGCGGCCGATCCGCTGGCAGCGGCGACAGCCGCCGCGGCGGTTTCCAACTGGTCCGGCGCGATCTGCGCCGCCTCGGCGTCCTGCATGGCTGCCGCCAATTCTGCCGCTTCGGCGGCCAGGCGCGCCTGCCGGGACTCAGCGTTGGCGGCGGCTTCGGTCAGGCGCGCGTGATCGGCCAGCACTGCGTCGCGCTGACGCATCAGCTCCAGCCGCGCCTGGCCAGCGTCGAGATGGGCCTGCTCGGCGTACCGCGCCGATCGCTCGGCGGAGTCAGCCTGAGCACGGGCCGCGCTGGCAGATGCGCGCGCCGATTCGCGCACGGATGCCGGCACCTGCGCGGCCTGGGCGTGCGCCAGGGAGTCGGCGACCAGCTGGAGATTGGCCGCAATGCGGGCCTCGCGAGCAGCGGCTTCCTCCAACCGGGACTGCGCCTCGTGGGCGGCCGATTCGGCGCGGTCCAGCTCGGATTTCGCCATGGCTGCCAGCTCGGCGCAGCCTGCCCTGCATGCATCAGCTTCCAGCGCGCCGGCGTTCGATTCGGCAAGCGCCGATTCAGCCCTGGTCAGCGCCAGGGTGGCCTGCTCGATAGCGACGGGATCGATTTGCGCGGCCGCAGCTTCGTCGCGGGCATGGCGCGCGATCCGCGCGGCCGCCTCTGCGGTGGTCGCGCGCTGGGCGGCTTCGTGTGCGGCCAGGGCCGTCTGGCGCGCGGCGGCGCTGGCCTCGGCAGCCCGGGCGGATGCGGCGTCGGCCTCGGTTTCAGCCAGAGCCAGGGCGGCGCGCGCGTGCTCGGTCGCGCTGGCGGCTGCTGCCAGCGCGGCCGGCATGGCCGCCAGTTGCGCCGTCAGCGCGTCGGCCTCGGCTTGCAGCTTGGCAGCTGCATCTACGGCATCGGCTTCAAGCCGCGCCGCGTCGGCGAGATCGGACTCGATCTGCGCCAGGCGTTCGGCTGCATCGGCGTGGGCACGCACGGCGCGGGCGGCGTCCTCGGCCAGGGTTTCGGCCTCCAGGCGACGGCGTTCGAGCGTGCTGCGGGCAGCAGCCTCGGCCTCACGCGGCGCGGGAAGTGCTGCTTCCGCGGCTTCGACTGCGGCTGCGGCGGCCTGGGCGGCTTCCTGCGCCGCGCGCAAATCAGTGTGGGCGCGCGCCTGGGCGCCTTCGGCGGCAGCCAGCGACGCCGTGGCACGCGCGTGCTGCACGGCCAGGTATTCAGTCTCGGCGTTGCGCACCAGGCCGGAGATGTTGCGGTAGCGCGTTGCCTGCCGCGCCTGCTTGCGCAGCGATTCGCGGCTCGATTCGAGCTGGGTACGCAAATCCTCGGCCTTCGACAGGTTCGATTCGGCAGCGCGCAGCTTCAATTCGGCTTCATGCCGCCGCGCATGCAGGCCGGTGATGCCGGCTGCTTCCTCCAGCACCTGGCGGCGCGCCTCCGGCTTGGCGTTGACCAGCGCCGAGACGCGGCCTTGGCTGACCATGGCGCTGGAATGCGCGCCGCTGGCCATGTCGGCGAACAGGGTTTGCACATCGCGGGCGCGCATGTCGCGGCCATTGGCCTTGTAGGCGCTACCGGCGCCGCGTTCGATTCGCCTGGTAACCTGAAGCTCGTCTTCCTCGCCGAATGGGTCCGGCAGTGCCGTTTCGCCGCGGTTCAGCGTAATGGTGACCTCGGCCAGGTTGCGGCTGGCGCGCGCCGAGGTGCCGGCGAAGATCACGTCGTCCATCTCGCCGCCGCGCAGGCTGCGCACCGAGGTTTCGCCCATTGCCCAGCGCAGCGCCTCGACCACGTTGGATTTACCGCACCCGTTTGGCCCGACAATGCCGGTGAGACCGGGCAAAATATCCAGCGCGGCCGGCTCGGCGAAGCTCTTGAATCCGGCGATACGCAGTCGGGTCAGCAATGCGGTCATTGGGTCCTCGAGGGTCCTCGGTTTCCTGCCCCAGGATGTGCCCTGCCAGCCGCGCCGCGCGGTGCCCCCTAGGCGGCGGCGGTCAACGCGGCAAACTCTTGGAAGGTCAGCTCCCCAGGGTGGGCCTTCCCGTTCACGATGAAGGTCGGAGTCGAGTCTATGGCGTATTTTTGTTGGGCGTCGCTCTGCTTGGCGAGCAGCGCGGTCTTCAGCGCATCGTCATTGGTCACTTTATTGAAGACCTCGCGCGGCATACCGGCCAGGGCGGCTTCCTTGGCGAGTTCGTCCATCGGGTCGGAATCGCGGTTGAAAGCCCATTGCTGCTGGCTCGCCAGCAGTGCGAGCATGAACGGCTCGTAGCGGCTCGCCGGCAGCGAGCGGGCGACCAGGGCTGCGGCGAGATCCACGCGGTCGCGCGGGAATTCGCAGAATTCGTAGCGGATCTTCCCAGTATCGATCAGCTTGGCCTTGATTTCCGGGTAGACGTCGGCCGCGAAGCGCGCGCAGTGCGGGCAGGTGAAGGAATACCATTCCTGCACATAGGTTTTCGCCGTGTCGGCGCCCTCCACCCGCGGCGCCATGCGCGGATCGGCCGCATCCGCCCGCGCCCGGCCGGGGATCAGCGCCGGGACAGCCAACAGCGCTCCAGCGGTGGCAAGCAAGTGGCGGCGAGTGGTCTGCATCGAATTGGTCCCCTTGTGGTGCGTCGTGCCGGCTTGGCGCCCGCGGTCGCTCCTACAATGACCAGTGAATCCCGGCCCGGCAACGTCCGGCGCATGTGAAAGCGTTCATCCAATCTTAGCCAGTGGGGGCCCAGTTTCCCGAACCTGACGAGCAGGTTGGGCATGGCATCGACTAGCTGGACCGGGGTTTCGGGCGATTGGACAGAGGCGGCGGACTGGAGCGGCGGAGTCGTGCCCGGCGCTGGTGACGCCGTTACGCTCGGCGGCACTGCGGCCTACACACTTACACTCTATACCGCGACGCCAGTGGGCAGCGTGGTGATGAACGCGGCAAACGCGCTGTTTTACGACGCCGGAGCGCTGACACTGATCGGTGTTTTTTCGTTGCAGGCCGGCACATTCGCGTTGGCGTATGGCTCGCTGATTGGCGGCACGCTGGCGTTGGCTGGGGGCACTCTCGCGGCCGAGGGTGGCACGCTGAACGGCGTCGCGGTGCAGGGGTCCCTCAACCTGAGCCAGGCCTACGCGAGCCTGCTGGTACAGAACGGGCTCACCATGTCGGGCATCGGCGGCAGCGGCGCCGGCAGCATCACGCTGACCGGTTCATATGCCAACCTGAACTTTCTCGGAACGCAGATACTGGCTAATGCGGTGGTAACGCTGGGCGCCACCGGTGCTGGCCAGGGCCAAGGCGGGCCAGCAACGTTGGGCGTGGCACAGGCGTACGGCGCCACCAGCGGATCGACATTGACGCTGGCCGCAAATGCGTGGCTGCGCGAGGCCGGCACGCAAGGCCAAATCATCACCAGCGGCAGCCTGCCGAGCCCCTATATCAGCGCAGTGATCAACAAAGGCACGATCACCGCGGCCGCGGCCGGCAGTACGCTGACGATCAGCGGCGCCGGCATTTTCAGCAACCAAGGCACGCTTTCGGTCAGCAACGGCGCCACGCTCGATATCGCCAGCGCAGGTTTCACGAATGCCGGCACGCTGGTGGTTAACAACGCCACGCTGGATTTCGGCGGCACAATCGCCAGTTCGTTGCTTGGCAACCTGGGCGCGTTCTCGCTGACGCAGGCGACGGTCGAAATCGGCGGGACGGTGCTCAACAGCGGCGCCACACTCAGCGTGGGTAGTGCGACCCCGCTGGGGCCGCTGGAACTGGCCGGCACAATTACCGGGGGCACCGTGCTGGATTCAGGGGGTGGGCTGAATCTCGTCCTGGACACCGGGGCGCTGAATGGAGTCACTTACAACGGCACGCTCACGCTAGGCGCCGGCAGCGCGTTGACGCTGCTGGGCAATACCACGCTAACTTATTCAGGCGGCGGCGCCGGCACGGCCGCGATTACCGGCACCGGGGCGGCGTTGCTGCTCGAAGGCGTCACCACGCTGGATAACGCAACGCTGTCGCTGGGCAGCAATAGCGGCGCCGCTGCAAGCCTGGGCACTGCCGATTCCTGGCTCGCCAGCACCGCCACCACCGCCACGCTGGGGCCACATCTGACAATCACGCAGGCGGGCAAATTCGCCGCCATCGATGCGAATGCAACGACGCCGATACAAGGCTACGGCCTTGCCGATACGCTGGTGAACCAAGGCACCATTGCCGGCGGCTTTTCTGGTGGCACGTTGGCGTTGGCTGGCTACGGCACCCTGATCAACCAGGGCAGCATCGTCATCAGCAATGGCGACACGCTGGTCGTCGACCCCGCGCTGTTCGCCAACACCGGCACGATCGACATAACCGGCGGCGCCGTGGCGACGCTGGGCGGCCCAACCAACGTGTTCGGCCAGGCCCCTATCTGGACCAATACCGGACTGGTTGCCGTCAATGGCGGCACGCTGACATTGGCCGGCGCGATGCGATCCGCCCAGCTCGGCGATATTACGAGTAGCGGCGGCAGCCTTATCCTGGCTGGGACGCTGGCGAACACCGGTAGCACGCTCACCCTGGGCAATGCCGGCCAACTACCGGGCTTGTCGCTGACCGGGACCATCCAGGGTGGCACGATCAGCGACGCAGGCGGGTTACTGGGCATTGGCGCCGCCGGCACCGCGCTCCTGAATGGCGTGACGGATATTGGCACGCTGAATTTGACGCAATCCAGCGCCTGGCTCAGCGTACGCAATAGTTTAACGCTGGTCGGCGCAGCCAATGTCACAGGGCTTGGGGCGGTCCTGGCGTTCTCCGGCACCCAGACATTCGACAAGGCGCAGGTAAACCTGGGTGCCGCCACCGGTGCCGCGCTTGATGTGCTGCAGGACCCATCATCGAACACGCCGAGCACATTGACGCTCGGGCCCAGCTTGGCGATCGTTCAGGCTGGGGCGCTCGCCGCGATCGGCGCAGCTTCCGACGCGGCAGGTGACGGCATCATCGATTTCGGCGCCATCGCCGCCGCGATCAACGGCGGCACTTTTTCGCTGGCCGGCGCCGGATTTACGAATCGCGGATCGATTGCCGTCAGCAATGGCGACACGCTGGCGCTGACCACGGGCCAGTTCAGCAATGCTGGCACGGTCGCGGTAAGCAACGCAGCGCTGGCGATCCGCGACTCGGTGTCGATCGCGGCGCTGGGACAGTTGCAGCTCAACAACGCCGCAATTTCCGTCGCCGGAACGCTGAGCGCCAGCGGCGGCACGTTGGCGATCGGCGCAGGCAGTGCCTGGGGACGCATATCGCTGACGGGCACGATAGCGGGTGGCGCTATCCTGGACACTGGCAGCGGGCTGAATGCCGCCGGCGGTGCTACGCTATCTGGCGTCACCTACGAAGGTGTTCTGGACCTGAGCCGGCCGTTTCAGCAATTGAATGTCGCTAACGGCATTGCATTGACCGACGTAACCGGAACGCAGGCCGGAACGATACTGTTGACGGGCGCCGCGAGCCGGTTGTTGGCCAGCACAAGCGAAACCCTGGCCAATGCGACGATTTATCTTGGCAGCCCGAGCGAGACCTATATGGGCCAGCGTGTTCCGCCACCCGAACTGGATGCGGGCGCCGGCACTACGCTGACTCTGGCCGGCAACACGCTGCTACGCAGCGCGGGGGCGTTCGCCACGCTCGGCAATTGTAGCCTTGGCAATTGGACTGACACGATTGTTAATTACGGCACCGTGCTGGAATCGGCTGCCGGTGGCACAATGACGATTGGGTGTAGTTTTTTCAGCAACGCCGGCGGGCTGGTGATCGGCAATGCCGGCAGTGACGTGTTCAGTGGCGTTGCGTTCACGAACACCAATGCCGGCGCCATTTCCATGACGGGCGGTAGTGCGCTTACCTTATCGCTATACGGCTATTACGCGGCGCCCGATGCCGGCGCCACGATATTCAGCAATAGTGGCACTGTTCACATGCTCGGCGGCATGCTGATCGAAAATACCGGCGGTGGATTGTTTCCCGCCGTGCCAATGGCCAATCTGCCAGGCGGGCTAATCCAGGGTTTCGGCAATGTTGTCGGGCCGCTGCTCAACAATGCCACGATCGAGGCGAAATACGGGCCAAATCTCGATCTGGCCGGAACGATCACCGGCGCTGGTGCGCTGCAAATCGATCCAGGCTGCGTGCTTGAGCTGGGTAGCGCCGTGGCCAGCACGCAAACCGTCAGTTTTACCGCCGCCGGCGAGACGTTGCGGCTGGATGCGCCGGCCGGCTTCGCGGCCAGCGTGGCAAATTTCGCCAGCGGCGATTCAATCGATAGTGCCGGCGCGCAGGTGAACACGGTGGCCATCAGCGCGGGCACTCTGGTGTTGGGCACGAGCTATGGCGTGTTCAAGCTCAACTCGATAACCCCATTGGGGGGCGCAATTTCCGTCGGCTCGGATCACCATAGCGGCGATACCGTGTTGTACACGGCGCAATCCAATGGTGGATCGCCGACGATCCTGGCGGTCGGGCAACCGAAAATGCTGTTCTGGGCAAGCCCGCTCGGCGACGAATTCCAGGGCGCCAGCACCAACATCAACGGCGCCGAAATCGCCAACTGGACCACAACCGACAGCCTCGACTTTGTCGATTTCCTCGGCACAAAAACAACCGTGGCGTACAGCCAGGCGACCGGCCAAGGGACGATCACCGTCACCTGCGGATCGCAATCCGCCGCCATCGGGTTACTTGGCACGTACACTGCAAGCTGGTTCCATGTGAGTTCGGACGGGCATGGCGGCGCGCTGGTCACTTACACACACCCCTAGAGCGTGATCTTGAAAACTTGAGTCGGCACCGGCCCTCGCCCCCACCCGGCCGCCCATAGAGCATATTGTCGCCCATCCTAAGACGGTGGGGGCCGGATGGGGGCGAGGGTCGGTGCCGACTTGAAGCTATCATGCTCCAGAGCGGCGGCGGACGCCGGTGACGGTCGATAGCCTTTCTGCTTTCCCTCACCCCTGCTACTCCAGCGCACGCCTTGTCTGGAGCACGTAGTGACCAAGTTCCACAGCACCGAATCGTATATCGCCTCCCGCGACCTGGAGGTGGCGGTTAACGCCGCCGTCGCGCTGCAGCGCCCGCTGCTCGTGAAGGGCGAGCCCGGCACCGGCAAGACCGTGCTGGCGCACGAGGTGGCGGCCGCACTGGGGCTTCCGCTGATCGAATGGCACATCAAATCGACGACCAAGGCGCAGCAGGGCCTGTACGAATACGACGCGGTTTCGCGCCTGCGCGACGGGCAGTTGGGCGACCCGCGCGTGAACGATATTTCCAATTACATCGTGCGCGGCAAGCTGTGGGAAGCGTTTGAGAATCCGGGCCAAAGCGTGGTGCTGATCGACGAAATCGATAAGGCGGACATCGAATTTCCCAACGACCTGCTGCTCGAGCTCGATCGTATGCAGTTCTTCGTCTACGAAACACGGCAGACCGTGGTGGCCAAGCAGCGCCCGGTGGTGATCATCACCAGCAACAATGAAAAGGAGCTCCCGGACGCGTTTTTGCGGCGGTGCTTCTTCCACTACATCCGCTTCCCGGACCGCGAGACGATGGAGCGCATCGTCCATACCCACTATCCCAACATCAAGCAGGACCTGGCGCGTGAGGCATTGACGACGTTCTTCAGGATCCGCGAATTGCCGGGGCTGAAGAAAAAGCCGGCGACCAGCGAGCTGTTGGATTGGCTAAAGCTGCTGATGATCGAGGACATGCCGCCCGAGACCCTGCGCACCAAGGACAAGCACGTGGTGATACCGCCGCTGCATGGCGCGCTGCTAAAGAACGAGCAGGATGTGCATTTGTTTGAGCGGCTGGCGTTTTTGGCGCGTAGGGAGGGGTAGGAAGGAAGCGCTTCTTTTTGAAAAAAGAAGCAAAAACTTTTGCGAATAGGGCATTAACCCTTTGAGAAAAAAAGTTTTTTGGTTCTTTTTTGCAAAAAAGAACCGCTTGTTTACTGCCTTCGTAACCGCGTGTTTCAGTTAAATGACGGTTCCGTGAAAGCCGGCTCAATTGGTTAATCTGTGGCTGCGCCTGTCAGGCCAAGTCTGCTACGCAGGGGCAGTTGCAGAATAGCCAGGTAGCGCCTTGACCCGACACTCCGAGATTTCCACACCTGGCAACCGTATTATGCGCGGCACGACGCTGCGACGCACCTTGCTGCATAGCGTCAGCCTTACCGCCGTATTGATAGCGGCCGCGTCCCGTCCAGCGGCGGCAGGCACGCCGTTCCGTTCGCTGGCGCAGGCGCTCGCCTCGCAGCCCTCGGCGGCAGTGACCGCCGCCCAGACCGCCGGCGGCGCTACGGCCGCGAACGCCGCGGGACTTGGCGCGCAAAACCTGGCCAATGCCGCCAAACGCTTCCGTAGCCTGAACGACGCACTGGCTGGCATGAGCTACACCGGCCCATCAGTGCCGGATGGCGTTGCGGTGGGCGGTTTGCAGCAGGCGCCGGGTACTTCCTCGGGCGGCACGCTGTGGAGCGGGGCATCGACAACCCTGGGCACGCAGACGGTCAATGGCGTGCACGACGTCACGGTGACGCAAACCGGCAGCGTGGCCGATCTGACGTGGCAAACGTTCAATATCGGCGCTCACACCAAGCTGATTTTCAATCAGAGCGCGGGCGGCACGCTGGCCAATACCTGGATCGCGATCAACTCCATCCAGGATCCCAACGAAAATCCGACGACGATTCTTGGGCAGATCATCGCACCGGGCAAAATTTATATACTGAACCCGAACGGTGTGCTTTTCGGCGCCGGCAGCCAGGTGAATGTCGGCTCGCTGATCGCCGCGACGGCCGACATTGCGCAGGCTCAATTCACCAGGAACACGAACGGCATCATCACCGGTTTCAGCCTGTACGGATCGGCGACCGGCACCACGACCGCCGACAGTTACACGCCAACCTTCGAAAATGCTTCCAACACCGCCAGCATCGTGGTGCAGGCGGGTGCAACGATCGAAACCGCGGCGCCCAGCGGCAACACCACCGGCGGCTATGTGATGCTGCTGGCGGGCAATGTGCGCAATGATGGAATTATCGCCACGCCAAGCGGCCAGACCGTCCTGGCGGCGGGCAATAATTTCATTCTTCAGCCGGGCTATTCAACTACCGGCAACGTAACCGCCAGCGTGATCGGCAGCGAGGTCGCGGTAAGCAATGACGGCAGCATTACCGGCACCGGCACCAGCGCGCTGGGGGCGGCGACGAACACCGGCATTATCCTGGCCGACCAGGGCGACATCACCATGGTGGGCCACCTGGTGACGCAGGCCGGGGTGATTTTGTCGACCACAACGGTGAATAACCGCGGCACTGTGCATTTGCTGACCGACCGCACGGACACGACCGCGAGCGTGGTGCTGGCGCCGGGCAGCGTGACGGAGGTTTTGCCCGAGGATAACGGCCAGACCGCGCTGAACAGCCAACGCGAAACCGACATCACCAATTCCGGCAGCTACAACGTGCTGCGCGCGGCGCCGCTGAGCGGCCCGTCGCTCAACGACGTCAACACGCTACCGGATCAAATTGCCGAAAGCCGGGTCGAGATTTCCACCGGCGGTGCGGTGCTGGTGGAAGGCGGCGCGCTGGCGTTGGCGCAAGGCGGCCAGGTTGCCGTGGCCGGCACCGCAATTACACTCGACAACGGCGCGACGCTCGATGTTTCGGGCACCAATGCGTCGCTGGCCGCGAATTTCAACAGCCTGTTCATCGAAGGTATCGTTCCGTATTATTTACGTGATAGCGCCGCCAATCGCACCGGCGGTCTGGAATTTTCTAACGTCTATATCGATGAGCGCACGCTTATTGAAATAACCAGCGGCACTTATGCGGGCAACATTTACACCGCGGGCGGTTTACTGGAGGTTTCCGGCAATCTGGGCCTGATCGGCCACGGGATTAATGAATGGAGCGCCATCGGCGGCCAGGTAACCCTGCAGGGCGCCGCCAATGGCGGCTATAGCAGCGCCAACGTTATAACGCCCGGCACGGTCACGGTGAGCCAGGGCGCCACGATCAACCTGACCGGCGGAACGGTTTCCTACGGCGCGGGCTTGGTCAAGCAAAGCTATGTCGAGACTGTCGATGGGCAGGTCTATAACATCAACAACGCACCAGGCAACCTGGTGTATGCCGGTGTCTACACGGGCGTGGTCGTGGACCACGCGCGTTGGCAGGTCACCGACACCTATGTAAATCCGCTACTGACGCCGTCGGAAATCTACGAACCGGAATATACGATCGGCCGCGACGCCGGCACGCTGACGGTGACAGCAGGTACGGCGACACTTGACGGCACGGTGGATGCGGGCGTGACGGTGGGTGTGAATCAGACAGTGGCGCGCCCCACCGGCGTGACCGACCCGTTCCTGCTGGCGCAAACGGTTACACCGCTTGCCGGCGCGCTGCTTGTCGGTGACTATGCCGGCGGCGCGTTCAACACGCCGTTCGACAGCAATATCCTGATCGGCACTGGCAATAGCGGCAAGACGCCGGTGCTCAACGAACTACCGGATTCGGTTGCCGGAACGATCTCGATCGGCTCCGCCTTCCTGACCGATGCAGGCTTTGCCGGTGTAACCTTAAGCACAGCAGGCGATATCGACGTTACCGCGCCGATAGCGCTGGCGCC
>Ga0302157_10002231_pt1 | contig 22748 bp, 22 predicted proteins | sample I_Bog_N3_3_FD_193502 | JGI IMG/M metagenome (GOLD analysis project Ga0302157, IMG submission 193502) | Peat permafrost microbial communities from Stordalen Mire near Abisko, Sweden - I_Bog_N3_3 | ecosystem: Environmental > Terrestrial > Soil > Wetlands > Peat | place: Sweden: Abisko, Stordalen... | reverse complement strand
CCCGGCGACGACACCGATACGGAGCAGCCGGAGGTTCCCGCTGAGGAAGCAGGCGCCCACCCCGATGAGCAGGAGCACGAACACCAGGTTGACCAGCCAGCCGTGACCGGCCTGGAACGAGGCGAACGAACGGATCCAGGACGAGAAGACCGACGGCTGGGACACCTTGGCCGCCTGCCTCAGGGCCACGGTCAGGGTCCCCGGGGTCGCCGAGGGGCTGGACTGGCCGGCCCAGGAGCCTCGTCCGGGCCAGGCCTGCAGGATCCCCATCCCCACAAAGAACACGCCCATGGCCCGGAGCAGGCCCTTGCCCAGCCGGGCCGTCTCCCACGCCGTGTCGGGCAGGGCAATCAGGACGCCGGCCGCGAGGTAGAAGACCGAGGCGCCGGGGGATCCCAGCAGCCAGCTGCTCCCGTGGCCGAAGATTCCGCCGAAGGCCTCGCCGAACATCCAGACCACCAGTCCCCACCCGGCGCTCACACCGCCTGCGGCACGGGACCAGTGCCCCCTCGGGGCCACCAGGAGGAACAGCCCGATCCCCAGCTGGATCCACACCGTGGCCGCCGCTGCGGTGACCGGGTGGTCGGACCACACCGTGGCCCCGGCGTTGACGAGGTGCTGCACCCATCCGGGCGACGAGGCGGCAGCCGGCGTCAGGACCTGGCCCGGGAGCCCGAGCGGCATGCCCGACTGGATCTGCAAGAGGCCGTCCAACAGCCAGAGGAGCCCGAAGGAGATCCGGAGGACCCGGCGGGCCAGTGGCTCCCGGTAGGGCCACCGGTCGACGGCCGTGGCCGTGGTGGCCCCCGACGCGGCCGCCCGGCGGTAGTGCACGGTGCGGATGACGTTCCAGGCCACCGCCAGGACGGCGGCCACCACCAGGATGGCCAGCAGCTGCCGGTCGAGCGAGGAGCGGAAGGCAGAGACGATGGTCACGACGCGTTCACGCTCTCCCGAGGGGCCCGCCGGCCTGCGGCTGCGCTCCCTGCGGGCAGGTGGTGCGCCGACGATCGGTGCGGCAATCGGAGTTGGGGCTCGGCGCGGTCCGGAGAGTCATCCGGGACGAGTGTAGGTGCCACCCCGCCGGGCCCATCGTCGGGCCGACGGGCGTTCAGGGCCTGCGCCCGGCCTCGGGATCGGCCCCCTGGGCCTCGGCGGTGGCCCGCTGGGCCTCGGCCTCGGCAGTGGCCAGGGAGCGCTGGTGGGCCTGCCAGTTCTTGAGCATCTCAACGTGCTCGGGTGCGACCACTTTGGGCGTGGCCAGGGCCGTGGCGCTCTTCTTCTTCCGGCCCCCGTGCAGGGTGGTCCACCACATGTACAGCGCGAACAGGGCGAACATGGGCCACTCGAAGACGTAGGCCCAGCTCAACTCGTTCCCGCCCAGGGCCCGCCTCACCTCGAACAGGAAGGCGGAGATGCACAGGGCGAGGACCAGGACCAGGGTGATGTGGACCTTGGCCGCCTCGAACCCGGTCAGCCGACCACCGGCCGGAGCCGGCGCCGGAGCATTGGGCTCGGGTAGGTCCACCCGACCACCCTATCGACGTGGACCGCGGCGGACACCGGCGGGCGGCCGCGGCCTACTCGCCGAAGAGCAACCCGTAGTTGGCGCCGCGGCGGAGGTGGTGGCCGCCGTCGACCGACAGGTTCTCCCCGCTGATCCACCCCGACTCCGGCCCGGCCAGGAAGCGGACGGCGGAGGCGATGTCCTCCACCGTCCCCAGCCGGCTGATGGGCATTTCGGCCAGGTAGTCGTCGAGCAGTGGCCCACCGGCCGTGATGGCCTCCATCAGCTCGTCGTCCACGATGCCGGGCTGGACCGAGTTGACGCGCACGCCGGTGGCTCCGAGCTCCTCGGCGGCGTACTTGCAGAGCATGTCGATCCCGGCCTTGGCCGAGCCGTAGGCCCAGAGATACCGGTGGGGGAAGGCGCCGGCTCCCGACGACATGCCGATGATGGAGCCACCGGGAGCCACCCCGCCATCGACCCCTTTGCCCACGCCGGCGCCCATCAGCGGCGCGGCGTGCTTGATGCACAGGAACGTGCCGATGAGGTTGAGGTCGACGGTGGCCCGCACCTGGTCGAGCTCGGCTCCGATGATGGGTCCCATGTGCATGGCACCCCCGGCATTGGCGAACAGGATGTCGAGCCGGCCCCGTTCCGCCGCCGCGGCGGCCACCGCCGCCTCGACCTGCTCCTCGATCGTGACATCGGCCACCACGTAGGCGGCCGTCCCCGGCTCACCCCCGGGCGGTGTCGACGCGGCGACGGCCTCCAGCACCTCCACGGCGTTGCGCAGGCGGTCCTCGGTGCGGCCGCAGATGGTGACGTGGGCCCCGTCGCGGACGAGCCGGGTGGCCGTCCCGAGTCCGATGCCGCTGCCCCCACCGGTCACCAGTGCCGACAGGCCGGCGATGCCCCCTGCGGTGTCCATTGCCTTGCTCACCCTTCACTCCCCTTCGTTGCGCTCGTTGCGGCCTGTTCGTGGCGCGGGCCGACCGGTCACCCCGCCGCCGTGGCAGGATGCCGGGCACGCCGACCGGACGGCAGGACGTGCTCCCCATCCACCCGGCGAACAGCAGCATGCTAGGGGTGGGGTCGTCCGGCGACCACCCGGAAGCATCGACACCGGCGGGCCGGGCCGGCCCGAGCGGGTGGCGAGGGATGCCGACGGAGCCGACGGGCCACGACCGGGGTACGAGCGAACAGACACGATGGAGGGGTGCCATGGAAACCAGGGAGTTCAACCTGGCCGACTTGTTCGAGATCGTCGTGGACACGGTTCCCGACCGCCTGGCCCTGGTGGCCGGAGCGGCCCGCCTGACCTACCGCCAGCTCGACCGGCGGGCCAACCGGTTCGCCCACCACCTCACCGCCAGTGGTGTCCCGCTCGGCGCTCACGTCGGGATCCTGGCCCGCAACCGCGTTGAGTGGGTCGAGGCCATGGTCGGCTGCTACAAGGCCCGGACCGTCCCGGTCAATCTCAACTTCCGCTACGTGGCTCCCGAGCTCACCTATGTGATCGACAACGCCGACCTCCGGGCCCTGGTCTTCGAGCGGGACCTCGCCCCCCTGGTGGCCGAGTCACTGGCCGGCGGCGGGGACCGGGACCTCGGTTTGCTCGTCATGGGGGACGGGGCCGGGTCGGCCGGGCAGGCGGGAGCGGTCGAGCTCGGGGCCCAGGACTACGAGGCGGCGCTGTCGGCCGCCTCGGCCGACCGGGACTTCGGGCCGCGGTCCGCCGACGACATCTACGTGCTCTACACCGGGGGGACCACGGGCATGCCCAAGGGGGTGCTCTGGCGCCAGGAGGACATCTTCTTCGCCGCCATGGGTGGCGGAGGCTGGGGTGCCGAGCCCATCCGTACCGCCGACGAGCTGGCCGGACGGATCAACCCCGACGACGCAGCCCGGGTAGTGATGCTGGTGGTCGGCCCGCTGATGCACGGCAACGCCCAGTGGGTCATGTGGAACGCCTTCATGATGGGGGCGACGACCGTGCTCTACACCGAGCACCGCTACGACCCGGACCGGCTGTGGCGCATCATCGGCGAGGAGGGTGTGGTGTCGATCGGATTAGTCGGCGACGCCATGGCCCGGCCGTTGGCCGAGGCGCTGGCCTCGGCCGAACCGGGCACCTACGACACGTCCACCCTGGTCGTGGTGGGGTCAGGTGGCGCCATGCTGTCGGCGGCGGTGAAGCACGAGCTGCAGACGCTGCTCCCGAACGTGATCATCATGGACCGGTTCGGCTCGAGTGAGAGCGGGGCCCAGGGTGCGGTGGAGGATGCCGCCGGCGGGCCGCGTTTCGTGATGGGTGCCGACACCAGCGTGCTCGACGACGACCTGGTCCCACTCACACCCGGCGACGGGAGGACCGGGCGCCTGGCCCGGACCGGTCGGATCCCCATCGGGTACTACAAGGACCCGGCCAAGACGGCCTCCACGTTCCCCGTCGACGCCGACGGAGTGCGGTGGTCGGTGCCGGGCGACCTGGCCACCGTGGACGCCGACGGCACCATCGTCATCCTCGGGCGGGGCTCGGCCTCCATCAACTCGGGCGGCGAGAAGATCTTCCCCGAGGAGGTGGAGGCGGCCGTGAAGTCCCACCCCGACGTGTTCGATGCCATCGTGGTCGGCTTGCCCGACGAGCGCTTCGGCGAGCGGGTGGCCGTGGTCGTCCAGCCCCGGCGGGACCGTCCGGCACCGTCGCTGGAGGACCTCCAGGACCACTGCCGGTCCCACATCGCCGGCTACAAGATCCCCCGGCAGATGGTGTCGGTTGCGGCCATCCCACTGACGGCGGCCGGCAAGCCCGACACCCAGGCGGCCAAGTCCCTGTTGTGAGTGGGGCGTGGCGCCCGCCGTCGGAGCACCGTCCGCTCGGGAGGGAGGCCGGCAGAGAGGGAGGGAGCGAGGGAGGGAGGGCTCAGGCGGCGGCGAGCGAGGAGGGAGGTGCGGCGGCGTCGACGTCCGCGCCCCCGGGGCCGGGACGGGTGGTGCGTGCCTGCACCAGGCCTGCTGCGGTGGCCACCACACGCTCGACCGTCCCCTCGAGCACCGGACGGTCGATCTCGACGAAGCCCCGGAACCCGGCGTCGGGCCACAGCCCGAGGACCCGGGACGGGACCGGGCGGCTGGGGGACCGGAGCCCGGCCACCAGGGCCAGATAGGCCAGCTCCTCGGACCAGCCCGGGCCGGGGCAGCCCGAGGACACCGAGACGAGCGCCGACGGGCCGCCCGGGTGCGCGTCCCCCGGAGACCCCGACAACGGGACGCGCAGCTCGGACCGGGCCCTCAGCCGTAGGGTTCGGGTCGCCGGGCATACCCACTGGTCATCCAGGCCACCGATCTGGGTGGCCCCGGGCATGGCGCCCCAGTCGAGCGCCGACCACAGCGCGGTGGCCCAGGTGAGGGCGTCGGCGAGCACGACGGCCCGGGCACCCGGAGCCAGTCCCGCCAGCCAGGGCTCCCAGTGGAACGTCCGCCAGCCCGTCCGGGACCACTCCTCCACCGCGGCGTCGGCGACCGGGGCCACGGCCTGTGCCGGCGCACGGAAGTGCCCGGTGGCACAGGCCTGGACCACGGCCAGCCCGAGCGAGCGACGCACGTAGGCCGGCTTCCACGTGAAAGGCTCCTCGAGCAGTGGGTCCGCACCGGTGCCCATCCTGCGCAGGGCGGGGAGCGACACCACGGCCTGCGCCCCGACGGGCTGCTGCTCGGCCAGCGGGGACAGGCCGGCGACGAGGAGCGTGCGCACCGCCAGCCGGTCCGCGTCCTCGAGGACGCGGGGGGGCGCCAGCAGCCCGTGCATGGTCCGGTCGATGGCGCTCATGCCGCCCCCCGGTCGAGCTCGCCGTCCCGACGCCCGGTCGCGCCGCCGCCGACCGGCGGGTGCCCGAGTCCCCACCCCGGAAGGGGTGTGCAGCGGACACACAGTCCCCCCGGGGGACGGACCGCCGTCCCCCGCTCGAGCTCGCTGATGCTGCGGATCCCGACCACCGTCCGGCGGGCCGCCGCCGACAGGAGCTCCTCGGTGACCGGCTCCACGTCCAGCTCGCCCGTCCGGGTGTAGTAGGTCGCGACCACAAAGGGCGGGACCCCGCTCCTCAGGGTCTCCACCAGTGCGTAGAAGTGGAGGTCGGCCCGGTGCTGGCGGCAGCGCGACCCCGACGTGGCCTCGAGGAGGGCCACCGATGCCTCGTCCACGGCCGGGCGCCCGATGGCCAGGTCGACACGGGCCGACAGCTCGACCGTCCCTTCAGCCACCCTGGCCCGCAGGACCTCCTGCGTGCGGGGCAGCCACGACGCATCCAGTGTCGGCCATCGGCATTCGAGGCCCCGGGCCTGGCGCACCACCTCGGCCTCCAACTCGCGCCGTTCGGCGGACGCCAGCCCCCCGATCCAGTCGACCAGTGCCCGCTGGCGTCCGTCGGTGGCGAGGGCGGCCAGCCCGTCGGCCATGGGATCGCCGAGAGCGCCCACGGTGACGAGCTGACGGAAGAGCGCGCTGACCAGCGCACCACAGGCCAGGGCCGTGGTCGGGGTCCGGTCCCCGAAGCCGCTCGGCTCGGCATGGAGTTCGCACGCCAGCGCCCGGGTCAGCCGGTCCTTGGTCACCACCAGCGGCGCCCCGGGAGCCGGGAGCGGAGCAGCATCCGGGGGAAGGAGCCCGTGGTCCAGAGCGGACCGGAGGCGCTGGGCCAATTCGGGATCGGCGGGTGGACGTCGACGGCCGGTCACCCGGAGCCGGTTCAACAGTTCGGGGCCGGACAAGGGGTGCCACCGGTCCTGGCGCCGGGCCGGTGACACCTGGCGAGGGGTGGGGATGGCAGGCGGCGTCGGACCGGGCCCGGCCCCGGGCTCGGCCCCGAGCCCGTCCCGCAGTGGCACCTGACTGGTGCGATCGATGTCCACGACCACCATGGGACCAGTGTGCCCGGAGGGTGTCACACGGTGCCCGCCGCCTGTGCTGACGCCACCGGTAGCCTTGGCCGTGATGACGATCGCGGCCAGCAATCTCGCATTCACCGTGGTGTTCTCGCTGTTCGTCGTGGCATCGGTGGTGCTGTTGGTGCTGGTGGTCCGCTTCACGTTCCAGCGCGCCACGGTGGCCCGGTCCCGCTGGTTGGCGACCCAGACCGGCACGCCGCCGGGCCACGACGCCGGCGACACCGACGGCGACGAGGAGGAGGAGCGGCGGCCCATCACCGCGCTGGTCCTGGCCGGCGGGGGCACCCGCGGGGCCGTCCAGATCGGCATGCTCCAGGTGCTGACGGAGCACGGTTTCGTCCCCGACCGCATCTACGGGTGCTCGGTCGGAGCGATGAACGGTGTGGCCTTCGCCGGCGATCCCACCCGGGAGGGCGTCGAGCGGATGACCACCATCTGGACCGGGCTCACGCGGGACTCGGTGTATCCCCAGGGCCGTCTGCACGGCCCGTGGTTGTACGTGCGCCAACGTGACTCGGTCTACTCCAACGAGGGGCTCCGCAAGGTGGTCGAGGGTGGGATCGGCGTCGAGCGACTGGAGGACGCCGTCATCCCGGTCGAGGTGGTGGCCACGTCCCTCACCGACGGCCGGGAGCGGTGGTTCACCTTCGGACCGGCCATCGAGGCCGTCCTGGCCTCGTCGGCCATCCCCACCCTGTTCCCCCCGGTCGAGATCGAGGGCGAGCGCTTCATCGACGGGGCCGTGGTCGACAACGTCCCGGTGCGACGGGCCGTCGACAGCGGTGCCACCCGGATCGTCGTCCTCCTCTGCGCCCCGCCGGGCTACACGCCGGTGCCCACCCGTCGGCCCGTCGAGGCCATGCTCAACGCCCTGTTGATCTCCATCCACGCGCGGTTCGCACGGGACATGGCTCAGCTCCCCGCCGGCGTCGAGGTCATCGTCTGCAGCGGGAGTGAGACCGGCACCACGGAGTTCGACGACTTCTCGACCACCGAGGCCCTCATCGCCGAGGGGCGCAAGGAGGCCGAAGAGGTTGTGAGGCGCTACGGCCTCGGAAGGCCGGGCACCCCGGTCAGCGCGGTGCCCGACGGGGGCGACCCGCCACTGCCCGCGGCGAACGGGTCGGGGCCCGGCCACCCTCGGGAGTCACCCGCCGACGCACGGGTCGCCACCCCGGTCCCCTCGGCGCCGGCCGCGGACACCGACTCCCCGCGCACCCAGCCCGAGCCGGGGACGTAACGGCGGACCACGCGGGCCGGCACCCCGGCGATCACGCAGTGGTCGGGGAACACGCCCCGGACCACGGCTCCGGCACCCACCACCACGTTCCTCCCGAGCTCGGTGCCCGGCAGCACCACCACCCCGGTTCCCAGCCAGCTGCCACTGCCGATGTGGACCGGGACGTCACTGGGCCACTGGGTGTGGACCACCTCGTCGGGGTCCTCGTAGCCGTGGTTCTGGTCGGTGATGTACACGTAGGGCCCGGTGTGGACGTCATCACCGATCTCCAGGTCGAAGTGGCCGACAATGTGGCTGCCACGGCCGATCATGCAGCGGTCGCCGATCCGGACGACGGGGTCGGTGACCATTCGCTGGCCGGGCACCATGCCGGCCGAGATGCTCACGTGCGGACCCACGAGGGTGTCCCGGCCGATGCGGATCCACCGCTCCCCGAACACGGCCCCGGTGGGGAAGGCCAGGCAGCTGCCCTCGCCGAACGAGCCGAACCGCTCGGCCACGACGTCGCCCGGGCCGACGGCTCCGTGACGGGCCATCCACTGCCACCCCGAGTGGATGGCGGCGTTGATCCAGCGGTTCCGCCGCGTCCGGGACCGGGGACGAGGCGGGCCAGGTGGGTCGGCGCTGGCTGCGGTCACCCCGCGACGCTAACTGACGCGCCGGCCGGCGGGCGATTTGCCCGCCCGGACGGGAGACCCGGACCGGTGGCGCCACGGGAGTGGGCCCGTGGCCGCCCGGAGCGACCCGCTCCACCGGCCTGCGGGGCCCTGACCCACCCCCTACGATCACGCTGCACACGCCACCACGGGAGGACGACGTCCATGATCAAGCTGACCTGCCTGCTCAAGCGGAAGGAGGGCATGACCCCGGCCGAGTTCAACGCCTACTGGCGGGACAACCACGGGCCGTTGATCGCTAACGGCCGCTGCGGCAGCCACGTCATCCGCTACGAGCAGAACCCCCGGCCGCTGGACGACTACCGCGACGACGAGGACCGGTCCGGCTACGACGGGGTGACGGTGCAGTGGTTCGCCTCCATGGACGAATACCACGCCCACATGAGTGAGACCGACTCACCGGACATGTTCGCCGACCTGCCCAAATTCCTCGACACCGACCACCTCGAGTTCGTGCTCACCGAGGAGCCGCGGGTGATCATCGACGGGACGGTCGACTGGTCGACCTGAGCCGTAGTGCCGCGGCCGGGCGCCACCCGCTCCGGGTGGGGCAGCGGGACCGGTTGCTACCGTGACACCGGTGCGCATCGTCTCCCTGCTCCCGTCCGCCACCGAGATCCTCTTCGCCGTCGGTGCGGGGGACGGCGTGGTCGGGGTGACCTTCGAGTGCGACTACCCCGAGGAGGCCCGTCAGCGGACCATCGTGTCCACCACCACGCTGGGCCCGGGCCTCACCCCGGCGGAGATCGACGCCGAGGTGCGGGCGCGGATGGCCGCCGGCGAGGACCTGTACTCACTGGACGAGGGAGCGCTGCGCACCCTGGACCCGGACCTGGTGGTGACCCAGGACCTGTGCGCCGTCTGCGCGGTGGCCGTCAGCGACGTCGATGCCGCTCTCGGGCATCTGGGCTGCCGGGCCGACGTGCTCACCCTGGACCCGATGACGCTGGACGACGTACTGGCCTCGATCGCCGACGTGGGGCGGGCCACGGGGCGTGAGGGCGAGGCCGGACGGCTCGTGGCGCACCTCCGCGCCCGCCTGGACGGGGTGGCTGCCTCGGTGCAGGGACGGGACCGTCCCGACGTCCTGGTCCTCGAGTGGACCGATCCCCCGTTCTGTGCCGGGCACTGGGTTCCGGACATGGTGGAGGTGGCCGGGGGCCGGCCGCTGCTGAGCCGGCCCGGGGCACGCTCCCACCAGATCGGCTGGGACCAGGTCGCCTCGGCCGGGGCCGACCTGGTCGTCGTGGCCCCCTGCGGCTTCCGGCTCGAGGGGGCGCGGGACCTGGCCCGGGACCTGGTGGGCGCCGGTCGGCTGCCGCCGGGCGTGCCGGTGTGGGCGGTGGACGCCGATGCCGCCTTCGTCCGTCCGGGACCCCGGCTGGTGGACGGGGTCGAGAGCCTGGCCGCCATCTTCCACCCGGGCTGCGTCCCGCTCGACGGCAGCCTGGCCGCCCGTCTCTGAACTCCCGCCGAGGGCCCGGGACAGCCCGGCTGCTGGTCCGTCTCGTTGACACCCCGCCCCACCGGACGTACGATCCATTGAATCGGACAGCCCGTCCGATCCGAGGACACGGGATGGAGCGCCAATGGCTTCTGGCGACATCGACATCAGTGACGTCGACTTCGACGACATCAACCTGCTCGACCCCGAACCGTTCGGTGAGGCCGTGCCGCACCAGTGGTTCGCCTTCCTGCGCAAGAACGCTCCGGTGTGGTGGCAGAAGGAGGAAGACGGGCCGGGCTTCTGGGCGGTCACGTCCCACGCCGACTGCACGACGGTCAACCGCGACTACGAGCACTTCTCCTCGGGACGCAAGGCCACGTTCCTCTGGGAGCTGGGCGAGGACGACCTGGCCCAGCAGCAGATGCTGATGCTCAACATGGACCCGCCGCTCCACACCCGCTACCGACGCCTGGTCAACAAGGGCTTCACCCCGCGGATGGTCAATCAGCTCCACGAGAAGATCAACGAGACCGCCGACGACATCATCGACTCGGTCATCGAGACCGGGACGGCCGACTTCGTCACCGACATGGCCGCCGAGCTCCCCTTGACCGTCATCGCCGATCTGCTCGGGGTGCCGAACGAGGACCGGCACCGGATGTTCGACTGGTCCAACCGGATGATCGGGAGCCAGGACCCCGAGTACCAGACCGAAGGCGAGGTCTCCCAGCAGGCGGCCATGGAGCTGTACGCCTACGCGTCGGAGCTCTTCGCCACCAAGCGGGCCGACCCCCAGGACGACCTGATGAGCGTGCTCACCGAGGTCGAGATGGAGGGGGAGAAGCTGAACGAGATGGAGCTCGAGCTGTTCTTCCTCCTGTTGACCGTGGCCGGAAACGAGACCACGCGGAACCTCATCTCCGGTGGGATGGCGGCGTTCTTCGAGCACCCCGACCAGTGGGAGCTCCTGCGCAACGACCGTTCGCTGCTCCCCTCCGCCGTCGAGGAGATGCTCCGCTACGTCAGCCCGGTCATGAACTTCCGGCGCCAGACGACCAGTGCCTTCGATCTGGGTGGCCAGCACATCGACGAGGACACCAAGGTCGTCTTCTACCACATCTCGGCCAACCGGGATGAGGCGGTGTTCACCGATCCGCAGGCCTTCGACATCACCCGAAACCCCAATCCCCACCTGGCCTTCGGAGCGGGCGGCCCCCACTTCTGCCTCGGCGCCAACCTGGCCCGGATGGAGATCCGGGTCATGTTCGAGCACCTGCTCGACAGGATGCCCGACATCGAGCTGGCCGGTGAGGTGCAGCGCCTGCAGTCCCCCTTCATCAGCGGTGTCAAGCACATCCCGGTGGCCTTCCCGCCGGCCGCGCGCCTCTCGGCCTGAGTGTCGGCACGCCGCGCTCCGGACGACCTCAAAGAGGTCATCCGGGACTTCCGCCGGGACCAGGTGGTCAGTGTCGCCCGTCGGCTCTTCGGCGAGCGGGGCACCATGGAGGTCTCCATGGACGACATCGCTGCGGAGGCCGGGGTGGCCCGGTCGACCGTCTATGTGTACTTCGCCAACCGAGACGAGCTCCTCCGGGCCTGCCTGAAGGGCATGCACGATCACCTCCTCGAGGACATCGCCGGGTCCTGGGCCCAGGACGCGGGGCCCGAGCACCGCCTGGAGAAGCTCATCGAGGGACTCATCGATCGCATCGACGCCGACCCGGGGTTCTTCCGTCTGGCCCTCATGACCCAGGGCACCCCCATCCAGGGCGGTGAGGCGGTCGGCAACGAGCTGGCCCTGATCAGCCTCAACATCGCCCGCCTGATCCACGACCTGTACGTCGACGGCGTGGCCGCGGGGATCTTCCGCGACATCGATCCCGACGAGGCCGTGACCCTGATCGGCCAGCAGATCTACGGGGTCATCGCCGTCCGGGCCGGCAGCCCCATCCCCCTGCCGGCGCCCGAGGTGGCGGCGAGCGTCTGCACCTTCATCCTGCAGGGCCTGGCCCGCTGAACCCGGTTCGCAGCATCCTCGGGCAGGCCCGCTGAGTCAGCCTCCGGCGGTGTGCCCGGTCAGCCTCCGGCGGTGTGCCCGGTCAGCCTCCGGCGACGGCCGGCACGATCGACAGGGTCTCACCGTCGGCCACCGGCGTGGACAGTCCCTCCAGGAACCGCACGTCCTCGTCGGCCAGGAACACGTTCACGAACCGGCGGAGGGCGCCGGACTCGTCGAACAGGCGCTCGGCAAACCCGGCGTGGGCGGCGTCGAGCGCCTTGAGGGCCTCACCGACCGTGGCGCCCTCGACGGCCACCTCACCGCTGCCCCCGGTCAGCGTGCGGAGCTGGGTGGGGATTCGGACTTTGACGCTCATCGCTCACTCCTCGGGGTGTGGGTCGGCTCGGGTGGGAACTCGCCGCCCATGGCCTCCTCGAAGGCCTCGAGTGTCGGAGCGATGATGGCGGTGGGCTGCACCGTTCCCGACAGCGCCTCGACCGTCTTCAATCCGTGCCCGGTCACCATGGCCACCACCCGCTCGTCCGAGCGGATCACGCCCTGGCCCGCCAACTTGGCCAGGGTGGCGATGGTCACGCCGCCGGCCGTCTCGGCGAAGATGCCCTCGGTACGGGCCAGCAGCCTGATGCCCTCGACGACCTCGTCGTCGGTGACCGACGCACACGATCCCCCCGAACTGCGAATGGCGTCCAGGGCGTACCACCCGTCGGCAGGATTGCCGATGGCCAGGGACTTGGCGATGGTGTGGGGCTTGACCGGGCGGATGGCGTCGGTGCCCTCGGCGAAGGCCGTGGCCACCGGGGAGCAGCCCTCGGCCTGCGCCCCCGAGACACGGACCGAGGGCTCCTCGTCGAGCAGGCCCACCTGCCAGAGCTCGCGGAACCCCTTGGCCACCTTGGTCAGCTGGCTGCCCGATCCGATCGGCACCACCACGTGGTCGGGAGCCTGCCACCCCAGCTGCTCGGCCACCTCGAAAGCCAGGGTCTTGGAGCCCTCGGCGTAGTAGGTGCGCACGTTCACGTTCACGAACGCCCACGAGGGCTGCTCGCTGGTCAACTCGGCGCACAGCCGGTTCACGTCGTCGTAGCTGCCCTCGACGGCGATCACCCGTCCGCCGTAGACGGCGGTCATGGTGACCTTGGCCACCTCGAGGTCGTTGGGGATCAGCACCACCGACTCCATGCCGGCCCGGGCGGCATGGGCCGCCACCGAGTTGGCCAGGTTCCCCGTCGATGCGCAGGCGGCGATCTTGAAGCCGAGCTGGCGAGCCTTGGTCAGCGCCACCGAGACCACGCGGTCCTTGAAGGACCCGGTGGGGTTGGCGGTGTCGTCCTTGATCCACAGCTCGCCGAGGCCCAGCTCGGCGGCCAGGCGGTCGGCCCGGACCAGCGGGGTGAACCCGGCGCCCAGGTCGACCGGGTGGGGGTCCTCGACCGGGAGCAGGTCGGCATACCGCCAGATGGAGCGGGGCCCGGCCTCGATGCGCTCACGGGTGATGGTGGCCCGCACCCGCTCGTAGTCGTAGCTCACCTCGAGGGGCCCGAAGCAGTAGTCACACACGTGCAGTGCCTCGGCCGGATAGGCGCGACCACACTCACGACAGCGCAGCCCAGAAACGAAATCCACAATTGTCTCCTCATCGCTCGGGCATTGGCACCTGGTACGGATCCCCCCGTTGCAGGGTGTGGATCTCGCTCTGGTTGCCGCGGCGTCGCTGGGCCCGGTCCCTCAGCCGCTCTGGATGATCCACCCATTCTTCACGATGCGGGTGGTACTCGTCAATGCGGGTGGTCGGGTCGGCGGCCCCGCCCGGCGCTCTCCACGGACCCGTTCCCGGTGAGCGATGATGGCAGCATGCCGATCGCAGCACTGTCTGGAGAGGGTGCGGGCAGGTACGAGTACAGCCAGTTCGATCCTGCTGCCCTGGCCGAGGCCAAAGGGGGCCGACGGGTGTCGGTGTGCATTCCGGCCCGGAACGAGGCCGGCACCGTCGGTCCCATCGTCCGGGCCATCGTGCAGGCGCTGACCGGGGCGGCGGGCGGCGTGCCGCTGGTGGACGAGGTGGTGGTGGTGGACGACGGCTCGGTGGACCGCACGGCGGAGATCGCCCGCCGGGCCGGTGCCCAGGTCGTGTCGACGGGCTCGTCGGGCGGGGGCAAGGGCCAGGCCATGCGGGCCTCGCTCGACGCCGCCGACGGCGACATCATCGCCTTCGTCGACGCCGACGTCACCAACTTCGCCCCCCACTTCGTCAGCGGACTGCTCGGCCCCGTGTTGACCGACGGCTCGGCCAGCCTGGTCAAGGGCTTCTACCAGCGGCCCCTCCACGGGGCACCCGACGGCGGCGGCCGGGTGACCGAGTTGATGGCCAAGCCCGTCATCGACCAGCTGTTCCCACACCTGGCCGGGATCGAGCAGCCCCTGGCCGGCGAGACGGCGGCACCCCGGTGGGTGCTGGAGAAGTGTGGGCTCGCCGACGGCTACGCCGTCGAGATGGCCCTCCTCATCGACGTGGCCGCCCGGTTCGGTGCCGGCACCATCGCCCAGGTGGACCTGGGGATCCGGGTGCACCGCAACCGCCCCCTGGCCGAGCTGCGGCCCCAGGCCACCGACATCCTCCGGGCCGCACTGGCCCGGGCCCCGCTCATCACTCCGGACTGAGCACCACCCGGGCGCACGGCGGGGCTCACCCCCGGGCGGCTCCCACCTCGCACAGCCTCCGGTCGGTGGCTCCGGCACCGGCCAGTCCTCGCCCGGCGCCCGGACCGTCCACGGGCGGCTCGTCGGGGTCCGGGCCGACAGCGACCCGGCCCGCCGCGGCGTCGGCCCGCTGCCGCCGCAGGCCCGGAACCGCCAGGGCGGTCAGCGCACCGAGGGCCACGACGGCCCCTCCCACGTAGACAGCGGCGGTCATCCCGTCGACGTAGTCCTGTCCCGACCGGTAGCCACCGTGGGTGCTGAACACGGCGCCGAGCACGGCGATCCCCAGCACCCCTCCCAACTCGCGGAAGGCGGCGTTGGCCCCCGAGGCCACGCCCTCGAGCGACCGGGGCACCGCCCCGAGCACCAGCGAGGCCAGCGGCACGAAGAACAGCGTCATCCCGATGCCGCAGACCACGAAGGGCGCCACCAGGTCGGCGTACGGGGTCGTGGTGGTGGTCAGGCTGGCCAGCCAGGTGAGCCCCACGGCCTGCAGGGTCAACCCGGTCACCACCAGTGGCTTGCCTCCCCAGCGCTCGGCCAGCTTGCCGACCACCGGGGCCAGCAGCATGGGCATGGCGGTCCAGGGCAGGATCCGGACACCGGCGGCGAGCGGGGAGAGCCCCTGGACCACCTGGAGGAACTGGACCAGGAAGAAGATGGCGCCGAACATCCCGAAGCTGAACAACAGGGCCGTGACGTTCACCGCGGTGAAGCCGCGATGGCGGAAGAGGCGGATGTCGAGCATCGGATGGTCGGAACGGAGCTCCCACCAGACGAAGGCGGCCAGCGCCGCCCCACCGGCCACGAACGAGGCGAGGACGGTATGGCTGGTCCATCCCGCGCTGTTGCCCTGGACCAGGCCGAGCACCACACCGAACAGTCCCGCGCTGACCATGGCCACGCCGGCCAGATCGAGGCGCGTGCTGGCCCCGCGCGACTCGGACAGCTTCCACCAGGCCAACGGCACCAGCACCGCACCGACCGGCACGTTGAGCCAGAAGATGTACTGCCAGGACCATCCCGTGGTCACCGCCCCGCCGACCAGGGGTCCGACGGCCACGGCCGTGCCCCCGATCGCACCCCAGATCCCGAGCGCGGCGTTCCGCCGCTCGGGTGGGACCGCTGCACTGAGCAGTGTCAGCGACAGCGGCATGATCATGGCCCCACCGGCCCCCTGCAGGGCGCGGGCCATGATGAGCAGGTCGATGTTCGGGGCCAGCGCCGCGGCCGCCGATGCCGCCGTGAACAAGGCGATGCCCATCACGAAGATCCGACGCCGTCCGAACCGCTCCCCCATGGCCGCCGCCGAGAGCAGGAGCACGGCGAAGGTCAGCGTGTACGCGTTGACCGTCCATTCGAGTCCGGAGAGGCCGGCGTGGAGGTGGATCCGGATGACCGGCAGGGCGGTGGAGACCACCAGGTTGTCCAGCGACGCCATGAAGAGGGCCATCCCGGTGATGGCCACCGCCCAGACCGCCCGGGAGCGGGACCGGTCGGGCGCCGCACTGGGCTCCCGGCGGAACGGCGACGAGGGACGGCCGCCGTCGGCGGCGTGGTCGGGCATCCGACCTGCCCGCACCGGGGGAGCGCCCGAACGGGTCACGTCGGTGGTGGGCAGACCGACGGGGACGGCGGACAGGACCGACTCGGCCCGGGCCATCGGGCGTCGCCGGCGGAGTGGAGCCCCGAGACCCCGCAGCCGACCCCACGGTCGGCGGTCCGCACTGCGGGTCGTGTGCCATCTTGGTTGTGAGTAGTCACTAGATACACGGGGCAAAAAAAGAGGGACGGTGAAGGGCTGGTTCATGCGGGTACCTCCTGATCGGCGGCCTCGTCGGCACGGCGCTGTGCCTCCAGGGCCTGGCTGGCGGATTTGATCGATGCGGCTTTCCCGTCCACGTGGCACAGGTTCTGGACCCAGGGCTCGGGGATGGACAGGAGGTCGATGGCCGCCATGACGTTGATGAGCATCCCCATGGCGAAGAACTGGCGGAGCTCGTCGTCGGACAGCCCGGTCCGTTCCACCACGATCGCCTCGAGGACCTCGAAGGTCCGCCGGCAGCTCCGTGCGATGTCCGGGTCGGCCGGGGCGGCGGCGAAGCCGTGCAGCTGGACCTGGAGCAGTTCGGGGTCCTGCATCAGCTCGAGATAGGCGTTGCCCATGGCGGTCAGTGCGTCGTCCCCTTCGAGGCCTTCGCTCGCCGAGGCCAGTCCGTCGATGATCCGGTCCGCCACCAGGTCGAAGGTGGCCACGAACAGGTCCTTCTTGGTGCCGAACAGCCGGAACAGGTAGGGCTGCGAGATCCCGGCCCGGGTGGCGATGGCCTCGGTGGACGTCCCGGCGTACCCGGACCGTGCGAACTCGGAGATGGCCGCGGCCAGCACCGCCGTCCTCCGCTCGTCCGCCGTCTGTCGGGTCGACACCATCATCCCTCCATTGTGAGTGCTCACTCACTACCTTGTCAAGGCCCCTGGCCTGGTTGATCTTCGCGTCACCGGGTAGCGTCCGTCCATGCCAGTCGACGGTGCCCAGCCCGAGGGAGTCGGCTCGTTGGCGGACACGGTGATCGTCTCCAACCGGGGACCGCTCGCCTTCCACTTCGAGGACGGGGTCCCTGTGGCCGGCGAGGTGGGCGGGGGGCTGGCCGGCTCGCTGCACCCGCTCGTGTCGGGCACCGACGCCATCTGGGTGGCCTCGGCCATGGGAGACGCCGACCGGGCCGCCATGGCCGCCGGCCTGGTGTCCGAGGAGGGCTTACGGATCGAGCTGGTCGAACCGGACCCCTACGTCTACAACATGGCCTACAACGTGGTGTCCAACGCCATCCTGTGGTTCTGTCACCACCACCTCTTCGACGCCTCGCGCCGGCCCCGGGCCGACCGCCGGTGGATGGAGGCCTGGGAGGGCTACCGCCAGTTCAACCAGCTGCTGGCCGAGCGGGTGGCCAAGGTCGCCCCCGTCGGGGGTCGGGTCCTGGTGCAGGACTACCACCTGGCCCTGGTGGGCTCGGAGCTGGCCCGGCTCCGGCCCGACCTGCGCACGGCCCACTTCAGCCACACCCCGTTCGCCGATCCGTCGGTCCTGCGCATGCTGCCCACCGCGGTGGGCACGGAGCTGCTCACCGCCATGTCCGGCTTCGGGATCTGCGGCTTCCACACCGAGCGGTGGGCGAGGGCCTATCGGGCCGGCCAGATCGAGATGGGTGACCGGACCCCGGGCGACGACGGGCCCGCCACCTTCGTCTCCCCCCTGTCCACCGATCCCGTCACGCTCCGTCGCTCCGCCAGCCATCCCGCGGTGGGCGAGGCGCTGGCCCGGATCGACGAGCGCGTCGGCGGCGAGGACCGCCAGGTCATCGTCCGGGTGGACAGGATGGAGCTGTCGAAGAACCTGCTGCGCGGATTCTGGGCCTACGAGGAGCTGCTCGAGACCCAGCCCCATCGTCGTGAGCGGGTGGTGTTCGTGGCGCTGGCGTACCCCACCCGGCAGGGGCTCCCCGAGTACCTGGCCTACCAGAGCGAGGTGGAGTCCACCGTGGCCCGCATCAACGACCGGTGGGGCACGACCGGCTGGACCCCGATCGTCCTCGAGGTGGAGGACGACTACCACCGGTCGTTGGCGGCGCTCTCCCGCTACGACGTCCTGCTGGTCAATCCGGTCCGCGACGGTCTGAACCTGGTGGCCAAGGAAGGTCCCGTGCTCAACACCCGCTCGGGCGTGGTGGCACTGTCGCGTGAGGCCGGCGCCTTCGAGGAGCTCCGGGGCGAGGCGCTCGAAGTCAACCCGTTCGAGGTGTCGGGCACCGCCGCCGTGCTGGCCCAGGCGCTGGACATGGACGGGGAGGAGCGGGCCCGACGGGCCGGGGCCATGCGCCGCATCGTCTCGTCCCGCCGACCGGCGGACTGGCTGGCCGACCAACTCGACGCCGCCCGCTGACCCGGGCCGGCCGGTGCCCGCCCATCAGTCCGTGCGGGGAGCCTCGGCCAACCAGTGGAGGGCGGCGACGGCCTGCCCGGGACCCCGCACGACGACATCGGCGGCCTCCAGTACCTGGGGCGGGCTCTCGTCGTCGGCCACCGCCACCGAGACGGTGACGATGCCCCGACGGCGGCTGGCCTCGGCCAAGGCGGCGAAGGCAGGCAGATCGCCGAGGTCGTCCCCGAAGTAGCAGGCCGCCGTCCGCCCCTCCAGGAGTCGCTCGAGCACGGTCCCCTTGTCGATGGACAACGGGGGACGTAGCTCGAGGCTCCTGCGCCCGGCGTGGGCCTGCAGCCCGGTGCGCTCGACCTCGTCGCGGATGGCGGTCGACGCCCAGGACTCGGCCGCCCGGGCCGTCCGCCAGTGGACCGTGACGGCCAGGCCCTTGGACTCCACGAAGGCACCGTCCGGTGCCCCGGCCCGCAACCGGTCGGTGGCGGCGTCGAGTACCGGCCGCCAGGCGACGGCATCGGGGTGGGGAACGGTGGTCCCGTCCGCCGACGACTGCTCCATTCCGTAGAGGCCGATGAACTTCGGACCGGCCCCCCCGCTGGCGCCGTCACCCGGACCGGCGGTGGCCAGGTGCTCGATCAGAAAGGAGACCGGGCGTCCCGAGACGACGGCCACCAGTCCGAACCGATGGGCCAGTTGGCGCAACAGGGCCCCCGACCCGGGCAACGGTCGGGCATCGGCGGGGTGGTCGACGATGGGTGAGAGCGTGCCGTCGAAGTCGGACACGATGGCGGTGCGCGGGGGATCGGCCAGCAGCGGAGCCAGCAGCCGGCGGACCTCGCGGGGCGGAGGGGCCGGACCCGAACCGGGCATTGGAGGTCGGCTCAGGGTGCGGCGGTCGTCGTGGTGGTGGCGGCCACCGCCGAGTTGGCCAGGGCCGGGCCCACCATCACCAGGATCTGGGCCGCACCGATCGAGCCGATCGGTGCCGACGTCGTGTAGGGCGCCACCACGCTGTCGGGAAGTCCGAGGGTGGCGGCGATGGACTTGGCCTCCGGCTCGAATCCCGCCAGGTAGTAGACGCTCGAGGTCGGCAGTTGGGCCGTGGCGTCGACAGGAGGGAGCAGGTCCCATCCCGCCGGCTCCAGCTTGGCGCTGACCGCCGCGGCCGCGCCCGGCACCGAGGTGGCGTTGGCCACCATGACCGGCACCTGCTTGGCGGGGACGGTGGTGGTCGTGGGCACGGGTCGGGTCGTGGTGGTGGTGGTCGACGGCGTCGCCACCGTCGACGGGCCTACCGACGATCCGGACGCGCTCGGGTGGATGGCGCCGAGCAGCAGCACGGTGGCGACCACGAAGACCGCCAGGACGATCAGGGCACGGATCAGATTGACTCCCCCGCCTCCGCCGCCTGGCCCACCCGATCGTCGCTGCGCAGGTCTGGGAGGGTTGGCCACTGCATGCCAGCCTGCCAATCCGGGACGTCCGAAGCAAGGGTTTCCGATCGGAGGGTCGACCCGGGGCTCCCGGCACGCATCGGGAATGACCGCTGGAGGCCGGAGGGACGCGGGAAAGGGCCGTAGACTGCTGCCGGCACCGGGTTGGCTCCGGCACCGGGCCGGTGTGGCGCAGTTGGTAGCGCAGACGACTTGTAATCGTCAGGTCGTGGGTTCGATTCCCACCGCCGGCTCCGATAGTCCCATTTCAGAGCGTTGTATCTCGACGATATATCGGTGTTAGGGTAAAACCCAACAGCCAACCCAACAAGTCGAGGAACAGCATGGCCGGCAGTATTCGACAGCGCAGTCCGGGAGTCTGGGAACTGCGTGTGTACATCGGTCGCGACCGCACCGGTCGGGTACGTCATAAGTACGCGACGTTCGACGGGACCAAGCGCGCCGCGGAGCGCGAGTTGGCCCGACTCGTCACGCAGCAAGAGGACGAACCGGCACGCATCCCGGAGCACGAAGAGCGGACGTGGGGACCGTCCACCACCATCAACGATGCCATCGAGGGTTGGAAGCAGAACGGTTGGCAGGACCTCAGTCCCAACACCGTCCGGGGGTATGAAGGGGTCTGGCGCCGGGACGTGCGCGACTCCATCGGACGGCGGCGGATCGCCACGCTCTCGCCCTACGACGTCGAGCGCTACTTCCGCGATCTCAAGGAGGGCGGCGCTGGCTACACAACGGTCCGGTTGGCCCGGGCGCTCCTCAACCGTTCGTGCCGGTTGGCCCGGAAGTGGAGCGGCAACGTCCTCCCCAACCCGGTGGCCGACACCGAGCTTCCCTCGTGGGGTCCGTCCGAACGACCCAAGGCGGTCCGCTCGCCGGAGCCGGCGGAGGTCTTGGCCCTCCTGCAGGCCGCCCGGGTGGCCGAGGTCCGGGTCGCTGTGCTCATCCGCCTGGTGGCCGCCACCGGCATGCGGAGAGGTGAGGCCTGTGCCGTCAGGTGGAATGACCTCGACACCAAGGCCGGGACCGTCATGATCGACGAGGGCGTGGTCAGTACCGAGGACGGCGCCGAGGCCCGCCAGCCGAAGACCCGCTCCAGTACCCGCAAGGTCGCCCTCGACAAGGTGACCCTCTCGGAGCTGGCCGAGCTGCGCCTCGAGCAGGATGCGCTGGCCCGGTCCTGCGGCCTGAAGCTGACCCCGGAGTCCTTCGTGTTCTCCTTCGAGCCCGGCGGTGGGATTCCCCCGCACCCGGACACCATCAGCCACGTCTTCGCCAAGGTGCGGACCAAGGCCAAGGTGGCATCCGACATCCACCTGCATTCGCTCCGCCACTTCCATGCCACCCAGATCGACTCGGTGATCTCCGAGGCCCAGAAGCAGGTCCGACTGGGCTGGTCCACCGTGCAGATGGCCCGTCACTACACGGACGGGGTCCCCGAAGAGGACCGCCGAGCGGCCGATCACATCGGCCACCTGCTCACGGTCAAGCCCCGCAATCGGAAGAAGAAGGCTACGGCAGCGCGCTGACCGTGTCGTCCGGATCAAGCTGATCGCGGAGGAGGGGAGGGCTGCTCGGGGTCCAATCCCTCGATAAGCCGCTCGACGGCCCGGCGCGGAATCCGGATGCGACTGCCGATCCGGAACATCGGCAGTGGCAGCGTGCCGGCATTGACCGCCCGGTAGAGGGTGGAGCGGTTCTCGCCGAGCAGGATGGCCGTTTCCTCCACACTGAGCAGTGGTTTCGTAGACTTCGATGATCGGGTTGTCGCCATGGTGGGTCTCCAGTCGTCTGCGATGCCACGGCGTGCACCGTGGTCGCACTCCATCCTCCGCACCGACGTCACCCTCAACGTCACCCTCGCCGATTCATGGCCTCTGAACAGGGAGAATGGAAACCGATCCGAGCGGTCTTCCGCCCGAAGGGCGGCCGGACTCGCAAGAGTGCATAGGTGTGCGGGATACGCCCAGTGCTCTGTGGAAGGACATGAGGGGACGACGAAGGCCCCTTCCTCAATGGAAGGGGCCTTCGTGGGATGCGGGGCTCGAAGGGCTGACAGTGGTCAGTTCATTGTCGTGAGACAGAGGCCGGATGGTTCCGGAGGTGAAGAGCCGGAACCATCCGACAATGGGTCAGAGGCTGGTGGCCTCGGTGCTCTGGTCGCCGTCGGTCACAGGGCGGTGGACCCAATGCACTTCGATGGTGGCGAACCGGAGGGAGGCAGCAATGTCGTCGGCCACGATCTCGACCTTGGACCGGCGCTCCCCGCCATCGGTCTCCCAGCTCCGCTGCTCCAGGCGACCGTAGACGAGCACCCTGGACCCCTTGGTCAGGCTGAGGGCGACGTTCTCGGCCAGGTCCCGCCAGCAGACCACGTCGAGGAAGGACACCGACTCCTCCCACTCCTTGGTCTGCTGGTTCTGCCACCGGCGGTTGACGGCGACGGACAGGGACGTGGTGGCCTGGCCCTCTCGGGTGTAGCGGATCTCCGGATCCCGGGTCAGGTTGCCGGCCACGGTGACTGCGGTGATGGTTGCCATGGTGTTTCTCCTCTTCGATTGATGCCGGGTGGGGCGCTTTTCGCCCCGCTTGGCCCGACATCAATCGGTGAATGCCGATTGCCCACGCCGGCCCCGGCAGTCAGGGGAGCGAGCGGAGCGAGAGTGAGAAGCGGAGGCCGGATAGCGAGGCGAGGAACGTGCCGTGCCCGACGGGCCACCATCCGTGCCGGCGCCTCGGAGCGTCGACCTTGACGGCCAGGGGGCCGGTGTGCGACTGAAAACCCCGCTGAGCAGGGAGGGTGACGTTGGACGGTGACGTTGAAG
>Ga0302157_10002230_pt1 | contig 22749 bp, 17 predicted proteins | sample I_Bog_N3_3_FD_193502 | JGI IMG/M metagenome (GOLD analysis project Ga0302157, IMG submission 193502) | Peat permafrost microbial communities from Stordalen Mire near Abisko, Sweden - I_Bog_N3_3 | ecosystem: Environmental > Terrestrial > Soil > Wetlands > Peat | place: Sweden: Abisko, Stordalen... | reverse complement strand
GGACGAGGCAGAGCGTGAGGTCTTCTCTCTGTTCGTTCAACACAGCGAGGCGCTGGCGGTTGCGCTGCTGATGCTCCGGTGTGGAGCGGTTCAACTGCTCCGCCGTATGGAAGATCTTGAGCGCGAGGATGGAGAGGCGGTCGATCATGAGGCCAGGAGTCTCGGAGTGCTGCGGAGCGGAGTCGGCCGATGGGTTTGTGAGGCTTTGCAGCAGGGTTTGGTCGATCTGCTCGGAGAGGTCGTTGCGGAGCTGGTTGAGGCGGTCAATGGAACGTTTGGTGTCGGCGAGGGTAGCGTCGGTGGCGAGCGGGTCGCGGGCCTGGTCTTCGCAGTGCCAGAGGTCGAAGTTGGCGCGGTGCTGGTCGAGGATGAGCTGCTCCAGCGCGTTCGCGGGTTGGGGCGCAGGTGCGGTGGGGTCATGGCCGTACGCCGTGGCGAGGTCGTGGAGGTACGGGATGCGGGCTGCGTCCAACATGCGCGGTGAGGGTAAGGATAGCGGAGGCGCGGCGTCGGCGATAGTGCCGGTCTGCTCCCTGCGCGATGCAGCTTGCGCGCGGCGGGTGTGGGGGCGACACTGATGGGCATGGCGACGAGGCGCGTGCTGCTCTACCGGCTGGGGAGTCTGGGCGATATGGTGGTGGCGTTGCCTGCGCTGCACCTGGTGGAGTGGGCGTTTCCTAATGCTGAGCGCCGACTGCTGACGAACGTGCCCGTGAGCACGAAGGCCGCGCCGGCGGAGGCTGTGCTGGGGGGGGCGGGACTGGTGGACGGCTTTGTGCGCTATCCGCTGGGCACACGCAGCGTGTGGCACCTGGCGAGGCTGTGGTGGACGCTGGTGCGCTGGCGGCCTGAGGTCGTGGTCTATCTCGCAGCAACGCGTGGGGTGAATGCAGCGCGTCGCGACGCGCGGTTCTTCCGCCTGTGCGGTGCGCGGAGGCTGGTGGGCGTTCCTGTGACAGAGGCAATGCAGCAGAACCTGTATGGAGCGGTGCGCGGAGCGGGCTATGCGGCTGGGTTGTTCGAGGTGGATCTGGAGCCGGAGGCGGCGCGGCTGGTGCGCTGCGTGGCCGATCTGGGAGCGGCGGATGTGGAAGACCTGGCGAACTGGGACCTTCGCCTGAGCGAGGACGAACGCCAGGCCGCGGCCTGGGCAATCGGCGAGGAGGCCCTGGCGTTGCGACCCATAGGCGTGAGCGTCGGCACCAAGGTCCAAGCGAAGGATTGGGGACAGGAGAACTGGCGCGCACTGCTGGAGCGAGTTGCGGTGGAGTCTCCGGGGCGAGCGCTGGTGCTGATTGGCGCGGCGGAAGAGGCCGCTGTCAGCGCGTATGCCGCTGCGGGCTGGCGCGAGCATGGCGGCGGAATGGTGGTGAACCTGTGCGGCAAGCTGACTCCGCGGCAGAGCGCGGCGGCGCTGGCGAGGGTGGAGATCTTCCTGGGCCACGATAGCGGACCGATGCACTTGGCCGCAGCGGTTGGGACGCCTTGCGTCGCGGTGTTCGCGGCGCGGAACCTGCCGCGGCAGTGGTTTCCGGTGGGACAGCAGCACCGCGTTGTCTATCACCGCGTGGAGTGCGCGGGCTGCGGGCTGGAGACGTGCATCGAACAAGGGAAGAAGTGTTTGGTGTCGATTGGCGTGGACGAAGTGTTCGGAGTTGTAAGTTCCAAGTTGTAAGTTGTAAGTTTTTCTGCCCTTGGAACTAACAACTTAAAGCTTACAACTTGTAGTGCGATGATAGTCAGGGAGATACGGGATAGAGATGCTGCCTGAGATACATGCGGTCCTGGGATTGCTCGAAGGCGGTTTCAGCCGCCTGAAGGTGCTGGTGGTGGGCGATCTGATGCTGGATCGCTACATTCTGGGCGAGGTGGACCGCATCTCGCCGGAGGCGCCGGTGCCGGTGTTGCGCCATGCGCATCGGTATGCACGCGCCGGTGGAGCGGCGAACGTCGCCATGAATCTGGCCGGGCTTGGCTGCCAGGCGCTGTTGGCGGGGTTCTGGGGCGACGATGCCGAGCAACGCGAGCTGGAGACGTTCCTGGTGGCGGCAAAGATCGATATCACCAGCGTGGTGACGACGGCGCAGCCGACGATCTCCAAGACCAGGATCGTGGCGCGCCGGCAGCAGATGCTGCGCCTGGATATTGAGAGCCCGGAGCGGCCGGGAGCGGCGGACCAGCAGCGGCTGCTGGAGCACGTGCTGCCGATAGTAAGCCGCATGAACGCCGTGGTGCTCTCGGACTACGCCAAGGGAGCGCTGTCCGCGGAGGTGTGCGAGGCGGTAATCCGCGCCGCGCGCAAGGCGGGAGTTCCGGTGCTGGCCGATCCGAAGACGCCGGACTTCAGCAAGTACTCCGGCGCGACGATGGTGTGCCCGAACTTGGCAGAGCTTTCCGCCGCTACGGGCGTTGCCGCGCAGGAGTTGGAGGCGCTGTTGCAGGCTGGCCAGCAGCAACGGGTCGAGCACGATCTGACCTATCTGACCGTCACGATGAGCGAGCAGGGAATCCATATACTTTCGGACGGCGCCGCGTATCACTCGCCGGCGCGTGCGATCGAGGTGTATGACGTCTCTGGCGCGGGCGATACGGTGATTGCGACCCTCGCCGCTGGATTGGCCGGCGGCCTGAAGGCGGAGACCGCCGTGGACCTGGCGAACCTGGCTGCGGGCATCGTGGTGGGCAAGGTGGGCACGGTGCCGATTGCGCAGCATGAGCTGGTGGCGGCGCTAACGCCTTCCAGCGGCATCCGCAGCGGTGAGAAGGTGCTGGACCGCGAGCGGCTCGCCAAGCGCGTTGCGGAATGGCGCGCCTCGGGCGAGACGATTGTTTTTACGAACGGCTGCTTCGACCTGCTCCACGTGGGCCACGTGACCCTGCTGGAGGAGTGCCACAAGTTCGGCTCGAAGCTGGTGCTGGGGCTGAACACGGACGCCAGCGTGCAACGGCTGAAGGGCGCGTCGCGACCGGTGGTCGGCGAGAAAGAGCGTGCGCGGGTGATGTCGGCGCTGGCGTCGGTGGATGCCGTGGTGCTGTTTGACGAGGACACGCCGCTGGAGCTGATTCGAGCCGTCCGGCCGGATGTTCTGGTGAAGGGCGGCGATTACAACGTGGAGACGGTGGTCGGCCACGAAGCGGTGATCGCGAACGGTGGGCGCGTGGAGATTGTGCCCATCGTCGAGGGGTTTTCGACGACCAACCTCGTGCGAAAGCTGGCTGGGAGGTAGAGTTTGGGGTGGTGAGCGGGCTGGGGCTCGAACCCAGGACCAACGCCTTAAAAGGGCGATGCTCTACCAACTGAGCTACCCGCTCGCACCGTTTCTAAGGTAGCACGGCGGTCGATACTGCTGGTGCCCCTCTCCCCTCCCCCTGTTTTTGCGTAAATACCGCAGCGGAAAGGACTTAGCCTTGTATCTACGCGACAGGTTCAGCGCTAAGATGCTGAAAACAAAGGGTCGAAGCTAGATTATCGCGTAAATTCCGCATAAATAAAGACTTAGGGCGGTTTTCCCTGCTTACGATATATCTTAAGGATATATCGATTTTGCTGCGGATGGGCTCGGTGTGGGCCTTCCGGCAGAGTGCCTGGATTGTCAAAGATCGCTGTCTTATGGACCCGGCTCGGGGCCGGTGAGAAGAGCCCGGCTGATGGCCGCGCGGTCTTCTGTGTCTGAGTTTTATTTTACCAGCCGTGTCAAGCGGCTTTTTGTGGAGCCAGGGTGAAGGAAACTCGCAGGCCAAGCGCCTGGGCGACGCGCATGACGGTGCCGAACTCGGGGTTGCCGTCGGCGCTGAGGGCGCGGTAGAGGCTCTCGCGGGAGACGCCGGCCTCGCGGGCGACCTCGGTCATGCCGCGGGCGCGGGCGATCACGCCGAGCGCATCGGCGACGAAGGCCGGGTCGCCGGTTTCGAGCGCGTCGGTCAAGTAGGCGGCGACGGCGTCGGGGGTGTCGAGGTACTCGGCCGGGTCGAAGGGTTTGGTTTTGACGGTGGTCATGGAAGCTCCTTGGCGAGTCGTTTGGCGGTGGCGATGTCCTTTGTCTGTGAATCCTTGTCGCCACCGCAGAGAATCACGATGAGCAGGGTTCCGCGCTGCACGAAGTACACACGATAGCCCGCGCCGTGATGGATGCGGAGTTCACTGACTCCTTCTCCGACCGGCTTCACGTCGCCGGGATTGCCGAAGGCGAGACGACGGACCCGGACGGCTATTTTCGCTCTTGCCTGGTCATCGCGGAGAGCCGCCAGTCAGCGTGAGAAGGTCTCCGTTTCACGAACTTCGATCACGGATTCGATTGTAGCCTAGAAGCTACATCAAAGTCAGCATGGAGACAAAGGGATGGAAGCTTTACGCTTGCACGCAAACGTTGTGACCCGTATAACTCAGGCACTAACTCCATCCAGTCGGCGCGGTCAGCAAAATGCATTGTTGCGTGGAAGATTCACCAGGAGAGTTTCAGCGATGAGGTCGAAGAAGCTACAGAGGGCAGGATGGACAGCGGCGGGATTGTTGCTGGCGGCGGCTCCGCTGCGGGCAGCCGGGGGATTTGGGTCGAGCAACAGCGTTCCGGACTGGGTGAAGGCGGCGGTGCAGGCAGCGCCAGCGAGCTTTCCCGGCAAGCCGAAGACCGCGGTCCTGCTGAGCGAGATAACCTACACCGTGGCGCCGAACGGGCAGGCAGTGGAGCATGTACGGCGGGTGGTGAAGATTCTGCGTCCGCAGGGGCGCGAGGACGCCGAGCCGGCTGTCTGGTTCGACAAGGACTCTAAGGTTCTGTCGATCCATGTGTGGAGCATCGATCCGGCAGGGCATGAGTACGTGGTGAAGGACAGCGAAATTATTGAGGTGGGAGCTCCGGGAGAGAGCGGGGTGCTGTACTCGGATGACAAGGCCAAGGTCGCCGATCCGCCGGGAATGGACCCAGGCGGCGTGGTGGCCCTTGAATATGAGAGGCGGGAGCGGCCGTACCTGGCGGAGACGAGCTGGTTCTTCCAGGACGACGAGCCGCGGGTGAGCCAGAGCTTTACGCTGGTGCTGCCGCCAGGATTTACCTACACCACGACGTGGGCCCACCATCCTCCGGTGGACGGGGCGGACCTGGAGAACCATAGCTACCGCTGGGAGATGAACAACGAGGCGGCGATCGACCTGGAGCAGGTGCCGATGTCGCCGCGAACGGGGGCGCTGGCGGCGAGGATGACGTTGCACTACACGGGGCCGGGGCTGGCAGAGCCGCAGGACGGCACCTGGCAGGGCATCGGCGAGTGGTACAACACGCTGGAGAATGGACGGCTGACTGCGACGCCGGAGATTGCCGCCAAGGCCGCCGAACTGACTGCGGGCAAGACGGACTTCTACGACAAGGCCGAGGCCGTCGGTGAGTTTGTGCAGAAGCAGATTCGCTACTACGACATTGAGATGGGCGTGGGCGGCTATCAACCGCATCCGGCGGCGGACATCTTCAAAGACCGCTATGGCGATTGCAAGGACAAGGCGACGCTGCTGTCGGCGATGCTGTCGAGCGTGGGAATCCACAGCGCGCTGCTGATGGTTCATACCGAGCGCGGAGTGATTGACCCGGATGCGCCATCCATCCTTGGCAACCACATGATCGGCGCGATTGAGATCCCCGAGGGGTATCAGTCGCCGAAGATGCACAGCGTAGTCACGGCGAAGACCGGGAAGCGCTATCTGATCTTTGACCCGACCTGGGACCAGACGCCCTTCGGCCAACTGGAGGACAACCTGCAGGGAAGCTACGGCGTGCTGATGGAGGGCGACAACAGCCAGATCGTTGAGCTACCGGTGATGAGCCCGGACCTGAATACGATTGTGCGGACGGCGAGCTTCCAGTTGAGCGCGGATGGGTCCCTGAAGGGCAGCGTGACCGACAAGCGCTACGGCGACGTAGCGGAGGACCGGCGCGAGGTCTTTGGACACGCGGAGGCGAAGAAGCAACAGGAGTACATAGACCATGTCGTTGCCCGCGATCTGATGGCAGCCACCGTGACCGGGCTGAAGGTGGACAACGTGAATGCGCTGAACCAGGCATTGACGACGAACTTCGACGTGGATGCGACGCACTATGCCAGCGCGACCGGGCCGCTGCTGATGGTGCGGCCGCGGGTGCTGGGGAGCTATGAGCTTGACGTGGACCACAAGATACGCAAGGTGGCGATCGACCTCCACGAGACGATGCAGGCCAGTGATGACTTCGACATCCAGATACCGGACGGCTATGTGGTGGACGAGGTGCCGGACCCGGTGAAAGAAGATGTTGGGTTCGCGAGCTATGAGAGCTCGACCGTGGTGCACGGGCGGGTACTGCACTACAGCCGCAGGTTCGTGGTGAAGCAGGTGACGCTGCCGGCGGAGAAGTATCCAGAGTTGCAGAGGCTGGCCGGCTTGATTGCCGAGGACGAGGACAGCAAGGCCGTGTTGAAGCGGGCGCAGTAAGCAGGATTTAATTGCAGACCGGACGCTACCTGCTTCCGGCAATGACGGAGAGCGAAGGGATGATGGACTCGATGAAGAGGCACACGGGAAAGTTTGCAGGAAGAGTACTGGTTGGGCAGTTGCTGCTGCTGGCCGCGCTGGGGATGGGTGCGGCACCGGGGTTCGCCGCGGAGACGTTTACGAAGCCCACGCCGGAGGAACTCGCGATGACGTCAGCGCCGGGGATTTCCGGAGCACCGGCGCTGGTGCTGTTCGACGAGGAGATCACCAAGGACGATCTGCACGTGATCCAGCACTACAGGCGGGTGAAGATCCTGACGCAGGAGGGCGTGGAGAACTACGCCAACGTGGAGTTGAACTATTGGCGGACGTCCGGCCACGGGGAGTATGCAGGGAATGACCAGACGGTCGGGGATATCATGGCCCGCACCATTCATGCCGATGGGACGATTATTCCGTTCACCGGCAAGCCGTACCTGAAGACGATCGTGAAGGGTCAGGACGTGAAGTACCAGTCGATGGTGTTTACGCTGCCGGATGTTCAGGTGGGAAGCATCATCGAGTACCGGTATGCATCGCGTTACAACGACGAGGTCTATGAAGCGCCGGACTGGATTATCCAAGGAGACCTGTATGTGAAGTCGGCGCACTACGAGTGGTTTCCGACGGCCAAGCCGCTGGTCGACCCCGACGGGGACAAGCCGATCAATGCGATCTCCTGGTTCCCCATTCTGCCTGTGGGTGCCAAGATCAACCGGATTCAGGCAGCAGCAGACCTTCTTAACCCAGCCAACGAGTACTACGATCTGGTCATCCATGATGTACCTCCTCAGCCGAAGGAGGAGCATATGCCGCCGATCGCCAACTACGGCTATCGCGTGCTGTTCAACTTCACGGCCTATACCAGCTCCGCGGAGTATTGGAAGTCGACGGGCAAGCACTGGTCAAAGACGGTGGATTCATTCATCGGGCCAAATGGAGACCTGAAGAAGGCGACGCAGGATGTTATCGCGGGCGCAACCACACCGGACGAGAAGCTGCATAAGATCTATGCTGCGGTGATGGCGCTGGAGAATACGGATTACACGCGCGTGCGCGATGCCCGCGAGGAAAAGGCCGAGGGCGGCGGCAAGGTCGATAATGCCGACGAGATTCTGAAGCATAAACGCGGCGATGAGAGCGACCTGACACTGCTGTTCGTGGGCATGGCGCGCGCAGCGGGATTAGAAGCCTACGCGATGCTGGTTCCGGACCGCAGTGAACACTTTTTTGTAGAGGGCTGGCTGAGCCTGCAGCAGTTCGACGACACGATTGCGATTGTGAATGTGGATGGGAAAGACGTGTACTTCGATCCGGGGTCGAGGTACTGCGCCTATGGGCACCTGGCCTGGCAGCACACCTTTGTGGAGGGTTTGCGACAGACGGCTTCCGGCACAGAGTTTGCGCAGACCCTCGGGGACGGCTATGGAGCGAACAAAGCAACGCGCGTGGCGAATCTGACCATGGATGAACATGGTGAGATCAAGGGAAGGATCGACCTGGAGTTCAACGGAGCAGGGGCGCTGGATTGGAGGCACCGTGCGCTCCGTGGCGATGAGGAGAGCCTGCGGCACGGGCTGGAAGAGCACTTGCAGGCGATGGTGCCGAAGTCGCTGGAGGTGAAGGTCACGGAGATCAAGAACACGGACGATTATGAGCAGCCGTTGAAGGTGTCCTATGACGTGACGGGCACCATGGGGACGCCGACCGGCAAGCGGCTGGTGATGCCGGTGGACCTGTTCACCGCCGGCGAGACGGCGACGTTCCCGCAGACGAAGCGCGATACGGCGGTGTACTTCCACTACCCAGAGACCGTGATGGACGCTCTGCGGGTGAACTTCAAGCCGGGGTTCGAGGTGGAGGCAACGCCGGCCGAGGGGAAGTTTGGGATTCCCAAGCGCGCGGTCTATGACCTGACGACGACCTCAACGCCGACGAACTTTACGACGCGGAGAACGTTTGTGATTGGGGACTTCCTGTTTATGCCAGCGGACTACAGCGCCCTGCGCGATTTCTATTCGCAGTTCGAGGCGAAGGACCAGGAAAGCGTGGTGCTGAAGGCGGTGCCGGCGGTGGCGGCAACGTCGAGTTCCGGAAGCCAGTGAGAGTTACTGCTCCAGACGGCAGAGTTTGACGGTGCCGTTGTCGTAGGGGCAGGCGTGCGTGGTGACGGCGGAGGAGCGCAGCAGCATCCAGGCGACGCCGAGGGGCAGCAGGCGGGAATCGCGCGCCGCGTCGGGTTCGGTGGAGAGGCCGGCTTGCGCGGCGACGCCCTGCTGCCAGAGCGCGGCGAGCGAGGGCGTGATGGAGGCCTCGCCGCCATCTTTGGAGAAGTCTGGCAGAACGCTGCGCAGGGCGGTGGCGCGGAAGCTTTGCGCGTCTTCGCTGGGGAGGGAGATGTAGTCGGCGTCGAGCGCGAAGAGCGCGTTGACCGGGGTGTTGTCGCGGGCCCAGAGGAAGGCTCGGGACCAGGGATTGTTGTTGGGGTTGGTGGCGGCGAGACCGGGGAGTTCGAGGTGCGGCGAGGCAGGGAAGGTGCGGCGCTGGCAGGCGAACATCATTGCAGCGATGCAGAGCAAGGTTGCGGCGGGCAGAAGTTGGATTGGGCGGCGCTGCGATTGGAGCGCGCGGCGGGTGAGGGCGGAGCCGAACAGCAGCGCCATGATCGCGTAGAGCAGCAGGAAGGCGCGCAGTGGCTGCAGGCGCGCGATGAGGTGCGTGGACGCGGCGTCGTGGGCGAAGACCAGCGCGATAAGCACGGCAATGAGGCCGAGGCCAATGCAGGCGCGACAGAGGGTGTCCGCGGCGCGGCTGAGTCGGGCGCGAAGCAGCAGCACGAAGACCGCGAGCGGGCCGGCGAGTCCGCAGAGCTCATACCACCGCCACTGCGAGAGGAACCAATAGTAGCGGGAGTGCGCGGCGGCGATGACGGCGGGGGATTCCGCAGGCGCAAGGAGATGGATAACGGAGGCTGAGGCCAGAGCGATGGCGGTGAGGAGTGTCCAGAGCCAGAGGCGCCGGCGGCCGGTGGCGCACGCGGCGGTGAGCAGGACCACGACAAAGGCAAACGCGTAGGCGGCCATGAGCGGGTGAAAGAGTGCGGCGAGGAGAAGGCACGCGATGCAGGCGGCAACCGGACCCCACATATCGCGATCCTTCGACAAGCTCAGGACCCGCGATGAGTGGGCCACCCGGGATTCTCTTGTAGCCCGGTCGAGCGCGAAGGCGATGGCGAGCAACGAGAACGGCGTGGAGAGACTGCGCGCTGTGACATAGGGATCGAAGAGCATAAGGGAGGTGGCGGCGACGGGCAGCGTCCACCAGACAGCGAGCAGGGCGATGCCGCCGAGCTGGACGGCGTCGCCGGGGAGGCAGCGGCGCAGCAGCAGGCGTGCTGCGAACAATGTAAGGGCGATGCTGAAGAGCTCGACCAGCATCAGCACCCATTGCAGGGGCAGGTGCGTGAGACGGACGACCGCCGCGACGAGCGGAGCGAAGAGCGAGAAGCGGAGATGCGCGGTGACGAAAGCGGTGTCGTGCGGAAAGAGCGCGGGGTCCAGCAGGTGTTCGACGCCGGCGACGTAGAGGCCGCCGTCTTCAGCAAGGGGGTGGTAGCCGTGCACCAACAGCGTGGCCAGCGAGAGCGCTGTGAGGATGGCGAACCAGCGTGCGGTGCTCCAACCCGGGGTGTACCGCGGGTGATGTGTGCGCGGTATGGCCTGTACCTGCGACCGCGGAGCGAGGGTGGCAAGCGTAGCCATGAGGCTAGAGTATTGAAACTTGCGCCCAGAGAGAAGCGTCGCGGGCAAGACGGGCCGGCGCGCCGGGTCAAGCTTTGCGGAGTGCGCGCGAGTTGCGGCTAGAATATGAGGTGTGTCCAGCCACAAAATCTCCCTTCTCGACGACGAGACGCCGCCAGATCCCAAAGCTCATGGTCCTTTTGCCGCGCTGCGGCGGGTTCTGCCATCGGGCGAGGTGATTCGATTCCTGCTGGTAGGGGTATCGAATACGCTACTCGCGCTGGGGCTTTATTCGGGATTTGTGATCCTGTTTGGGCATCTGTTGCCGCACCGCGGGAAGCCGCTTATCGCGGATCTTGCGTCCATTACGTCGAAGCCGATTGCGATTACGCTTGCGTTTCTCTGTTACAAACATTTTGTCTTCCGCACAAAAGGCAACTATCTCAGAGAATGGTTGAAGTGTTTCGCGGTGTACGGTATCAGTACGCCGGCGGAGTTAATTATCCTGCCGCTGGCGACGAAGGTGTTTCTGCTGCCTTCGCTGACACATCCCTACGCTCCGTTTCTGGCGGGGATTGTGAACTCGGTGGTGATTGCGTGTTACAGCTACTTTGCGCATAAGAAGTTTTCTTTTAGACGGTAGCGACCATTATGTACAGAATTTTGCAGCAGCAGTTGCAGGCGAGGATTGAAGGGTTGCTGGCGGAACGTTATGACGTTCAGTTGGCGAACCTCGCCGTGGAACTGCCGCCGAAGATCGAGTTTGGTGAGATGGCGCTGCCGGTTGCGTTTGAGCTGGCCAAGCGGCTGAAGAAGGCGCCGCGCGCTATTGCGCAAGAGCTGCAGTCGGCGCTGGCGGAGACTCCAGGCGTGGCTGCGGTGGAGATCGCGGGAGCAGGGTATCTGAATGTAAAGCTCGACCGGGCCTCGGTGGTGAAGAGGATGGCGGCCGATGAACATGCGCAGGTGGGTGGCGCGGGGTTCCGACTGGTGGAGCATACCAGCATCAATCCCAACAAGGCCGCGCATGTAGGGCATCTGCGCAATGCGATCCTCGGTGACACGTTTGCGCGCATGTTGAGGCCGGATGCGTTCAAGCCGGGATACGAGATCGGCGTGCAGAACTACATCGACAACACCGGCGTGCAGGTGGCGGACATCGTGGTCGCGGTGACGGCGCTGAAGGGGATGTCGCTTGCCGAGGTGCGCGCGTGGATCGCGGAGTTGGCGGCGAAAGGCGAGCGGCTGGATTATGCGTGCTGGGACCTTTATGCGGCTGTGTCGCAGTGGTACGAGGCGGACGCGCCGCGGGTGGGCGAGCGGCGGCAGTTGCGGCTGGATACGCTGCACGCGATTGAGGCCGGCGGCAATGAGACGGCAGCTATCGCTGAGTTGATCTCAACGGGTGTGCTGCGGCGGCACCTGGAGACGATGGAGCGGCTGGGCATCGAGTATGACTTTCTGCCGCGCGAGAGCGAGATTCTGCACCTGCACTTCTGGGAGGCGGCGCGCGCACTGATGGTCGCCAAGGGAGTGCTGTACCTGGAGACGGAGGGCAAGAATAAAGGATGCTGGGTGATGCGAAGGGCTGTGGTTCCCGCTCATGACGATAAAGCCGTCATGAACGGGGCACCCGACGATGTTGTCGGGCCGGATGAGGACGCGAAGATCCTGGTGCGGTCGAATGGGACGGTGACGTATGTCGGCAAGGACATCGCGTACCACCTGTGGAAGTTCGGGCTGCTGGGGAAGGACTTCGGCTACGCGAAGTTTCGCGAGTACGCGACCCATACGTGCTGGATCTCAACAATGAAGGGCGAGACTCCTCACCCGAGCTTTGGACATGCGGACGCAATCTATAACGTCATCGACTCGCGCCAGGACGATCCGCAGACGCAGGTGAAGGAGGCGCTGCGCGCGCTGGGGTTCGTCGAGGAGTCAGAGCACTATACGCATCTGAACTATGCGTTTGTAGGGTTGACAGCGCGGACCGCCGTGGACCTAGGCTATGTGCTGAGCGAGGAAGATACCGCGAAGAACTTTATTGAGGTGAGCGGGCGCAAGGGCTTCGGGGTGAAGGCCGATGATCTGATCGACCGGATGATTGCGGCGGCGAAGGCGGAGGTGGACGCGCGGCATCCGGAGCTGAGCGAGCCGGAGCGCGCGGAGATTGCCGATGCCATCGGCGTGGGAGCGCTGCGGTTCTTCCTGCTGCGCTTTACGCGCAATACGGTGATTGCGTTCGACTACCAGGATGCGCTGGCCTTCGACGGAGAGACCGGGCCGTATGTGCAGTATGCGGTGGTGCGCGCGGCGAATATCTTCCGCAAGGCGGGCGTCGCGGAGGACGCAGCGCTGGCGGCGATTGCAGATCTGGATCTGAGCGCGATGCTGCAAGGCGAAGAGGGAACCAGCGTGTGGGAGGTGTGGCTGACGGCGTCACGGCTGTCGCTGGTGCTGGAGCAGGCGATTGCCGCGGCGGAGCCCGCGATGCTGGCGCGGTATGCCTTCGCGCTCGCACAACAGTTCAACAACTTCTATCACCGGCACCACATTTTGACCGAGACCGACGATGCGCGGAAGATGCTGCTGCTGGCGACGGCGGCGGTGGCGCGGAGGGAGCTGGTTCGGGTAACGGGGTGGCTGGGAATGAAGGTTCCGAGCGCAATGTAACTGTTTCTGCGAGGGAGTATGGCAGAGGGAATGAATCGGCGGCACTTTCTTCGGGGATCGGCTGCCAGCTTGGCGCTGGTTGCGACAGCACGTCTGCGGGCAGCGCAGATGGTTGGCGTGGGAGCGGAGAAGGGTGCTGGCCAGTCCATGGAGCCGTGGCAGCGAGGCTTCCTGGATATTCACCACATCTCGACGGGGCGCGGAAATTCGGTGCTGGCGATCTGTCCGGATGGGACATCCATGATGATCGACGCCGGAGCAAAGGCGGGTTCGGGATCCGATCTGGCGGCGCCGAGGCCCGATGATTCGCGCCGCCCCGGCGAGTGGCTCGGACGCTATGTGCAGTTCCATCTGCGGACTGCTCCGAAGATGCAGATCGATACTTTTGTTTTGACGCATCTGCATGACGATCACATGGGCACATGCACGGCGGAGTCGCCACTGGCGCCGACTGGCGACTATCGGCTCACCGGCGTGAGCGATGTCGCAGAGATTGTTCCCATTCACCGCATCATCGATCGAGGCTGGCCGGATTACAGCTATACTGCGCCGCAGAGTGAGATGAGCGCGCTGAACTATATTGCGTTTGTGCGCTCCAGTGCGAGACGGGGCGTGAAGGTGGAACGGCTGAGAGCCGGAAGTTCGCGTCAGATCATTCTGCAGCATGAACCAGAAGCGTTTGAATCGTTCAGGGTGCGCAATCTGGCGGTCAACGGCGAAGTGTGGACTGGAGATGGTGATGGAACGCGGAGCCTCTTTCCGCCGATAGCCACGCTGACCAGCCGACAATATCCCACAGAGAATGCCTGTTCTGGAGCGCTGCGCCTTGAATATGGAGGATTCCGCTACTACAACGGTGGCGACCTGACCTGCGATACGGCCTTTGGGACGCAGCCGTGGATGGATGTGGAGAGTGCCGTAGCGCGGGTCGCGGGGCCGGTCAGCGCGGCGGCGCTGGACCATCACGGCTACTACGACGGGACTGGGCCGGAGTTTGTGCGCGCCATGCGGGCGCGGATCTGGGTCCTCCAGTCTTGGCATGCTTCGCATCCTGCGTTGGCGACGCTGGACAGGCTGTACAGTCCGCTGCTGTATGCGGGGGAGCGCGACGTGCTGGCGACGAGCCTGGTCCCGGCTGCGGAACTGGCTGACGCGAGGCTTTCAGACAAGATGCTGAGCCAACAGGGACACGTTGTGATTCGCGTGGCGCCGGGCGGCAGGAGTTACGAGGTGATTGTGCTCGATGATGCCGAGGAGCAGGGGAAGGTCAAGGAACGGTTCGGGCCGTATCTGAGTTAGGCTGCGCCGGTGGCTGGGGATGAAGGCATCGAGCGCAATGTAGCGAACCCGCTCACGACGATAAAGACGTCGTGAACGGGGCACCCAGAGTTCGATTAGTTGGCGGGTGGAGTAGTTGGTGGAGCGGCTGGAGCGCCGGGGGGCGGACCGGCGGGGCGCTCGCGCGGCGGTGGGACGAAGAGGGTGGGCTTGGCCGCGCCACGGTGGCAGGTGCCGCAGGTGACGGGGTTTTCAGGCTTGGGGTCCGCGAGCTGGGTGAGGTACTGGGCGTTGATGTCCGCGGTCATCTTGATCATGACGCGGGCGCGGTCCTTCATGGGCTTGGCGTCGGAGGGGAAGTCGTTGCGGCCGGTGGCGGGGTTCTGGGCGTGGCAGTACTCGCACTCGACGCCCAGCTGTTGCTCGTAGCCGTGCATGATGTCCCTGACCTGCTGGCCGGTCAGGTCCTTGGGCAGGACCTTGAGGTTGGTGGGAGGCGGCGCGGGGCGGCGCTGCTGCGGTGCGGGCGGCGCGCCGGGCGCGGGGGCAGGGGCCTGGGCGAAGGCGACTGTGGCGGTGGCGAGAGAGAGCGCGGCCAGAAGGCGCAGAGATCGAGTCAGCATGGAGGTCCTTTGCAGGGAAGAGTGAGATTCGATGACGTGCTTGCAGCGAAAGTCTATGGAGAGGCGAGCATGGTGTCAACGCACGGCTCGTGTGACTACTTCGCGTAGCTGCGGACCCACTCGACGATGCTGCGCAGGGCGATGCCGCTGGGGCCCCTGGATTGCCACGGCTTGGAGTCGTCGATCCATGCGGTGCCGGCGATGTCGAGGTGAATCCAGGGGGTATCGCCGACGAACTCCTTGAGGAATGCCGCGGCGACGCTGGCGCCGCCGTAGCGCGTTCCGGCGGTGTTCATGAGGTCGGCAATCTGGCTCTTGATCTGGTCGCGGTAGTCGCTCGAGCAGGGCAGCCGCCAGAACTTCTCACCGGAGACCGGGAGGCCATCGAGGAACTGCTGTGTGGCGGCGTCGTCGTTGGAGAAGAGGCCGGTGTTGTGGTGACCGAGGGCGGTGCTGATGGCTCCGGTGAGCGTGGCCGCGTTGATGAGGCGCGTGGCGCCGAGGGTCTTGGCGTAGAAGAGGCCGTCGGCGAGCACGAGGCGTCCTTCGGCGTCGGTGTTGATGATCTCGATGGTCTTGCCGGACATGGCGGTGAGCACGTCGCCGGGTTTGAAGGCGCGGCCATCGGGCATGTTTTCGCAGGAGCAGACGACGGCGAGAACACGCACGGCGGGCTTGAGCTGGGCGATGGCGCGCATGGCGCCGATCATGGCGGCGGCGCCGGCCATGTCGTACTTCATCTTGTCCATGTTGTCGGCGGCCTTGATGGAGATGCCGCCGGTGTCAAAGGTGATGCCCTTGCCGACGAGACCGAGGACAGGGGCGTCCGGGGGAGGCGGCAATGGAGGCTCGTAGCGCAGGACGATGAGCGCGGGCGGTTCCGATGAGCCCTGCGTGACGGCAGCGAAGGCACCCATCTTGAGTTCGAGGATCTTCTCGGTGGAGTAGACCTCACAGGCGAGGCCGGCAACTCCTCCCAGTTGCTCGTTGACTTCTTTTGACATAGCCGCGGTGCGGCGGGCCAGCTCGGTGGGAGTGAGGATGTTGCCGGGCTCGTTGATCAGAGAGCGGGCGAAGTTCTGGCTCTGGCCGACGATGCTGCCTTCGCTGAGGCCCTGCTGCATCTGGGTATCGAGCTTCTTGTCGGCCTCCAGATGGAGGATGGTGGCGGTGTGGATGCTTAGGTCCTTGCGGTCGGCGCGATAGAAGTCGATGTCGAAGTCGGCGATCAGGGCGCCTTCGGCGATGGCGCGGGCGGTGAGGCCGCTGGGCAGCGAGTCCATGTGTTCATCAGCGAGGGCCTTGTCTTCCGGGAAGGCGATGGCCACATCGTGCAGACCACGGGAGCGGGCGAAGCGGATGGCGACGCCGGCGGCCTTGCGGACCTCGTGGATGGTGAGGGAGGCGGCGCGGCCAAGGCCGATGAGCAGAAGGCGCTGAGCCTCGGCGCCGGCAGGCGAGTGGAGCACGAGAGTCTCTCCGAGGGAGGCTTTGAACTCGCCGGTGGCGAGCCAGGGGGCGGCGGCTTTAGCCAGCGTGTCCGAGGTGGTGAGCAGCGCGGGCGAGGGCTTGGCGTCGTCACCGGTCGCGATATCAACGGCGAAGACCGCGAGGAGCGGTGTGGCGAAGGTGGCCGAGTCCCGGTATTGCAGAGAAAGATTCACAGCTTCATCGTATCGCGATGGGGATGGGCGTGTCGCAATCTTCGCCTAGCGGCGCTGGGAGCGAGCGATGGCGGCGCGGGCTTCCTTGTCGGCTTCGCGGTTGCGCTCGCTGGCGCGCTTGTCCCAGTCCTGCTTGCCCTTCGCGAGTGCGATCTCGCACTTGACGCGGCCATGCTTGAAGTAAAGCTTGACCGGAATGAGCGTGTAGCCGCGCTGTGAGGTTAGAACTTTTAGCTTTTCAATCTCGCTCCTGTGAAGCAGAAGCTTCCGGGTGCGGAGCGACTCATGATTCATGGCGTTGCCGTGGGAGAACGGGCCGATGTGGGCGTTGAGCAGGAAGCACTCGCCGTCCTTGAGCAGGCCGTAGGCGTCCTTGAGGTTGGCTTTGCCCTCGCGGATGGACTTGACCTCGGTGCCGCGCAGGGCGACGCCGCACTCGAAGCGGTCGGTGAGGAAGTAGTTGTGGCTGGCGGAGCGGTTGAAGGCCGCATCGCGATGGCCTGAGGCCACGGGGTCGCGCTCCTTCTGTTTGACGGAGGGCTTAGGCGGCGCGGAGGTGGTCGGGTTGGAGAGAGAACGCGGCATGAAGTCCTAAAGTGGGAAAGCGGCGACTCCCGAGTCTTCCGGGGAGTTGTGCCAATCATTGGATAACGGTAAGACCAAAGTGGATGCTGACCGTCCAAGAGCTATAGCTGAAGGGCGTTGGCAGGCCTCAGAGACCAGATGCTAGCAGATGGACGGTGGCGGGACAGCGCAGCGCCACCGCAGACGGGCCCGGGAAGAGACCTTCGGAGCGGAGAGACCAGTGCAGCGAATGGTATTATCGGACGAGCCCGACCACCCGCTCGAGACCGCAGCAGACGCAGTCCGGGAGCGCACTTTGAGGCGCTCCGGGGCCATCGCGCGGCGAGGCTTCGAGCCCAGCGTCCGAGGCCATTTGGAGCGGGACGCACTCATGCAGCAACCACGGAGCTGTCGGGAAATCGCCAAATTGATGGTGCAAAAGAAGATCGGCGCAGGCGCCGCGGCAAGCTGGATGCTGCTGGCGGCCGTTCTTCTGAGCGTCGCCGGGTCGGCCCATGCGCAGTCGGCGGGTACTTGGAACAAGCGCGGCGTCAATGCCGAGGCCCGCGAGGATTACGACGCTGCCTTTGAGGACTACCGTCAGGCACATTTGAAGAAGCCCAAGGACCTGCGCTACCAGACGCACTATGAGCGGATGCGCTTCGAGGCGGCGAACCTGCATGTGGACCGCGGCCGCGTGCTGCGGCAGTCGGGCGACGTAGGCGGAGCGGTGAATGAGTTCGCGCGCGCCCTGCAGATCGATCCCGGCAACCAGGTAGCAGCTCAGGAGCTACAGGTGACCGAGCCCACGGCCCAGCCGAAAGGGGGCTCCGGTCCCGGCGGTGCGGCGGCCAGCGGCGTGACGCCAGGTAAGACACTGGTTCCGGGCGTCGACGAGCAGACTCCCTATCAGGACCAGGTGCAGAAGGACATCGCCTCCATGGGCGCGCCGGTGGTATTGCAGCCGGTGTCGAACGACCCCATTACGCTGCACATGGTGGAAGATGCCAAGGTGATCTACCAGGCCATCGGCAAGGCCGCGGGGCTGAATGTGATCTTCGATCCGGATTACACCTCGAAGCGCATTCCGATTGATCTGACCAGCGTCTCTTTGAACGATGCGCTGCGCATCGTGGGGATTGAGGCGGGCACGTTCTGGAAGCCAGTGACATCGAACACGATCTTTGTGGCGCAGAACAACCGCCAGAAGCGCACCGACATGGATGATCTGGCGGTGCAGACGTTTTACCTGACCAACGCGTCGCAACAGAACGACGCCAACGAGATTCTGGTTGCCCTGCGTAACCTGCTGGACCCAAGCGTGAAGATCTACCTGGTGGCCAGTCAAAACGCCATCGTGATGCGCGCGACCACCGATGAGCTGACCCTGGCCGAGAAGCTGATCAACGACCTGGACCGCGTGCGTCCCGAGGTGGTGGTGGATGTGGCCGTACTGGAGGTGAGCCGCGACAAGATTCGCAACCTGGGCATCACGTTGCCGACCAGCTTTGGCTTGACGCCGCAGGCCAGCAACGCCAACGCCAGCACCACAGGCAACACCACCGGAACGACCACTACGACCACGACCAACACCACGACGAACACTTCAGGCATCACGCTGAACACGCTGGGCAACATCAACGCGACCAACTTTGCGGTGTCAGTATCGGGCGGCACGGTGAACGCGCTGCTCTCGGACTCGGACACGCGCATCCTGCAGAACCCAAGGATTCGCGCGACAGACGGCCAGGCGGCGTCGCTGAAGATCGGCTCAAAGATTCCGGTTGCGACCGGATCGTACTCCGCTGGAGCTGCGATCACCACGGCATCCCTGGGCGTGCAGACGCAGTTTACCTATCTCGATGTTGGCGTGAATATCTCCATGACTCCAACGGTGCACTACGACCGCGAGGTCAGCCTGAAGATGAAGATCGAGATCTCGTCGCAGAACGGTTCTGTGACGATCTCCGGCGTGACCGAGCCGATCATCTCGCAGCGCGTTGTGGAGCAGGTGATCCAGCTCAAGGATGGCGAGCCGTCGATCCTCGCGGGATTGATCCAACGGCAAGACACCAAGTCGGTAAACGGAACGCCGGGCCTCGGGGAGTTGCCTTTGCTGAAATACTTCTTCAGCAGCCAGGACAAGGAGCAGCAATCGGATGAGATTGTGTTCCTGCTGATTCCGCACATCGTTCGCGAGTCCATTCTGACGGACCAGAACACCCGTGCCATCTATACCGGAACCAGCCAGTCTATCGACCTGATCCATCAAGATCCGGCGCCGATGCTGGCCAATGACGGCAAGTCGCTGGAGAGTGCGTCCTCGAATCCTCTGGCGCAGGATACCTCGGCAGCCAATGCCGCGAATGCGATGCTGGGCAAGATCGCTGCCGACGCGCGGCCGCTGACGCCGGGCACGGTGACGGCGACCAGCGTGCCTCCTCCTCTCTCGGCTTCGGCTGCAACTCCGATTTCGCTGACCGTGGTTCCGGTAGCGGCCAATCAGCAGGTCGGCGCCACGTTCCAGGTGGCGGTGATGGCCGCCAACGCGCAGGACCTGTTCAGCGTTCCGATGCAGATGCAGTTCGACCCCAAGCTGCTCTCGCTGGTGAATGTGGATGCGGGCGATTTTCTGGGCAAGGATGGTCAGGCGGTCGCGCTAGTGCATCGCGATGAAGGCAATGGAGCGGTCACAATTTCGACCTCACGGCCGCCGGGCACCAAAGGCGTGGACGGGCAGGGCACACTGTGTACGCTGACCTTCAAGGCGCTGGCTCCCGGAGATGCGGCACTGTCGCTGGTGCGCATCGGCGCCAAGAACAGCCAGCAGGTGTCGTTGCCCGCTGTAGGTACGCAGGCCGTGGTGCATCTGAAGTAGTGTAGGCAACAGTTAACAAGGAACAGCGAACAGGAACAGAGTGAAGCAGTGGATTCAATCCGTCAGGGCAACGCAGCGGGTCAACGCGGCTCGCTCGGGCGAGGCTGGGGTCACGCTGACGGAGCTGATCATCGTGATCACGATCCTGTCGATCCTGGCGCTGGCGGCAGTTCCGGCGGTGAAGTTCCAGGTGAAGCGAACCAAGGAGCGCGAGTTGCGCGCCGATCTATGGGAGATGCGTAAGGCCATCGACGCCTACAAGGACGTGGCCGATCTGGGCGGAATCCAGACCAAGGCCGACTCCAACAACTATCCGCCGGACCTGCAGACGCTGGTGGATGGCGTGGACGTGAAGGACAAGAGGATGCGATTTCTGCGGTCGATTCCGATCGATCCGATGACCGGGGACGCCGATTGGGGCCTGCGCTCCAACCAGGATGAGCCAGACTCGGACAGCTTTGGCGGACAGAACGTCTACGATGTGTACAGCAAGAGCGATGGAACGGCGCTCGATGGAACGAAGTACAACACGTGGTGAAACAGGTTCTAGGTTCTAAGTGACCACAGATGATGACGATTCGTTCAACTCGGGATGCCAGGCGTAGGAGCGGCGAGAGCGGCTTTACGCTGGTGGAGCTGATGATCGTGATGACGATCATCGGGCTGCTGGCGGCGATTGCCATTCCCAGCTATATCCGCTCGGTGCAGAAGGCCAAGGAAGCCGTGCTGAAGGAAGACCTGCATACGATGCGGACAGCGATCGATAGCTATACCGTGGACAAGGAGAAGGCCCCGCAGGGGCTCGACGATCTGGTATCGGCCGGCTACCTGAAGACCATTCCGATTGACCCACTGACCAGCCGGAATGACACCTGGATGACCAGCGAGTCCGACACACTGACCGACATCAACGAGACCGAGGGCGGAATCGACGACGTTCATTCGGGGTCCGAGGGTGTCTCGAGCGAGGGCACGACCTACAACACCTGGTGAGGTCTCTCCGGGCTAAAGCCCTCTGTTGGCTGGGTATTCATTTCAGGGGCCTGCTCCCTCCGAAAGAGCCTTGTAATCCAAAGGCGTCCGGAAAGCGTCTACAATGGTATGAGAGAGCTGTGCCCGTTCGCCGGGGCAGGGGCTCTCCCGGGAGTTACCCGCCATGCGCATTCTCACCCTTACCCTCCTTCTCGCAACCTCTGGAACGATAGCTTTGGCACAACAGCCGGCAGCGACGCCCGCTGACACTTCTACACAACCCAGTAAGCAGACTCCGGCCACAAGCCCGACTCCGGCAGAGAGCTCAACTCCGGCTGCTGCCCAGACGACTCCGGATGCGAAGCCGGCGGACAGCAAGAGTCCTGATGCCACCTCCTCCGATGGACGCAAGGAACTCTCCGTGAAGGACGCTCCTCCAGCGACCAATAAAGAGGACTCGATTCCGTCGCCCGGCGAGCAGCTCGATCCGCACATCAAGAAAGGCACCGAAGAGGACGTGGATGCGGTGGGGCAGCGCAACATCGGCGGCCGTGGCATGGGCAACTGGTACTCCACGAACTGGGAGATCGGTACCGGCAAGCAGTACTCGATGGAGATTGAGAAGAGCTCGCATCTGGTGACCGACCCGGTCGTGGTGGAGTATGTGAATCGCGTGGGGCAGAATCTGGTAAAGAACTCCGACGCGAAGGTGCCGTTCACCATCAAGGTGCTGGATACGGACGAGATCAACGCGATGGCGCTGCCGGGCGGGTTCTTCTATGTGAACTCCGGCCTGATCCTGGCGTGCGACTCCGAGGACGAACTGGCGGGCGTGATGGCGCATGAGATCGCCCATGTGGCCGCGCACCACGCGGCGCGCGAGATGACCCGGCTGAACTATATGCAGATCGGCTCGATTCCGCTGATGATCTTCACGCAGGGAACCTGGACCGGTTACGGCATCTACGAGGCCGCACAGCTAGCGGTTCCGCTGACGTTCCTGCAGTTCAGCCGCGAGTATGAGGCGGAGGCTGATTATCTCGGCACGCAGTATATGTATCGCGCGGGCTACGATCCGCAGGGCTTGGTCTCGATCTTTGAGAAGCTGGACGCGCTGGAGAAGCACAAGCCCGGTGCGCTGTCGAAGGCGTTCAGCGACCATCCCGCGACTCCGGACCGCATCGCCAACATCGAGGACGAGATTGCGACCATCCTTCCCGCTCGGCCTGATTACCTGGTGACGACCTCGGAGTTCGACCAGGTGAAGGCGCGGCTGGCGCGCATCCAGAACAAGCGCGGCATCAACGACAAGAAGGACGGCAACAAGCCCACGCTGCGTCGCACCAGCAGCAGCAACAACGATCCGAGCTCCACCCAGACCGGCAACAGCGGTTCAGACCAACCGACGCTGGGGCGCAGGGACTAGGGATAAGGGACAAGGAGGGCGCGGCGGTGGCCGCGCTCTTTCTGCGTCTGGGGCGGTAAACTGGAGGTTATGGCACCAGCGACACATACTACCGGTTACACCGACGACCATGCCAAGTCCGGGCTGGATACGAAATTTCCAGAAATCGAGACGTGGCAGAACCAGTTCCGCGCGTATGAGATTTTGATTGACGATCCGGAGTTCACCAGCGTGTGCCCCAAGACCGGGCTGCCCGACTTTGGGGTGCTGACCATCCGCTACATGCCTCGGGAAAAGTGCCTGGAGCTGAAGTCGCTGAAGGAATATCTGTTTACCTACCGCAACCTGGGCATCTTCCAGGAGAACATCGTGAACCAGGTGCTGGACGACGTGGTGAAGGCCACCGACCCGGTGTGGGCGGAGATCAAGGGCGACTTCCGGCCGCGGGGCGGGATC
>Ga0302157_10002226_pt1 | contig 22776 bp, 13 predicted proteins | sample I_Bog_N3_3_FD_193502 | JGI IMG/M metagenome (GOLD analysis project Ga0302157, IMG submission 193502) | Peat permafrost microbial communities from Stordalen Mire near Abisko, Sweden - I_Bog_N3_3 | ecosystem: Environmental > Terrestrial > Soil > Wetlands > Peat | place: Sweden: Abisko, Stordalen... | reverse complement strand
ACGCCACTATTCGGGAAAATGTTCCTAACAACATCACGGCGCACCTGGGCAACAGCCGGGTTTTGACCGAACTCGGCCGGCTGGCCGAAGCCGAGGCGCTTCTGACCACGGCGCTTCTCCGCTTCCCGGAACATTTCCAGATCCGCTTCAACCACGCCCAACTGGCCCAGAAGCGCGGCGCGCAGGAGGAGTCTCTGCGGCGCTGGGCGACTCTGGTCGAGCTCTACCCGGATCGGCCCGGCGGCCTTGCCGCCTACCTGACCGCGTTGCGTGAGGCTGGCGCGCTCGACGTGGCCGAAGCGCGGGCCGCGCCGGCGGTGGAGGCTTTCCCGGCCGCCGCCGGCATCTGGATCGAATGGGCCCGGATTGCCGCGGCTCGCGCCGACCAGCCCGAAGCGGTGCGGCGCTGGGAGGCGGTGCGGGCGCGGTTTCCCACGAATACGACAGCCGTGGCCGGGCACGCCGCGGCGCTGGTCGCGGCGAACCGTCCGGATGAGGCCGATGCGGTCTTGCGGGACGGCGTCGCGCGGTTTCCGGACCGTCTCGATCTGGCCAGCGACTACGCCCGGCTGGCGCAAAGCCGGCAGGACTGGGCGGAGGTGCTGCGCCGCTGGGAAGAGGTCCGAACCCGTTTCCCCGACCGCCCCGCCGGCTATGCGGGCGTGGCCGAGGCGCTGGGCTATCTGCGCCGCGCCGATGAGGCCGAGGCCCTGCTGCTGGAGGTCGCCAGCCGTTTCCCCACATCCCGCGACATCCTGTTCGCTCTGGCCCGAGCGGCGCATGCTCGGCAGGACTGGGAGACCGCGATCGCGCGATGGGAGCAGGTCCGGGCGGTCCTGCCCGACGCGCACACGCCGCTGGTCGAGTTGAGCCATACGCTGATCAGCGCCCGCCGGCACGACGAAGCGGATGGGCTGCTGAAGGCGGCGCTGGATCGTTTCCCCGATCAGTTCGACCTGATGCTGCAGCAGGCCAGTCTGGCACTGCACCAGAACAATCTGGTTCTGTCGCAAGAACGCTGGAGCCGGCTGCTCCAGCGCTTCCCGAACGATGCCCGCGTGCTGTTCGGCCTCGCCCAGGTCCTGATCACTCAGGGCCAGTACGACGCGGCGGCGCCTTTGCTGGACCGGTTCCTGGCGCTGCGGCCGGATCACGCCCAGGCGATGGCCGAGCGGGCCCGGGTGGACCTGCGGCGCGGCGACTGGCGGTCTGCGCTCGACCGCTTGCTGGCGGCCAGCCGCCGCTTCCCCGACAACGGCGCCATCGATGCGCTGATCACCGAGACCAAGGTGGCCGCCATGCTGGCCGACCCGGACTTCGTCGATGAGGCCGATCTGGAGCGCGCGGCGCTCGTGATCGCCTCTGAGGTGCAGTCCGGCGGCAACGAGGCGCGGCGGCTGCGCAGCCTGATGCTGACCTTCGAAAGTATCGGGGACAATTGCGAATTCGGTCTGGTGCAGCGTTATTTCGGAGCCGAGCCGATCAGCCTGCTGCGCTGGGCCGGGCTCTCCCCCGGCGAACTGACGCGCGGCCTGCAAGCCCGTTTCGAGGGTGTGGGCGAAGCGGCGCAAACCATCCTGCTGGTCAGGGGCGACGAATACTTCACCCGCGATCGCCGGTACCGCATGCCGATGCACACTTTCATCAACCCGAACGAAATCACCTACGACGAGCTGTTTCCCAAGCTATGCGCGCGTCTGAAGCTGATGCGCCGCAAGCTGCTGGAACACCTGAATGGCGGTCATAAGATTCTGATCTACAAGTGCGTCGAGGGGCTGCGCGACGAACATATCGCGCAGATCACTGCCGCCCTGGGCGCCTATGGTCCGAACCGGATCCTGTTCGTCCGCCCGGCCGATGCCAACCATCCGGCGGAGCGTGTCGAGCAACGCGGCCCGGACGTTGCCGTCGGCTATATCTCCCGCCTCGGCCATGATCCCAAGATCGGGTGGAACATCGATTTTCGCGGCTGGCTGCGGCTGTGCGAGCAGGCGTCGGTCCTGCTGCAGCGCGAGCCGAGACTGGCGCGGGCGAGTTAGGAAACCAAGGGGGGGATCTCCGGGTGCCGGGGCGTTTGCGTCGACGATTATCGCGGCCGACCTGCAATTGATTGCAAGCCAAGCCAGAAATTCTCATTTTGGCTTGGTCAGGCTTCCCTTATCATGGCCGGGACAAGCCCTGCCATAACGGAACCACAGCGAAATCAGAACAGTTGGTCCCCGTTCAAGCCGCCGCACCGCCCGAGTCGCCTGCAGCGCCGGTGATGCAGACTGATAACAGCACCCAAAAGCCTTCCAATCGAAGCGCGATCCCTGCAAGGCCGCCCCGCGCATGACCCTCGCACCGCCGCCGGAACCGACCGCCCTCCAGCACCTGGCCGCCGACCCGGCGGACTTCACCTTCGACGCGGCCCTGCGCGTGCTGCTGCACCACGCCCGAACCACCGATCCGGCAGAGGCGACGCGCTTCGCCGCCCGCCCCGGCCTCGGCTTCGCGCCGGCCGACGTGCTGGCCGTGGACCTGACCGCCGACGGCCCGCCTCCGGTCACCCTGGGTTTGCTGGGGCTGACCGGCACCGCCGGCGTGCTGCCACGCCTATACAGCGAGCACGCCGCCAGTCCCGACGGCGCGGCACTGCACGCGCTGCTGGACCTGCTGGCGCACCGGATGCTGGCCGCCCTGGGCAGGGCGGGCCTGAAATACCGGCTGGACCGAGCGGTCGAGGCGGCTCGGCTGGGCGGCACGGGGGCGCGGGCGGCGCATGGGGAGGCGCTGCTGGCGGTGACCGGGTTCGCCGAACCCGGGATCGCCGGACGGCTGCCCTTCGGCGCCGACGCACTGCTGCACTACGCCGGGCTGTTCGCGCTGCGGCCGCGTTCGGCGGAGCGGCTGGCGGCGCTGGCCTCGGATTGGCTGGGGCGGCCGGTCGCGGTGATCGAGTTCACCGGCGCCTGGCTGCCGATCGAGCCGGACCAGCGCAGCCGGCTGCCGGTGGGGCGCGACACCGGGACCTTCGCCCGGCTGGGACACGACGCGGCGGTGGGGACGCGGGCCTGGGACCCGCAGGCGCGGGTGGTGCTGCGGATCGGCCCGCTGGACCGCGCGGCGTTCGAGGCGCTGCTGCCGGACCGTCCGGCGCTGGTGGCCTTCGTGGCGCTGGTGCGGGCCTATCTGGGGTTCGAGGTGGGGTTTGCCGTCAACCTGGTGCTGGCGGCGGCCGAGGTTCCGGCCGCGCGGCTGGATGCGAAAGCGCGGCCGGGGGCGCGGCTGGGGTGGAATACCTGGCTGGGCCGCGCCGGGGGGTATGTGGCGCGGGGCGATGCGGATGAGGCGCGATTTGCGGCGGAGACGGTGGAGGGGTAGCCCCTGCGCATCCGGAATGGTATGTACCGCATACCACATGTTCAGGGAGTGTCGCGTGGATGGCGATCAAGGGCTGCAAGGACCGGAAGACGGGGCGGTTCCTGGCCGGCGAGCGCGTGCGGGAATTTCAGGCTTTCGCCGATGCCGCGGCGCGGGCGCTGACCCGGCTCCAGGCGGCGGTGGTTCTGGGCGATCTCCGGTCTCCGCCGTCAAACCGGTTCGAAGCGCTGGGCGGCGACCGGAACGGCCAATACAGCATCCGGATCAATGCGCAGTGGCGGGTTTGCTTTAGCTGGGCACCGCATGATCCCGTGCCACCCGATACCGACGCCCTGCAGGTTCCGGGAGATGCTGACGCCGTCGAAATCGTCGACTACCATTGACTCATTTCGTAGGATACCGACCCATGGCTTACGCGACCGACAACCTTCCGCCGATCCACCCCGGCCGCTTCCTCCGTGACGAACTTGAAGCGCTCGGCCTGAGTGCGCGAAAGTTCGCCGAACATATCCATGTGCCGCATAACGCGGTGACGGAGATCATGAACGGCGAGCGCTCGATCAGTGCGCAAATGGCGATCCGGCTTGGCCTGGCATTTGCCACGACGCCGCAGTATTGGTTGAACCTGCAAACGCTGTACGACCTGAAGCGCGCACGGGCTGAGATGCCGGTGGAGGCGCTGGGGATTGAGCCGTGTCTGGTGGGATGACGGCGCCATGCTGTGGCGTAGGGGCCGCGCTGCGGGGATATTGAAAGTGGAACGGGATCAAAGTGGCCTGATGAGAAGGCAATCACCGGTACCCTGAAAGGGGAGGTTCTGATGGCGCTCTCCGATTATGCCGACTGGTGGGATCGCCAGAAGCGGGTCGTTGAAAATATTATGTCCGATTGGGTCTATGAACATCATAATTGGGCGGCCGCGACAGCGGCAGGTACAGTGATTGTCGCAATGGATTTTGCCGGAGGATTCGTAGACGCCTTACGCCTGGGGCAAGGTGTCGCCAAAGGCGGATGGCGAGGGTATGGCGAAGACGCACTCCGCGTGCTCGTTATTCTCGGTCCGCTTGGTCGGGCTGGCGGGATGCTTTCTCGCTTTATCCATGTGCGTAATCTGAGGCTCGCGGTAACAACCAATGGTATTACAGGACCATGCACTTTTACTGCGGTCAATAATGCGATGACTGTCGTTTCCGGTCGTGCCCGTAATCTGTTCATCACGGCGAAGGATGCTGCCAAGGCACTTGGTATCCCGCTTGCAGGCGTTGCGAAGACCGCGGGAGGCTACGAAATCGCCGCATGGATAGACGATCTTGTACCATTTCTGAAAAGCCATGGTGCGAAGATAAAGATGCTAACCAATCTGACAACAATCGAGGACATAGCCAAAGCTGCGAAGGCCGAAAACGGCGTAACCATATTCGCGATCCGGTGTAAAACCGTTAACGGCGCGGACATTGTCCATTCTGTTATTGCCGTTCGGGGTGCGTCTGGCCAGATCCGGTATGCAGATTATGGCGGCCGTCTGGTGGAATCGATACCGGAGCTTATCAAAAATCTCGGTTATGGCGAGGTAAGTGGCGAGATATCTCTCATGCAGAAAGGTGGTGGCGCAGCAGCGACGGTCGTTGATGGATTAAAAGTGACGGGGATGATGGAGAACGCCATGGCGGTCGCCAATGGCACTGTTCTCGTCATAGAAGGTGTTACGGTGATTGAAACCCACGACGGAGCGGAACTGGCTATGCCCGTCGCCATTACGTCACCGCGCCGCTGAACGGGAGCCGGCTAACCGGGAAGCAGGCCCCCATTCCAAGGCTTTTCCCGAACGGAATGTCGGTCACGCTCAGTCCTCTGCATCCAGGGTTCGCGCGCGCTCAGGCCGCGCCCCCCTGGGCTGCGCTAATCATTCCCCGCCGCAAACGGCTGTTCCGACGGATCCCGGCTGGGAATGTTGATGCCGCCGCCGCGGCGCGCGGTGACCGAATTCACCGTGCCGTCGGCGACCACGGTCCGCCCGTAAGCCGGAATCGACGGAATCGCCTCCCGCGCCAACGGCTGCATCCAGTTTTTCCGCTGCAGCGCCGCGGCGATATAGGGCGCCAGCGCCGCCTGCTTGCGCGCGTCGCGCTCCGCCTGGTCCGCCTTCAGCACCGGCATGACCTCGGCGGCGAACAACTCCAGGGAGGCGATGATGTCCTGGTGCGTGTTGCGGCCGGCCTGCTGGATGAAGATCACCTGATCGACGCCGGCATCCTGGTACTGGCGCAGACGCTCGATCAGTTGCGCGGGCGTGCCGATGCCGTTGCCGACGGCGGGCGCCATGGCGTCGCGGCCGCGCAGGAAGCGCTCCCAGACGTTGGTCACGCCGGGAATGTGCTCGCCGTAAACATAATGGTGGCCCAGCGCGTAGCCGAAGAAGTTGAAGCCTTCGCCGCCGCGGCGGATCGCCTCGGCTTCGTCGTGGTGCACCGAAAAGCCGGTCGCCATCGCGATGTTGGCGTTGACCGAATGGCCGATCGGCACGCAGGCATCGGATTTGATGATGTCGTAGTAATCGCCCGCCCATTTCGCCGCCTCGGCCGGATCGACGAAGGCGAAGGCCAGCGCACCGACGCCGTTGCGCGCGGCGACGTGGATCGTTTCGCGATTGGAGCACGCCAGCCAGATCGGCGGGTGCGGGCGCTGCAGCGGCTTCGGGATGACGTTGCGCGCGGGCATCGAGAAGTAGTCGCCCCTGAAGCCCGGATAAGGCGTCATCGCCATCATGTTGGCGGTCTGTTCGGTTGCCTCCGCCCACATCAGCTTCTTCAGCGCGGGATCGACGTTGAAGCCTTCCAGCTCCGCCCGCGACGCCGATGATCCGGTGCCCCACTCGGCGCGCCCCGAGGACACCAGGTCCAGCATGGCGATGCGCTCCGCGACCCGCGCCGGCGCATTGTAGCCGGGCGGCGAGAGAACGACGGCGTGGCCGAGATGGATCCGGCGGGTGCGGCCGGCCGCGGCGGCCAGGAAGACCTCGGGGGCCGAGTTGTGGGAATATTCTTCCAGGAAGTGGTGCTCGTTGGCCCAGACATAGTCGATGCCGAGACGGTCGGCGACTTCGACCTCGGTCAGGGCCTCCTGGACCAGGCGGTGTTCGGAGTCCGCGGTCCAGGGGCGCGGCAGTTGCAGCTCATAGATCAGTCCGAACCTCATGGTGCGTTCCTCCCGCAGGACGACGGATTAGCTGCCACTGGCGGGACGCGGCGTCCAGGGGTGCGTGCGCCCCGAAGGGGGCTCGGTCGTGGTCCCGGATCAGGCCCTGACGGTGGCACCCAGGCGCGCGTCGGAGACCACGGCCCGGCCGCGCCCGCCGCCCTTGGCCGCATACAGCGCAAGGTCGGCGCGGATCTGCAAGACCTCCGCCGCCTCGCCGTCATCCGGCGCGACCGCGATGCCGATGCTGACGCCGATCATCACGTCGTGCCGTTCGATCTCGTATGGCTGGCTCACGCGATCGATCAGCCGCTGCGCGATCAGCTCGGCGTCCGAAGCGGTTGGCGTGTCGCGGAGAATCACGGCGAACTCATCGCCGCCCAGCCTGGCCAGCGTGTCGGTTTCGCGCAGGCAAGACCCCGTGCGTTCGGTGGCAAGGCACAACAATTCGTCGCCGGCGGAATGTCCCAGCGTGTCGTTCACCGCCTTGAACTTGTCCAGATCGAGAAACAGCAGCGAGAAGGGATGGCCGCGGCCGAGATGGGCGACGGCCTCGTCCAGGCGCTCCCGGAACAGGACACGGTTCGGCAACCCCGTCAGCAGGTCATGCCGCGCCATGTAAGTGACCTTGTCCATGTTGCGGCGCAGATCCTCGGTGGTCCGATGCAGGCTGGCCGTCAGGGCCTCGAGCTGGGCGGTGCGACGCAGCGAGACCAGCAGATAGGTGACGATCATCGCGGTCATGGTCAGGCCGATCACCAGCGGCGCCGCCGTTTGCCATTGCCAGGACAGGCGCCGCAACGGTTCGGCCGGGAGGAATATGGCCGTCCACTGCTGGTCCATGATCGCCACCGAACCGCTCCAGTGGGGACGGGCCAGCAAGGTCCGCTGCGTCACGCCGGTTGCGCCGTCCGGGCGGATCTGACGCTGATAGTTGGCCGGGTCGTCCAGCGCGGCGCCGGGTTCAAAGAAATAGACATCGAGGTCGGTCAACATCGCCTTGGTGGAGACGATGTTGTCGATCATCCCGACAATCCCGAAGGCGCCGAGCACGACGCCCCGGGTCACCGGGATGCCCCCGGCATCGGTGCCGCCGAGGGCCAGGAAGCTCATGAAACCGCCCCGCGGGCCAGGCGCGGTGAGCAGCCGGACCGGTGGTGTGGCCGCCGGCTTGCCGGTCTCGATCGTGCGGTGGATTGCCGCCCGGCGAAGCGGCTCGAACGCGACGTCGAGACCGACGAAGTGCAGCGGGTTCGAATCGCCTTCGGAATAGAGAATCGGAAAATACTCGGGCCGCTCGCCGGCCCGCATCACGTTGCCGCTGCTGTCGCGTTCGGTGATCTGGAAGGCGGGCACGCCGGATGCCTGCACCGTGCGTTCGAAGTCCGCGCGTTCCGCCAGGGTGATACGGGGTGCCCAGCCGGTATCACGCAGGCTGGCGACGCCATCGTGCAGCGTCGCCGAAAACCGGATGAACCCGGCGCGGCTGACCGAGCTGTCGCTGGCGGCGATGTAGGCCCGCAGGGTGTAAAGCAGGCCGCTGGATTCCTTGAAGTCGCTCGCCATAATGCGCAGACGGTCGCGTGCCAGGTTCTCGAAGCCGATCTCGGCAACCCGATACTGCCACGATCCGATCATCAGGAACACGCCGATCGACGCCACCGTGCCGAACAAGGCGGTCAAGGCGACGAGGTAGCGCAGGCGACGCGCCCGAGGAGACGCGAGCGGGTTCATCCAGCCGGCGGACAGGTTCAACGCGCACCCTCCAGGGTCTGAGCGGTGCCGGTTTGTAAGCCCAGGTCGTTAACAATATCTGAACGGTTCGGCGCTTTGCGATCACGACATCCGCAGCCTGCCGCCCGCCGTGTCCGATCGGTTCAGGCAGCGCCCGGCGCCGGCAGATCCACACCCGACACCTGGTTTCGCCCGGCGTGCTTCGCCCGGTACAGGGCGCGGTCGGCGCGATCGATCAGCTCGCTCACGGACTCGCCCATTCGGTACTCGGACACCCCGACCGAACAGGTCACGACCCCGAGGCGCTGGCCGGTCGTACGGTTCAGGATCGGACGGCGTTCCAGCACCTGGCGCAGCCGCTCCCCAACCGTCAGTCCGCCGGCAAGGTTGGTGCCCGGCAGGATCACCGCGAATTCCTCCCCGCCATAGCGTGCCGCCAGGTCGTGCCCCTTGATCTGGTCGACCAACACCCGCGCCATGAGACGCAGGACACTGTCGCCGAGTGGATGGCCATAGGTGTCGTTGAAGCGCTTGAAGTGGTCGAGGTCGATCATCAGCAGAGCCAAAGGCGTGTGTTGTTCGCCCGCTGCGTGGACGGCATCCCGCAGCACCGCATCGAAGTGCCGCCGGTTCGCCAGACCCGTCAGCGCGTCGCGGGTTGCATCGTGCTCCGCCTGGGCGAGTCGCTGCTTCAGGGCGGCGATGCGGGTGACGGAGGCGGAAAAAAGCTGCTCCAATGCGACCATGCGCTCATTGGTCTGGGCCGACGTTCGGCCCAATGTGACCATCGCGCGCTGCAATTCGTCGCCCGTCGGCGGCGACCGGGTCGTTTGGGTCCAGTTTGAAAGCGCGTTGCCGAAACCCTCGACCACGGTCCGGTCCGCGGTCACCCGATCGGCCATCTCGGTGGCGATTTGCTGCAATTCGCCCGAACTCTCGCGGATCACGGTGGTATCAACCGTGGCCGAGAAAAATTCGTGGTACAGGGCATCAAGCACACCTGCGGTGATCGGGGTATCAGCGCGCAGCAGCCGGTCCAGGCGCTGGTTGAGGGCGGGCTTTTCAGCGTCGCAAAAGGCGTACCATATTTCGTAATGCCGTGGCGTCGGTGCTATGCCATGAGCACGCATCGAGTCCCATGCGACATCCGCAATTCCGCGGACATGCGTGTCATCGTCCATGGTGAGGATTCCCAACTTTACCCGAGGCTCATTATGCTCAGTATAGCATCAATGACCCCGGATAGGCCGCAATTTTCCGCAATTTTCCGCAAATCTGGCATTATTTCCGCCAGGTTCGCCATCTCCGTCATGGATTTTGCGCCTGTCGCCGCGGCCATGGCCCGCTCAGGCCAAAGCCGGGTCCGTTGCCGAATTGCCGCCCTGCGAGACGCAGAATAGAATCGAAGCAGACCGGATTCTATTGGCGTTCAATGGCTCGCGTCCTATCTGGTTGATATCCCCGAACAGCCGATGCCGGCGGCGCTTGGTCCAGCCGGTCGGGAATGCTAAGCGCACCCCGGCGAAACATCCGGGATTTGTCATGCGCACCGCGGGTCGTCCGCCAGGGTCTCCGCTGACCCCCTCCGCGCCGGCTGTGTGCGGCGGCTGATCCCCGTCATGCGCGGACGCGGCCCATGGTTCTGGATCGCCGGCCTGCTGCTGCTCGTCATCGCGGGCGGCGGCCTGGGCGCCCTTTTGTGGGTGCCCCTGAGCCCGCCCGCCAGTCCCACCCCGGCCCCGATCCAGGCCCCGCCCCCCGAACCCGCCGCGCTGGACATTCCGCTGCGCACCGCCTCGATCGCGGCGATCGACGCGCGCCGCGGCACCGGCCCGGCCGTGTTCCGGCTCGACGTGGACCCCGCCATCCTGGTGCTCGACTTTCCCGACCTGCACATCCAGGCGCTGATGCTGAACCGCGTCGCCGCGCTGATCGAAAAGGCCGACATGCCGCGCGAGCGGGTCGTGACCGAGGCCGAACTCGATGCGCATGTGCGCGCCGCCGGCGAGGATCCGGACCAGTATTATTACGGCCACGACTACCGCGCCGCCGATCTCGCGCGGTTCTTCCGTCTGGCGGAAAGCCAGGGCATGCCGCTCAACCCGTATGAAACCTGGCTGCGCGATCTGCTCAACCGCGAGGGCTGGTTGCAGGACGGCGCGGTCGGCGCCCTGATCTCCATCCCCGGCCTGACGGCCGATATCGATGCCGCCGCCCGCACTGCCATCCTGCGGCATGAACTGTCGCACGCGGTGTATTTCACCGATCCCGCCTATGTCGCGCTGACCCGCCATTTGTGGAACGACCTGCTGACCGACAACGAGCGTGCGGCGATCCGCAAGTTCCTCGGCGACGACGGCTACGACGTGAAGAATGAGGACCTGATGGCCAATGAAGGGCAGGCCTACCTGATCCACACCCGCGATCCACGCTACTTCACACCCGCGGTGATCGGCATGGGCCCGGCGCGGGCGGCGATCCTGCGCGGCAATTTCATCGCGGCGATCCCCGAACCCTGGCTGCGCGACAGCGCGCTCGCGGTCTCGGCTGCGGCCCCGCCGGTCAGCGCCGGGACGTCCTCAGCCCCAGAGCCTCCATCGCGCGATGTCCAGCACGGCAGTGAAGTTGGTCAATCGCCGCACTCAGCGCCGCCATGAACGGATCGCCGGCGGCGGTCACGGCGTCAGTTCGTGGCGGATCGCCTCCAGTTCCGCGTGGCGTTCCGGGCTGGTTTTCGGATAGCTCATGCCGAGCCCCTCCAGCGTATCCATGACGATCTGAGAGACAATCAGCCTGGCGTTGTCCTTGTCGTCCGCAGGCACGACGTACCAGGGAACGTCGCGCGTACTGGTGGCGCCGAGGCATTCCTCGAACGCTGCCATATACTGATCCCAGAATTGCCGCTCTTTCACGTCGGCCAGGCTGAATTTCCAGTTTTTTTCGGGCTCGTCGATCCGCGCAAGAAAGCGCTTTGCCTGCTCCGCCTTCGAGAGGTGAAGATAGAATTTGACGACGCGGGTGCCGTTGACGTGAAGATGTCGTTCCAGGTCGACGATCGACCGGTAGCGGTCCTGCCACACTGCGGTTTCCAACAGCAACCTATCGGGGATGCCCTCGGCGTGGAGGATCTCGGGGTGCACGCGCGCGATCAGCACCTCTTCATAATAGGATCGGTTGAAGATGCCGATCCGGCCGCGTTCCGGCAGATCGCGGGTGGTTCGCCAGAGAAAATCGTGCAGCAGTTCGGTGGCGCTTGGCTGCTTGAAGCCGAAGACCTGGCAGCCTTGCGGGTTGACCCCGGACATCACGTGCCGGATGGCGCCATCCTTGCCGGCGGCGTCCAACGCCTGGAAAATCAGCAGCACGGCATAACGGCCGGAAGCGTAGTGCAACTGCTGCAACGCACTCAACTGCTCGGCGTGGTCCTCCAGCCGTTCTTTGCAGTGCTTTTTCGATTTGTACAGCGGATCGATGTCCGTCGGCCATTTCTTCAGGTTGACGTCTTCGCCTTCCGGCACGCGAAAGTCCTTGGTGTGAATTTTCATCGTCTGTCCTTTCGCAACAGCTGTCAGGCCGCATGCGGGAGTTTCGCCGCATTGGTCGTTGCCGCGTTCTCGGCAATGGCGCCGGCGATGATATGCCCGGCTTCTTCCGGATGTTTGAGGCTGCCGGACAGGAGAAGCTCTCCGAGTTTCTTGTTGACCAGGGCATCAACATTGGTAGCGGCTTCGGGTGCCGGTGCGGCTTTGGGTGCGGCTTTGGGTGCGGCTTTCGGGTTGGTCTCGGGCGCCGCTTCGGCTTTGACGGCATCGAGAATCTTATAGGCGAGCAGCTTGACCGGATCGGTTGCCAGGAACCAGGCGAAGGCATAGGCCCAGACGATACCGGCATAGGCCCAGCCAAGCGGCGTCACGAGCCCGGCGCCGTAAACCGCAACCAATGTCGCGATGGCCTGGGTCCCGCAGACCGCCGCGAGCAGGATCCAGGCCGGGCGTGTGGACCACCACGGACCGCGGGTACGGGTCTGGAAGATCGTCAAATGCCCGGCGACCGACAGCATGAGGTACATCATCGTCTGAAGTTCAGGATGTCCAAGTTTGAAAATCCGGTTGCCAAGGTAGAACAGGCCAAACGCGGCGATCGGGCCAACAAGACCGAGTACGGTGGCGATCCCCAGCACCAGGCGCATGTTCCAGGCTTCAGGCGCGTTCCTGTAGCGGACATTGTCGTACGCAATGGACAGGATCGCGCCGTCGTTGAGCAGCGCCAGCATCACGATCATGATCGCCGTCAGCGGATAGAAGTCGAAGATCAGGATCGCCAGGGTCATGAAAATCAGCACGCGCAGGGTCTCGGCGATGCGGTACATCGCGTAGCTGTTCATGCGTTGGAAGATGCGCCGGCTTTCCTTGATCGCATCGATGATCACCGACAATCCCGGTGTCACCAGCACAATGGACGCCGCGGCGCGCGCCGCATCCGTCGCGCCGGAGACGGCAAAGCCACAATCGGCCTTCTTCAAGGCCGGGGCATCGTTCACGCCGTCGCCGGTCATGCCGACGATGTGGTTGTGCTTCTGCAGAATATCGACGATGTGAAACTTGTGTTCGGGAAAGACCTGGGCGAAGCCGTCGGCATCCTCGACGGACTTGGTTTCGGCCGCGGTTTCCGGCGCTTTGGAATCCCCGAGACTGGCACCGTCCAGGATGTTCGTGCCCATGCCCAAGGTCTGCGCCATCTCGCGGGCGATCGCCAGGGCATCGCCGGTCACCATCTTGATCTTCACGCCCATCCCGGCTGCGGTCGCGATGGTGGATTTGGCATCGGTGCGCGGTGGATCGAACAGCGGCAGCACCCCCAAAAGCTGCCATTTCCCATCCCCGTCCGCTCTGGCGACGCCGAGTGCGCGAAAGCCGCGGGCGGCGAAGTCGTTGACGGCCTTGTCAACAGCGTCCTTCACGGCCGGACCATTGTCCGACAGCGCCTGAATAACCTGCGGTGCGCCCTTCGTCACCTTGAACGTGGTGCCATCGGCGGCCTTGATGGTGGCCTCGGTGCGCTTATGCACGGGATCGAAGGGCTGGAAATGTGTGACCTGATAAGGCTTCAGCGAAGCCTTGTCCTTGATCCCGCCCAGCACGGCGGTATCGATCGTGTCGTTGTTCTCCGCGCGCGAGGCGAGTGCGCCCGCCAAAATGACCTGATCGGGCGTGATTTTGTCCAGGCAGAAGGGTTCACCCAAGGTGAGCTTGTTCTGCGTGAGCGTGCCGGTCTTATCGGCACACAGCACGTCGACGCCGGCCAGTTCCTCGATCGCGACCAGCTTGCTCACGATGGCCTGTTTTTTGGCGAGCAGGCGAGCCCCGACGGCCATCGTCACCGACAGGACCGTCGGCATGGCGACCGGAATCGCCGCCACCGTCAACACCAGGGCGAATTGCAGCACCGTCAGGGCGGCCTCGCCGCGGTAGAGTCCGACCGCGATGATCACCGACACCAGGACCACCGCGAGCAGGATCAGGTAGTCGCCGATCTTCAAGACGGCTTTCTGGAAATGGCTTACGGTGACAGCCGACTGCACCAGCTCCGCGGTTTTGCCGAAATAGGTGTTGGCACCTGTCGCATAAACCAGCGCGCCGATCTCGCCGCGGCGCAGGATCGAGCCGGAAAATATCGCATCACCGGGTTTTTTGGAAGCCGGCAGCGATTCGCCGGTCAGCGCGGATTGATCGACCGAGACTTCGTCGCCGTCCAGCAAGCGCGCGTCCGCGGGCACGATATCGCCCAGGCGCAGGCGGATCACGTCACCTGGCACCAGGTCCTTGGCGGGTGGCGTGGTCCACGTGCCATCGCGCAGTACCCGAGCCGTGATCGCCAGCCTGGCTTTCAGGGCATCGATGGCATTGCCGGCCTGGCGTTCCTCCCAGAAGCCGATGATCGCGTTGGCAAACAGCAGCACCAGGATGATGAAGAAGTCCGGCCAATGCTGTACGACGCCCGACAGGACGACGGCCACTTCGATCATCCACGGGATGGGGCCCCAGAAGTACTGAAGGAATTTCAGCAGCGCATTGGTTTTCTGTTCCGCAATTTCATTCGGGCCGTACTGGGTCAACCGCTTCGTTGCCTCGGCCTGGCTAAGACCCTGCGGTGTCGTGCCAAGCTGCTTTTCAACCTCCGCCATGGGAAGGGTTTGCAGCTCGTTTTTGGTCTTGGGTGCCGGCAGGGGGCCTTTCTGCTGCGGTTTTGCCGGATGCGGTTTTGCCGGATCCTGAACGATGAAATGGCGCACCATCATGATCGCGAGCAGCACCAGAACGACGAGCATGGCACCGGCCACCATGCCGGTGACCGCTGTGGCCGGGTGCTGGAACAGGTTTCGCACCTGGCCGGACACGTCATCCAGCAAGGCAGCCACAAGTCGATAGAGACCGTCGCCTGTTTGCTTGAAGCCGGCGCCGACGGCGGTGAGTGCCTCGTGGACCGGGACCGCCGCTGGACCGGACTTTCCGTCGACTGGAAGCGCCATCTGAGAGTCTCCGTTTCAGCGCGAGGGCCTGTGTGGTTCAAACAGCGCTTGAGCGCTTTCGCGGCGACGGGAAAATCGTCTTTTATTCGTCATGGCCGGGACAAGCCCGGCCATGACGATAAAACTTGCCAGCTATGACAATGAAGATCAGCCGGCCGCTCTGGTTTCCAGCCACAGTCAAAATGGTTTAAGGCTTCAACGCGGCATCCCTGGCGCTGCCGGCCGCATTCTGGACCTTGCCAGCGGCACGTTCGGCAACCCCGTTGTCCGCGAGCCCGGCATCACCGAAAAGTTTGCCGACACCTTCCTTCACCGCCCCTTTCAGCTGGTGGCCAACGCCCGCAATGCGGTCGGTATCGATGCCGAGCACCTGATGCGGACCTTCACTGGCGATCACCTGCACCTCGCCGTCTGTCCTCTCGGCGATGCCATCCGCTGTGAGCTTCGCATCGCCAATGACCTTGCCGAGGCCTTCCTTCAGGGCTCCTTTGATCTGATGACCGATCCCGTCGAGGCGATCCTTGTCCATGATGCCCTCCTTGCCGCGTAAGGGTTGAAAATCGCGTTGCTCTGGCGCCATGGCATGACGCAGCACCGCTGAGCCGCGTACCAGGAACTGGGCGTAACCATAATGGAACGGAAGGGCCGGAAACTACTCATCCACGCCGTCAGGGGCTGCCGGATTTGAGCACGGTCCGGGTGGCGCTGGCGATCATCAACGCCTCGTTCGTGGGGATGATCCTGACCGGGACGCGACCATTGGCCGTTGAACTCAGCGGCGCATTCTGTGCGTTGCGCGCGGGGTCCAGCGCGATGCCCAGAAAGTCCAACCCATCACAAATCCGGGCCCGGACCGCGGGCGCGTTCTCACCGATGCCGCCGGAGAAGACCAATATGTCCAGCCCACCCAGCGCGGCCGCGAAAGCGCCGATCCACTTCCGGACCTGGTAGCAGAACATCGCAACCGCCTCCGCCGCTCTGACATCCTGCGTTTCCTGCTCGAGCAATGCGCGCATGTCGGAACTGGTTTCGGATATTCCCAGCAGGCCGGACTCGAAATTGACCATTTTGTTGAATTGCGCGGGCGTCATGCGTTCGCTTTGGGCGAGATGGAAGATCAGTCCGGGATCGAGATCCCCCGAACGGGTGCTCATCGGGACACCGGCGGCTGGGGTCAGTCCCATGCTGGTGTCGATGGATTTGCCGTCCCGTACCGCGGCCAGGCTGGCGCCGCTGCCAAGATGCGCGAGGATGATCCGGCCGCGTGCTGCCTCGGTGCCGGCGATGCGGGCGAGCTCTTGCATGAGAAAGGCATAGGACAGGCCATGAAATCCATAGCGTCGGATTCCTTGGGCTTCGTAGCGGCGCGGAATCGGCAGCATCCGCGCCACGCTCGGCAGGTCATGATGAAATGCCGTGTCGAAGCAGGCTACCTGAGGCATGCTGGCAAAGCGCCGGCCGAAGGCTTCGATCAACAGGAGCTCTTCCGGCATGTGTTCGGGGTCGAATGCGCTGACGTCGTACAGGTCGCGGATCATCTCGGTGGTGATCCGCTGCGGAGCCCAGTATTTTGGTCCGCCATGCACCACGCGGTGCCCCACGGCGGTCAAAGCGGCCGGGGTGCGGCGGGCCTCGAGCCAGGTCATCAGGACGTCCACCGCTGCCGTGTGGTCCATGGCCTTCACGCTGTGCGCGACGTGGTCGGCCGGCGACAGGCCGTCGACCCGCAAAGCGGCTTGCGGCAGTCCGATCCGGTCGATTTCGCCGTGCAGGATGCGCGACAGGGAGTCCTGCGCGTCAAACAACGCAAACTTGATGCTCGATGATCCGCCGTTGATGGTCAGGATGCAGGGATTTTCGGGTTTGATGGCTGCCTCCTGCGTCACGTGCGGCATCGCTGGCGACACCGTGTTCCGGCCTTTTATGCGTGATGGCAGCCGGCGGCGGGAGAGTCGGAAACTACGCATTGCGTCGGGACCGGCGGTCCGGCCCCGGGTTCATTCGTTGGTCCGCCAGGGGCTGTATGCCCGACGACCTGATCCCCAACATGGCGGAGAACCGGCTTTGTCTGCTTCTGCTGCAAGAATGGGCCGTTCGTCAGTTCTGGCCGAGTCAATGAGCGACTCGGGCACTGCGCTCAAGTACCATCCGAACCCTCGCCGGCCTCTGCTGCTGCCTCATGCGCACAGCAAGCCGCACGCGCGATATTCGTCCAGCCGGCTGCGGTGCACGAAGAAGCCGTTCGGCCGCATCGAGATGTCGGCACTCAGAGACAGCCGGTCGTCGCCGCGATCGGCAAACTCGTATCCGGCGCCCTGCAGGATCGCCCGCACGCTCGGCTGCCGGTTGGCGCCTTCGATCAGGATCAGCGGCCGGTGCGCCGTCAGCGTGTCCCGCGCGCCGGCCAGAACGGCAGCCTCGGTGCCTTCCGTGTCGATTTTCGCCGCCACGATGCTGTTGGTGGGCACCTCGAACGGACCACCGCTTCGCAGCGCCGCATCCAGCGTCTGCACCGGGGCGGCAAACGTATGGAACGTCAGGGACGAGAAGGGCTCCCCGGCCATGTGCCTGGTTTTGTACAGGCACAGGCTTTCCGCCAGGCTTTCGAGATGTGGCTGCGTATCGGCCGTGGTCAGGGCGGTGATTCCACGGTTGTTGATCACCGGCATGACAAAACGCTGGATGCCTTCGCCGGCCCCCAGCGCCGCCATCCGGTAATCGCAGCGGCCCGGATTCAACCGGACCACCTCGGCAAGGCAGGCGGCCAGCGGCGCGATCGGGTCGAATGACAGCACGCAGCTTTGGCAGCCGGCGGCAAACATGGAGGCAACCGAATAGCCATAGTTCGCGCCGATATCGAGCACGAGCGAGTCCTGGTCACGGAAATAGCCGAAGATCCGATAGTCGTCGTCGTGCACCACGCGTCGCGCGAAGATTGATGGCAGCCAGGACGGATCGCTGTCAAAAACAAGTTTTGCCGGATCCGCGATCAAAGCGGCAGCACGCTCACCGGCCCGAAAATACCGCTCGAGGGCCCGTGTGACCTGATCAAGTAACGAATCGCCAAGGGCAGGATCGTCCCGCGCCGTGGCAAAATCGGCCCCCCGCAGGATGGTCGGCGCACGCACCGCGTTCATGGCCGCGTCCAGTCGGCCGTAATATCCCTGCTCGCGGATCAGTCCGGCGGCCCGAACCACGTCTGCGACAGCGCTATCCAGTTCCGCCTGCGCGGAGACCAGCCTGACGACGGCGGCCGCGAAGTCCTGGGGTTCATTCGCAGAGCCGATGCAGCGCACGATCGCCTCGGGCAGCCCGCGCAGCGCGTGGCGGGTGGCGACGACAGGACGGCCATGCAGGATCGCCTCGATCGTCTTGATCGCCACGCCGCTGCCGATGACGACCGGCAGCAGGACGACGTCGGCCGCGGCGTAGAAGGCGTACAAATCTTCGACCTGGCCGTGGAAATGACAGGCTTCGATCTGCACGCCGGCGAAATCCTCGGCAATGGTGCCGCAGATGTCCAGCCGGGGCGCGCCGCCCGCCAGCCCGGCGTGGCGGTACGCGGCGAGCACCAAGGGCCACACCGATCGCAGGAACCATTCAAGGCTGCGCCGGTTGGGCTGGTTCCGGCTGGCCACGATCAACAGCCGGGACGGCGCGCCCAAGGTCTTGCGCGCGCAGGGAGTGATCTCCGGCAGGGCAACGATAACGTCGAGCTTCTCCCCGGGAATCGTGCGCTGCGCCAGCGCCAGTTCGTCGGCATTGACGAAGCACAGCCGGTGCGCCTTCGACAGGATGCGCAACTCGTCGCGCAGCAGGGTGTGAAAGTGGTCGCCCTTGCCGGTGATGAAATTGACCGCCCCGCCCTGCACCCAGTTCACCGATTGGATGTCGTGGGTATCCAGGAAGAATGGCCGGCGGCCGATGAAACGGCGCGCGTACTGGTGGGTGAAGAAATGATTGAGATAGACGTGCGAGATGCGCACCCGCTGCATCGCCATGCGCAACAAAGGCGGTCTCGCGGCCAGCGCATACTGCAGCAGCTTCTGCCGAACGATATTGGTCGGCGGCAGGCGCAGGACCATCCTGGCGGCTTGCGCCAGAAGGTGTGGCACCGCCGCGGACCGTTGCACCGAGAAATACAGGGCCGCCCCCATGGTTTTCTGCTCTTCGGCAATCCGGGCGGCCTGGTCCCGGCTGGCCGGCGCGCCGGCATAGGGCCAGATGGCGACATCGATCATCAGCGCGCCCCGGTCATGGAAGTAGCGCGCCAGATTCTGGAATGTCGTGGCGCTGCCGCAATACTCCCAGTCCGGCCGTACGAAAAGCACGACATCACGCGCCGGCGGGCGGCCTGTGTCGCCGGCCTGGACATGATCGTTCCAGCGGACGGCGGGGCTGGTTTCCAGTGTCGTGGCGGGATAGGTCTCGGCATGGGTGAACCGCAGCGGCGTTTTCGCCGCGAAGGGGATCGCCGCTTCGTCGCGCCACGGCGTCCCGGTCCGCGCCAGTACCGGCCAGCGAGCCGATGCCACGGCCGGGGAACCGGCGGTTGCCGCCGCCAGGGCGCCGTCGCACAGCAATGTGGCGCCAAGCCACGCAGCCTCCTGGATCAGGTCCCGCGGTGGCGTGGTCGCTGGTATCACGCCCAGAAGGTGGGGCGTCTTATCGTGCGCAAAAATATGCGCCAGCCGGAACACGGTTATGGCGAACGGCAGATCGGCGGAAAATGTCACCACGCTGCCATAATCGCGATATCTGGCAAAGCAGCGCAGCAGCGGCTCAAGCGGTGCGGTGATGTTGGACACCCAGCGCGAGCGCGGTTCCGTCAGCGCCAGGCGGCTCGTGACGCCGGCGAGCCACGCCTGCCATCGGCGCGGCGGCCGGGCGACGATGACGCGCGTTTCGCTGCCGCGGAAGCTCGGTCCGCGGTAACCGCCCTGGCAAAACACCTGAATGGCGCGAAATTGCCCGCCAATCTGCGGCACGGCGCCGGCCACAATCGAATGCACGCGGTACGGGTCGGCTGCATAGGCCTCGTCGAACGCAAACAGAATGTCCTTCTTGCGTCTGTTGCCCCACATGGCCTGGCTCACCCCCGGGCTTCTGAACACAGGACGGTGGGGGTTCCCGTCAACCCCACCTTGGCCCGCCAGTCCGTGCTCGTCGATCGCCTGCCCCTCACACCGAGAACACATGCCCCGCCAGTGCGCCCGGGCTCCCGACGCTCAGGAACGTGATCTGGGTGTTGTCCGTCAGGGTGATGGAGGTATTGCCGCCGGCCGATACCGCGCCCGCCAGCGCACGCGCCGCATCGTTGCCGCCATAGCCTGACAGATTGACCGCGTCGCTCGCGGTAAAGTTGGCGATCACCACGTGTCCGCCGCCCAGCGCGGCGGTGATATTCTCGTAGAACACGAAATCCGTCGCCCCGCTGCCGCCGGTCACCGTCAGCGCCCCCCCGCCCGCGATCACCGTGTCGGCGGTGGCCGAGGCGCCCGCATTCAGGGTCTCGTTCCCCGTCCCGGCAACGAACAGCGCCCCCGTGGCTGTACCGCTGTATGTCACGTCGGTCGACGCCGCCCCGAACAAGGTGGTGCCGCCCGAACCGCCCACCACGGTACTGCTCTCGGCGCCGCCGATGAACACGAGCGAACCTGTGCCGCCGGCGGCGAACACGTTGCCGGCCCCGCCCACCACTGTCGCGGTCCCTGGCCCGCCGGTGAAATCCAGGCTGCCAGCGCCGCCCCACACCCAAAGCCCGCTGCCGCCGGTCCCCGCCGTCACCGTCGCCGGCGTGTTGCCCGGCTGCACCGTGTCGGCCGCCCCGCCAATCGACACGGTCAGCCCGGCCCCCGCGATGCCGTAGGTGCCGTAGATCAGATCGCCCCTGCCCGACGCCTGTACCGTCGCCGCGTCGGTCCCCGGATTGACCGTGTCGGCGGCCCCGCTGAGCCACACGTTCAGCGCCCCGCCCCCGCTGACGAAGCTGCCCTGGATCAGCGCGTCGTTACCGGCGGCGAAGATGGTGGCCGAGCTCAGCCCCGGATTGATCGTATCGCTGCCGCCGCTGAGCGAGAGGTTCAGCCCGCCGCCCGCGACGCTATAGTCGCCCTCGATCAGCGCGCCGCCGCCGGACGCCACCACGGTGGCCGGGTCCAGCCCCGCATTGACCGTGTCGGCCGAGCCGCCGAGTGTCGCCGCCAGCCCGCCGGCGATGCTGCCGTAGGTGCCGTAGATCAGGTTGTCGTTGCCCCCGGCGTTGACCACGGCGGCGCTGCCGCCGGGGTTCACCGTATCGCCGGCGCCGCTCAACGAGACGTTCAGCGCGCCGGGCGCGCTGCCGTAACCGCCATAGATCAGGTCGTTGCCGCCGGCCGCGCGCAGCGTGGCGGCGCTGTTGCCGGGGTTGACTGTATCGTTCGCCCCCCCGGCCGTCAGGTTCAGCGCCCCGGTCAGGCTGCCAAAGCCACCATAGATCAAGGCTCCGCTGCCGTTGACAGAGCCGCTCACCGAACTGCTGCCGGCCGAGACCGTGTCGCCGGTGCCGGTGGCCAGCAGGATCAGGCTGCCGCTGGAGGATGAACTGCCGTTGATCACCTGGCCGCCGCCGCTCGCGGTGATCAGCGCGTTGCCGGCCGCCGTTACGGTGTCCAGCGTACCGCTGGCGGTGATGGTGTCGCTGCCGCTGCCGGCCAGCACCGCGCCGGCGGCACCGGTGAGCGAGAACACGTTGCTGCCGGCGCCGCCCAGCAAGGTGTCGAAGCCGGCCGCGGCTGACAGCGTGTCGTTGCCGGTGTTGCCGACCAGCAGGGCGTTGCCGACGGTGCTGTCGGTCAGCGATGCGCCGGCGGTGCCGCCCAGGAAGGCGGCCTGGTACCCGGTGGGCAGGGTGTAGCTGCCGTTGGAGACGGGGGCGCCGATCACCGCCTCGTTGGTCTTGCCCCCGCTCGGCGCGGCCAAACCGCTGCCGTCGGGGCTGACCGAAATCGCAATGCCGCCGCTGGGAATCCCGGCCAGGACGAGCACCTGCTGGACCGCGGTGACGCTGATCGAGTTGTCGCTGGCACTGCCGCCGGGCCCGGTGACGAGGATGTTGAAGCCGGTCGGGGCGACATAGCCGTTCGCCGCCGCCGACGGGGTGAAGACCAGCGCCTCCAGCTCTGCGGTGACCGCGCCGGCGGTACCGCTGACGGTATAGACGCCGGTGACGGCGTTGAAGCTGCCGGCTCCCAGGTTGGACAGGGAGCCGCCGGCGGGGTTGGACAGTGTCACGGTGACGGTATCGGTGTGCCCGACATCCGGATCGGTGATGGTGATGCCGGAGAACGGCGTTTGGGCGAGCCGGTTGGGGACGCCGTCATCGGCGACGACATGGGTGATCGTCGGCGGATCGTTCACCGCTGTTGCGACGACCGTGGTGGTCGGGTCCGTGGTTGGCGACCCGACGATGCCGTCGGTGACCGACAGCGTCATGCCGGTGGTGACCGTGCTGCCGGGGGCCACCTGGTGCGCCGTCGGAGTGAAGGTCACCGCCTCCAGTGCGGCGGTCACGGCGGACGGTGTGCCGGTGGTCAGCGTGTAGGTGCCGACCCCGGTCCGGGTCAGGCCCGAACCGGACAGGGTGCCGTTGGCATCGCTGGCCGAACCGCCGGCAGTCAGGGTGACCGTGACCGTCTCGGTCGCGCCAAAGTCCGGGTCGGTGATGGTCGCCGCCGAGAACGGATGGTCCGAGCTGTTGTCGTTGATTGTCTGGCCGGATTTCGTCCCGACGATCGCCGGCGGGTCGTTCACCGCGGTGGCGATGACCGTTGTCGCGCTGTTGGTCGTCGGCGACCCGACGATGCCGTCGGTGACCGACAGCGTCATGCCGGTGGTGACCGTGCCGCCGGGAGCCACCTCATGCGCGGTCGGGGTGAAGGTTACGGCGTCCAGTGCGGACGTTACGGCAGAGG
>Ga0302157_10002219_pt1 | contig 22847 bp, 20 predicted proteins | sample I_Bog_N3_3_FD_193502 | JGI IMG/M metagenome (GOLD analysis project Ga0302157, IMG submission 193502) | Peat permafrost microbial communities from Stordalen Mire near Abisko, Sweden - I_Bog_N3_3 | ecosystem: Environmental > Terrestrial > Soil > Wetlands > Peat | place: Sweden: Abisko, Stordalen... | reverse complement strand
GCCGGGACCGAGCGCGCTGGCGGCGTGGGTGGGCGGGCTGGCCGCCGCCAGCGCGCTCGGTCCCGGCCGGCGGCGTGGTGAGGGCCTACCTTCTCGGCCTACGAGATGAGGGACAGCCCTAGCGCGCTCTAGTTCTTCTTCCGGCCGCCGTTCGATCCCTTGGCGTCCGCGCTCTTCCGCGCGGCCTGGCACTTCGGGCAGACGCCGTACATCTCGTGCTTGTGGCTCCGCAGCAGGAAGCCGTGTCGCTCGGCCACGGCTTCCTGCAACACCTCGATCCGCGGCTCCTCGAACTCGACGATCGTGCCGCACTCGACGCAGATCAGGTGGTCGTGGTGCGAAGCCTCGTCGGCCAGCTCGTAGCGCGTGAGGCCGTCGCCGAACTTCCGCTCCAGCGCGACGCCGCACTCGGCGAGCAGCTTGAGCGTGCGATAGACCGTCGCGTACCCCACCTTCGAGTCTTCGCGCCGCACCTGCGCGAGGAGCTCTTCGATGCTCACGTGGTTCGGCGAGTGGAAGAAGGTCTCGACGATGAGCCGCCGCTGATCGGTCGACCGCAGCCCCTTCTTGATCATGTGGTCGTGCAGCAACGCCCGGAAGTGCTCCAGGTTCGGCGAGTCGTGCCGGTGGTCTTCGAACGGCTGCTGCTGCTTCATGCGTGCCACGTTCACCAACGTGGTCGACCCGTGTCGGCGGCGTCAAGTCGCATCGGGCAACTTTCCATGACACAACTTCGCGATGGCCGAGACCCCCTCCCGCATGCTGGAGCTGGGAACCCAGCTCCCTTCGGCCCGCCTCGTCAACGCCGTGGACGGGCTGGAGGTGGACGTCGACGCGCTCGCGAAGGGGAAGAAGGGGCTCCTCGTCCTTTTTCTGTGCAACCACTGCCCGTACGTCGTCCACATCCGGGCAGAGCTCGTCCGCGCGGCGCACGAGGCGCTGGATCGCGGGCTCGCCGTGGTGGCCATCAACTCCAACGATGCCGGCTCCCACCCGCAGGACGGGCCGCCCGCGATGGCCCGCCTCGCCAAGACGGAGGCGTGGCGCTTCCCGTTCCTGTTCGATGACACGCAGGACGTCGCGCGCGCGTTCCACGCGGTTTGCACGCCGGACCTCTTCCTCTTCGACGCTAGCCAGCGGCTCGCCTACCGCGGCCAGTTCGACGACAGCCGCCCTTCGAACGGCAAGCCCGTCACCGGACGAGAGCTCCGGGCCGCGATCGACGCGGTCGCCGCCGGTCGCACGCTGTCGCTCGAGCAGCGGCCGAGCGTCGGCTGCAACATCAAGTGGCGCCGCGAGAAAGGTCGCTAGCGCGCCGCGCGCTCGATCGGAAGCCCTTCGCTCTCCCACGCGAGGAATCCCCCTTCGAGGAACGCGACCGGAACCCCCTGCTCGGCGAGCGTCGCCGCGAGCTCCTTCGTCTTGTCCCCCGCGCGGCAGTACACGACGGGCTGCCCCGTGAGCATGTGGAGCTCAGCCAGGCGCCCCTCGATCGTCTCGAACGGCATGTTGATCGCGCCCGGGATGTGCGCTCGTCCGAAGGCGGGCACATCGCGCGTATCGACGGGAACGACCGCGCCTTCCTTCAGAAGCTGGGCGAGCTCGGGCGCCTTCAGCGCGCCGGCGGCCCGGGGGAGAAACGGCTCGACCATCTCGCGCAGCTTCTTCTTCCCGACGATCCCTACGACGCCGTCGACGATTCGCTGCTCGGCGAAGAGCACGAACATCGGCACCGACTGCACGCGGAGCTCGCGCGCCAGCACGGGCGCTTTTTCCACGTCGACCCGCACGACGCCGACCTTCCCCTCCATTTCGCGGGCGAAAGCCTCCACCTCGGGCGCGACCTGCCGGCACTGCTGGCTCCGCTCGGAGGTGAACTCCACCATCACCGGGAGCTCGTTGCGCAGCACCGCGTTCTCGAAATCGCGCTCCGTCACGAACGGGATGGCGCTCGCCGCGCCCTTGTTTCCCGCACCCTTACCTGCGCCCGGTCCGCCCAGCATCGTCATCTTGGTCGCCTCTCTACTCGATCTACCGCGCTCAACGTAAGCGCTCCGCGCCGGATCGCCAGTGGGTCGCGCGACTGTCACGCCTGCGGGGGCTCCTCGTAGGCCGCGCCCCCTGGCCGCCCCTCGCCGACCGTGGCCTGGAGCCGCGGGTCGAGCGCGTCACGCAGCGCCTCGCCCACAAGGTTCAGGGCGAGGACGGTCACGAACACCGCCAGCCCCGGGAACACCAGGAGCCACCACGCCCCGACGTGCTCGCGTGTCTCGCTCAGCGTCTCACCCCAGGAGGCGGCAGCAGGGGGGAGGCCGACACGCAGGAAGTCGAGCGACGCCTCGACGAGCACGACCGATGCCACGCCGAACGTCGCGGACACCAGCATCGGCGCGAAGGCGTTCGGCCCCACGTGCCGGCGCAGGATGCGCCAGGGCCCGGCCCCCAGCGCGCGCGCGGCGAGCACGTAGTCCTGGGAGGAGACGAGGAGCACCTCGGCCCGCACCAGCCGCGCGACCTCGGGCCAGCGCGTGAAGGCGATCGCCGTGAGGAGCGTCCCGAGCGACGGGTGCGCGATCAGGGCCTGAACGACGAGCACCAGCACGAGGGTTGGGAAGGCCGTCAACGTCTCGATGACGCGCGCCAAGGCGGCGTCCGGCACGCCGCCGAAGAATCCGGCGAGGGCCCCCAAGATCGTGCCGATCGCGACGAACGCGAGGGCCGCGACGAACGCGGCGCCGAGAGAGGTGCGCGCACCATGGACGAGGCGCGCGAACACGTCGCGGCCGAAGGCGTCGGTGCCGAGGGGGTGCTCGCCGAAGAGCGTCGGCGGTCGGAGCACGGCGAGAGCTCCGCGGGTCGATGTCTGCGCCGGCCCGAACGGGACGAGCGGATGGAGCGCCCAGTCGCCCGGCGAGCGCTCGGCCTCGATGCGAGCGTTGTCGTACGTCGCGAGGGCCGTCGGGTGCGTGAAGGCTGGCAAGAGGAACGTCTGGCCGTGAAATCGACACACGAGCGGGAGATCGCTGGCCAGAACGTCTGCGAAGATGCCCACGAGCGCGATGCACACGATCGCGACGACGCCGATCCGGGCGGTGCGATTCTGCCGGAGGCGCGCGAGCGCCGAGATCGTGACGCCTCTGCGCTCCGGGCGCGACAGTGGCCTCGTCGAGGGGCGCTCGTTCACGCGCGGACCCCTCGCGGCGTCGCGGTGGCCTCGCGCACGCGCGGATCGAGCAGGCCGTACGCCACGTCGCTCGCGATGAGCGCGAGCGTCGTGATCACCGCGGTGACGAGCGCGATCGCGACGAGCCACGCCTCGTCGTGTGCCTCCACGGCGCGCATGGTCTCGTAGCCGATTCCCGGCACGGCGAAGACCTCCTCCACGACGAACGCCCCCCCGAGGAGCGCGGGGAATTGCAGCCCGGCCAGCGTCACTACCGGGAGCATCGCGTTGCGGAGCGCGTGCACCACCACCTGCCGGAAGGCCGACGCCCCCTTCGCCTTCGCCGTCCGTACGTAGTCGAGGCGGATCGTCTCCAGGACGGCGGCCCGCTGGTACCGCGACAGCGTGGCGAGCGAGCCGGTCATCAGCGCGACGACGGGAAGCGCAAGCCGCCAGAGCGTCTGGGCCGTGTCGTGGAGGTTCATCGGCAGCGCGACCCCGTGCGTCGGCGCGTAGGCGTGCGCGAGGAGCTGGGCCGCCCAGAACGTCGGCAGCGAGTACATGGCGAACAGGATGACAGCGAGCGTCACGTCCACCGGCCGCCCTCGCAGCCACGCCGTCAGCGCCCCGAGCGGGACGGCGATCGCGTAACTCGCAAGCAACGCCAGCGCCGTCAGCAGCAGCGTCACGGGGGTCCGCGCCACGAGCTTGTCGGCGATCGGGACGCCGTCGATGGCGCTCATCCCCAGGCGCCCCGTGGTCGCGCCGAAGATCCACTTGCCGTAGCGCGTCTGGATCGACGCGGCTGCGACGCGGGCGACGCCATCGAAGGCCACGTAGTCGCTCTCGTGCACCTGCCACCAGGCGTCCCAGCCGTCCACCGCGCGGTGGAGCGCGTCGTCGTCGGCGTCGAACCGGATCTCTCCGTGTCGCCCGCTCACGTGCGACGCGAGCGCGGCGAGCGCGCGGATCGCTTCGCGGTCATCGGTCCCGTGCATCGCCGGGATCACGGCCGACAGGGCGTACGTATCGACCTCGCGCAGATCGCGCTCACGGAGGTCGGTCGTGTGGAGCGCGAGGCGGTGCACTGCGCGGTGAAGCGCAGGCGCCGTGAAGTCGAGCGCGCGGTCCTCCCAGAACCTCGACCAGAAGAGCACCGCCTCGTTCGGATCGCTCAGCCGGTCTTCCTCCGCCACGCCCATGCGGAGCCCGACGGGAGTCAGCGCGATCGCGACGCGCGCCCGCGCGGCCGGCGTCAGGTCGTCGAGGGCCGGCAGGACGTACGGGAGCGCAGCTCCTCCCATCCTGGCCAGCTGATGCGCGCCGAGCGCTGCCTGATCGTCGTCGTCGGCGACGTGTCTCATGGCCGCCGTCGCGCGCGTGCGTACGTCCTGAGGCTTGGCGTTGAAGAACGCGGGGAGGTCGAGGAACCGCGCGCGTCGCTCCTCCTCGAGGGCGTCGTACTCCTCGGGGTTGCTCGCGGCGAGCGCCGCTGCCCGCTTCGGCAGGTCGGCGGCGGGGTCGGGGAGCAGGGAGGTCACGAAGAACACGACCAGGCTGATCCCGAGCAAGGTCGGGATGGCCCAGAGCATTCGTCGAAGGGCGTAGCGCAGCATCCGGACTCGTATCGACTATCTCACGAAGCCGAGTTAGTGACGCTGCATGACGAGCGAGACCGAGCGAGACCTCCGCGCGCGCGCCGAGCGCTTCCTTGCCGACGACGTGGATCCGAAAACGCAGGCCGAGCTCCGTGAGCTCCTCGCGCGCCCCGATCTGTCCAAGACCGATCTCGCGGACCGCTTCGCGGGATCGCTCGAGTTCGGGACCGCCGGGCTGCGCGGGGTCATCGGCGCGGGACCGAACCGGATGAACCGTGCGGTCGTCCTGCGAACGACCCACGGCCTCGCCAAGGCGCTCCTGCTTCACGCGAAGGACGCGCGCTCCCGTGGCGTCGTCATCGGGTTCGACGGGCGCCACATGAGTCGTGAGTTCGCCGAGGACACGGCGTGCGTGCTCGCCGCTCACGGCATCCGCGCATATGTGTTCGACGACTTCGCCCCCACGCCGCTCACGGCTTTTGCGGTCGGCGCGCTCGGCGCCGCAGCGGGCGTGATGGTCACGGCGAGCCACAACCCGCGCGAGTACAACGGCTACAAGGTCTACTGGGAGAACGCGGCGCAGATCATCCCGCCCGCCGACGCCTGGATCGCGGGCGAGATCGAAGGGGCCCCCGCGGCCCGCGAGGTGCCGCGCCTCGACATCGCTCGCGCCCGCGCCGACCAGCTCGTCACGGCCGTCCCCGCGTCGGTCACGGCGACGTACCTCGATCGCGTCCACGCCCTCACGCTCCACCCGCCCACGAGCGAGGGGCGCGCGCTCCCGATCGTGTACACGGCGATGCACGGCGTCGGCGCCAAGCTCGCCCGCGCTGCGTTCGAGCAAGCCGGTTTCGCGCGCGTCGCGTACGTGGCAGAGCAGGAGCACCCCGATCCCACGTTCCCGACCGTCGCCTTCCCCAACCCCGAGGAGAAGGGGGCGATGGACCTCTCGTTCGCCCTCGCACGAAAGACCGGAGCGGAGCTCGTCCTCGCCAACGATCCCGACGCCGACCGCCTGGCGGTGGCGGTCCCTTCGAGCGAGAGCCCCACGGGCTACGTGCAGCTCACGGGCAACCAGGTCGGCGTCCTTCTCGGTCACTACCTGCTCACCGAGTCCAAGGACCACGGTGCGGATCGCTGCGTTCTGGTGTCGATCGTCTCGTCGCCGCTGCTCGGCGTCATCGCCGCCGCCCTCGGCGTCGCGTACGACGAGACGCTCACCGGGTTCAAATGGATCGCGAACCGCGCGATGGATCTCGAGCGGCAGGCGGAGAGCCCCAAGCGCTTCGTCTTCGGCTACGAGGAGGCCCTCGGGTACACCGTCGGTGACGTCGTTCGCGACAAGGACGGCGTCAGCGCCGCGGCCATGATGGCCGAGATGGTCGCGTGGCTGCGGGACGGGAAGCGCACGCTGCTGGGCGAGCTCGACGCGATTCACCGCAAGTACGGCCTCTTCGTGAGCTCGCAGGTGAACATCACCCGTCCGGGCGCCAGCGGCGTTTCCGAGATCCGCGCCATCATGGAGCGCCTCCGCGCCTCGTCCCCGCGCGCTTTCGGCGCGCACGAGGTCGCCATCGTCCGCGACTACCAGGCGCAGACCGCGACGAGGGTGGCCGACGGCAACGTCACGAGGCTCACGCTCCCCAAGAGCAACGTCCTCGCCTTCGAGCTCACGAGCGGCAGCCGCATCATCGCGCGCCCGAGCGGTACGGAGCCGAAGATCAAATTCTACTTCGACGTCCGGGCCTTGGTCGGCCAAGAGGAGGCGATGAAGGACGCCGAGGCGCGCGCCAACGCGACCATGGCCGACCTGTCGGAGCTCTTCACCAAAGCCGCGGCGCCCTCCTGAGCGCGGGCGGGTGCGGTGGCGCCAAATGTGCTGCAATGCCGTGGCCAGAGCCCGCCTGCTTGACAAATATGCTACGGGCGACCATAACGCCGCTCCCTTCCGCATCCCGGTGGCCCTCAACTGCCCGTGCCTTCCGCACGGCGGCCATCCTGGAGCGGCGAGCGAGGCAGTCATGCCGAAGATGAAGACGAACAAAGCCGCTTCGAAGCGGTTCAAGGTGACGGGAAAGGGGCGCGTTCGTCGCTCCAAGGCCGGCGGGAACCACGGGATGCAGGAGAAGTCGCGCAAGCGCCTTCGCCGCACCCGCAACAACGACATGGTCCACAAGACCATGGAGAAGCACGTGAAGAAGCTTCTCCCCTACGGTTGATCAGGAGTTCCCATGCCGCGCGCAAAAAAGGGTTTTAAGGCTCGTCGCCGTCGTAATCGCTGGTTGAAGCACGCTGAAGGCTTCCACAGCGCCCGCTCACGCCTCTTCGCCTACGCGAAGGAAGTCGTGATGAAGTCGTGGGTTTACGCCTACGCCCACCGCAAGCTGAAGAAGCGCGACTTTCGTCGCCTGTGGATTGCCCGCATCAACGCCGCGGCGCGCCAGAACGGCACGTCGTACTCGCGCCTGATGCACGGGCTCAAGACGTCGAAGATCGCGCTCGACCGCAAGGTCCTCAGCGACATCGCCATCACCGACGCGGCTGCGTTTACGCAGGTCGTGAAGTCGGCTGGCGTCGCCGCCAAGGCCTAGGTCCCGCGTTTCTTTAGCGCTTCTTGTCGCGCGCGGGGAGCGGCGCGACCGCCTTGGTCGTCGAACTGGACGGCGAAGACGTGCGCACCTTGCCCGATGACAGCGCGTTGGGAGCCATCGACGGCGTCTTCGACTGAAGGCGCTCGATGCTCTCGCGCGCTTCGCGTGCCCCTTCCTGATCGGGTCGCAGGGCGGTCCAGCGCACGTCCCAGTAGCAGCGGGCGTCGCCTCGCGCGCGGCACTCCGTGTGGCGGGGCGACGGGTCCTGGATGCCGAGCGCTGTCGAGACCTCCCGGATCCATCCGGTGAGCACCAGACAGAAGAGCGCGTTTGGCGTCTTGAGGCCGGCGAGCTCGATCGCGCCCGAGCGTTCGCCGATCTCGTGGGTGATCATCTCCCCTTCGTCGTTGAACTGCTTCCAGAGCCCGGCCACACGCCGGAAGAAGAAGTCCGGCTGCGCGATGTAGAAGGCGATCCGGACGGCGATCCCCTTCATGTTCGCCCGCGCGCCGGCGGCGCCGATCTCGACGATGAGCTTCCCCTTGCCGTCGCCGAGGATCTTGTCCGCCGTCTGCACGAACTCGAGGAACTCTTCGATCGGGTGCCAGTTGATCGCGATGGCCGAGATGTACCGGTCACGGACCGGCTCGCTGCAGGCGCGCACGACCGCCCCGAGCGCGTCGCGCCCGTACTCGGCCTCGATGAATTTCGCTGCGTTGAGCAGCCCTTGCGCCTTGATTTGCACGGCTAGTGTTGAGCTTAGCGCGTGACGCCAGGTCGACGGGAGGAACAGATGTGGTCAGGTGGGTGACGGCCCCGATCGCCGGCCTCTTCGCCCGTCAGGCGTGCTACCCAAACGCCGCGGCCCATGACCACGACGTCCACCCCCCAAGAAGGCTCGATCGACGCGGCGCTCGCGGAGCTTCGCGCGCAGTTTCCGGCCCGTTTTGCGCGCGCGGAAACCGAGCAGCTCCTTCGCGACGAGAACGCGAAGATCCTCGGCAAGAAGGGGGAGCTCACCGCCATCCTGAAAGGGATGGGCTCGGTACCGCCCGACGCACGCAAGGTGATCGGCGAGAAGGTGAACGCGCTGAAGCAGGAGGTGGAGCGGGCCTTCGAGGAAGGCCTCCTCGCCCTCGCACGCGCCAAGCGCAAGGCCGAGCTGAGCGCCCCGCCGTTCGACCTTACCTTGCCTGCGCGGAAGCCCGCGCCGCTCGGGCACAAGCACCCGCTCTCGATCGTTCGCGAGGAGATCGTCGACGTCTTTCGCGGAATGGGGTTCGCCGTCCACGACGGCCCGGAGGTGGAGCTCGAGGAGAACAACTTCACCAAGCTCGGCTTCCCGCCGGATCACCCTGCGACCGACATGCAGGACAGCTTCTGGACGACCGACGGGCTCCTGCTCCGGACGCACACGAGCAACGTGCAGATCCGCGCGATGAGCACGAAGAAGCCGCCGTTCGCCTTCATCGCCCCCGGCGCCGTCTACCGTCGCGACGACGACGCGACCCACTCGCCCATGTTCCACCAGCTCGAGGCCTTCCTCGTCGACCGCGACGTCTCGATGGCGCACCTTCGCGGAGTCCTGGGGGAGTTCGCCGAGCGCTTCTTCGGCGCCGGGAGCCCCGTTCGCTGGCGTCCGAGCTACTTCCCCTTCGTCGAGCCGGGCGCCGAGGTCGACGTGGCGTGCGCGCGCTGTCGCAGGCCCGACGGCACGCGCGCCGGGTGCAACGTGTGCAAGCACACCGGCTGGGTGGAGATCCTCGGCTGCGGGATGATTCACCCCGTCGTGTTCGAGCACTGCGGAATCGACCCCGAGGAGTGGACGGGATTCGCGCTCGGGATGGGAATCGAACGGATGGCGATGGTCCGTTACGACCTGCCCGACCTCCGCCTCTTCTTCGAGAACGACCCGCGGTTCCTGGCTCAGTTCTGAGAGGGTCTTCCGCACATCCCCGGGGGGCCAGTCGTGCTATCCCTCGGCGGCGATGAAGGCCTCGATTCAGTGGCTCCGCGCCCTGGTTCCGCAGCTCACGGCGACGTCCAAAGAGATCGCCGCACGCTTCACGGCGGCGGGGCTCGAAGTGGAGGCGATGCACGAGTACGGCGAGGGGGCCGAAGCGTGCATCGTCGTCGCGGTCGTCTCGACGCGCCCGCATCCGTCGAAGGCGGGTTTGAACCTGGTCACGGTCGACCGCGGTGCCGCGGGGACGCTCGAGATCGTGTGCGGCGCGCCGAACGTGCCCCCGCCCGGTGGGCTCGTCGTGCTCGCGCCGCTGGGGGCGTATCTCCCCGCGAAGAAGATGAAGATCGAGTCGCGCGCGATCGCAGGCGTCACCAGCGAGGGGATGCTCTGTAGCGAGGCGGAGCTTGGTCTCACCGAGGACAGCGACGGCATCCTCGTGCTCCCCGCGAAGCTGGCCAAGGCGGGCGACAGGTTTGTCGACGCCGTCCCCGCCGCACGCGACACGATCCTGGAGATCGGGCTCACGCCGAACCGTCCCGACGGCCTCGGGCACCGCGGCCTCGCGCGCGAGATCGCGACGCTCCTCGCCCTTCCGTTCGCGCCGCCCGCGCCGAGCGCCCCCTCCGCGGTGGCGACGGGGACGACCATCGACGCGCTGGCGACGGTGAAGGTCGAGGACGGCGAGCGTTGCCCGCACTACGGCGCGGCCGCGGTCGTCGACGTGACGATTGGCCCGTCGCCGCTCTGGATTCGCTACCGTCTGGCGTCGCTGGGGGTGCGCTCGATCTCGAACGTGGTCGATATCACGAACCTCGTGATGCTCGAGTACGGCCACCCGATGCACGCGTTCGATCTCGATCGCGTGAAGGGGGGCACGATCGTCGTGCGCCACGCGCGCGATGGCGAAGGGATGACGACGCTCGACGGCGTCGCTCGCACCCTCGCAGCGGACGATCTCGTCGTCGCCGACGGGGGATCGCCCGTGGGGCTCGCCGGCGTCATGGGGGCGGCGAACAGCGAGATCGAGGCGACGACGAAGCGCGTGCTCTTCGAGTGCGCCTACTTCGAGCCGCGCGGCGTTCGTCGCGCGGCCCGGCGCCACGGGATTCACACGGAGTCGAGCCACCGCTTCGAGCGGGGGGTCGACCCGGGCGACGTCGCCGACGTTCTCGCGCGCGCGACGGTGCTGGCCATCGAGCTCGCCGGAGGCCGGGCGGTGCCGGGCGCGATTCACGCGGTCGCCGGACCTCTCGTCCAGAGCGTGGTGCCGCTGCGCGAGGAGCGACTCCGGCGGATCCTCGGCGTCGACATCCCGTGGACCGTCGCGACCGCGATCCTAGGACGACTCGGGTGCACGAATCCCCAGAAGATCGAGGGGGGCGCTCGCTTCGAGATTCCGACGCATCGGCCGGATCTCGCGCGCGAGATCGACCTCATCGAAGAGATCGGTCGCGTGCACGGCTTCGACGCCATTCCCGGGGTGCTTCCGCGCATTCGCCCGACACGCGAGGGCGCGACGCGCGAGGGGCTCTACGCGCGCGCGCGGGCGTCTGCCGTGTCGATCGGCCTCGCGGAGGCGGTGACCTACGCGTTCGTCGACGCGGCCGTCCTCGCGAAGCTCGGCGCGCCGGCGCCGTCGGTTCGCCTGAAGAACCCGTTGAACGAGAACCAGGAGGTGATGCGCACGAGCCTCCTTCCAGGTCTCCTGCGCACGGTCGATCTGGCGTCACGCCGCGGCGAGCGCGACGCGCGCCTCTTCACGCTGGGGGCCCGGTTCCTCGCGCCGCTCGCGGGGTCGAGGCTGCCGGAAGAGCGCGCGTCCTTCGCCGCCGTGATGACCGGGGAGCGCGCGGCGTGGCTCGAGAAGCCCGAGGGGGTCGATGTGTGGGATGCCAAGGGGATCGCCGAGTCGCTCGTCCAGCGGTTCGCGAATCGCGCCTGCGTCGTTCGCGCCGTGACGAGCGATCGCCCCGCGCATCTCCACCCGCGCGCCGCCGCGGAGCTCCTCGTCGAAGGGAAACGAGTCGGCCAGCTCGGCCTCCTGCACCCCGACACGCGGGACGCGCTCGGACTGGACGTCGCCGGCGACATCGCGGTCGTCGAGGTCGACCTCGACGCGCTCGAGTCCATCGGGCGCGCACCGTCCACCTACCGCGCGATCCCCCGCCTCCCGGCAAGCGCGCGCGACATCGCGCTCGTGGTGAGCGAGCGCATCGCCGCGGGTGAAGTCGAGGCCGCGGTTCGCCTCGCGGCGGGCGATCTGGCCGAAGAAGTGCGCCTCTTCGATCGGTTCACCGGCGGCACCATCCCGGCCGATCATGCCAGCCTCGCCTTCCGCGTCGTGTACCGCAGCGCCGATCGCACGTTGACGGACGCCGAGGTGGACGCGCAGCATGCGAAGGTGGTCTCTGAAGTAACGTCGCGCTTCGGCGCGACCCTGCGGGCGTGAGCTGAGCCGATGGTCGCGAGCGCGCAGGGCCTCGTCGGTGCAGTGCTGTCGAAGCGCTTCAAGCTCACGCGGCTGATCGGCGAAGGTGGCATGGGCTCGGTCTTCGCGGCCGATCCAATCGGGGCCGTCGGGACGGGGAGCGGCAACTTCCCCGTCGACGCCAAGCAGTTCGCCGTCAAGCTGCTCCGGCCGGAGTTCATCGGCGACCTGGACGTGCTCGGTCGCTTCGTCGAGGAAGGGCGCACCTGTCAGCGGCTCATCCACCCGAACATCCTGCGCGTCTTCGAGGCGGCGCAGGCCGAGGACGGGACGCCGTACATCGTCATGGAGCTGCTCGATGGCGTGCCGCTCTCCGCATACACGGCCAACGGCGGCCGCGTACCCATGCAACAGGCGATCACCATCCTTCAGGGCATTCTCGCGGGGCTCGCAGCGGCGCACGCGAAAGGGATCGTCCATCGCGACTTGAAGCCGGAGAACGTCTTTCTGGCACGAGAGCCGAGCGGGCAGTTTCAGATCAAGCTGCTCGACTTCGGGATCGCCAAGGTGATGGACACGGCCGGCGGGATGGGGACGCGCACGCGCACCGGCGCGCTGCTCGGCACCCCCGCGTACATGAGCCCCGAGCAGGTGAAGAACCCGCGCGACGTCGACCCGCGGAGCGACCTGTGGAGCGCCGGCGTGATGACCTGGGAGATGCTCACGGGGCGCGTCGCGTTCCCTGCGCCGACCGAGTACGCGCGCCTGGCGGCCGTCACGTCCATGAACCCCGACACGCTCGAAAAGGTCGATCCCGCCTTCGCGGCGATCTCGCCGGTCATCGAGCGCGCGATGCGGAAGGACAAGGCCGAGCGCTTCGCTTCGGCGCTCGAGATGGCGCGCGCGCTTCCGGTGACGGCGTCGCCCGCATCCTCCGACGGCTCGCGCCCCTACGCGACGCCGCTCAGCCGGCTCCCGGCGGTGCCGTCCATCTTCGGACCGGGGAGCGCCGGTATCTCGCCGGGCGCATCGAGCGAGAGGCACACGCCTGCGGTGGCCGTGGCGCAGACGCTCGACCCCAATGGCAACGCCAAAGGGTCGGGCGGGACCCTTCAGAGCGCTTCTGCCGTCCAGATCAACGCGCCTGCGCCCCTCCCCGCGTCGCGGGTCATCGTCGTGGAGCCTCGCGAGCACACGATGCCCTCGAAGGATCTCCCCATGCTCGAGGCGCACGGGGGGCAGGTTCTCCGGCGCTCCGTGACCGCGTGGGTGGTCGTCATCCTCGTCGTCCTGGCGATGGTGGCGGGGCTCGTTCTGGGGTTTGCGGTCGCGCGATCGATGTAGAGAAGCGGCGCGCGGTGATAGCGTGGGGGCTCAATCGCGGAGTCCCACGCCATGACCGATTTGGATCCCACTCTCGACGCTCGGTACCTGGAGATCTTCCCCTCGTTCCTCCGCACGCTCGGCGACGACGCCGCAGCGCTGGGGGCCGTCGTCTCTTCCGACGCGCCAGAGCCGGTACGCCGCTACGTCGTCGCGGGGCTCAACTACATCTTCAAGTCGCTCGACCTGATCCCCGACGGCATCGACGATCTCGGCTTCCTCGACGACGCGTTCGTCCTGCGCGTCGCCGCGGCCCTCGCGGCCGAGGAGTCACCCGAGGCGGCCTCGAACGAGCCGCTCGCGCGCTTCGTCCACGACGCGGCGCAAGTGCGCGCGTTTTTGGGCGACGTGTACCCGCGACTCGAGGCCTACGTGAAGAACCTGCGCACGGGTGCTGCGCGCGGGCGGACCGTGGATGACGTGCTCGGCAACGCCGAGACGCAGCGCACGTTCGTGCACGAGGTCTCGGCGTGGGCGAAGGACTACCAGGTGCCGAGCTTCGCGCGCGATGTGAAGACCCTGATCAAGCTCAGGGCCTTCCTCAGCGCCAAGCTCGGCTAGCCTTCACCCGCCGGGGCTGCGCGATTCCGGCCCCGAAGGCTTCGGCTGCGGGGCCGAGCCGCCGTGCATCGCGATCATCAGGTCCTGGAGGAGGTCGCGCGCCTCGGGCTTTGCCTTCAGGTGGCCCAAGAGGAGCGTCGAGACCTCGCTGAACGCCTTCTCGAACGCGAGCCCCTCGCGCGTGCGCGCCGCGACCTTCTCGCGGCCCGACGTGAGGTCCTCTTCGAGCGCTTCGGCGTAGCGCGACAGCTGCGCGCGAAGCTCGTCGATCTGCCGGCGCAGGTCGCGCGCCTGCTGGTCCTTCACCGACGCCTTCTGATCGCGTTCGCTGAGCTGCTCGCGACGCGCCTCGAGCAGGGCCTGCGCCGCGCCCGCCCGTTCGTACAGCTGGCGAAGCGCCGCGGGAGACGTCGCGCCACCGGCGTCGGCCGCCGCCTTCGCGGTGACCGCGCCCTTCTCCGCCAGCTGCGCGAGATCGCGGAGCCGCACCGCTTCGGCCTGCTCGGCGTTCGCCTCGCGAAGCGCGCGCGACTCTTCGTGCGCCAGCTCCTCGACCTTGCGTCCAATCTCCGCCCTCAGCGCACGACCGCGTCGCTCGAGCGACTCCAGCTTCCGCGTGTGGCTGGCGACCTCGCCCTCCAGACGCGTTGCGCGTGACGCGAGGTCCCAGGCCTGCGCCACCGCGCTCTGAATCTCCGACGGCGCGTTCCCCTGCGGATAGCAGCGGCTCACCATCCGGGAGAACAGCGCGGCGCGATTCGCCCACTCGATGACCCCCGGCGACTGCGGCGGCGGAGGCGGCGGAGGCGCCGCGGCGTCGCCCGAAGCCGCGACCTCCCACGGCGTCGCGGGGAGCGAGCGCTGGAGCGCCTTCAGCTCCTCGTGAAGGTGGTGGGCGTCCTGGAAGCGCTTGCGTCGATCCTTCTCGAGCAGCTTCAGGACCATCAGCTCGGCGGCCGGAAGGATGTCGGGCTTGATGGAGCGCGGCTTCGGTGCCGGCGCGGTCCGCTGCATCTCGAGGAGCGTCTCGCGATCGTTCGAGCGGAAGGGGAGCTGCCCGGTCAGCATCTCGAAGAAGAGGACACCGAGCGCATAGAGATCGCTCTGCGCGTTGGCTTCCTCCCCGCGCGCTTGCTCGGGGCTCATGTACTCCGGCGTTCCGAAGACGGCTCCCTTCGGCGCGAGGCGCGGGTCCATCGCCAGGTGCGCGAGCCCGAAGTCGAGGATCTTCACGAAGTCTTTCCGGCCGCCGCGCGTGCTGAGGAGGATGTTGTCGCTCTTCAGATCGCGGTGAACGACGCCGAGGTCGTGAGCGCGCGCGAGAGCCGCGCACATCTGCTCGAGCACATCGACGCCGCGGGCGAGCGGCATCGGTCCGCGCGCGAGCTCGCTCGAGAGCGACGTGCCGACGAGGTACTCCATGACGAGATAGAGCTCGCCCTCCTCGGTCTCGCCGATGTCGTGGATGTCGATGATGTGCGCGTGGTCGACGCGGTTCGCGGCGCGCGCCTCGCGCAGCATCCACGCGCGCAGGTGGGTCTCGCCACGCAGGTCGGGGCGAATGAGCTTGAGCGCGACGACGCGGTCGATGAGCACGTGGCGGGCGCGATAGACGACGCCCATCCCGCCTTCGCCGGCGCGCGCTTCCAACCGGTACCGCCCTGCGACGACGCGACCCAACATCGGGTCGGTTTTCCCGGGGTTCGAGACTCGCTGTTGGGTCATCAATGTCCTTCTTGGATCACGAGAGCCGACGACGGCACTCCCTTGAAACAGAGAGCGTACCCTCGCGCGCGCCTCGGAGGGAATCGCGGAGTGATAGAGGCTCCGCGCGTTCGTGCGCAAACCGCGCACACGCGAAGACACTCACCTCGCCGGGTCGCGCGGCGCCCGGTGAGAGCGAACGGGCGAAGCTAGAACGCGATCTTCACGAGCGGCATGCGGACTTCCGTCTGCTGCGCCATCCCGTACTGCCGAAGCTCGCTGAGAGAGTACAGCTGACGGACTTCCGGTACGGGCACGCCGAGTCGCATCGACCCACCGTTCATGTCGAAGAGAGACAACGCCGGAGGCTTGCCTCCGCCGCCGGCCGGTGCTGCTGCGGGCGGTGCGGCTGCGGGGGTAGCGGGGGCCGCGGCGGGCGCCGCGGCGGGGGGAGGCGCCGCAACCGGCGCCATCATCGGGGCGGCCGCAGGGGGGGCGGCAACGGTGGCCCCGCCCGCGGTTCCGGGGTCCGCCGGCGGGCTGTTCTTTGGCGCGCGATCTTCCGAAGCTGCCGGGTTCGGCTGGTAGCGCATCCCGTTGAGCGACAGGACGATCGCGGGAATCACCAGCCCCATGCCGACGGCCAGCATGTACACGGGCGCGCGGCCGTCCGACGAGTTCTGCTCGACGAAATAGCCACCGACTCCGCCTCCGGCCGCGCCGAGGAGGGCGCCGACGCCGTAGGCCACGCCCGAGTGCACTCCGGCGATCGACTCGACGATGGTGACCGCCTCCGCACCGAGCAGCGCGCCCCCCACGATGCCCTTTCCGTGGGGCGAAACCTCGGTTTCTTGGGCAGCGGCGATCGTCGGATGGGCCGTCACGGTGGCGAATGCGAACGCGGCTGCTGTGAGGGCGGCGCCGATCGAGGAGCGATTCGAGAGCGGGCGAGTGCGCATGTCGTAGTTCCCCAGATATTCGTGGCCTTGGGCCGTGGGCTTCCGTAGGTCGGCGCGTCCGAGGGTCACCCCGCGTCCGCGCGCATTCGTGCGGTGCTGCGCGTCCAACTTCGACGAAGGTAGTGGCGCAACGGTAACACGGCGTTCATGGGTGATCACCTTTGATTATCTTGCGAGGAATGAAGCCATGGCTCGGTCGAAACGCGCGCTGGGGGGCGTCGGGCGGTTCCGGGCCGCTCGAGCCGCTCGCCGCGAGGGGCGCTCTCGCGAGCGTGGGCCTTCTGGGGCTCGTCGCCCTGTCCGCGGCATGCGTGCGGGTTCTCCCGTGGCTCCTCGACAGCCGGGTCCCGTGGCGCGTCGCTCTCCCCTTCGCCCGCGCCGTCGCCAGCGTCGCGGTCGAAGCGTCGGTGCTGGTGGGGTGGCCGGTGGGGTGGGCGCTGGCGGCCTTCACGCTCTCGGAGCGGGGAGAGGCTCGCGTGCTGGCGACACTGGGCGAGCGGCCGGCGAGGACGGCTGCGCGTCTCTTGCCGATGGCGCTCGTGTTCGGGGCGGTCCTCGCGACGGCCTCACTCGCGGGAGGGCGCGACGCCAGCGAGCCCGGGCGTGTCGTCTCTGCGCTCTTGCGCGCGGGGCGGGCGTCGTGTGGCGGGGGTCAAGGCGCGACCGGGGCGCGTTCGTTCGACGTGCCGCTCGTCGGTGCGACGTGGCTCTGCGACGAGGGAGGCGCGCGCGCGCGCCTGGTCGGGCGGGCGCCGTTCGCGCTCGAGTCGTCGGCGAGCGAAGCGCTCTACACCGCGCGCGCCATCGACGTCGGGCCCGACGCGCGCCGCATCGAGCTCGACGACGCGTGGATCGCTTCGCCCGCCGGGAGCGTTCACGTCGACCACGCGGTCTTCCGACTCCCTCCGTTCGTTCGCGCGTCCTCGTTGCCCGCCGAGTGGCGCGCTCTCTTCCTGGGGAGCACGGGCGCCCTCTGCGCGCTATTCGCCACGTGGCTGCTCCTCGCGGCGAGCGACGACGAGCGCGCTTCGTCCTGGCGACTTCACGCGATGGTGCTCGGCGCCGCGGGCCCCGTCGCTGCGCTCGCGCTCCTTCACGTGCTCGAGGTCGCGCCTGCGCCGATGCCGCTTCGGCTGTATGCCCTCTTGCCAGTGACCGCCGTGGCCGCTACCTGGCTGGTGTCGCTCTTGCTCCGCCGGTCGTCACGCTTGCCGAGGGTGCGCGCGGCTGCTACGAAATAAGGGAAATCTCCGTAGTTCCCGTTGGGACAAAGGACCACCGAACATGGGCAGCATAGGACCGGGTGAGCTTCTCATCGTCGCGTTGATCGCGCTGCTCCTCTTCGGCGCCGGCCGCATCGCCGATATCGGCAAGGGGCTCGGGCAGGGGATCAAGAATTTCAAGCAGGGTCTGAAGGAAGGCGACGACGAAGCGGCGAAGCCCGCGGCCGAGACGAAGCCGACCGAGAAGAAAGAAGCCTGAGCGAGACCCTCGTGCCGACGAGCTTTGCCGACCGCCTGAGTGTGGTCGCTCCCAGCGTGACGCTCGCGATGAACGCGCGCGCCGCGGACCTGCGAGCGAAGGGTGTAGACGTGTTCGCGTTCGGCGTCGGAGAGCCGGACTTCGAGCCTCCGCTCTCCGTGCGCGAGGCGGCCAAGCGCGCCATCGACGACGGCGTCACGTCGAAGTACACGGCGGTGAGCGGCATCGCGCCGCTGAAGAAGGCCATCTGCGAAGCGATGGTTCGCAACCGCGGGTGGGAACCGACGCCGGACATGGTCACCGTCAGCGTCGGCGCCAAGCACGCGCTGTTCAATCTGGCGATCGCGCTCTACCAGGCCGGCGACGAGGTCGTGATCCCGGCGCCTGCGTGGATCAGCTACCCCGAGCAGGTGCGCATGCTGGGCGCGACGCCGGTGCTCGTGGAGACGCGCGAAGAAGACGGCTGGCGCATGTCGCCCGAGTCGCTCGCGCGCGCCCTCACGCCGCGGACCAAGGCGATCATCCTGTGCTCGCCGTCGAACCCCACCGGGACCGCGTACGACGAGGCGCAGCTGAAGGCGCTGCTCGACGTGATTCGCGCGCAGGCGAACCCGTGCTGGCTCATCGTCGACGAGATCTACGCGGAGCTCGTCTACGACGGCTTCAAGCACGTCTCGGTCGCGAAGCTCGCGCCCGATCTCCGCTCGCGCATCATCATCGTCGACGGCGTCTCGAAGTCGTACGCGATGACCGGCTGGCGCATCGGCTGGTCGATCGCGCCGCGCGAGGTCGCCAAGGCCCTCGACATGGTCCAGGGGCAGAGCACGACCAACCCGAGCGCGGTCGCGCAGTACGCCGCGCTCGCCGCGGTGAACGGGCCGCAGGACGAGGTCGAGGCGATGCGCAGGCAGTTCGAGAAGCGGCGCGGCGTCATGGTGAACGCGCTCCGCTCGCTCCCCGGCGTGAAGTGCCGCATGCCGGAGGGGGCGTTCTACGCCTTCGCCGATTGTCGTGGGCTCTATGGCCTCAAGTGGGGAGACAAGCGGCTCGCGAGCGACGAGGACGTCGCCTTCTGGCTGCTCGACAAGGCGCACGTGGCCGCCGTTCCCGGAGGGCCGTTCGCGGCGCCGGGGTACGTTCGGTTCAGCTACGCGACGAACGAAGAGCGGATCCTGAAGGGGATCGAGTCGATTCGCGCGGCCATCGACGCTTCGCGCTGAAAACGAAAACGGCGACGCGCCCGGGTGGGCACGCCGCCGTCGTCGCGCTTCGAGTCGGCGACTCAGCCCGCCGAGCCGGAGACCGAGGCGCTGGCGCTCACCGAGACGTTCAGGCTCGCCGTGATGCTGCCGGCGCCGGACAGCGTCGTCGCGACGCACGCCGCGCCGCCTGCGCCGATGTCACCGATGGCCTCGAACGCGCTCACCGTCTGGCCGGCGAGCGTCGTGATCGGGCCCTTGAGCGCGATCGTCTGGTTGATGGCCGTCCCGATGTCGCCCGAGAACTGCTGGTAGGCGGCGTAGAGCAGCGCGTCGCCCGTCACGGTCACGCTCACCTGCGGAGGTGAGCACGTCAGGCTGGCGCTGGCCTGGCCCTGGCAGGACGCCGACGCCGCGCAGTTGAGACTCCCGCCGCTGCACGTCGGGGGCGACGTCGTCACCGAGCACGACCCCTTGCACTCGCCGGTGCACGACGCCGAGGGGGTCGTGATCTGGCACGTGCCGTTGCACTGACCGCTGCAGCTCGCTCCCCCGGTGACGTTGCAGCTACCGGTGCACTGGCCGCTGCACGTGCCGCCCGAGAAGTTACCGGTGCACTGGGCCGAGCACGACCCGCTCGCCTTCGCCGAGCACGTGCCCGAGCAGGTGCCTGCGCACGCCCCGCCCGTCACGTTGGCCGTCCCGCTGCTCGTCTTGCAGCTCCCGGTGCAGTTGCCGCCGCACGACCCGCTGAAGCTCGCGCTGCAGCCCGCGTCGCAGGTGCCCGTCCACGTCGGCGCGGTGCACGAACCGGTGCACGTGCCCGAGCACGACACCGCCGCCGTCGCGGTGCACGAGCCCTGACAGGTTCCGGTGCACTGCGCGCTGGGGCCCGTCACGTCGCACTCGGCGCTGCAGCTCCCGTTGCAACCGACTTCGACGGTGCCGCCCGTACACGTCGCCGGCGTCACGGTGCAGCCCGCGCTCGCCTCGCACTGCGCCTGAACGCTCGCGCTCGCGGTGCAGGAGCCCGGGGCAACGACGAGCGAGACGGACACGCCGGCCGCGAGGTCCGCGTTGATGTACGTCGAGAGCACGTTGCACGCGGCGCTCGCCGACGTCTGCGTCGTGTCGAGGTTGAGCGCAGCGTTCATCTCGTTGCACGTCGACAGCCACTTCGCCTCGAGGGCCGTCGCGGCCGTGCCGAGGTTGGTGAGCGCGGTCTGCCAGGCGATGATCGTCGCCTGGGCGCTCGACGCCGTCGCGCTTAGCCCGCTGCACCCCGCGGCGGCCTGGGCTGCGCTGCACCCGTTCGCGGCCACCGCGAGCGCGGGGAGGGCGGCGGCCATCACGAACGCGCGCTTGAACGTCTTGTAGTTGATCATGGGAAGCTCTCCTTAACCGTCTCGAGGCAGAAACACGAAGACGCCTCGACGGTGGATCGACGAGCGGGGCTTCGAGTCGATGCAATCCTATGGCGGAGAATAAGCCGCTGTCGACGTCCGCGGCGCCTGAGCCTCGCGCTTCGTCCCGGGGGGCGTTTTCCGGAGGAGAGGCGGGAGCTTCCCGGAGGGGGGTGCGGAGAAGGGGAGGGGGGCGCTCAGGACCGGAACGCGCGCGCTCGGAATGGGGACGCGTTCGAGAAGAGTAAGAACGCGTCCGAGAAGCACTCGGAGGCGTTCGAGAGGAATAAGGACGCGCCCAAGAAGAATAAAGACGCGTGCGAGAGGAATAAGGACGCGTGCGAGAAGAATAAGGACGCGTGCGAGAGGAACGAGGACGCGTCCGAGAAGCACTCGGAGGCGTTCGAGAGAAATAGGATCGCCTTCGAGTCAGATAGGAACGCCCGCGCGAAGCACTCGGAGGCGTTCCCAAAGAATGGGAACGGGCTCGGGCAAAACCGCGGCGCACGAGTAAGAGCCCGTATTAACTTGGAAAAACAGGTCGCCCCCCTTGGTCGCTCGGTTCCTCCCACCACGGTAAGCCGAGATTGGATGTACCGGTGGCCGAGACGTCTGATGCGCACGCTTGTCGAGCAAAAGAGACGAGCCTCCCGCCGACGGTAGCCGAAGCTACCGACGACACCCCCGCGTGCTCAAAGGCACAGGTTGCCCGAAGGCTGGGGGCCCAAGGGAGGCTCGTCATGCGAAGCGTAGGATTGGATCTCGGTGTGCGCCACATCGCGTATTGCGAAGTGGTCGATGGCAAGGTCGTGAGCCGCGCGACGGTCAAGTCGTTGTCGCAGCTCGAGAGTCGACTCGGCCCCGCGTCTCCACCGGCACGAGTGGCCTTCGAAGCGTGCCGTGAAGGGTGGCACGTCTACGACAAGCTCAAGGCGTGGGGAAACGAGCCCCATATGCTCGACACGACGCGCATTCGGCAGCTCGGTGTCGCGCAGCATCGGCGAAAAAATGACCCCATCGATGCAGAGGTCATCGCACAAGCTCTGGACACCGGACGGATCGCGGAAGCGCATGTGCTGTCACCCGAGCGGCGCAAGCTTCGAGCCCAGCTCAGCGTCCGTGGGGCCTTGATCGAGACGCGGTCGCAGTACGTGACGACGATTCGTGGGCTGGCTCGAGCGGCGGGAATCCTCTTGCCCGCGTGTAAGACGGAGAACTTCCCGCGGACCGTCGACGCGGCGAAGCTCGATGAGGAGACCAAGACGCTGATCGCCCCATTGATGACCGTCCTGCGCTCTCTCGAGACGGAGCTCGCTGTCGTCGAAGAGCTCCTCGCACGCATGGCTCAAGCCGACTCGATCCTGCAGCTCTGTGCGACGGTGCCGGGCGTCGGCCTCATCGTCGCGGCCACGTTCGTCTCGGTGATCGACGACGCCAGGCGATTCAAGAACGCGCACGCCGTCGGCGCGTATCTAGGGCTCGTCCCCTCCGAGACGACCAGCGGTGGTCCAGACAAGCGGCGGCTGGGGTCGATCACCAAGCAGGGCAATCGCATGGCTCGGGCGATGCTCATTCAATCGGCCTGGACCATCCTGCGCTTGCGCGACACCAGCGACCCGCTCAAGCGATGGGCCGAGGGCGTAGCCAAGGCACGGAACAAGCGGATCGCCGTCGTAGCCCTGGCGCGAAAGCTCGCCGGCGTGCTGTGGGCCATGTGGCGCGACGGCACCGTCTACGATCCAAAGACGGAGGCGCAAGCCGCTGCGCATGGAGTGCGAGTGGCTGCCCGCCAACACGAGCGCCGGGCAGATGCCCTGGAGCGCGCAGCCCGCAAACTGCGTCGTGAGCCCAAGATGCTGGCTCCGGCGAAGTCCCCCAAGCGTCGAAAGACTTCGCAGGAGATCGCCATGTAGAAGCCGATCCTCGCTGCGACGTGCGCCACGAGCGCGTTGACATGAGCACCCATCTGGAAGCGATGAACGCGGCCCGCCCGAAGAAACGCTCCACTCGCCTTCCGGTGAGTCGAGCGGATTTCGTAGCCGAGATTGCGTCTCGCTCCGCTTCTCGCACCCCATACTGCGTCTCGGACCCCGTCGGCGAACTTCGCTGTCCGAAGAACGCGAAGAGTTGATCGAGAGGTAGCTCGACGTCATCGCACCCATCTCGCACACCGGAGCCACGGCGCTGCTCGTGGCGGAGGAGACGTCCATGTCTACGGTCAGAAACGATCGCCAGAAGAACAACCGAGCGCTCCGCACCACCTTGACGAAGCCACCGGTACAGAGTCGGACGGGGACGCTCGTGCTGGACGCCCATCAGCGGCGACCGCCCGCGCGCTGGCACGACGAGGCTGTAGCGACGCTACTTCTTCAGGCCTTGGAGCTTGGCGTCGATCTCTCTCATCAGCGCG
>Ga0302157_10002218_pt1 | contig 22862 bp, 23 predicted proteins | sample I_Bog_N3_3_FD_193502 | JGI IMG/M metagenome (GOLD analysis project Ga0302157, IMG submission 193502) | Peat permafrost microbial communities from Stordalen Mire near Abisko, Sweden - I_Bog_N3_3 | ecosystem: Environmental > Terrestrial > Soil > Wetlands > Peat | place: Sweden: Abisko, Stordalen... | reverse complement strand
CGCTTATCACCGGCAGGCCCTTGCGTAGTCTCGACTTGATAGGCGGTCACAACGCGATTTGACCGTTTCGTAGCATTCGCAGGCGGATTCCTTCAGACCTTCCAGGTCAGTTATTTCGACGTTGCCACGGCTATAGCGGATGAGACCGGCCTGTTGCAGGGTATGGGCGACGAGCGACACGCTGTTGCGTCGCGCGCCGATCATCTCGGCCAGGAATCCCTGCGTCAATGGCAAGATGTCGCCGTCGAACAGGTCATGCATTCTCAGCAACCACCGCGCCAATCGGGATTCAACGGAGTGATAGGCGTTGCAAGCGGCGGACTGCTGCGCCTGAATGAGGACGACCTGTTCCTGCAAAAGCAAGGCTCTGCGGAACGCCAAGCTCTGTTCGGTGGCCCTCCGGAAGTGTTGGGTTTCGAGAGTTAGGGCCTTCCCGGGGAGTTGAACCATCGCATCGTTGAGCGAAATATCGCCATCGTGCGCCACGGCGGCCCCGAAGCAGCTATCACGACCGATCATGGCGACTTCGACCATCTCTCCCTCGGAAAGACGCACGACCAGGGATATGACCCCCTCCTGGGGAAAGTAGACGCATGGAATCGTATCTCCGGCCCTGGCCAACACCGACTCGCGCGTCAACTCTACGGATCGAAGGCTAGGGCGGATAAATTCAAAATCCTCCACAGGCAGCGAAGCCAGGAGTCGATTGGAGGAATACGGGCTCAAATGCAACGCGGTCTCCCGGAAGGTCGTTTCGGGTGCTCACTACGGGCCGACAGTCAACGAGAAGCGAGGCTCGGAAACTACTTACTGCACCAGGAGGTCGCGTTGACGGTCGAGGCAATATTGATTGGGTTCGGTCGTATCGCACACTCCCCTTTTCGCCGGGACGCGCGAGGAAACCGCATTATGTCGGCCATGCGCCAGGACCCTGCGAAACAGGGTTGAATAATGGCTCCATTTGGAATTCAAAATGGCCGTTTCGTCGGCTCCGGCCGATCCAAAATGGAAGGGCTTCGTGAGGCTGGCAATGCGCAGGCGGGCCAATGCAAATGCCCCCCTCCCGAAACTAATTTTGCAACTTATGCGTGTATACACCCCAACGGGTAGACGCCTGCGAGTTCATTCAACATGGTAATCCGCAGTGATTCGCCGCGTTCGTAGAACGAATCCCGGCTTCCTCGGAGAATGAAAAACGGCGAGGCCAACATCATTTTGCAGATACTGTCTTAATTTTGCGTTAACACTGCATTGAAACTCATTTAATTTATTGCAACAGGCGCAAACGCGTAGTGTAGCCGACGTACGCGTTCATCGTTACCTACCGATGTTTGGTAACTTGGCAACGTCCCCGGGCGAAGCCGCCATTCGGCGCAAGTACGCCGTCGTAGAAAGTCAACGCAGTGGGACACGCGATGAACGAACTCATTATGATGATCCTGGGGTCAACCGGAGACGATCAGGTTGATCAGTCGAAGCGCTCGTTCATGCCGCGGTATGACGATATAAAGACGTACGTCCGCATTATTGACAATCTTCCCGATAGCAACTGTGAACGACACCAAAGAAGTGTCTGCGCAACGGTCGACGCCGTCCTTGTGCCAGGACGCTCGGAACGAACGGAGTGACTCAATCCAGCCGGCGAACAGCATCATCCGCTATTCGGGCCTTTCCCGCGTCTCGACAGCCCGCCGATCGCCAACTTGCGCTAACCGCTTCGGCCTTGCGGAATGGCAGGCGCCCGGTCGAACCGCCGAGGGGCGAGACCGCGGCCCTCGTCAACTTCGAACTGGGTTCGTCCGCTCCCATCGCCCCAAGGCCGCCACGGGTGGTCCGGCCGCCGCCCCTTTTATCAGATCAATTTCTGCCTGAGGACCGCGACATCCGCGAGGTCAGAACCGCTTTAGTCGAGACCATCGCCAGCAATGAAGAAATTGGGCGGCCCATCTCGATCGCAACCGCGATTGCCTGGGCGCGATCGGCAGGACAAATAGCGCCGAGAAACCCTAAGATTATCTCAAACATCCCGCATGGATCAGCCCCCAAGTCTTCTCGACAAGAGAAGTATGTTTTGCACATATTGAGTTGCATCCTATTCGCTTGGCGAATACGCTATTCAAATTAACGACCGGCGAGTTCGTCCCTTCTGCGCCCCACGAGATCTGGGGGAGGCGTCCGCGCCCATGGTCGAAGGCAAACTTGCGACGGTCTCAGAGCGGGCGGCAGAGTCTTTGAAACCTCCGTCCGCGTTCATTGTCATGTTTACACTCGGCGTTGCCGGCGCCTGTGCGGGCAAATAAGTAAAGCGATTGGCGCGTCGCTGCGAATGCGTGAGTAGATTCCGGGGGTGTTGTTTCGGCGGCAAAGGGATACCTACGCTAGGAATGTTGATGGAGGGTAGGACCTTGCATTCCCATCTCATTGAGGCGGCGTTTTCTCAGCGACAATGGCAAGCGCCGGAGCCGCGCAGGGACGCCGAGGTCGCAATTATTTCCGCGAAAATCACAGAGACCCTGGCGCAATTCGACGCCCAACTGCTCGCCGCTCAGCAGGAGTTGGAAGTTCTCCGCCATGACCAGGGGCACGGGCGCGCTGGCTTCGAGGTTCACAATGCGCCCGATCGAAAGGTCAGCGAAAACGAGCCGGCTCGATCGAGCCCGGAGGAGAGTTCCGTGACCCTGTCGCCTGGCGCGCCGCGTTAACGGGGAGATTCATCCCATGAACAGGCCAAGAAACGCGCCGCCATTGGATCCGTCGAAACTGCCGACGCTGTCATCCGGCGCCTACAAGGTTCTCGCCCTTTTTGAGAGAAGCTGCGCGTATCAGGTTCGCGGACATTGGCGCTTTCTCGGGTTCCGCGGCTTCGTCAAAGAGCGGGCCCTGCTTTCCTTGGTGGAAAAAGGCCTTGCCGAATGGGGCGAAACTCGAACGTACCCCCAAATACGAATGACTGAGGCCGGCCGCTCAGCCAACCGATGCTCGAGACAAGCCGCGACGGCATCCCAGCGCGGATCCAAATCCGCGGAATCGAATGTAACGGCTCTCGGTCTTCAAAACTGAGGATGACCGACGAAAAGGTCGGCGCGCTCGTGCTTGCGAGGCTACTCATCGTCGGCCCCATGCGTGATCGCAACTCGCGGAGACGGTGAGGTTGCCGTTCTTGCGCCGCGCTCGGCCCCCTACCCCTCGAACTTGTTGTTCTTTGGAAAGCCCTTGGGCGGCAGGCGGCCGGATTCGGCGCGGCTGGCGATCCACTCCTTGAGATCCGCCTTGGCGACAGTGAAATTGCGGCCGGCGGAATCGCGCCATGTTAGGCCTTCGGAGAGCTTGAACACGCGCGCGTCGGAAAGCCCGCCGTCCTTGAAGCGTTGCAGCCTCACCCCCTTGCCGCGCGACATTTCAGGGATCTGGTTGAGCGGGAAGACCAGCATCTTGCGGTTCTCGCCGATGGTCGCGACATGATCGCCGTGGACGGGGACGATCAGGTTGCAGAGCGCCGGCGCATCGACGCTCATCACTTGCCGGCCCTTGCGGGTCGAGGAAATCAGCTCGTCCTGGCCGATGACGAAGCCGCGTCCGTCATTGGCGGCGATCAGCATTTTCTCGTTTTGCGCATAGGCCCAGACGAACACGATTTGCGCGCCCTCATCAATGTCGGCCATCAGGCGGATCGGCTCGCCCATCGAGCGACCGCCGGGCAGCTTGCCCGGGTCCAGCGTATAGACCTTGCCGTCGGAGGTCAGCGCCAGCACCTTGGACGTCGTCTCGGCGAAGAACGAAAGGCCCATCGCGTCGTCACCCTTGAATGCGACGTTCGCGACATCAGGCAAATGGCCCTTGAGCGCCCGAATCCAGCCCTTTTGCGAGACAATGACGGTCAGCGGCTCGCGCTCGACGAGCGTCTGCGCGGCTTCCATGTCGACGTCGGGTGGCGCCTCGAAGCTGGTGCGCCGCTTGCCGAGCGGCGTCTCCGGTCCGTACTTCTTGCGCACGTCCTTGATCTGATAGGAGATCGCCTGCCACTGACGTTTTTCCGAGGCGAGCAGCGCGTCGATGTCGTCCTTCTCGATGCGAAGCTCGCTTTCCTCGTTGCGCAGCGCCATTTCCTCCAGGCGGCGCAACGAGCGCAGCCGCGTGTCGAGGATGTAATTGGCTTGCATTTCGGTAAGCGAAAAGCGCGCGATCAGCGCCTCTTTCGCGTCGTCCTGCTCGCGAATGATGCGGATCACCTCGTCGAGATTGAGGAAGACGACGACCAAGCCGGCGATCAATTCGAGCCGCTTCTCGATTTGCCCAAGCCGGTGGCGCGAGCGGCGCACCAGCACGTCGCGGCGATGATCGATCCATTGCTTGAGCGCCTCAGCCAGACCAATCACGCGCGGCGTAACGCCGTCGACCAGCACGTTCATATTGACGGGAATGCGGCTCTCCAGCTCGCTGAGCTTGAACAGTTGCTCCATCATCACTTCAGGCTCGACGCTGCGGGCCCGGGGTTCGAGGACGATACGGACGTCCTCGGTGGACTCGTCGCGGACGTCGCCGAGCAGCGGCGCCTTCTTCTCGTTGAACAGATCGGCGAGTTGCTCGATGAGCCGCGACTTCTGCACGCCATAGGGAATTTCGGTGACGACGGCGACCCAGCCGCCGCGCCCTGTCTCCTCCCGCTTCCACCGCGACCGCAGGCGGAAACCGCCGCGGCCGGTGCGATAGGTCTCGGCAATCAAGCCGCGGTCGTCGGTGACGATGCCGCCGGTGGGGAAATCCGGACCTGGGCAGAATTGCAGGAGATCTTCCGTCGAGGCGTCGAGATGGGCGATCAGATAGAGTGCAGCGTCACAGAGTTCGGCGACATTGTGCGGCGGGACGGAGGTCGCCATGCCGACCGCGATGCCCTGTGCGCCATTGGCAAGCAGATTCGGCGTCGCCGCCGGCATGACGATCGGCTCCTTGGTGTCGCCGGAATAATTGTCGCGCCAGTCGACGCTGTCCTCGTCGATGCCTTCCATCATGAGGCGGGCGAAGTCGGTGAGCCGAGCCTCGGTGTAACGGTAAGCGGCGGCGTTATCGCCATCGATATTGCCGAAATTGCCCTGGCCCTCGACGAGCGGGAAGCGCGAGGAAAAATCCTGCGCCAGACGCACCAGCGCTTCGTAAATCGCCTGATCGCCGTGCGGATGGAACGAGCCCATCACGTCGCCGACGATTTTCGCGCATTTTTTGAACGCCGTGCCGGGATCGAGCTTGAGGATGTGCATCCCATAGAGGATTCGCCGATGCACGGGCTTCAGCCCGTCGCGGGCGTCAGGCAACGCGCGCCCCATGATCGTGGAGAGCGCGTAAGCGAGATATCGCTCTTCCAACGCCTCGCGAAGATTGACTTCGATCGGCGCGGAAGGCGGAGGGGGAGGAGGCGGAGCAGCGCGTGCCATGCGCGGGGTTAGCGCGCTGCTCGAGTCAGAGCAAGGGGTAAAACGAGAACGAACACGTCGTTACCGCCTCAATCGGCAAGCGCAGCCTCAACCCACCAAGAAATGCGATGCGCCGAGCGTCGATTTCGCCATTCCGACGAAGTCGATCGAACCGTCCGCTCCCAGCGAAAGCAGCGTTCCGCCGTGACCGTCGCTCATCAGCGCGTGGTCGGCCGCGGCGACGTTCGCAAAGCCGCCGACGCCGACGCCGAGGTCGATGAAGCCGTGCGCGTCGGCGCCGAAACCGTTGATGACGAGCGTCCCGACAGGACCGAGCACGGTTATGCGGTCCGTATTGCCAAGATCGAAGACGGTATCGTTGAGCCCCGCGATGACGTCATTTCCGGAACCGCTCAGCGTGATCTTGTCGCCCGAACCGGCGTCGACGAGATTCGAGGAGCCCTGCAGCAAGAGAACGGAGCCGCCGGAAGAACTCATATGGTTCCCAGCGCCGACGATCGCGACATGCGAATTCGCTTCGATCGTGAGAACATCGCCTTGACCGTTCAACGTTGTTATCGTCGCCAGCGCGCCGGCGCCGCCGACGGACGCCAACGTTCCCTGCCCGAGGGTGGCGGTATACCCGCCGCCAACGATGGTAACCAGACCCGAAGGCTGACCGCCGCCGCCCGGTTGGCGTTGCACCGCGAAGCTTTGACCCGACGTGGCAATGATCTCAAAGTCCCCGCCGACGAACACGTCCTTGCTGCCGCCGAGCAAAGTGACGACATCGCCTGAAGTCGCTGAGATCGTATCGTGGGACCCCTGTAACAGAAGACTGACGGAGTTCTCGAGGGTCACCTGGTTGCCCGAGCCGGCGAAATGGATCGATCCCGGCGCGCCGCCCAACAAATCGAGCATTTGCACGCCGGTCGCGTTGACCGTGTAGCCCGCGCCACCGATGATGTCGTCGTAGCCGCCAAGCAAAGTGATCACGTCGCCGGACAATGCGTCGACGACGTCGTCGGAACCTTGCACGACGAGATTTAGAGCGCCCAGGGAAGTGATCCCATCGTCCGAACCGTTAACTTGCAGATTCGTGCCCTTGGCCGTGGTCAAGGAATTTTCCGATCCCGTCAAGTTGATCTGCGCGCTGGAAGCGCCGGCTCCGCCAAGCAGAAGATTGAGTCCGACATTCGTCGTCACACGGTAACCGTCGCCCAACAACACGTCATCGTCGGAGGCGGCCACGAAGGTGATCACGTCGCCAGACATGGCATTGACCGTGTCGTCGGATCCATTCAGGACCAGATTCAACGAACCCTGGGACGCGATCGTATCTGACGAGCCCACCACGTGCAAATTCGTGCCCTTCGCCGCCGTCAAGACGTCGTCGGATCCCGTGACGGCTATCCGAGCGCTCGAAGCTCCGCCCCCCCCTAACGTCAGGGTCAGACCTTCCCACGCGGTCACGTTGAAGCCACTGCCCAACAAGGTGTCCTGGTCGGAGTCGGCGACCAAAGCAATCACGTCGCCAGATGCGGCGCGAACGGTGTCGTAGGATCCTTGCAGAACGAGATTCAGCGAACCCTGCGACGTGATCGTATCGTGCGCGCCCATGACGTTCAAATTCGCGCCGTTCGCCGCGGTCACGGCGTCCTCATCGCCCATAAAGAGAATCGCGGCGCTCGAAGCGCCCGCGCCCCCTACCTTCACGGTCACGTCGTCATCGGCGTACACGCTGTAACCGCTGCCCAACACATCAATTGTCCCGATCGCGCCGCCGCCCAAAATGAAGGATTGCCCGCTGCTCGCATTGACCGTAAAGCCCGCCCCGCTGATCAAGTCGTCGGAGAGGCCGCCAACCAAGGTGATCACGTCGCCAGACTTGGCGCTGACGACGTCGTCGGATCCTTGCAGGAACAGATTCAGCGAACCCCGGGACGTGATCGTATCGTCCGTGCCCGTGATCCGCAAATTCGTGCCAACAGCAGCGGTCACGAAGTCGTCGGTTCCCGCGAAGGCGATCTGAGCGCTGGCCGCGCCCGCGCCGCCCAGAGTCACGAAGAGATCATCAGCAGCGGTCACGCTGTAACCGCTACCGAGCAGTACGTCGTCGTCGCCTTCGAGTCGCGCGCTCGCGCCGGTGGCTAGGGATAGCTGTTCGTCCGATTTGGAAATGACCACAGACACGAGGTGGCTTGAAAGCGAAGGCGAGTTCAACATTGTGGCAGCTCTCCGTGCGTGTATATTTTTAGAATACACGCATAAGGAGAGCCATTAATTAATATGCTTTTAACGCGCGCGAATTCTCTTGATCGGCAAGAGGGTAACCGACGGGCGGCGCGCCCGTTTTGTCGCCGCTCACGACTAGGTGAAAACGCAGGCGCGTAAGCGTATTACAAAGCAACTACGACGGGGATCGCGGCGGTCGAATCCCACGCCGACGTTAAATCTGTGTCGGCTCCGGTCCTGAACTTTGCGGGGGATAATCCCCCGTCGCGCCCTCTAGTCGCAGCCCTTGCCGAGGGTGAAGTCGTGCAATTCCACGGTCCAGGACACCCCGCCGATTCGCTGCTGAAACGGCGCGCCGAGGCGACCGCAGACGACGCGTTCGTCGATGACGATCTCGCCGATATGGCCGGTGGCGACGAAGTCGATGGGGACGTCGGTTTTCTCCGTCACCATAACCTGACTGTAGAGTTCCTTGTCGCGCGGCGTCAGGCCGACGACGATCTCGCCGTCCTTGGCTTGGGCGGCGCCAAGTTTGCCGAGCCTCGGCGCTCCCGGTGTCGCGGCGCCGTTAGCCAGAGCAAAAGCGAGGGTCAATTCCTGGCCGGCCTTGAGGACGAAAGGCTTCGGCTTGGGTTCCACGGCCTGAACGCCCGACGTCAGCGCCAACGACGCGACGATTCCCAGTGTACACGCGCCCGGCGATCTCATCAGCCTCTCCGCGAAATGCGCCCTCCCCCGCCACGAATGAAACGCTCGGGAGGGAGAGGGAATGTCGACGTCCGACCGTCAGTTGTCCAACGGCTGCGAAGCCTGACCTGCCGTCGCGGTTTGCGCCGGAGGCGACGCGTCATTCGAAGCCGAGGTTTGGTGATAGGGGCAAGCCGACGCCACGACGGCGGCCCCGAACGCGAGTGTAAAACCCAATGCCAAGCTCAACCAAGTCTTCTTCATAGGCGACCTCTCGATCCGCCCGCCAGCGCCGCGGAGCTTAACACGCCGCGCGCCGCCGTTAAAGCCGCCGCGCCGCGGCCTCGGCCGCGGCCTGGCGCGCCGGCAGCAATTGCGCCATCCGCGCATTCACCGCGGCGAGCACGTCCGGCGGCGCGGTTTCGGGACGACCCGAGTTGTACGGCGGCGCGGGCGCGTATTCGATGCCGAGTTGCAGCGCCTGGGCGACGTCGGCGCCGGCGAGTTCGGCCGCGACGGTCAGGGCGAAATCGATGCCCGCCGTGACGCCGCCGCCGGTGATGATGTCGCCGTCGCGCACGACGCGCCCGGCATCGGGAATCGCGCCAAATAACGGCAACATGTCGCGCCAGGCCCAATGGCAGGCGGCGCGCTTGCCCCTCAAGAGCCCCGCCGCGCCGAGAATCAGCGAGCCCGTGCAGACGCTCGTCAGATAGCGCGCCGTCGCCGCGAGCCGCTTCACCTCAGCCAGGAACGCCGGATCGTTGCCGACATCTGTCGCGGCGAGCCCGCCGGGCAGGAACAGCAGGTCGCAGCGCTCGATCTCCGAGAGCGGCGCGGTGCGGGCGAAAAACAGCCCGCCGTCGCTTTCGACTTCGCCGCCGCGAAGCGAGGCGACGATGGTCCTGGTGTTGGGGATGCGCGAAAAAATCGTGTGCGGCCCGGTGAAATCGAGCTGGGTGAGGCCGGGATAGAGGATTTCGACGATCAGGAAGGGCGCGTCGCTCATGGCGGGAAGGCTCCGTATGTTGACGGCGCCGATCCTGACGGGTTACCCGTTTGGCGTAAATGACAAGGTTCCCTCGAATTCCGCCATGATGGCCAACATCGGTTTCCTGATCTTCGACGATTTCCAGCTGCTCGACGCCGCCGGCCCGATCGCCGCTTTCGAAATCGCCGAGCGCTACCGCCCCGGCGCCTATCGGCTGACGATTCTCGCCAATCGCTCCGGCCCCATCGCCAGTTCCTCCGGCGCGACGATGGGGGCGGTGGAATTCCGCGACGCCGGGCCGCTCGACACGCTCGTCGTCGCCGGCGGCGACGGGACGCGCCGCGCCTATCGCGACGAAGACTTGCTGGGCTTTCTGCGCGAGCGCGTAAAAAGCGCGCGGCGGATGACGGGTGTCTGCTCCGGCGCTTATCTGCTCGCGGCGGCCGGGTTGCTGGACGGCAAGCGGGCGACGACGCACTGGAGCCGCACGGTCGACTTTGGCGAAAAATTCCCCAACGTGCGGCTCGACCCCGACCGCATCTTCATCTGCGACGAAAACATCTGGACGTCGGCCGGCATCACCGCCGGCATCGACCTTTCGCTGGCCTTGATCGCCGAAGACCTCGGCGAAGAGGTGGCGCGGGCGGTGGCGCGGCAGCTCGTCGTCTACCGCCGCCGTCCAGGCGGGCAGTCGCAGTTCTCTGTTCTGATCGAAATGGAGCGGCCCGAGGGCCGGTTCGGGGCGCTTATCGGCTGGGCGCGCGAGCGGCTGCGCGAGGACTTGAGCGTCGAGCGCCTCGCCGAACGCTCCGGCATGAGCCCGCGCAATTTCAGCCGCCGCTTCCAGGAGGAGACGGGCGTCAGCCCCGCGCGGGCCATGGAACGGTTGCGCGTCGAGGCGGCGCGGGAACCGGTGGAGGCCGGCGACGATTCCATCGAGAGCGTCGCCGAGATTTTTGGCTTCGGCGACCCCGAACGCATGCGCCGCGCCTTCCTGCGCGCCTTCGGTCAGCCGCCGCAGGCCTTGCGCCGCAGCGCGAAGGCGGGGTGAGCGTGATGGAAGCCGAGCGCGCGCCGTCCGCAGCCGGGGCAAAGGCCAGGGCGCCTTTGTAGCCGGGGTCCTCGACCTTCAGCCCCCGCAATCGCTCGCGAACGCGTCGATCAGCGCCTCGAACCCCCGCGGCTTCTCCCATTGCGGCGCGTGGCCGGCGTCGGGAAGCGGCTGCACGGCGCCGCGCCAAAGCGTCGGCAGGGCGAGATCGGCGAAATAGGCGCCGTTGATCAGCCTGTCATGGCCGCCGTGGAGGATCGCCAGCGGCTGCGTGAGTTCGGCGCAGACCCCGATCTCGTCTCGCGTCAAGGAAGGGTCGAGACTGGCGTAGATCTGCGTCCGGGCGCGCGGGTCGGCCTTCAATACGTCCTCGACGAAGAAATCGGCGATGTCGAGGAAACCGGGCGCGAAGAAAGTGTCGACATAAGTGTGCGCCTGGTCGCGCGTCAGCTCCGGCGTGAAGCCCAGCCCCATCGCCGGATTGGGCAGGAACGCCTTGTCCATGTCAGGCGGGAAGCCGATCGGCGGCGTCCCGTAAATGCCAAAACCTCTCGCGCGCGACAGATCGGGCGCGGCTTCGAGCAGGATATGCCCGCCCAGGCTCCAGCCGACGAAAACCGCCTCGGTCAGGCCGAGGCCTTGGGCGAGCGCGACGAGGGTGCGCGCCTGACCACTGAGAAGGTAGGCCGTTTCGTCGGCGGCGCGCTCCGAATCGCCAAAACCCTGAAGATCGAAGGCGACGAGCCGGCACTTGGCCCCCAATGGCCCTTCCAACTGGCGTTCGAACGCGCGCGAACTCGACGAATTGCCGTGGATGAACACGATCGGCGCGCCCTCGCCGTCGGACTGACGAACCAGGACCGAGCCGTATGGCCCTGGAAACGTCGATGTTTTGGTCATTTTTTCCTCCCCTGCGCGGTTCGAGCCGCTGCGCGAACTCAAGCTCCCGGTTGGCGGGCGCAAGCGGCCCGAACCCCTATCCGCTCACTCGCCGAGGTCGATGCCCTCGTACAACTCGGCCAGAGGCAATTCGACGCCGATCTCGGGCAAGGCGAGGATCGAGTCGGCGACGAGCAGTTCGTGGGTCCAGGCGGCTTCGCCGCGCACATAGACGACGGCGGCGATGCAATCCTGTTCGAGCATCACGTAACGCTGCACCGGCGGGGTCGCCTCGTACTCGCGGGCCTTGACGATCCGGTCATAGCCGCCCGTGCTCGGGCTCAACACTTCGAAGACGATGACGCGATCGCCAACGAGCGTCGCGGTCCGGGCGACGGGCGACCACACGAGCATCCCGTCGGGATAGCGTATGCGATCCTCCGCGACCCGGAATTTGAGATCGCTGCCGACGAATTCGCACGGTTTTCCGCGTAGACGGCTCGTCAGGCTGAAAGTCGGATTGCGCTGAATTCGCGCATGCCCCACGCTGCCGCCGGTCATCGCGATGGGCGCAAAACCGTCGAATTCGTAGCGCAGCGGCTGCCGCTCCTCCCATTCGAGAAAATTTACCAGCGTCATGGGGCTGCGGGCCGCGAGGTTCATGGCGGAAGATTAGCACGAAATCCCGGAGGGAGCGACGGCGGAGGGGCGCTGTTCGCGATAGCGCCGGGCGGACGCGAGGCTTTCGATCGAAGCCATGAAGCGCGACTGTCTCAGTCTTACCCTCGGCGGAAAATAGGCGCGCTGTCACCGTAACCCTTTATATACGGCAACATTCCGTCAATTTCGATCAACTTCCTACCCGGTTTTCGGTTTCCCCGGCTCGCGGGTCCGCGCCGGAGTTCAGCAGGTCGTCGACCAGGACGCCGAGCGCGCGGGCGATCTTCAGCATCGTCTCCAGGGTTCCGTCGCGCTTTCCGGTCTCGATCTGCGAGATATACGACGCCGCCATGCCCGTGGCGTCGGCCAGTCCCTGTGCGGTCAGCTTCCGGTGTTCACGCCAGACCCGAACGGGCGATTCGCCCGCCAGCAGTCGCTCGACCATTTCCGCCGGCAGCATTTCCTCGTCCCCGCGCTCGAGCGCCGAGCGGAAGCGCTGCAGCGCGTCGCGGTCGGCGATATCTTGCGTGGCCTCGATCAATGCGAGATAGTCGGCTTCCGGCAGAACCGCGAGACGCTCGCCGGCGGGCGTGACGATGATTTGAGCGTTCATTTGTCGATCTTCATTCATAGGCGCCGCCGCGTGGGGCGACTCGGATAACGGCGACGACCAATCCATCCTCCGTGAACAGCACCCGCCAATCTCCAACCCGCAGCCGGAGTACGCCCGGCTCGCCGCGCAGCGCCTTGACGTTGTTCGCCAGGGCGTTCGGCTCGGCGGCGTATTGCGTGACCTTCGCCACGATCATGGCGGATGCGTTGGCCGGCATTCGCCGCAGGGTTCGCAAGGCGTCCTTGCTATATGTGACGCGTTTCACCGAACAACCATAGCATATTGCGAAATTCAAACAAGATCGAAGCCGGAGGGCGCGGCGCTCGGGAAAGCGCCGCCCCCGGCCGCGAGACGCCGCCGCTGCGGGGGTTCCCTTCCCGGCCCGCTTCGTGTATCGAGCGCGCAAAGAGGGACGGCCACGCGTTTCAGGCGCATCGCTGTCGCGTTCCCGTCACATGGGTCGAAGAAAGAGCGGCGCGTCGAGGCGTCCGAATTCATTCGGCCTGAAAGAAACGAACCGTCCATGAAGCTTCGCAACATAGCCATCATCGCCCACGTCGACCACGGCAAGACGACGCTCGTCGATCGTCTGCTGCAGCAGTCCGGCGCTTTCCGTGACAATCAGCGCATCGTCGAACGCGTCATGGATTCCAACGACCTCGAAAAGGAACGCGGCATCACGATTCTCGCCAAGGCGACCTCGGTCGTCTGGAAGGGATACCGCGTCAACATCGTCGACACCCCCGGCCACGCCGATTTCGGTGGCGAAGTCGAGCGCATCCTGTCGATGGTCGACGGGGCCATCGTGCTCGTCGACGCCTCCGAAGGCCCGATGCCGCAGACCAAATTCGTCGTTGGCAAGGCGCTCAAGATCGGCCTGAAGCCGATCGTCTGCGTCAACAAGGTCGACAAGCCGGACGCGAGGCCCTCCGAAGTCGTAAACGAGTGCTTCGACCTGTTCGCAGCCCTCGACGCAACCGACGACCAGCTCGATTTCCCGATCCTCTACGGCTCCGCCAAGCAAGGCTGGATGTCGGAGTCGCCGGATGGGCCGAAAGAGGACATGGCGGCTTTATTTGACATGGTTTTGCGCCACGTCGAATCGCCCCGGGTCGGCGCCGGCGGGTTCCGCATGCTCGGCACGTTGCTGGAGGCCAACCCGTATCTCGGCCGCATCGTCACCGGCCGCGTTTTCTCGGGCTCAATCAAGTCCAACGCGCCAGTCAAAGTGATGGACCACCTCGGCAATCTCGTCGAGACCGGCCGTGTGTCGAAAATCCTGGCGTTCCGCGGCATCGAACGCACGCCGATCGACGTCGCCGAAGCCGGCGACATCGTCGCCATTGCGGGCCTCGCCAAGTTCAACGTCGCCGACACCCTGTGCGCGCCCGAGGAAGTTGAACCCTTGCATGCGCAGCCGATCGATCCGCCCACCCTGTCGATGACCTTCATGGTCAACGACAGCCCGCTCGCCGGCACCGAGGGCGACAAGGTGACGAGCCGCGTCATCCGCGATCGCCTGTTCAAGGAAGCTGAAGGCAACGTCGCGTTGAAGGTCGAGGCGGCGCCGAACTCGGACGCCTACATCGTCTCCGGCCGCGGCGAATTGCAGCTGGCGATTCTCATCGAGCAGATGCGCCGCGAAGGTTTTGAGCTGGGCGTTTCGCGTCCCAAGGTGCTCTACCGAAAGGACGAAGAGACCGGCGATCTCCTGGAGCCGATAGAGGAGGTCGTTATCGACGTCGACGAGGAGCATTCCGGCGTCGTCGTGCAGAAGATGAGCGAGCGCAAGGGCGAAATGGTGGAAATGCGCCCCTCCGGCGGCGACCGCCTGCGGCTTGTGTTCCTGGCGCCGACCCGTGGCCTGATCGGCTATCTCGGCGAGTTGCTCACCGACACGCGCGGCACCGCGATCATGAACCGCATCTTCCACAACTGGGCCCCGTGGAAGGGTGAGATCGCCGGCCGCCGCAACGGCGTGCTGATCTCCAACGAATCCGGCGAATCCGTCGCCTATGCGATGTGGAACCTCGAAGATCGCGGCCCGATGATGATCGAGCCCGGCTGGAAGGTCTATCAGGGCATGATCGTGGGACAGCACACCCGCGACAACGACCTCGAAGTGAACGTGCTGAAGGGCAAGAAGCTCACCAACATCCGCACCCATTCCAAAGACGAAGCCGTCCGCCTGACCCCGCCGATCCAGATGACGCTGGAAAAGGCGCTGGCCTATATCCAGGACGACGAACTCGTCGAAGTGACGCCTAAGTCGATCCGCCTACGGAAAACCTACCTCGACCCGAACGAGCGCAAGCGGGCCGAACGGTCGAAGTCGGCGGAAGTGGTGTAAGGGAAGGCGCGCGTTTGACCATGGGTTCGGCGGAGCTATAGTTCCGCCGCCTTTGGATTTTTTTTATGACGTATCGCGTTTTCATTTCCCACGGATGGCACGACCGCTGGATCGCCAAGCAAATGGCCAGCTTGATATCGGCCGCTGGCGCCGAGCCGTTCGTCGATTTCTATGATATCAAAAAAGGCGACCGAATCCTCGACAAAGTGGAACAGGGCATACGGGAAGCGAACGAACTTGTCGCACTTCTTACGCCCTGGTCCATCGACCGAAATTGGGTTTGGGTGGAAATCGCTTCGGCTTGGGGTCAGGGCAAACGCTACACGGGCGTACTATATGGATTGTCGATCGAGAAAATTGACAAGGAGCACGGCGGCGTCGCGATCCTCGGCCCGACGAACCTTGCCAGTCTAGACGAATTCGATGATTATCTCTCTGATCTGAAGGCGAGAGTGGCGGCAAGAGGGTAGCCATGGCTCACAAAGTGTTCCTGTCCTACGCGCGCGGCGACCGCGCGCTTGCGAAAGTACTGGGCGAGAGAATGCGCGCCCTCGGCGCGGATGTGTTTGACGACGAAACGATCTTGCCCGGCGACAATTGGCAAAAGGCCTTGCGGGACGCCCTTGAAGCCGCGGACGCCGTCGTCTACCTCGCCCCTAATCCGGGCACCGCAGAGTCGAACTTTGCGTTCTTTGAGGTCGGCGCGGCGCGGGCGCTCGGTAAGCGGATCATCCCAATATTGCCAACGCAAGACGCGATGCGGATTCGCGAACTTCCCGCCGGCATTCAGACCTTGCAAGCCCTTGACGGCGCCCGCCTCGCTCCCGACGCCCTCGCTGAATCCATAGTAGCGACTCTGGACGCCGCATAAATCGGGTCGCCGGATCAAATTCGCGCAACCGTTTGCGTTCAGGACGACGAGGTGGTCGAAGTAACGCCGAAGTCGGTGCGTCTGCGCAAAACCCACCTCGACTCGAACGAGTGCAAGCGCGCGGAACGGTCGAAGTCGGCGGAAGGTGTGTGACGGCTTGCGGAACGCGTGGCCCTTCGCCGCGCAATCCCGCAACCGCTCCCCGATCGGCAAGACGCTGAGGGGCGCGGCCGTTCCTGGGTCGCCCGTGGATAGACCGCGCCATTCCGCTCCAAGGCCGTCAAGGACGCGCGGGCGTCGCGTCGACCTTGCTTTTGAGGTCAGCAACTGAACGCGGAAAACCAGAGCAAGACCCCCGTCTTGCGCAAGCGGCGATTCCGGCTCATTCTGCCGCCATGACGCTCCCCTCGCCGCGCGATCTCATCCCCTCCCGCCTGCTCAGCGAAGGCGAGAAAATCGCTGACGCGGCCGTTCATCTGGGGGCGATTGTCGCCGGGGTCATCGCATTTTCGGTGATGTTCCAGAAGATCGCGCTGTTGGGCCGCTGGAGCGATGGCATGGCCATGGGCGTCTACGCGGCCGGCTTCTTCCTGATGTTTGGCTTTTCCTGCGCCTACAACGCCGCGCCGCCGTCGCGCGCCAAGGAACTGCTACGCCGATTCGACCACGCCGGGATCTACATGATGATCGCCGGCACCTATACCGCGCTGCTGTCGCAAACGCCGGCGACCCTGTGGGCGACCGCGCTGCTCGTCTTCGTCTGGGTGGCGGCGCTGACGGGCGCGACGCTCAAGCTCGCGTTTCCCGGGCGTTTCGACCGGTTGGCGGCCCCGATCTATCTCGCATTGGGCTGGGCGGCGCTGCCGGCGATCAAGCCGCTATTCCTGGCGCTGCCTGTCGAGACCTCGGCGCTGACGCTCGGCGGAGGGCTGCTCTATTCGATCGGCGTCGCGTTTCATGTCTGGGAGAACCTGCGGTTCCAGACCGCGATCTGGCACGGCTTCGTAGCCGCGGCGGCGGCCTGCCAGTTTGCCGGCGTGATGGCGGCGATCGGACGCTGAGGCCCTGCGAGCCGGGAAGCCTTCGACAAGCCCAGGACCAAGGTTGACCAGCCCCTCCTCCAACTTTCAGACTGTCCGCCAAGCCGTCGCACTTGATCGATCCGACTCGATCGCCTAATGTTAGCGCTATCATGTCCGCTGCCGCCGGATCGAACCCGGCGTGATGGCGACAGTCTCTAAAGGGAGGATAGTCGATGCGATCCATGCTTACGATTTTGAGCGCCGCCGCGCTGGCGGGAACCACGCTGTCGGGCGTCGCACACGCCGATACGTCGAAGATGAAAATCGCCTTCTCCAACAATTACGCGGGCAATAGCTGGCGTCAGGCGATGTTGAAGAGCTACGCCGCCGTGACAGAGAAGGCCGTGAAGGATGGGGCTGTCGGCGCCTCCGACATATTCACCACTGCCGACAAGGAAGTGCCGACCCAGGCGGCGCAGATTCAAAACCTCATCCTTCAGGGCTATAACGCCATCGTCATCAACGCGGGTTCGCCCGACGCGCTGAACGGCGCGGTCAAGCAGGCCTGCGACGCCGGCATCGTCGTCGTCTCCTTCGACGGCATCGTCACCGAGCCCTGCGCCTATCGCGTCGTCGTCGATTTCAAGGCGATGGGCGTGCAGGAAGTCGAAGAGATGGCGAAGTTCCAGCCCAAGGGCGGCAACCTGCTGGAAATCCGCGGCCTGGCCGGCACTTCAATCGACGAGGCGATCCATCAGGGCATTCTCGAAGCCGTGAAGGCGCATGCCAACTTCAAGATCGTCGGTTCGGTCACGGGAGACTGGGACCAGACGACCGCGCAGAAAGCGGTGGCGACCGTGCTGCCCTCGCTGCCCGACGTCGTCGGCATCGTCGATCAGGGCGGCGACGGCTACGGCGCCGCTCAGGCCTTCGCCGCCGCGGGAAAACCGCGCCCGACCATCATCATGGGCAACCGCCAGGACGAATTGCAGTGGTGGAAGGATCAGAAGGCCAAAGACGGCTACACCACTTGGTCCGCTTCGATCGCGCCCGGAGTCTCGTCGCTCGCCTTCTGGGTGGCCCAGCAGGTGCTCGACGGCCGCAAGGACATCCCGCATGACCTGCTGGTGCCGTATCTCGCGTTTACCCAAGCCGATTTTGAGAAGGAACTGCCCAACATCGAGAAGGGCGGCGTCGCCAGCCATGAATATACCCTGGCGGAATCACAAGCGGCCATCAAGGCCAACATGAAGTAAGGTAAAAGGTCGGGCGTTCGCCGGGAATGACGGGGATGACGGCGGACGCCGATTCGCGGTTGGTGATCTTGGATGGCGTCGAAAAGTCTTTCGGCGCCGCGCGTGCGCTCGATGGCGTAAGCTTGGAGATAGGCAAGGGCGAATGCGTCGGCATCGTCGGCCATAATGGCGCCGGCAAGTCGACTTTGATGCACGTGCTGATCGGCGGCGTGGCCCCGGATCGCGGTCGCATCGTCATCGGCGGCGCGGAGCCGAAGGGCTATGCCTCGGCTGAAGCCAAGGCGCTCGGCATCCGCTGCGTCTTCCAGGAACTCTCGCTCTGCCCCAATCTGACGGTGGCGGAGAACGCCCGGGTGTTTCATCGCGGGCTTCGTGGTTTTGGCTGGCGCAGGCGCGCCGGAAATCTGATCGGCGAAAAACTCGATGAGATTTTCCCGGGTCACGGGGTATCACCGGGCGACCTGACGGCGAGTCTTTCGCTCGGGCGCCGGCAAATGGTCGAGATCGCCCGCGCCTTCACCGTCACCGATCAGCCCGCGCGGCTGGTCATTCTCGACGAGCCGACCTCCTCGCTCGACGAACATACCGCCGGTCAATTGCTCGCACATATCCGCCGCGCCGTCGGCGAGGGCCAGAGCTGCACCCTGATCTCACACATTCTGGGCGAAGTGCTCTCCGCCTGCGACCGGATCATCGTAATGCGTGACGGCAAGGTCGTGCTCGCCGACGCTGCCGACAAATTCGACCGCGCCCGCTTGATCGGCGCGATGGGCGGCGTCGCGGCCCCGGCGCGGCAAGCCGATGCGGCCCGAGGCTCAGGCCAGGCGAGCGAGGCGCCGGTGCAGGTGCAGGTGCGTATCCGCCCCGAGCGCCAGCGCGACGGCAGGGAATTGCTCGCCCGACGCGGAGAAATCATCGGCCTTGCCGGCCTTGCCGGCCACGGCCAGACCGATCTGCTGCTCGCCGCCTTCGACTTGGGCGGCCGCAAGCGCGCCGGCGCCGAGATTTACGCTCCCGTGGCTTTGGTGGCCGGGGATCGGCAGTCCGACGGCGTGTTCCCGCAATGGTCGATCGCCGAGAACATCGGCGTCCGCTCCTTCAGCCAGTTTTCCGCTGGCCCGTTGCTGTCGCTCGCCAAGGAGCGCGCCTTTGCGGAAGGCTGGCAGGCGCGAATCAATATCCGCACCCCCGACGTCGGCAACAACATCCTGTCGCTTTCCGGCGGCAACCAGCAGAAGGCGCTTTTCGCCCGCGCGCTCGGGTCGGACGCGGGCATCGTGCTGATGGACGATTCTATGCGCGGCGTCGATTATGCGACCAAGCTCGAGGTCTACGATCTGGTCCGCCAGGAAGCGGCGCGGGGCCGAACGTTTCTTTGGTACACGACGGAAACCGAGGAATTGAAGAATTGCGATCGGGTCTATGTGTTCCGCGATGGCGCGATCGTCGCCGAACTCGGCCGCGACGAACTGACGGAAGAGCGCGTCATCCACGCCTCGTTCGCCGGAGCGCCTTGAAATGACGAGCCGCCTGGATTTTCGCCGATGGGCGCGCGCGCTGCTGCCGGCGCTTTCGCTGGCGTTGGTGCTCGGCGCCATCGCCTGGCTCAATCCTCGCGTTATCAGCTATTTCGGCTTCACGCTGATGCTCAACTACGCGGTGCCGATCGCGCTGGCGACGGTGGCGCAAATGTTCGCGATGACGGGCAACGACATCGACCTTTCGATCGGCACCTTCGTCGGCTTCGTCTGTTGCGTAACCGCGACCTTTCTCGACGATACGCCCGTGCTCGGCTTGGCCCTGCTGACGCTCTGCGTCGCGCTGTACGCGGCGCTGGGCGCGCTGATCCAGTGGCGCAACCTGCCCTCGATCGTCGTGACGCTCGGCATGAGCTTCGTCTGGCAGGGTCTGGCGATCCTGTTGCTGCCCAAACCCGGCGGACATGCGCCCGCCTGGCTGCAGGCGATCATGGGCTACAAGCCGCCCTATGTTCCGTTGCCGATCGTCGCCGCCGTGATCGTCGCAGCGATCGCCTGGCTCGGCTTGATGCGCACCTCCCATGGCGCGATCCTGCGCGGTGTCGGCGGCAACGCCACCGCGATTTCACGCGCCGGATGGTCGCTACTCGGGGCCAAGACGATTCTGTTCGGCCTCGTCGGCTTCACCGGCGTGCTCTCCGGCATGGCGCTGGTCGGCATCACCCGCTCGGCCGACGCCAATATCGGCAACGGCTACACCTTGCTTTCGATTGCCGGCGTCATCCTCGGCGGCGGCGAATTCGTCGGCGGCATCGTCTCTCCGGTCGGCGCGGTGATCGGCGCGCTGACGCTGACCCTCGCCTCCACGCAATTGCTCGGATTCATGCGCATTCCCCCGGATTGGCAAGTGGCGGCCAATGGCGCGATCCTGGTCATCGTGCTCGCGGCCCGCGTCCTCATCAGCCAGAGGCGGACGCGATGAACCTTTTGTCTCGCAGGCCCTGGATCTGGTCGTTCGCCGGAGCGGCGTTGGTCTGGATCGCGGCCATCGTCTTCACCGGCGGCCACGGCGCGGGCGGCATGTTGACCGCGGCGCTGTCGCTGGCGGTGTTCACGGTCATCGTCGGCATCGGGCAGATGTTCGTCATCACGCTCGGCCCCGGCAACGTCGACCTATCGCTCCCCGCCAACATCGGCCTCGCCAGCGCCGTGGCGATGAAGGTGATGGACGGCGACGATTCCCTGGTCGCGGTCGGCCTACTTGCGGCCTTGGGCGCGGGTCTCGCGGTGGGAATAGTCAATTATCTGCTGATCTGGGCGCTGCGTATTCCGCCGATCATCGCCACGCTTTCGGCGAGCTTCGTCATCCACTCCATCGACATCGCCTATGGCCGCGGCTTGCAGATCAAGCCCCCGCCTGGCTTCGCCGATTTCACAAACATCCAGTTTGCCGGCGTGCCGTTGCTGGCGATCCTCACCGTCCTGTTCGCCATTCTCGCCGGCGTCGCGCTGCATCGCACCATCTACGGCCGCTCCGTGCTCGCCATCGGCCAGAACGCGCGGGCCGCGCGGCTGGCGGGGGTCAAGGTCGAGCCGATCCGCTTCGCCACCTATGCGCTTTCGGGCGCGCTGGGCGGCCTCGATGGCGCGCTGCTCGCCGGCTATTTCCGCGGCGCCAATGTCGACATCGGCAATGAATATCTGCTGCTGTCGATCGCCGTCGTGGTCATCGGCGGCACGTCGGTCGCCGGCGGCAAGGCCAATGCCCCCGGCGTCTGGGGCGGCGCCTTGTTTCTGGTGCTGTTGCAGACGATGCTGAACACCTACGGGGCCAGCGCGGGCGTACGACTGCTGCTTACCGGCCTGATCATCGTCGCCGTGATAACCGCCGCCGGGGGCGAGAAGCCGGGGCGGTAGCGGGCCGGGCGCCGTTTTTGCCCGTTCGATCCGGATACCCTATATTCTCCGGCATGAGCACGGAGCCAACGCTGTCAGGAGACCTCGCCGGTCTCTACCGTCGCGCCTTCGCCGAATATGGCGTGCGCGCGCTATGGAACATGCGCCCGGTTGAGGACCCGACCCCGGCGGACGCCCTGGCGATCACCGCGGCGCTGCGGACCCATGGCCGGATGGAGGGACGGCGGCTAGCTGAGCGGATCGAGGAGCTTTGTCGTGCCCATCGCTAAGTTTCAATCGGAGGTGTTGCGGACGCTGGCGGCGCAGCGCAGCCCCGACAGCTATATTGCGGGCGGCGTCGCCATCAATCGCGACGGCCCGCGATTTTCCGCCGACATCGACATTTTTCACGACTCCGAGGCCACGCTCGAGAGCGCCGCCGCAGCCGACCGGGAAGCGCTCACGGCGGCGGGATACGACGTCGCGCGGGGGCGCGAGCGGGAAGGCAAACGCGAAGCCATCGTGTCGCGCCTTGGCGAAGCCATGCCGCTAGAATGGGTGACGGACTCCGCGTTCCGTTTCTTTCCGACGCAGCCGGACGAATTGTTTGGCTACGTGCTGCATCCCGTCGATCTGGCGACCAACAAGGCGTCGGCAGCGGCGGATCGCCGAGTTCCGCGCGACATCGTCGATTTGGTCACCATTCATGAGGTCATCTTGCCGCTTGGCGCCGTTGTCTGCGCGGCTGTCGGCAAATTTCCCGGCGCCACGCCGGAGGAGATGCTTGCCGAAATCACTCGGCATAGCCGCTTTGCGGCGGAAGAATTTCGGGCGTTGGCGACCGAGGCGCCAATTGATGCGCCAAGCTTGCATCGTCGTATCCGCGCCATGATCGAGGACGCCGAGAGCTTCATCGCCACGCTGCCGAGCGACGCCGTCGGCGTGATCTTCATGGACGGTGAAAGGCCGGTTCAGCCGGACGTGAAAGAGCTCGACAAATACCGGCGCAACCCCGGCGCGCCGGCCGGCCTGTGGCCGTCGTCGCCGGAAATTTCGCGAGCGATGCTCGAACGCTACGGGGAACCGAAGCGCTGATGGATCGTCATGGCCCGCAACAAACACATCCGACTTAGTCAAGTTACTTTAGCCAGGGCCATCCTCATGAAAAACGCGACGGTCCATAGCGCGGAGACGACCCTGTCGCCGCGTCTGGCTCGGGTCGGAGCCGGCGAGGAGATTGTCCTGACGCAAAGTGGGCAGCCGATCGCTAAACTCGCGCCTTTCCCACCACGGCCGATCAAGCGGCAATTCAGGGCCTTGCGGGGAGCGGTCAGTGTCGGCCCGGAATTTTTCGATTCCTTACCCGAGGCGGAACTCGCGGGTTGGGAATGACGTCTAGACAATGTCGCACACCCAGATCGCGGCGACCGTGACCGCAACGAACCCTATATCCGATATCCGAGCA
>Ga0302157_10002217_pt1 | contig 22867 bp, 12 predicted proteins | sample I_Bog_N3_3_FD_193502 | JGI IMG/M metagenome (GOLD analysis project Ga0302157, IMG submission 193502) | Peat permafrost microbial communities from Stordalen Mire near Abisko, Sweden - I_Bog_N3_3 | ecosystem: Environmental > Terrestrial > Soil > Wetlands > Peat | place: Sweden: Abisko, Stordalen... | reverse complement strand
CGACAGCGCCTGAAAGAACCGCAGCGGCGTCGCGCCGCCCGAAACCGCCAGCAGCGCGGCGCCGCGCTCGGAAATGGCTAGTCTGAGGATTTCGGCCGTCCACTCGGCGAAAGCCGGCGCGAGTTCGGCGCCGGTCTCGAAGCGGCGGCGCGACAGGGTGTTGGTGGTCATTCGGATTCCTCGTTCCATGTCCGCCCGTCTCGTTCAATCAGCGCGATCGAAGCCGCGGGTCCCCAAGTACCGGCGGCATAGGGACGCGGCGCTTCGTTGGAATGCGCCCAGGCGTCGCGGATCGGGTCGATGAAACGCCAGGCCGCTTCCACTTCGTCGCGCCTCATGAACAACGAGGCGTTACCGCGCAGCGCGTCCATCAACAACCGTTCATAAGCCTCTGGCGAAGGCGTCGAAAACGCCTTGGCGAAACTCATGTCGAGCGGAACGTGCTGGAGGCGCATGCCGCCCGGGCCCGGTTCCTTGATCATCAACCAAAGCTTGATGCCCTCGTCCGGCTGCACCCTGATGACCAACCGGTTGGCGGGTATTCCCTCCGACCCGCTATCGAAGATAGCGTGCGGGACACGGCGAAATCCTACGACGATCTCGGAGAAACGTTGTGGAAGACGTTTTCCTGTGCGCAAATAGAACGGCACGCCCGCCCATCGCCAGTTGGCGACTTTGATCTTCAATGCGACGAACGTCTCTGTGTCGCTCGACTCCGCGCCGATATCTTGTTGATAGGACGGCGCCGGCGCGCCTTCGGCGAAGCCGGCCCTGTACTGACCACGAACGGTGAACGTCGCCGCGTTGGCGTCGTTGATCGGCGCCAGAGACTTCAGGACTTTCAATTTCTCGTCACGCAGCGCGTCCGCCTCCAGCGACGACGGCGGTTCCATGGCGACCAGACAAAGAAGCTGCAGCATATGGTTCTGCACCATGTCGCGCATGGCGCCGGACTGATCGTAATAAGCGCCGCGGCCGCCGACGCCGAGGGTTTCGGCGACGGTGATCTGCACATGGTCGATGTGCGCGCTGTTCCAGAGCGGCTCCAGCAGAGCGTTGGCAAAACGCAGCGCCATGAGATTTTGAACGGATTCCTTGCCCAGATAATGGTCGATGCGGAAGATGTTGCGCTCTTCGAAGACCGAACCGATGGCGTCGTTGATCGCCGCGGCGCTGGCGCTGTCCTTGCCGATCGGTTTTTCGACGATCAGACGCGAACGAAGCGTCGCCAGGCCGGCTTGGCCGAGTCGTCTGGCGATCGGTCCAAACAAATCAGGTCCCGTCGCCATGTAGTACGCGCGCGTCCGTTGTTCCGGCCCAAGCAGCGACCTGAGATCGCTCCAACCGGCGTCGCTTGCCGCGTCGACGGCGACGTATTCTATGCGGTTGAGGAAACGCTCGACGACCTCGGGCGAAGCGCCGTCGGCGCCGTTGTATTTTTGCAGGGCGTCGCGAACGGAAGCCCGGAAGGCGTCGCGTTCGAGCGGTCGCCGGGAGACGCCGATGATTCGCGTCGGTTCGGTAAATTGGTCGCTGCGGTCGCGATGCAACAGCGCGGGATACAGCTTTCGGTAGGCGAGATCGCCGGTGCCGCCGAAAACGACGAGATCGAAAGGATCGACCCTGATGAATTTGGCCGCCATTTGTACCTCATGGGTTGGCGTTGAGAGTCCGCGAAGCGCGGTGCTGGCGCTGCCTACCAAATTGCGCGTCAGCCCAATCCGTTGGGCGTGTCCTTTAACAACACTTCACGATCGCGCGCAAAGCCTTTGATCAGCGGCAACGCGGCGCCTCCTATCGAACGGGCGTCAGCGCCAATCGCTCCGGAAAGAACCTTCAGATCCGAAAGACCTCGACGATCGAGCGTTTCCAGTCTCGCCGCCACTCTGAGGCGAATGGCTTCACGCACGGAAATCGGCATGGCGCCATCAATCACGATCGCCGCGACGTCAATCACCGAGGCCGCCGCGACGGAGGCTTGAGCGATGGCGTATGCGGCATCCTGGATCCATTGGTCGAGCGGCTCGCCATAGTGGTCCCACTCCAAGGGATCGCGCCAGATGGAAGAAGGATCCTGACCGGCCGCTTCTATGCGTTTCTCGAGTTGATAGATCGAAGCCCAAGCGATCAATTGACTGGCGCCGCTTCCGTCGGGCGCCGTTATCGGCAGGGAGCCGAGCGCCGCGGCATTGCCCGTCCGGCCGGTATAGAGGGCGCCGTCCAGAACGAGCCCGCCGCCAAGAAAGAAGCCGATGAAAAAGTAGAGAAAGTCCCGGTCGCGCCAGGCCTCGCCAAAGAAGAATTCGGCGGCGCAGGCCGATGTCGCGTCGTTGCAAAGCATGACTGGATAAGGGCAAAGGCGGCCAATCTCTTCGGCGATCGAGATGTCGCGCCAGCCTTCCATGGCGCCGATGGGCGCGCCAATTTCCGCCTCCCAACTCCAAAGTTGGAAAGGCGACGCCACGCCCAATCCAACGACGCGGCGGGCCTGCTGTGGGGTGAGATCGGACGTCACTCTGGGCAGCGCGGATTTCACGAAATCGAGCACGATTTCCGGCGTTGGATAGGCGTACGATTCCCTCGCCCGGCGACGAATCTGGCCGCAAAAATCGATCAGAACCAGATCGCAGCTGCGCCGGCCGATTTTGAGGCCGAGAGAAAACGCGCCTTCAGGGTCAAGCGAGACGGGAACCGTGGGCTGTCCGACGCGTCCGCGCAACGGCGCTTCCCGCTTCAGCAGGCCGTCGGCTTGCAGGCGATTCATGATTGCTGAACTCGACTGAACCGAAAGTCCGGTCATCCGCGCCACTTCGATCTTCGACAGCGGACCAAAGCGCCTCACCAAAGAGAGCAACAACCTCTCATTGTAGAGGCGCACTCCGGCCTGGTCCGCTCCGCTCGACAAAATGAAGGTCGTCGAGGCGGCGTCGGAGCGCTCATGCGCGCCGTCGCGTGAAGCGCGCGGTTCCGGTCGCGCGTTCGTCATCCTCCGCCTCTTTCTTTTGGTTTTGGCCGTTTGTGATCATAGGATGGTTCGACTCGGGTTTTAAGTCAAGGATAATTCAACCCGATGGATTTATCCTTGACACGCTTTCCAAAGTCTGGCCCTATGCCGCCACGACGACGGGGACACCCTCCGCTTCGAGCAAAAACGAGAAGCGGGACCCCGCGTAAGCGGGGCGACGTCGCAAACTTGCATTCCGGGAGGAAGCTTTGTCTAAGAAAATCGGTCTATTCGCGTCGGCTGCCGCTTTTGCCGTCGTCGCTGGCGTCATGTCTGTGCCGGCGCACGCCGACGCGGTCGGCGCTTGCCTCATCACCAAGAACAACACAAATCCCTTCTTCGTCAAGATGAAGGAAGGCGCGGCGAAGGGCGCCGAGGCCGCTGGCGTCAAGCTGTCCGCTTTCGCCGGCATCAAGGACGGCGACGCCGCTCCGCAGATCACCGCGATCGAGAATTGCGTGGCTTCGGGCGCCAAGGGCATCCTGATCACCGCTTCGAACGACTCGGTCATTCCCGCGCTGAAGAAGGCGCGCGCCGCCGGCCTGCTGGTCATTGCGCTCGACACCGCCATCGGCGACAAGGACGCGACGGACATGACGTTCGCGACCGACAATTATCAGGCCGGCATACTGATCGGTCAGTGGGCGAAGGCCCAGCTTGGCGACAAGGCCAAGGACGCCCATATCGGGATGCTCGACATCAACAAGGACAATATTTCGGTCGACGTCGGCCGCGACACCGGCTTCCTCGTCGGCTTCGGCATCGACGTTCCCAATAAGAAAGTCCTCGCCTCCGAAAAAGACAGCCGCGTGATCGGCCATGAGTCCTCGCAGGCGAACCCCGAAGGCGGCGTCAAGAGCGTCGAGGATCTGCTCGCCAAGGACCCGGCGATGAACGTGGTTTACACGATCAACGAACCGGCCGCCGAAGGCGCGTTCCAGGCCCTGAAGAAGGCCGGCAAGGAAAAGGGCGTTCTCATCGTCTCGGTCGACGGCGGCTGCCCCGGCGTCAAGAGCGTCGCCAGCGGGGTCATCGGCGCGACATCGCAGCAATATCCGCTGCTTATGGCTTCGAAGGGCATCGATGCGATCGCGGCCTTCGCCAAGGACGGCACGAAGCCGGCGGCGTCGGACGGTCTCACCTTCTTCAACACCGGCGTCAACCTGATCACCGACAAGCCGGCGCCGGGCGTGCCCTCGCTCGACACCAAGGAAGGCCTTGCGAAGTGCTGGGGTTGATACAAACCGATTAATCGGGCTTGACGAACGCGAGGGGCGACCGGCAAAGTCGCCCCTCGAGCAAGTGGGCCTCGAGATCGCGCCGTTCCGTGGTCGCGAGGCCGCCTAGACGAAGCGCGTTGCCAAAGCTGACGCGTAATCACGGGGGGAGTTCGCGCATGAGTCAGGATAACGCGCCGACGAAGACCATTTCCGATTTTGAGGCGACACTCAACAAAGCCGACACTTCGGTCGCGTCTTTCGAACAGGACGACCGTTCTCCGTTGCGCTTGTTCCGCGAGTTCCTGCGGACGAATCCGACGGCGATTCCCGCCGGCGTGCTGATCCTGAGCGTGCTCGGATTCGGTCTCGTCGCGCATAATTTCATGAAATTGAGCACGCTTTCGCTCGTCCTTCAGCAGGTGACCGTCACCGGCATCGTGGCGATCGCGCAGACGATGATCATCCTGACCGCCGGCATCGATCTGTCGGTGGGAGAGATCATGGTGCTCTCCTCGCTGGTCATGGGCCAGCTTGCGGTCAATACCGGCGTGCCCGTCATCGTCGCGCTTCTCGCCGGTTTCATTGCCGGCGGGTTGATGGGTTGGTTGAACGGCGCGCTGGTGGCCTTCTGGCGTCTGCCGCCGTTCATCGTGACCCTCGGCACGCTGGGAATCTTCAAGACCCTGAAGCTTTGGTATTCCGGGTCGGAATCGGTGCGCGCCGCCGATATCGAAGAGAAATCTCCATTTCTGGACTTTTTCGGCCATTCCGTGCAACTCGGCGGCGGCGCCGAGATTACTTTTGGCGGCATCGCGCTGGTGTTGTTGGCCGTGGGCGCCTGGTACGTACTCAACCGCACGCCCTGGGGACGCCACGTGCATGCGGTTGGCGACGATCCCGACGCGGCCCTGCTCGCAGGCATTCAGACGAAGAGCGTGCTCGTTTCGGTTTATGTCGTGGCCGGCGTGGTTTGCGCCTTCGGCGCCTGGATCTCGATTGGCCGCGTCGGCACGATCAATCCCGAGAGCTTCGACTCGGTCAACCTCGATTCGATCACGGCGACCGTGATCGGCGGCACGTCGCTGTTCGGTGGCCGCGGTTCAATCGCCGGTTCGGTGCTCGGCGCGCTGATCGTCGGCGTGTTTTCGACCGGATTGGCGCTGGCGGGGGTCGACTCCTACTGGGAATATCTCACCATCGGCGTCCTCATCGTCGTCGCCGTCGCGATTGATCAATGGCTGCGGAGGGCAACACAATGAGCGCGCGTGAACCGATCCTGACGGCCAGAGGCCTGTCGAAACGCTACGGCCACGTCGTCGCCCTGAACAATGCCGAATTCGACCTCTATCCCGGCGAGATTCTCGCCGTGATCGGCGACAACGGCGCGGGGAAGACGAGCCTGATCAAGGCGATCACGGGCGCGATAACGCCCGATCACGGCGAAATCCGATTGAACGGGCAGGTCGTGAACTTCCGCTCGCCGCAAGACGCGCGCGATGCGGGCATCGAGACCGTGTACCAGAACCTGGCGCTTTCGCCCGCGCTGTCGATCGCCGACAATATGTTCCTCGGACGCGAACGGCTGAAGCCGGGTCCGATGGGCAAATGGTTCAGGATGCTCGACCGTTCGGGGATGCAAAAATTCGCGCGCGACAAGCTCTCCGAACTTGGGCTGATGACGATCCAGAATATCGATACGCCCGTCGAATCGCTTTCGGGCGGCCAGAGGCAGGGCGTCGCGGTGGCGCGCGCGGCGGCGTTCGGTTCGAACGTCATCATCATGGACGAGCCGACAGCGGCCTTGGGCGTCAAGGAATCGCGCCGGGTATTGGAACTGATTCTCGACGTCAAGAAGCGTGGGCTGCCGATCATCCTCATTTCGCACAACATGCCGCATGTTTTCGAGGTCGCGGATCGGATTCACATCCATCGTCTGGGACGCCGATTGACCATTGTCGATCCGAAGAAAGTGTCGATGTCGGACGCGGTGGCCATGATGACCGGCGCCATGGCCCCCCCGGTGGAGTTGGCCGCCTAAAAAGTCCGGCTTCGTCCCGCGAGGCCTCATTCGTCGCGCGACCGTCGGGGGAAACCCTCCCGACGGTCGTTTTATTATTATATTTCAATATCATAATAGAACGACAAGCGCTGCATCGGGCGGCGGTTTCGACCTTAGCTCGGCGTTAACCGTCGAAATTTTTCGCCAATCCGATCAATACCGTAAGGGAAGCTTCAACGTTGGGACGTTAAGCCTAACCGGCGCTGTGCGCGGGGGTCGTGGCTTAATGTTCCGTTGGGTGCGTTTTGTAATCTGGGGGCTTTGGGGCATCGCGTTCATCGCGCTAGTCACCGAACCGATAAGCGTACGCACCCAATTCGTCGTCGGCCTGACCGCGCTGTGCGCAATGGCGACCATTCGCGGCTTGCGTCTGCAAGGCGTTTGGCGCCACGTATTTCTCGCCATTGGTTCGGCGCTGGTGCTGCGCTACCTGTTCTGGCGCACCGTCAACACCCTGCCGCCGATAAGCGATCCCTTGAACTTCATTCCAGGCATCCTGTTGTATACGGCGGAGATTTACAGCGCCATTATGTTGGCGATCAGTCTGTTCGTCGTCGCCGATCCTCTCGAGCGCGGCCCGGCGCCAATTCTGGAAGAACACGATCTCCCCACCATCGACGTCTACATCCCCACCTACAACGAAGACGCCGAATTGCTCGCCATGACCGTCGTAGGCGCGATCGATTTGGATTATCCGAAGGAGAAAATCAAAGTTTGGATTCTCGACGATGGCGGCACGGACCAGAAATGCAATCAGTCCGACCCCGCCAAGGCGTTGCAGGCGCGCGAGCGGCGCGTCGAATTGCAGGCGTTGGCCGCGGAACTCGGCGCCCAATACCTGACGCGCGCTCGCAACGAGCACGCAAAGGCGGGAAACATGAACAATGCCTTCCGGGTTTCGGATGGCGAAATCATCGTCGTGTTCGACGCCGACCATGTGCCGGTAAAGGAATTCCTGCGCAGAACCGTCGGCCATTTTCGTCGCGATCCGCGGCTGTTCCTCTGCCAGACGCCGCACTTCTTCACCAACCCGGACCCGGTCGAGCGCAACCTGGACACTTTCAAGTCGATGCCGTCCGAGAACGAGATGTTCTACGGCATCATCCAGAAGGGCCTGGACAAGTGGAACGGCGCGTTCTTTTGCGGCTCCGCCGCGCTCGTGCGCCGGGCGGCGCTGGCGGAAGTCGGCGGTTTCTCGGGCATCACGATAACGGAAGATTGCGAAACCGCGCTCGATCTGCACTCGCGCGGCTGGAACAGCTGTTATGTCGACATCCCCATGATCTCCGGCCTGCAACCCGAGACTTTCGCGTCCTTCATCGGCCAGCGGTCGCGATGGGCCCGCGGCATGTTCCAGATCTTCATTCTGAAGAATCCGGTCTTCAAGCGTGGTTTGAGCCTGCCGCAGAAAATCTGCTATCTTTCGAACATGACGTTTTGGTTTTTCCCGGTCTTTCGCCTGCCGTTCCTGGTGTCTCCGCTGCTGTTCATTTATTTCTCGATGCAAATATACGTGGCCAACATCCAGGAGTTTTTTGCCTACACGGTGCTCTACATGATCGGCAACCTGATGATGCAGAACTATCTGTATGGCTCGGTGCGCTGGTCGCTGGTGTCCGAAGTGTATGAATTCGTTCAGACGATCTTCCTCAGCCAAGGCTTGTTCAGCGTCATCCTCAACCCACGCAAGCCGACCTTCAATGTGACCGACAAGGGACAGAGCCTCAACAAGGACCATCTCAGCGAGCTTTCGCGACCGTTCTTCATTTTGTTCGCCGTCTATGCGGTTTCGATGCTGGTGTGTGCGTGGCGATGGTTCACGGAACCTGACGCCAACGAACTTTTGGCCGTCGTCGCCGGATGGAATTTCTTCAATCTGGTGCTCGCCGGCGCGGGGCTCGGGGTGGTTTCCGAGCGACGCACGACCCGCGCTCCCGTCAGTCGTCCCGCGCGATTGGCGATCGGGCCGGCCATCCTCCCTGCGCGAGTCATCGACATCACTTATGGCGGCTGTGGCGTCGAAATCCGGCACACGACGACGCTGCCGCAATTCGCGCTCGAAATGCCCGCCATTCTGGATATCAAACTCGAAAGCGAGGGAGGCATTTGGCAGAGCGTTCCGGTAAGTGTGAAACATATCTCCGAGCAGAAAGGCGCCACCAGAATTGGCTTTACGTTCGGGAAGCTGAAACGGCGACATTATGAGGTCATAAATAGCCTCATGTACACGGACGGAAACGGAATCGACGCGTTTCGGTCGGGTCGTCGGCAACGACGCGGCATATTGAGAGGGATCTATACGTTCGTTTCGTGGGGCTATAAAGGAGCTGTCGGGGGCATGAAACTGCTTTGGCGCGAGTACGTCGCCAGCAAAGCCGCGCGGAAATCTTCCGCCGAGCGAATGCCGCCTCTCGACGGAATGACCGGCTCGGCGCCCGGAACGGCTGCCGCGTCCCCGCCGTCCGCGGCGGCGGCATAAGGGGACAGGGATGCTCCGCATCGGTTGCATAGTTGCGATGATCCTGGCGGCCGGACTTGGCCCGTCCAGCGCCGGCGTGATCTCGCCAAAAGCGGCGAACGGCTCGGACGCGTCCATTCACAGGCTGGGCCCCGACGCCCGGTCGCTCCGCTTCGAAGGCGAAATCAGCTCCAAGTCCTGGCCGATATATGTCACCGCCACCCAGGCGCAGACGCGCGCGCGCGTTCGATTGACCTACACGAACGCGATTTCGGTCATGCCGGAAGTTTCGACGATTCGCATTTTTGTCAACGATCTCGAGGTCGGCAAGTCGCAGATCGCGGCTGCCAGCGATCCGGGATCGATCGACGTCGAGTTGCCCAAGGGGCTGCTGACCACAGGCTTCAACGCCGTGCGCATAGAAGTGTCTCAGCGCCATCGCGTCGACTGCTCTCTCGAAGCCACTTACGAACTGCTGACCCAAATCGATCCCAAGACGAGCGGTCTGACCTTTCCCGGCGCGCCGGACGCCGGGATTGCGACTCTCGACGATCTCGCCGCGGTCTCGCCCGACGAGTCCGGGGCTGTGACCATCCGCGCGGTCGTGCCCAGCGACGCCACCCCGGAGACCATCGACAGGGAGTTGAAGGCCGTGGAGGCCACGGCCATACGGGCGCGGATCTTCCGTCCGAACGTCGAGGTCGTCGAGTCGATAGACGAGCGGCCAGGCCTGTATGTGCTGGCGAGCACTTTCGCGGATGCGCGGGCTCACGGCATGGGCGCGCTCCTGGGCAAGGTCGGGTCGCCCGATATCGTGGCCACCGATACGCCCGGCCAGATCGTCGTGGCGGTCGGCGCGGAAACCGGAGAGGCCGTGGAGGCTGCGATAAATAAAATTCTCCCCGCCGACGGCGCGGAGGGTCTCATGGCCACCCGAGCGGGCGGTTTGGCGTTGAAGACTCTCAACGGCTATCCGGTCGCCGGGGCAGAACGTATCGCGTTCCATGATCTTGGGTTGAAGAGCGAGGAATTCAACGGTCGACTCTATCGCGCCAGTTTCGACCTTCTTCTGCCGCCGGACTTCTATCCCGCCGACTACGACAAGCTCACGCTCTCGCTCAGCGTCGGTTATGCGGCGGGGCTGTCGCCGCGCTCGCAGATTCTGGTCCGCGTCAACGACTTCGAGGCGGGGTCGATGCCGATTCGCAATCCCCGCGGCGATATCTTTCACGATCGGCCGATCACCGTTTCGCTGTCGGCGTTCCGGCCCGGCGTGAATCATGTGGTGATCGAGGCGCAGACGCCCACCCCGCAGGACATCGCGTGCGAAGTGCCGACGCTGATGAACGCGCAGAAACGCTTCGCGCTGTTCGATCGCTCGGAACTCATCGTGCCCAGCTTCGGGCGCATCGCGAAAATGCCGAATCTCGCGGTGACGATGTCGAGCGGTTTTCCCTACACGGATAGCAAGCCGGGCTGGCTGTATCTCGCGCACCACGACAATGACACGATTGCCGCGGCGGCCTCGTTTCTGTCGCGCATGGCATTCGTCGCCGGTCATACGATCGGCTTGCATGTCACTTTCGACGCTCGCAATCTGCGGTCCGGGTCTGCGATTCTCTTCGGTTCGATCGAGGATCTCGGCGCTGGCGCGGTTCGGCCGTTCTCGCTGGATCTCCAGAACCTTCGCCGCGCGTGGGCGCGTCCGGGCGCCATCGAAGCCGCGAACGCCGCGCTGGCGACCGCAACGGCTCCCGGCTTCGAGGCGAGCGCCGATCTCTATGATCAATGGGCCGAAGGCGACCAAAGCGCGCATGCGGACTTCGTTCGGGCAAATTCGTTGCGCGCGATCTACGATCGCTTCGTCAACGTGCATCGTTCGGATTTCGCCTGGCTCCGGCCGCCGCCGACGAATATTTCCGCGCCCGATCGTTCGACGATGATGATCGTGCAGGCGCGGTCGCCAAATGGCGGCTCGGATACCTGGACGCTGGTCGTTTCGGCAAATGGCGACGAACTCACGCGGGACATTCGGGGTTTGATCGCGCCCACCAATTGGAACGCCATCGAAGGACGGGCGGCCGCTTTCAAGCCGAGGGCCGGCGCCGTGAACATCGAAGGGGCCGCTGACGCTTATTTCATTCCGACGCAGCGATTCAGCCCGGGAAATTTTCGCTTGATCGCCGCCGGATGGTTGTCCTCGAACGTCGACGACTATGCGTTGGCGTTTCTGTTCGGGGGTCTGATCATGGGCGGGCTCACGACATGGACCGTAAGAGTTTTTGGAGCTCGCCCGTGAAGGACTTTCGGTGGCTGGCGCTCGTCCTGGCGGCGGGGCTATCGGCAAGCCTGACGGCGAAGGCCCGGGCGGATTCGAAAACCATGGACCCGCAGTGGCAGGCATACAAGCAGCGGTTCATTTCCGCTGACGGCCGTTTGATCGACGACTTCGCCGGAAACGTCAGTCATAGCGAAGGCCAGGGCTACGCCATGCTGCTGGCCGCCTATTCTGACGATCGGGACGGGTTCGACAAAATCTGGGGCTGGACCGTCGCCAACTTGCAGATCCGCGACGACGGTCTCGCCGCATGGCGCTGGAAGCCGCAGGACGATCCCCATGTCCGCGACAAGAACAACGCCACCGATGGAGACTTGCTGCTCGCCTGGGCGCTGGCGGAAGCGGGTCGCAGATGGGACGCTAAGACCTACGATCCGGCCGCGGCGAAAATCGCCCACGCCATCGGTGGCAAGCTCGTCTATCCCTCCGCCTTCGGTCCCGTGCTGTCTCCGGGGGTCGACGGTTTCGGGCCGAAGGATCGCGACGACGGCCCGATCGTCAATCTCTCCTACTGGGTGTATCCTGCCTTCAACGCGTTGAAGCGCGTGGCCCCCGATGTGGATTGGACCGGACTTCGACATAGCGGATTGATGATCCTCGACGCCGCCAAGTTCGGATCCGCGAAATTGCCCAGCGACTGGATCTCCCTGAAAGCCGGCGTGCAACCGGCCCAGGGTTATCCCGCGCGTTTTGGCTATGACATCATCCGGGCGCCGCTCTATCTGGCCTGGGGAGCCCCGAAGGAGCGGGCCCGCCTGGGCGCGCTGGTGAACGCCTGGGCGGGACCGGTGGATTCGACTCCGCCGGTCGTCGATCTGGAAACCGGCAGTTCCAGCGAAAGCTTCGTCGACCCCGGCTATCGCGCGGTCGCCGCGCTGGCGCGTTGCGCCGCCCAGGACGAACCTTTTCCGGCCGAGCTCATGACCGTCGATTTGAAACGGTACTATCCGGCGACCCTGCAAATGCTATCGCTGGTCGCTCTGCGCGAGGGCCATTTCAAGTGCTGATGCGCCGTATCGCGATCGCACTGGTGATGTTGGCGACTTCTGTCGCCGCCTCTGCGCGCGCCGAGTCCACGGAGCATGCCGACTTCGATCTTCACCCGGCCATTCAGCCGGCGGGGCATCATTCGACCGACTATGCCAATATCTATCAGGCGCCCTTGTTTGGCGCGCTCTACACGATCGCGTCCAACGAAGCAGCGGTCGACGAGAGCGCGCTCAGATACTACGCCTCGCTGCACAATACCGCTCGCGTCGAAGCCGAAATCCGGCGTCTGAAGGCGCTGCATCCGAACTGGTCGCCGCCGCCGAATCTCTATTCGACCGCCGGCTCGGGAAACGACGAACAACCGTTTTGGGATCTGCTCGCGGAGAACCGATTCGAGGAGCTGCACGCCGGACTGGTGTTGAAGATGAAGAACGAGCCCGGCTGGAAGCCGTCGCGCGACTTGTCGGCCAAGGTCGCGAGAAAGGAGGCGATCGACGCCTTGGTGGCGGCGTTCGACGCCGGTTCCTGGACGCGCGTGCTCGACATCGCCGATTCCGATCCGACCGTTCTGCATTGCGCCCACATGGACGCGAACTGGAGGGTCGCGGACGCGTTCATCAATCTGGCCATGTCGCCGAGAGGATTCGAGATCTACCATGCCGTCCTCGCCGGTTGCTCGGACCACGAGGAACGTCTCGCGACGGTGCGCAAAGCGATTTCCCGATTCAGCGTCGACCAGGTCAAGTCGCTGATCGCTATGGGGTCCCGTTCCGACGACGGGACGTCCGAATTCGACGCGGCCAGAATAGACCTGACGCGGGCGCGCGTCGCCGCGGTGAACGCCGGCAAGGGCGCCGACGACGTCGACGAAACGGACCTCGCGGAGTTCTTCGCGGAAACGGAAAAGAGCCACGCTCGCTCGGATTTGATACTGGCCGGCTGGTATCAATACGATCACGAACGATACGCGGAGGCGGGGCACTGGTTTGCCTTGGGCGCCCCGCGCGCGCCGCCCGGCAAGGACGAGGACGACGTAAAATTCGCCGAAGGCGCCGCGCTGTCGCGCCTGAAGGCGGGCGATCCCGAAGGCGCTGTCGCTTTGGCCGCCGCGTGGCGTGACATCGCGCCGGCGCTGCGCCAGACCTACGCGACCGCGATGATTACGCTTTTGACGCGCGTGGATCCCCCGGCGCAAATCGAACCCTCGACGCTGCAAGACTTCGTCAGGATGGTGCAGGCCGACCGAAGTTTCGAGGGCGCGAACGCCCTGGCGTGGCGCGCGATGCGCAATCAGGTGTTCGAAGAGGCCGCAGGTTGGTTCAAGATCGGGCTTGCCTGGAAAGGCGTCGATCCGATGGCTCCGCCACCTGGGGGCGGCCTGGATTTCAACGTCGTCAAAGCCATCGAAGGATACGCGCGCGCCCTGGAAGCCTTGCACCGTAACGACGAGGCGCTCTCGATTGCGGACAACTGGCGCGAGGCCGACAGTTCGCTGCGGGCGCTGTTCATTACCTTGGCGAATGTCGTGGTGAACGCGTCGGAACGGGAAGATTCCGTCGGGCCGGAGCGACTGACGCACATCACCGATGTCGTCGTCGCCGATCACGCGACGACCGGCGCGGAAGCGCTGGGTTGGCTTTACTTCCGATCCGCCGACTACGGCAAAGCCACCGCCTCGTTCGCGCAGGCCATCGCGTGGTCGCCTAACGGCAAAGGGGATTTGAAGACCAATCACGGTCTTGCGCTCGCCCTGCAGAAAGACGGCAAGTTGACCGAGGCGGAAGAGGTCTCCTGGGCCTGGCGCGACGATCAGGACGTGCGTGCGACTTACGTCGCGGTCGTCAGCGCCGAATTGGCGGCGGAACGGCGCGGCGCGGAACCGACGGCCGCAAGGTTGGAACGCTTCCTGAAGCTGGTCCGCGCCGATCGCAACGCGGTCGGCGCCCAGGCGATTGGCTGGTATCGCCTCCGCCAGGGCAATTGCAGCTTCGCAACCCCCTGGTTCCGCGCGGCTTCGTCATGGAGCGCGGATCGCAGCGACGTGAAGCTCGCCGAAGGCCTTACCCTCGCGCAGCAGGCCGTAGGCGATCTCGAGCGCGCCGAGGAAACGGCTTACGGCTGGCGAGACAAGTCCAGCCGGATGCGCACGCTGTACTTCACGATCGGCGCCCAGGCGCTGGCCCGTGAAATTCCCAGGACGCCGGTGAGTGAAGCGCGAATATCGCGCTATTCGCAAGCCACCCTCCAGGATCACAATCTGGTCGGCGCGCGCGCGCTGGCCTGGCGGCGCTATCGCGAGGCGGGCTGCGGGTTTGGCGAGAATTGGTTCCGCCTGAGCACGGCCTGGAAGAGCGACGAACCCAGCGACATGAAGACGGACGAAGGGCACGCTCACGCCCTCGCCGCCATCGGCCGTCTCGCGGAAGCCAGTCCGCTCGTGAGGCGATGGTCCGCGCAGGACCCGCTGATGAAGAAGGCCTATATCGACATGATGGTCGAGGAGCTTTCGCGCGACAATCCGCCCGAGCCGATCGACGAGGGGCGAATCGCGAGCTTCGTGGCGACGATCGAGCCGATCAAATCCCCGTTCGGCGCCCAGGGCCTGGGTTGGTACCGGCTCGAGCGCGGCGAATTGGCGGACGCCGCGAAATGGTTTCAGAATGCCGTTGATTGGTGGCCTAAGGCCGCCGACAACCAGACGCGCCATCTGTCCGCCGCCGCGGAAGACTACAAGCCGACGCTCGCCCATCTTGCGCTGACGATCGGCGAATATCGCCGCACGCCGCGCGCCTACCCGAATTCGTCGGATCTGATCGGCAAGTCCAAGGAGAATTACATCGAGACCGCCGAAGGCGCCGCCAAGACCTGGGAAGGTTATGCCCAAACCCTGCGCGCCCTGGGGCGCCTGGAAGAAGCCGAACGAATCGCCATGACATGGCGCGACCGCTGGCCGTCGCTTCGGCGCTTGTATCTGGACATCGCCCGCGACGAGCTTTCGCGCAAGGACGGCGCGCCGATATCGAAAGAGCGCCTCGCCAACTATCTCGACGCCATCGAGGCGGATCGAGAGGTCGAGGGCGCTTCGGCGGTCGCCTGGCGTTTGCACCGCCTCGGGGATGACGCCGGCGCTGCCGAATGGTTCAGCAAAGCCGTCGGTTGGTCCGACGCGCGAGGCGGTTCCGCGCCCGATCTCAATCTGATCGAGGGCTACGCGATCGCCTTGCGGGGCGCCAAGAAGTTCGACGAGGCGCTCGCGGTCACCGAAAAATGGCGATCCGCGTCGCCGCGGTTCAACCTGCTGTATCTGGAGACGACGCTGCTGGCGTTGCGCGAATCCGGGCGCAGCGACGCTCTGTCCAGCGAGAAATACGCCGAGGCGGAAAGGGCGATGGCGGAGGCGCGGTCCGCGGAAGGCGCGCTTTCGGTGGCTTGGATCGCTTATGAGAACTCGGATTTTCCGGGCGCGCTCAAATGGTTTCGCAATGCCGTCGATTGGGGCGCCACGTCCGCGCCGGAACCGAAGGCGCTCGAAGGGCTCGCGCTGACGCTGCGCGCGCTTGGAAAATACGACGAACTCTCGGATCTGTCGCGCCGTTGGCGCGACGAGGCGTTCGAGGTCCGTCGCGCCTATTATGACGGCTTGATCGAGGCGTTGACCCGACCCGAACCCGCCGATCCGATCAACATCGACAATCGCATGGATTTTGAAGCCATGGTCGTGGGCGACAGAAATCCGCCCGGCGCCCAGGCTCTGGGATGGAATCGCGCAGCCAAAAAGGATTGGATCGGCGCGCGCGCGTGGTTCCAGAAGGCAGTCGAATGGCGCGGGTTCGATCCGATGTTTCCCGCCGACGGGGCGCGGGCCGATTCGACCAACGCCAAGCTGATCGAAGGTTATGTCCAGGCGCTCCGCGGCGTCGGCTCGCTGGGGCAGGCGGAAGATCTGGCATATCTCTGGCGAGACCGCGGCGCCGGATTGAGCGGCCTCTATCTGCAGGTCTTCACCCAGGAACTCGCCAATCCGGACGTGCAAGTGAGCCCCGACCGCGTGGCTCGCTTCTCCAGCGTGACTTTGGCCGACCATTCGGTCGTCGGTTCGAGCAACCTCGGCTGGTTGGCGTATCGGCAACACGATTACAATGCAGCCATCGACTGGTTCGGAAAAGCGATCGGCTGGTCGCCAGAGGGCAAGGGCGACGAAAAGACCGATGAGGGCTACGCGCTGGCGCTGCGCAGCGCGGGACGCCTCTTCGAAGCGGAAGCCTTCGCATGGATGCATCGCAACGAATCCAAGGAGATTCGCGCCGCCTATGTCGCCGTCGTCGTCGACGAACTCGCCAAGCCGGAACTCGCCGTCGCGATCACGCCGTCGCGCCTCGCCCGGTTCGCCGACATCGTGATGACCGACAAGTTCGCCGCGGGCGCCCAGGCCATCGGTTGGCTGCGCTTGCAGCAAGACCCATGCTTCTATGCGGCGCCCTGGTTCCGCAGAGCCTTGGCTTGGGCGTCCTCGCCCGGCGACAAAGACCGCGCCCGGTCCGGACTGTCGCAGGCCCTGCGCAAGTCCGGCGCTTTCGCCGAAGCCGAAGAAGTCGCTTACGCCGGCATCGAGCGCGGCGCCGAACTACGAAAACTCTACGTCAACGTCGTGATCGAGGAATTGACCCGGGAGTGGCTGCGCCCGCCCGTCAGCGAAGCGCGCATCGCGCGTTTCGCGCGGGTCGCCCTGGTCGATCGCTCGAGCGCGGCCGCGCAGGCCCTGGGTTGGAACCGCTATGACCTCGCCGGTTGCGGTTACGGCGGGCAATGGCTCCGGCTCGGGGCCAGTTGGGCCAAGGACGGCGTCGGCGATGCGAAGCTGAACGAAGGTTACGCGCTGACCCTGCGCTCGGTGGGCAAACTCGCTGACGCCGAGGCGATCGTATGGCCTTGGGTCGCCAGCGTTCCGGCAATGAAGAAGCTCTATATCGACATCGTCGTCGAACAGCTTTCGCGCGATACGCCGCCCGAGCCGGCGCCGCAGGCGCGCATTTCGCGCTTCGAATCCGTCATCACGCCAATTTCCTCCGCTCTGGGCGCGCAAGCGCTCGGCTGGTATCGCTATTCCCGCGGAGAACATGAGGAAGCGGCGAAATGGTTCGGCAAGGCGCTCGATTGGTGGCCGCGTCCCAAGGACGACGACCAGGGCAAGAAGCTGTCCGTGCCCGTCGAGGATTATCACGCGATCCTGGCGCGCCTCGCGTTTCGCATCGAAGACTATCGACGCACGCCGCGCGCCTATCCCAATTCCTCCTTGCTCATCGGCAAGGCGACCGAATCCTACGTCGACGCGCCCGAGGGACTCGCCAAGACCGTCGAAGGCTACGTGCTTTCGCTGAGCGCCTTGAACCGCTGGGACGACGCCGCTCGCCTCGCCTGGGACTGGCGGGATCGCTGGCCCCGACTCCGGGAGTTGTTCATCGAGATTGCGATCGCGCAATTGAACGCCGGCGGCGACGAGACGGCCGCGAAAGAGATCCTCGAAAAGCTGTCTTCGCTGGTCGACGCCGATCATTCGCTCCGCGGGGCGGAAGCGCTCGCCTGGCGATCCTTTGCCACCCATGACTACGAAACGGCGTCCCGCTGGTTCCACTCGACCCTGGACTGGGCGAAGCCGGACGCGCCCGCCAATCTCGATCTGGTTCGGGCCTACGCGACCGCGCTGAAGGAGTCGAAGCATTACGACGAATCCCTGAAGCTGATTGAAACCTGGCGCGCGCGCTTGCCGGACTTGGCGCCGATGGTGGTCGACGTTCAACTGGCGCAGTTCTCGGCTCTCGACCCCGCGTCTCCCGACGCCGAGCGCAAGCTGCCCGAGATCGCCAAGAGCGTCAGCGCGGCGAAATCTCACATTGGCGCGACGGCCCTGGGCTGGCTGGCGTATCAGCGCAAGGAGCCGCAAGCCGCCCTCGCCTGGTTCAAACAGGCCATTCTCTGGTCGCCCGTCGGCGCTCCTCCCGCGATAAAGGCGCTGGAGGGCTACGCCCGGGCGCTCCAGGCCGAGCAACGCTATGACGACATGCTGACCTTCACTTCGCAATGGAGCGCGCGCGTCGCCGAACTGAAACCCCTCTATGTCGACGCCGCTATCTCGGCGTTGGCGGCGGCGGCGGCGAGCGGCGAGGACGTCGCGATGGAGTCTCTTACGCGCGCCGGCTCCGCGTTCGCGGAGGCAAAGTCGGCCGAGGGCGCGCAGGCGCTCGCCTGGCAAAGAATAACCGCCAAGGATTGGGTGGCCGCTGCCGCGTGGTTCCAGGCCGCGCGCGCGTGGCGGCAGGGCCAGCCCGAAGATTCGAAGCTCGTCGAGGGTCTCATCATCGCGCTGCGCAACCTCAATCGCACCGACGAGGCCGAGGATCTCGCCTTCATAGGCGCGCGCGACGGGTCGCTGCGCGACCTCTATATCGAAATCGTCTCGGATCGCATGACCCGCAATCCGCCCAACCCTCCCAATGAAGCCGGGATGCGACGGTTTGCCGACATGACGCTCGCCGCGAAATCGGCGAACGGCGCTCAGGCGCTTGGCTGGTATTCCTACAACGTGCGTCAGCTACCGGCTGCGATCGCCTGGTTCGACAAGTCGCTCTCCTGGGACTCCAACGAGAACGCGGCGTTGGGATTGGCCTTCGCTTATCGACTGAACGGCGACAAGGCCGCCTACCAACAGGTGATCGCGCAGTATCGCGATCGCTTCGCCAAGATCGCCGATCTCGCGGCCGGGCGCCCGCCCGGCGGCGCGGAAGAGGCGCGCGCCGCCATCGAAACGGGCGCCGACCCGTTGCCCGCGCCCCGGCGCGACGTCGAGCCAACCGAGCGCGCTCGCCCCCGCTCCGTGTCGCGCGTCGAAGGAGGGTCCGTCGCGGCGGCGCTGGGCGCAAAGGATTATCGCGGTTGCGTCGAGCGCGCCGGCTCGCGTGCGGATTCGCTCAGCGTCGGCGAGCGCAACGCGCTGGGCTGGTGCTTGCTGAACCTCGGACGGCAGCAGGAGTCGGCGCAGGTCTTCGACGGCGCGATGCGGAATTCGTCAGGCAAGCCGCATGACGAAGCCGCCTATGGCAAATCCCTGGCGCTGCTCCAGGCGGGCGAGGCGGTGCCCGCCGTCAACGCGGCGTCGCAAGCCAATCTCGGATCGGAACAACGCAACACGCTCGGCGTGGAGATTCTCCAGCGCCGCGCCTGGGACGCCTACAAGGGACAGCGATACGCGGAAGCGCTTCAGTGGCTGGATCGACGCGCGGCGTTTACCCCAGCCACGCGCGACGATATGGACCTGCGCGTCATGTGTTTGGATGCGCTGGGTCAGCACGACCAAGCCCAGAAGCTCCGGGCCGCGCTTGACGCACAGTTGGCGCAGTGAAGCGCCTGTCCTAAAAGCGGACGCTTGCTACCTTCCGTTAGGTACAAGGTCAGGAAATCTTAAAGACTTTCGCCCTAATTGTAGAAGGCGCCGCTAGGCAGCTTGGTCGAGAACCAGCCCTGCCCGTGTAAGTTAGGGTCTCGAATGCGTACGCAGACTTGCCTTGCGTTGATGGCCTGCTTCGTCGCGGGCTCGCTCAGCGGCTGTTCCTATGCCCCGCATGAAACGCGGGCGGCCTACGAACCGGTCACCGATTCCACCTCGACCGCCAAACCTCTGGCGCTGCTGCCCGCCGAGGGCGGCGCGATCGTCGCGGTGCTCGAATCGCGCGTCTCTGGGATCTACACCCAGCGTATCATTTTTTCCGGCGACGCCGCGACGGACGGCGAAAACGCCGTCATCGTGCAAATCGACGAGACGGATCGCCCCTCCGCCGACTTGACCGGTCTGCCCAAGCCGACGGAGGACGGAATCGCTCGAGAACTCGAAGCCAGTTTCCCCTCCGTCGGCATGCAGATCTCCCGCGCCTGGGCTCACAACGACTTCGGGCCCTTCGGCTACGCCACGGGACAGGCGCCGGGCGGGGTGACTTGCATTTACGCATGGCAATATTCACAAGGGGCCATGCTGCATCTGATCGACGATGCGCCGTCTCGCGCCGCGGCCGCCTCGATGCCGTCCAAGCCGACGTCGATCCGCGTTCGCCTGTGTCGGCAGGGCCTTTCCGAGTCGGAACTGGTCACCTCGGTGCGGGCGATGCAAGTGTATCCGTTGGGCGGCGGGGCGCCGTTCCATGACACGCTCTACTCCGGCATCGGGCCCCTCGGCGCCGGGGACGCCCTGCAGGCCGCCGGAGCGCCGGGCGAATTCTTCTTGCGCCCAAACGCCGCTCAGCCGCCGGTGAGGAAGCACAAGGCGTCGAAAGCGCAACGTCACGTCGCCCATCATCGTGCGTCGCCCTACAGCGTCGTTCCGCTGGCCAGTTCGCCGGTCTCGCGTCCGATGGGCAGCGTCGTCGTGCCGTTACCGACGGGGTCCGCAATTTCGACCGAGGGCGCCGCCAATCCATTGCTCGCCCCCTTGCAAGCGGCGCCTCGACAGCGAGCGTCAATCGCAAACGACGATATGCCCTTGCCGGGCGCCACGGTCGCGCCCTCCCTCGGCTCGACGGCCTCCCCGCGCTCGGCTTCGACGATACCGTTGCCGAATTGAACAAGATTTGACCGCGCCGCGCTTGCTCGTGACCTAGTCGGCCGAATAAACTCGACGCCCGCGGCGCTGAGGACGCGACGCAAGGCTTCAGGACATTCTCCATGCGCTATCGACCTCTCGGCAGGACAGGGCAATTCGTCTCGGAAATATGCTTGGGCACGATGACCTTCAGCGGCGGCGCCGGCTTCTGGCGCGCGGTCGGGACGGTGGATCAGCAAGGCGCGACGGCGTTGGTCGCCAAGGCGCTGGAAGCGGGCGTCAATTTCATCGATACCGCGGACGTCTATTCCGAAGGCCAATCCGAAGTGCTTCTGGGACAGGCGCTCAAGGATCTCAAGGTCGCGCGCGAAGACGTGATCGTGGCTACGAAGGTGCGCGGGCGCACCGGGCCGGGCCCCAACGCTGTCGGTCTTTCGCGCGGCCACATCATGGATCAGATCGCCGGCAGCTTGAAGCGCCTGCAACTCGATCACGTCGATCTCTATCAGATTCACGGATTCGATCCGGTGACGCCGATCGAAGAAACGCTGCATGCGCTGGATGATTGCGTGTCCCGCGGACTGGTGCGCACCATTGGCTGCTCAAATCTCGCCGCCTGGCAGATCATGAAGGCCCTGGGCGTTTCCGAGCGACGCGCTTTTGCGCGGTTCGAGACCGTCCAGGCCTATTACACGATCGCTGGACGCGATCTCGAACGCGAGGTGCTGCCGCTGGTCGAAGACCAGGGGCTTGGCGTCATGGTCTGGAGCCCCCTGGCCGGCGGGTTCCTCTCCGGCAAATTCACCCGCGAGGGCGCCAAGTCGAACGACGCTCGGCGCTCTTCGTTCGACTTCCCGCCCGTCGACAAGGAGCACGCTTACGACATCATCGATGTGATGCGCGGGATCGCCGACAAGCATGAGGCGACCGTCGCCCGCGTCGCGCTTGCGTGGCTCCTGCATCGAAAGGGGGTGATGAGCGTGATCGTCGGAGCGAAGACGCTCGAGCAGCTCGAGGACAATCTGGCGGCCTGCAAGCTCGCATTGACCGGCGACGAAATGGCGGAACTCGACAAGGTCAGCGCATTGAAGCCCGAATATCCGGGCTGGATGATCGCGCGACAGGCGGACGGACGAATTCCGCCCGCCAAAGCCTGAACTCCGAGAATGAAATAACGGAAAATAACGGGAGGATTTCGATGGCCAAGGTGAAATGGGGCGTGCTCGGCGTCGCGAAAATCGCGACGGAGAAGGTGATTCCGGCGATGCAACGCGGCGAACTCACTGAGATCGCTGCGATCGCGTCGCGGGACGAGGCCCGCGCCAGCGAAGCGGCCCAGCGGTTGGGCATTACAAAGGCGTATGGATCCTACGAAGCGATGCTCGCGGACCCGGACATCGCGGCGATCTACAATCCGCTGCCCAACGAATTGCATGTGCCTTGGACCGAGCGCGCGCTCGCCGCGGGCAAGCACGTGTTGTGCGAAAAACCGATCGCGCTCGACGCCGGCGAAGCGCGGCGGTTGATCGCCGCCAGGGACGCCTCGGGCAAATTGCTCGCCGAGGCCTTCATGGTGCGATTTCACCCGCAGTGGCGCCGGGCCAGGGAGATCGCGAGTTCGGGGCGGATAGGCGAGGTCCAGGCGATCCAGACGATGTTCGCCTACCGCCTTCTCGACGGCGACAATATTCGCAACAAGCCGCCGGGAGGCGGCGGACTCTACGATATCGGCTGCTACGCGATCCTGACCGCCCGTTACATCTTTGGCGCCGAGCCGACGCGCGTCGTCGCGACTTTCGAAATCGACCCGAATTTTGGCACCGACAGACTGGCGAGCGCGCTGGTGGAATTTCCGGGAGGTCGGCACCTGACGTTCAGCACCGGGACGCAGCTTGCCAATTGTCAGCGCGTGCTGATCGCGGGCGCCGAGGGCAGGATCGAAATTCCCATCCCGTTCAACGCCCCGATCGACCGTCCAACGCGGATCGTCGTGGATTCCGGCGTCGACCTGGTGGGCGGCGGCGCGAAATTCGAGGAATTCGCGACCTGCGATCAATACACATTGCAGGGTGACGCCTTTTCGCGCGCGATTCGCGACGGCGCGCCGCTCGAATTCCCGATCGAAGACGCGATCGCCAACATGAAAGTGATCGACGCTTGCTTCCGCTCAGCGAGGGAAGGCGTTTGGGCGCCCGTATAGCGAGAGTTGCC
>Ga0302157_10002216_pt1 | contig 22874 bp, 18 predicted proteins | sample I_Bog_N3_3_FD_193502 | JGI IMG/M metagenome (GOLD analysis project Ga0302157, IMG submission 193502) | Peat permafrost microbial communities from Stordalen Mire near Abisko, Sweden - I_Bog_N3_3 | ecosystem: Environmental > Terrestrial > Soil > Wetlands > Peat | place: Sweden: Abisko, Stordalen... | reverse complement strand
GGATGAAGAACGAGGACTGCCCCAGGGCCTCGTGGATTTTCTCCAACCAATCGGTGCCCGGCCGAATGGCCGCGACATCCTGGAAGATGTGCACCTTCAACCGCCGCCCGATCAGCAACTGCAGCTGATCCGCCAGCAGCCGCCGCAACTGGCTCAGGCGTCCGCCCGAGTGTGTATCGTCGGAACTGGTATAGCTCCAGAACCCAATGGGGTTAAGCGGTCCGGCTACGATGGCTATTCCTCGGACGGCGCAACAACGCTATCGGATATCAAGGCGGCACACAAGGAATTGCGCGGCTGTCCCGGCCCTTGCCTGGGATCGGGCGTGTTCGAATCCAGAATCGACTTCGGCCCCTTGTATCGGATATACTACGGCCGAGACGGCCAGACCCTGATCCTGCTCCTCACCGGCGGCGACAGCGAGATATCGATGCAGCAATCTCCCTCTGGGACGAGTACCGGCGCCGGAAGCGCCAGCGCTGACGGTATGACCCGCCCCTTCCGCGATCTGGTCCGCGAGTCCCTCGCCGCAGACCCGGACTTCCGCGCCGCGCTCCGGCGAGAGGCCATACACGCAATTCGCTCGGGCGACGCCGAAACCGGTCGTGCGATGCTACGGGACTACCGGCAAGAAGACGTCCCCGCCGAAGCCGCGGAACTTGCCGTGGTGGAGCCACCACCCGCCTGATACCGGACAATGACAGAATGTCAGCCCGCGGCCGTCCCCATCTGCGGGTGCTCTCCGGTTCTCCGAGGTGGTCATTTTCGCATGGACGAACAGAGCGGAAGCCGGCAAAGGGACCGAACCATTGATGCCCCGGAAACCCGATGCCCGCCGAGGCGATGCATGCTACGCTGGTGTAGTGGAGAGGACAGGAATTCATGGACGGCCACATTGATGTGACCATCCCGTTTCAACCCGAAGTCGCCCGGGCGCTTGAAAGTCCAGTGCGACGTGAAGCCGCCGGGCGTGTTTTGAGCGAACTGCTCAAGGGCGGCCATCTGCGCCAGGTCCTGGAAGAGGTCATCGCCGCCGCGAAACGTGAAGCGCGTGCCAACGGCCTGACGGATGCGGATATCGACGCCGAAATGGACATCTGGCGAGCAGAGCCGCGAGCCTGATCGTCGTCTTCGACGCGTCGGCCTTTGTTTCCGCCGCGGTCAAACTGGCCGACGTCACCGGCGATGCCAACCAGCAATCCCAACAACAAACGCAAGAAGATCGAACCAAATTCCATCAGTTCCGGCCGTGGATCGCAGCTCTCCCGCCGCCATGGCAGGTCAGGCCACGACGTATGACGCGGGCGGGCGCGATCGGCAGGCTGCCCCGCCCGATCGCCGTTTAGCCCGCTGCCAGGATCGCTCTGATGTCGTCCAGGTGCTCACGGCCCCAGAACAATTCGCCGTCCACCACGAAGCTGGGCACGCCGAACACGCCCTCGGCCTCCGCCGTCCGGCTGATCGCGGCGACCGCCAAACGGCCTTCCTCGGCATAAGCGGTGAAACCCGCGGCCCCACAGCCGGCCAGCACCGCATCGAGGACGGCGACGCTTTCGATGTCCAGTTCGCGCCGCCAGAATTGTTCGAACACGGTGTCGTGGTAGCGGCGGAACACCGAATCGCCCCGGGATTGCGCGAACAGCATCCCCGCGGCGGCCAGAGACGAATCCCAGATTTTCTGCGTCCCGCGGATCACCAGGCCGCGTTTGCGCGCCTGGCGGCGGCAATCCATGTAGCTGTAGCGGACCCGCCGCCACTGGTGCGGGTTGCGGTCTTCCTCGATGACCCGGCCGTCACTGTCGAGGCGCGCGGAGCCGAGATAGAGGGGAATGTCCAGGATGTAGGGCTGCCACAGCAGCCGGACCGGGAAATCCCGCGCCAGCGCATAGGTGGGATCCTTCGCCAGGTAGGCGTAGGGGCTTTTGTAGTCGGAATAGACGGTGATGGTATCAGGAGCGGTCATGGGTGCCGAGTTTGCTGCGGGACCGCGGATGAAAGTTCAAAAATCAGCACCCGGGCATGCATCGCGAGGCGTTCCCGCAAGCCTGCTGCGGTCGGCGGCAGCCCTTTAATCAGCGAATGCGCCGGATTGGGTTTTGTGACGGAATCCGGATCATGGTCTTCCATGTGATCTCCCGCGTGACGTAAAACACGAAACTTTGGCAGTTGCCACCGGTCCGCGGCGCTCAGGGCTGGCAGCTCCGTCGTGAGACACCAATTCACCGACAGGCTATCAGGACATTCGTCTGTCACCCGCTTCTGGCCCGTCACCATGACCCAACCAAGCTACGCCTGCCACTACATCAGTGGCTCTGATCCGACCAGTCCACCGTTGGTGCTGCTGCATGGCTCTGGCGGTGGCGAGCATGATCTCGTCTCGCTGGCCGCGGAACTGGCGGCAGAAGCACCGGTTCTCGGTCTTCGTGGAACCGTCGCGATTGACGGCGGCTATGCTTTCTTCCACCGGTTCCCAGATCGCAGCATCGACGAAGCCGACATAACCGCTCGTACTCCCCGGTTGGCCGAATTCATCCAGACGACCATCGCCAGCCATGGCGTCACCCGGGCACCCATCGCGATCGGCTTCTCCAACGGTGCGATCATGGCGGCGGCCTTGCTGCTGCTGCGCCCGGGTCTCCTGGCGGGTGCCATCCTCTTCCGGCCGCTATCACCGTTCGTCGATGACCTGCCGACCCGGTTGGACGGCACGACGGTCCTTATCATCGACGGTGAAAAGGACACTCGGCGATCGCCAGGGGACGGTCTGCGTCTCGCTGAACGTCTGCGACTGGCCGGTACTGCTGTAAGCCATCATGTGCTGCCGGTCGGCCATTCGATCACGCCGATGGATCGAGCGATTGCGAAAGACTGGCTGCAATCAATGCCGACTGAATGAAGAATTGATGGGCATCTCGGCGGCACATCCCGGCAGGCGCCTGCAAATCGGGTTCCTCCGGGTTTCGGCACCTCCGACGCCGCATGCCCACCCCTCACCCCAGCGGCCGGTGCGCTGTCTCCTTGAGCCGCACGATCACCAGGAAGCTGATTGCCGCCGCCGCCATCACATAGGCGGTTGGCGCCATCTTCGAGCCGGTGAGGTCGATCAGGGCCTGCGACACATAGGGCGCGAAGCCGCCGAAGATCGCCACCGCCAGCGCATAGGACGACGACATCCAGGTGGACCGGCCGCGGGTCGGAAAGATCTCGGCGATCGCCGCCGGTCCCGGCCCCGAGAACAAGGCGATCGCAAACGCGAACCCGACCTGCACCGCGACCACCATCGCGAATCCGTACCCGCCGATCAGCAGCCGGAACGCCGGGATCGGCAGCAGGAAGCACAGCGCGCAGGACGCCAGCAGCAGCGGCTTGCGGCCGATCCGGTCCGACAGCGCGCCCATCAGCGGCACCAGAACGACCAGCGCCATCAGGCTGGCTGCGGTCGCCCACAGCGATTGCGCCGCCGACAGGTTCAACTGCGTGCGGGTGAAGGTCGGCATGTAGGTCAGGAACGTGTAGTACGACACGGTCCACAGCACGGTGAAGCCGAAGGCCTGCGCCGCCATGCCGGCGGTGGAATGGGGTGCGGCGGCGGCCTCGCCTTCGGCGACGACTTCGCGGTAGGGCGGGGTCTCGTCCACCTCCCGCCGCAGCCAGAAACCGATCGGGCCGAACAGCCCGCCCACCAGGAAGGGGATGCGCCAGCCCCAGTCGCTCATCGTGTCGCCGCCGAGTGTGGAGGTCAGCAGCGCCGCGAAGCCGGAGCCCAGCAGGCCGCCGCCGGCGACGGACATTTGTTGCAGGCTGGTGTAGAAGCCGCGTTTTCCCTCCTGCGACCACTCGGCCATGAAGGCGGTGGCGCCGCCCCACTCGCCGCCGGTGGAGAAGCCCTGCAGCAGGCGTGCGAGCAGCAGGAGAATGGGGGCGGCGATGCCGATCGAGGCGTAGGTCGGGATGATGCCGATCAACACCGTGCCCAGCGCCATCAGCAGGATCGTCAGCACCAAAGCGGGCTTGCGGCCGCGCGTGTCGCCCATCCGGCCGATGACGATGCCGCCCAGCGGACGGAACACCAAGCCCACACCGAACACCAGGAAGGTGTTGAGCAACGCCGAACCCGGGTTCCCCTTGGGGAAGAAGTTGAGCGCCAGCGAGCCGGCGAGGTAGCCGAACACGCCGAAATCGTACCACTCCATGACGTTGCCGATGGTCGCGGCGTAGATCGCCTTGCGACTTTGTTCGGCCGTCGGCCCCGCCACGTGTCCGGCCAGGCTCGCCGTGTATCCCGCCATGATGCGCCCCTGCTTCTGTGCCCCCGGCGATGCTCGCATGGCGGGCGGGGATGGCGGAAGGCCAAAAGGCGCGCCGCGTCACGCATAAAATAGTATGGACAACGTTCATCCTATGTTCCATGGTGGTCTCACACAGGGAGTCACAGACTGTTCAACCTTATCCCCAGGATTTTGTGGTTATCCACGACTCTACCCACAAAATGTGCTTCCCGAGTCGGACCACTCACCCTAGCATCGAGGCATGAAAATCCACCGGTCATGGCATGGCGTGCGGATGCGGCGAACGGCAGCCGGGGCTGATCCCGACGAGTCGCCGCGTTCCATCACCCTCCCCGCCGCCTGGGACGAAACGGCCGCCGCCGCGCTGGCCGCGCTCGCACCCGGCAAGGGACCCGTCACTCTGGTCGCCGCGGCTCAGGCCTGGATCGACCCGATCGCCACGCGCGCCACCGCGGCCGGGATCGGGATTCCGCTGGCCGACCGGCTCCACCGGCTGCTGCTGCTGCGCCGCGGCGCGCCCACCGAGGCGATCTGGCAAGGCCGAGCGGACGACGCGCCGGGATTCGTGTTGAATTTGCCGGCGTTCATGGACAGCGCCGGGCAGTTCGACGCGGCCGACTTCGCCGAGGCGACGGAAACCGCCGTCCTGGCGCTGAGCTTCGCCGCGCCATCCACGCGGGACATCGATGTCGGCCTGGCCGACCTGGCCGGGTTCCTGGCAACCCAGGGCATCGACTACGCGTCCGACGCGGCGCGTGACGTCGCGTGCGCTCTGGCCGCGATCCTGCGAGGCCGAGCGGATGCGGCGTCCGGCTCGCTGGGACGACTGGCCAGTCCGGTTCGGCCGGCAAACCTGGATTGGCCGGCGCCGCCATCCCAGACCGTCGTGCCCGGCCTGGCCGAAGCCGCGGCCGCTGCTCGTGAAGCCGCGAGTACCGTGGGCGGCCTGCGTCATCGCGCCACCACGGCGATCATGACCCCGGGACCGGCGGAAGCGCTGCTGGGGGTGGAAACCGGTGGAATCGCGCCTGCCTTCTCGCCGCTGAGCCACAGCGGCGGATTGAGCCGCACGACACGCGCCTGGCTCGCCGTCAGCGGCGTCACGGCGGAGGAAGCATTGGCGCGCCTGCTGGCCGGCGGCAATCCGCTGCCCGCCGCCACGCCAGCCGCGCATGCGGCGATGCAGGCGGCGGTCGCGCCCTATGTGAACGGACTGGCGCCGATCCCGGCTGTGCTGACAACGCCCGCCGCCACCGCCCGCCGGCGCGACCTGCCCGGCCGGCGCAGCGGCTACACCCAGAAGGCGTCGGTGGGCGGGCACCGGCTGTATGTCCGGACCGGGGAATACGACGATGGCTCGCTGGGCGAGATCTTCGTCGCGCTGCACAAGGAAGGGGCGGCGTTCCGCGGCCTGATGGATAATTTCGCCGCCGCCGTGTCCATTGGCTTGCAACACGGCGTGCCGCTGGAAAGCTTTGTGGAGGCCTTCACCTTCACCCGCTTCGGCCCCGCGGGTGCGGTCGACGGCGATCCGGCGGTCAGACACGCCACCTCGTTGCTGGACTACACGTTCCGGCATCTGGCCGCGAACTACCTGAACCGGCGCGACATCCCGGAAGCGGAACCCGAGGAAGCCGACACCGTCGGCAACGGTGCCCGCGACCAGGCGCCGCTGCTGCCGCTCGACCTTCCCGCCGACACCGCCGTTCGGGTGCGGCGGCGCGACCTGCGCGTGGTTTCCAAATAGCGGCCGCACGGGTTAGGCTGGCGCAGCACTGAGGAGTCCGCGAACATGGCCGGCCGCATCGAGGCAAAACTGGCGGAGCTGGGCATTACCCTGCCTCGCCCGATGGCACCCATCGCCAACTACGTCCCCTATGTGGTGACCGGCAACCTGGTCGTGATCTCCGGCCAGGTGCCGGCGATCGACGGCAAGGTCGCGATCACCGGCAAGGTCAGTTGGGGCGTGTCGCTGGACCAGGGCAAGGAAGCGGCGCGCCTGTGTTTCATCAATGTGCTGGTGCATCTGAAAGCGGCCTGCGGCGGCGATCTGGACCGGGTGAAACGCGTGGTGCGGCTGGGCGGCTTCATCGCCTCGCCGTCGGAGTTCACCCAGCAGGCGCTGGTGATGAACGGCGCGTCCGACCTGGCGGTGGCGGTGTTCGGCGAGTCCGGGCGGCACGCGCGCACCACCATCGGCGTGCCGTCTTTGCCCGCCGATGCCGCGGTTGAGGTGGAAGGGATGTTTGAAATCGAGTAGGCTTTCGCCCCATGCCCGACGGATCGGCCACCCTCACCCTGAGCCTGCATCCCGCCATCGCAGAGATCGGCGCCGTCGACTGGGACGCCTGCGCCGGTCCGGACAACCCCTTCGTCAGCCACGCCTTCCTGAGCGCATTGGAGGATAGCGGATCGGCCAATGCGCGCACCGGCTGGCTGCCGCAGCACGCGGTGCTGCGCAATGTGGACGGCGTTGTGGTCGCGGTGGCACCGATCTATGCCAAGTCCCACAGCTATGGCGAGTATGTGTTCGACCACGGCTGGGCCAACGCGCTGGAGCGGGTCGGCGTCAGCTACTATCCGAAATTGCAGGTCGCCGTGCCGTTCAGCCCGGTGCCGGGTCCCCGGCTGCTGCGCCGGCCGGGGACGGGCGTGCCGGTCGCCGCCATGGCCAACGCCTTCGAAACCGCCTGCCAATCCCTCGGCCTGTCGTCGGTGCATATCACCTTCTGTTCCGAAGACGAATGGACCGGCCTGGGCGAGGCCGGCTGGCTGCAACGGATCGGCATGCAGTTCCACTGGGAGAACGCGGGCTACAGCAGTTTCGACGATTTCCTCGGCGCGCTGTCGTCACGCAAGCGCAAGGTGCTGCGGCGGGAACGGCGGGACGCGAACGCCGCCGGACTGACCTTCCACGCGCTGTCCGGCGCCGAGATCACCGAGTCGCATTGGGACGCGTTCTACCGGTTCTACCAGTCCACGGTGGACCGCAAATGGGGATCGGCCTACCTGACCCGCCGGTTTTTCTCACTGCTGGGGGAGCGTCTCGGGGACCGCGTGGTGCTGATGTATGCGGAAAACGCCGGCAAGCCGGTGGCCGGCGCGCTCAATCTGGCGGGATCGGAAGCGCTGTACGGCCGCAACTGGGGCTGCCGCGGCGACTGGCCGTTCCTGCATTTCGAGCTTTGTTACTATCGCGCGATCGATTGGGCGATCGAGCACGGGCTGAAACGGGTCGAGGCCGGCGCGCAAGGCCGGCACAAGATCCAGCGCGGCTATCTGCCGCAGGCGACCTTCTCGGCGCACTGGATCGCTCATGCCGGCCTGCGGCGGGCGGTGGGCAATTTCCTGGCCGAGGAACGCGCCGGCATCCGTCGCGAAATGGCAGCGCTGGCCGAGGAATCGCCGTTCCGCAAGGACGGCGACGCGGGTCAGCCTTAACGGATTCTTCATCATTCCGTGGCAGACTGCCCGAAACCGCCATTGGCGGTTGGTTCCAAGGGTCATTCGATGCCGGACACGCCGATTGCCGATCCTGCGCCGCCGTCTTACGATGCCCAGATGGAAGCTCGGGTTTCGCGGCTGGAGACCGACATGGGCGACGTGAGGTCCATGCTTGGGCAGATGATGCCCATGCTGGTCCGCGTCGAGAGCATGCTGACGTCAACCTTGCCCCATTTGGCGACCAAGGCCGAAATGGCGGACCTGCGGGTGGAAATGCACGCCGAACTGGGCCACATGCGCAGCGAGATCGGCGGCCTGCGAGGCGAGATGCACCGTGAAATTGGTGAGTTACGCGGCGAGATGCACCGGGAGATTACTGACCTGCGCGGTGAGATGAACCGCGAGATTGGCAAGATACACGTCGAGTTTGGTGACCTGCGCGGTGAGATGAGCCGCGAGATTGGCAAGATACACGTCGAGTTTGGCGACCTGCGCGGTGAGATGAGCCACGAGATCGGCAAGATACACGTCGAGTTTGGCGACCTGCGCGGTGAGGTGAACCGAGAGATCGGCAGCATCCGCGGCGAAATCGGCAGTCTGCGTGCCGATCTGGCCGATAAGCCCGGCAAAGTTTATCTGTGGGGCGTACTGACTGCCATGGTGGCAGCTTATGCCGCGGGGTTGGCGGCGCTCGCCGTCCTGAAGTGACCGCAGCCAGCGGGTTCGTCCGACAGACAAAGGCCCGGCGAAGCCGCGTGCTCCGCTTTTGCCGGCCTTGCATTCTCCCGCTAGAGTTGCCGGCATTAAAACACGGGAAGGAAACGACAGCATGGACTTCACCGGCAAGGTTGCGCTGATCACCGGCGGCGGCGGCGGCATCGGACGCGCCACGGCGCTGGCGTTCGCGCTGCGTGGCGCCAAGGTGATGGTGGTGGACCACGATGCCGCCGCGGGCCAGGCCAGCGCGGATATCGTCATCCAGCGCGGCGGCAATGCCCGCTTCACACAGGCCGACGTCACCCGATCCGCCGCCGTCGCAGATTACGTCAAGGCGACCCTGGATGCCTATGGCCGGATCGACTGCTTCTTCAACAATGCCGGCATCGAGGGCACCGTCGCGCCGACCCAGGACTACGACGAGGCGGTGTTCGACCGGGTGATCGCGGTCAACCTCAAGGGCGTTTTCCTGGGCATGAAGCACGTGTTGCCGGTGATGCTGGCGCAGGGGTCGGGAGCGATCGTCAACACGGCCTCGGTTGCCGGGCTGTTCGGCGGACCGGGGATGGCACCCTATGTTGCATCCAAGCACGGGGTGATCGGCCTGACCAAAGTCGCCTCCTCGGATGTCGCCGCACTGGGCGTGCGGGTCAACGCGGTCTGCCCGGGACCGGTGGAAACGCGCATGATGCGGTCGCTGGAAGCGCAGCGGAATCCGAACGATCCGGAGGCGGCACACAGAGCCTACAGCGCCAGCACACCGTCGGGCCGCTACACCCTGCCGGAAGAGGTTGCGAATGTGGTGCTGTATCTGTCCTCCGACCTTTCCGGCAACGTCACCGGCACCCAGATCGTGATCGATGGCGGCCGTTCCGGATCCGGCGGAGCGCCCCCCGCTCGGCGCTGATGTGGGTGCGCCGCTCCTGGGAGCCCGTCGCGGCGTGAGCAGGATTCCGCAGCCACGCCCGTCGGCATGACTGCCACCGGCGGCCGGCGACAAGCCGGGCGATGTCCCGTGAGCTTCAGGCCGAGCTCGACTTTCCGCATTTCGGGCAGCCAGACAAAGAGTCTGCAAGACCCGATTCAGCAAGATGGCTGGAACATTGACGATCTCACCAGGCGCCGGGAATGGATAAATTCGCCGCCGCCCAGGCACCCGGCGCACAGCGGCAATCGCGTCGCTGAATGTCGGTTCCTGCTTGCGGTTCCACTCTCTGGGTTGACGGACCTGGTCCTTCGTGTCTTCGGACCTTCGTGGTTAAGAATCGCGGACTTGCGCGCGCAGCAGGACCGATCGTGATCGCGCCGCAGCCTGGCTGGCAGACTTCAGTCGCCATGGCAGGCGCGCCGTCCATGGGCGAGGCTACTACCCTGCGTCATCGATTTTGCGGCGTTACCGGGCGGCAGCGATAGCCGGTTGGCAACCCAGGCAAGATCGCGGCATCGATTTTGTCGGCATCCCGTCACACCGGCACTGGTCCCCACTCATGACACAGGCATGTGTCCAGTCCCTTAGGGCTTGGAAGATCGAGATCGCGGGGATGGATCAAAAAAGCAAGGATGTAGCACGGATCACACGGACCGGCAGCAAAGCCACGGATTTCATGGAAAGAAAAAAGAATTCATTCAGCGCGAAGCGTGTTGCTGCCCTTCTCGATGCAATCCGTGGCTTTGCTGCCTGTCCGTCTAATCCGTGTTGAAAACTTACTTTCTTGCAGCAACAATCGCATCACCCTACCATTACTATAACGTCCAAACGATGCTGTCCTGACGGAATTGGGGTGGCAGCGCGTAGACGACTGACCCCGCAATATGAACGACTCAAGGTACTACCCCCTGTCAGCCGGCTGAAGACTTCCCGGACAGACACTGACGCCTCACGCCCGTCGCCGCAGCTTCTTCGCCGGCGTCGCGCGCAGCAGCAAGGGCGCCAGGAACCGCCCCGTGTGGCTGTCCGGATTGGCCGCGATATCCTCCGGCGTGCCCTCCGCGACGATCCGCCCGCCACCGTCCCCGCCCTCCGGCCCGAGGTCCAGAATCCAGTCCGCAGTCTTGATCACTTCCAGATTGTGCTCGATTACCACCACGGTGTTGCCCTGGTCCACCAAGGTGTGCAGCACCTCCAGCAGCTTGCGCACATCCTCGAAATGCAGGCCGGTGGTCGGCTCGTCCAGGATATACAAGGTCCGCCCGGTTGCCCGACGAGCCAGTTCCTTCGACAGCTTGATCCGCTGCGCCTCCCCGCCCGACAAGGTCGTTGCCTGCTGCCCCAGCGCGATGTAGCCCAGCCCGACCTGCTGCAGGATCTTCAACCGGTCGTGGATGCGGCTCTGCGCGCTGAAATAGGGCACCGCCTCATCCACATTCATCGCCAGCACCTCGGCGATCGATTTGTCGCGGAACTTTATCTCGAGCGTTTCGCGGTTGTAGCGTTTGCCCTTGCAGGTGTCGCAGGTCACGTAAACGTCGGGCAGGAAGTGCATCTCGATCTTCAACAGCCCGTCGCCCTGGCACGCCTCGCAGCGCCCGCCCTTCACGTTGAAGCTGAACCGCCCGGGCTTGTAGCCGCGGGCGCGCGCTTCCGGCAGTTCGGCGAACCAGTCCCGGATCGGCGCGAACAGATCGGTGTAGGTCGCGGGGTTGGACCGCGGTGTGCGCCCGATCGGCGACTGGTCGATGTCGATGATCTTGTCGAGCAGCGCCAGCCCGTCGATGCGGTCATGCGGGGCCGGCGCCTCGCCCGACCCCATCAGCCGACGCGCGGCGGCTTTGTACAGCGTATCGATCACCAGGGTGGACTTGCCGCCGCCGGACACACCCGTTACGCAACAGAACGTCCCCAGCGGAAACCCGGCATCGAGCTTTTTCAGGTTGTTCCCGCGCGCCCCGATCACCCGCACGATCCGGTCTTTCTGCACCGGCCGGCGCAGCGCCGGAATTTCGATCCGCCGCCGTCCCGACAGATAATCCCCCGTCAACGACCTGGGGTTGGCCGAGACCTCGGTCGGCGTTCCCTCGGCGATCACCCGCCCGCCGTTCACGCCCGCCGCCGGCCCCATATCGATCAGGTGATCGGCCGCGCGAATGGCGTCCTCGTCATGTTCCACGACCAGAACTGTGTTGCCGAGGTCGCGCAGCCGCCGCAGGGTGGCCAGCAGGCGTTCGTTGTCGCGCTGGTGCAGGCCGATCGAGGGTTCGTCCAGCACGTACAGCACGCCGGTCAATCCCGAACCGATCTGGCTGGCCAGGCGGATGCGCTGCGACTCGCCGCCGGACAGGGTGGCCGAACCGCGGGCGAGCGTGAGATAATCCAGCCCGACATCGACCAGGAACTGCAGCCGGTCCACGATCTCCCGCAGGATCCGACGAGCAATTTCCTGCCGCTGCGGGGTCAGGGTGGGAAGCACGGCGGCGAACCAGCCCAGGGCGGAACGGATGGACTGGTCGGACGCCTCGGCGATGTTTTTGCCGCCGACCCGCACCGACAGGGCCTCGGGTTTCAGGCGTGCGCCCGCGCAGACGGCGCAGGGCTTTTCCGCTTGGTAGCGGGAGAGTTCCTCGCGCACCCAGACGCTGTCGGTTTCCTGCCAGCGGCGCTGCAGGTTGCGCAGCACGCCCTCGAACGGTTTGGTCACCGTGTAGCTGCGGACGCCATCTTTGTAGGTGCAGGCGACCGGTTCGTCGCCGGTGCCGTGCAGGATGGCGTCCCGCACCGAAGCCGGCAGATCGGACCACGGCGCCTTGGTCGTCACTTTGTAGTGACGGGCCAGGCTTTGCAGGGTCTGTTCGTAGTACGGCGACTGCGCCCCGGTCCAAGGCGCAATCGCGCCATCCGCCAGCCCCAGCCGTTCATCCGGCACCACCAGTTGCGGATCGAAGAAGCTCTCGACCCCCAGCCCGTCGCAGGCCGGACAGGCACCGTGCGGGGAGTTGAAGCTGAACAGCCGCGGCTCGATTTCCTCGATCGAAAACCCCGAGACCGGGCAGGCAAACTTCGAGGAAAAGACCGTCCGTTCCCCACCATCGGCCGGTTCCGCATAGACCACGCCGTCCGACATCGCCAACGCGGTCTCGAAACTATCGGCCAGGCGCGGCGCAATGCCGTCGCGTACGACGATGCGGTCCACCACCGCCTCGATCTCGTGCTTGGTCTTGCGGTTCAGGGCGGGCACATCGCCGATTTCATACAGGGTGCCGTCCACCTTGACCCGGGTGAAGCCGCGGCGTTGCAGTTCTGCCAGTTCCTTGCGGTACTCCCCCTTGCGGTCGCGCACCACGGGGGCGAGCAGCAGCAGCCGCGTGCCCTCTGCCATCGCCATCACCCGATCGACCATTTGCGAGACCGTCTGCGCCTCGATCGGCAGGCCGGTGGCGGGCGAGTAGGGCACGCCGACGCGGGCCCACAGCAGCCGCATGTAATCCGCGATCTCCGTCACCGTGCCGACGGTCGATCGCGGGTTCTTCGACGTGGTCTTCTGCTCGATGGAGATCGCCGGCGACAGCCCGTCGATGCTGTCCACGTCCGGCTTGCCCATCAGCTCCAGGAACTGCCGCGCATAGGCCGACAGCGACTCGACATAGCGGCGCTGGCCCTCGGCATAGATCGTGTCGAACGCCAGCGACGACTTCCCGGACCCGGACAGCCCGGTGATCACCGTCAGCGAGTCGCGCGGGATCTCCACATCCACGTTCTTCAGGTTGTGCTCGCGCGCGCCGCGTACATGGATGGAGCCGGCCATTGATCCTGTTGTCCCTTTCGCGGGGATGGTGTATGTTCTAGGGATGTTCCTTCGCACTATGGCATTTTGCCGGTCGCAAGGGAAGGGTTTGTTAACCGTTGGCCCTTAGACTGCGCTTGGGCTAGGGTTCGCATTTGCAGGAAAGGATTGGTGCGATGGCTGGAAGCGTCAACAAGGTGACTCTGATCGGAAACCTGGGGAAGGACCCGGAGGTCCGCACCACCCAGGCTGGCAGCAAGATCGTCAACTTTACCCTGGCAACCAGCGAAACCTGGAACGACCGGACTTCGGGCGAGCGGAAGGAACGGACGGAATGGCACCGGGTCGCGATCTTCAATGAACGCCTGGCCGATGTCGCCGAACGCTATCTGCGCAAAGGCCGCAAGGTCTATATCGAAGGCGCGCTCGAAACCCGGAAATGGACCGACCAGTCCGGCCAGGAGAAATACACCACCGAGGTCGTCCTGAAGAATTTCCGCGGGGAACTGGTGCTGCTGGACAGCGGCCGGGGGGAGGACAGCGCGTCGTCCGGCTACGCGGGCGCCGCCGAACCCAGCGGCGGCGGGTTTGGCGGCGGCGGCGGCGGCAGCTACACCCGCACCGAACGGCCGGCGGCCAGTGCCCCGCGCGGGGTCAGCGGCGGTGCGGCGCGTGGCGGCGCGGGCGGTCCGTCCTGGGATGCGCCCAAGGGCGGCGACCTCGACGACGAGATTCCATTCTGACGCCCATAGGTAGATTCCGAATCTGACCTCGCCGGCGGGGTCCTGATAGAAGCGACGCGCCTGACGCGGAAGCTCCGCGGGGCGGAGGCTCTCGGATGACGCTGACGGAACCCGATCTGCGCGTGGTGCAGCTTGCCAAGACGCCAACGGGGATCCCCGGCCTTGACGATGTCCTGCTGGGCGGCGTCCCGAGCGGCCGGCCAACCCTGATCTGTGGCGCGGCCGGTTCGGGTAAGACCCTGCTGGGCATGACGTTCCTGGTGAACGGCGCGACCCGGTTCGGCGAATCGGGTGTCCTGCTCAGCTTCGAGGAAACCGCTGAGGACCTGATGGACAACGTCGCATCGTTGGGTTTCGACGTGGCGGGACTGATCGCCGCGAAAAAGTTGGTGATCGATCACGTCCGCATCGAACGCAGCGAGATCGAGGAAACCGGCGAATACGACCTGGAAGGCCTGTTCGTGCGTCTCGGCCATGCCATCGACCAGACCGGCGCCAAACGGGTCGTGCTGGACACCGTGGAGGCGCTGTTTTCCAGCCTGTCGAATACCGACACCCTGCGCGCCGAACTGCGCCGCCTGTTCGGCTGGCTCAAGGACCGCGGGGTGACCGCGATCATCACCGGCGAGCGTGGCGACGGCACGCTGACCCGGCACGGGCTGGAAGAGTACGTCGCCGATTGCGTGATCCTGCTGGACAACCGCGTGCAGGACCAGGTCACCACGCGGCGGCTGCGGGTGGTTAAATACCGCGGCTCCGCCCATGGCATGAACGAATATCCGTTCCTCATGGACGATCAGGGCATCACCGTCGTGCCGCTGTCGTCCGCCGGCCTGGACCACGAGGTCTCCGGCGAGCGGGTCTCGACCGGCGTGCCCGGCCTCGACGCCATGCTGGGGCTCGGCGGCGTCTATCGCGGATCGAGCGTGTTGATCTCCGGCGTGTCCGGTGCCGGCAAGACCATCCTCGGCGCATCCTTCGCCGCCGCCGCCTGCGCACAGGGCGAACGCTGCATGTTCTTCAGTTTCGAGGAATCGGTCGACCAACTGTTGCGCACGGTCGGATCGGCCGGGATCCACCTGCGCCCCTACCTCGAATCCGGCCTGTTACGCTTCGAAACCAAGCGGCCTTCGTCCTTCGGTTTCGAAATGCATCTGGCGCTGATGCAACGCGAACTCGATCGTTTCCGGCCAGCCGCCGTCATCATCGATCCCGTCACCAGCTTTCGCGGACCCGACAGCGAGGTGCATGCGCTGCTGCTGCGCATGCTGGACATGTTGAAGACCCGCGGCATCACCACGGTTTTCACCAGCCTGACCAGTTCCAACGACCGGCTGTCGCAGAGCGATTTCGGGCTGTCGTCGCTGATGGACACCTGGGCGTTTCTGCTCGACATCGAAAGCAATGGCGAGCGCAACCGCGGCCTGTACGTCCTGAAGTCACGCGGCATGAGCCATTCGAATCAGATCCGGGAATATCTGGTGACCGACCACGGCGTGAAACTGGTGGAAGCCTATCTCGGCGCGGCCGGCGTGCTGACCGGGTCGGCGCGCCTGGCCAAGGAAGCCGACGATCGGGTCGCGGCCCAGCATCAGGGCGAAGAAGTCGCTCGGCGGCGGCGGGAAATCGCCGACCGGCGTGCGGCGGCGGAACGCCAAATTGCCGAACTGCGCGCCGAGATCGCCGCGCAGGAAACCGAGGGCGCCCGCCTGATGGCGCAGGACCAACAGCGTGAAACCGTTCACCAGGCCGACCTGGCAGCCATGGGTGCCAGCCGTGGGGTGCATGGAAACGGCAAGGACGCAAACGGGACGGCTGGGCACGATCCTGCGGAAGGCATGCGCTAATGGATGATCAGTACAATCTGCGTCTCTATGTGGCCGGGCAAACGCCGAAATCGGTGTCGGCCATCGCCAACCTGATCCGGCTGTGCGAGATCCATTTGCCGGGTCGATGTGAAATCGAGATTATCGACCTCGCCCTGCAGCCGCAGCTCGCGGCGATGGACCATATTGTCGCACTGCCGACACTGGTGCGCCGCCTGCCCGAACCCTTCAAACGCATCATCGGTGACCTGTCCAAGACCGATCGCGTCCTGCTGGGTCTTGGCATCGAAACAAAGAGGGTGCCGTGCTGAGCTTGGAACCACAAATCGCCGACCGCCACTTTGTGCTGCGGCTGTTCGTCGCCGGCAGCACAATTCGCTCGGCGCGGGCGATCCAGACCATACGGCAGATCTGCGATACCTATCTCACGGGCCGCCACGATCTGCAGGTCCTGGACCTTTACCAATGCCCGGAAGCTGCGGCGCGTGAGCAGATCGTGGCAGTTCCGACCTTGATCCGGGTGATGCCCACGCCGCTGCGCCGGGTCATCGGCGATCTGTCCGACCATCAGCGGGTGCTGGACAGTCTCGATATCGGCTCGCTGCCAGCGGGGCCGCCATCATGATGACAAGCCGGTCGCCTGCCGCGGCCGATCCACGGCAAACCGAGATCGATGAATTGCGAGCCCGACTGGGCGAAGCGGAGGAAACCCTGCAGGCCATCCGCCAGGGCGATGTTGATGCGGTGGTCATCAACGGCACCGCGGGCCCGCAGGTCTATACCTTGCTGAACGCCGACCGGCCGTACCGGACCATCGTCGAACGCATGCAGGAAGGCGCATTGACCCTGACGCCCGAGGGGACGGTGCTCTACGCCAATCAACGCCTTGCGGCGTTCCTCGGCCTCGGCCTGGAACACATCGTCGGCCATGAGTTCGGGCAATTCATCGACGTCGAAGACCGGACCCTGTTCTGCGCCTTACTGACCCGGAACGATCCGCACGGCGGCCGGACGGAACTCGCGCTGCGTGCGGCCGATGGATCGCCGGTTCCGGTGTATCTGTCGATGATCGAACTGATGGATGAGGGCCGAACCATCGTCTCCGGCATCGTGACCGACCTGCGCTGGCCGAAGCAGCGGATGCAGGAACTGGCCGAGGCCAATGCCCGGCTGGTCACGGTCATGGCGGAACGCGAACGAGCCGAGTCCCTGCTGCGCCACGCCCTGAAGATGGAAGCGGTGGGTGAACTCACCGCCGGCCTCGCGCACGACTTCAACAACCTGTTGGCGGTGATTGGCGGCAACCTGGAGTTGTTCTCTGCCCGCACCGGCGATGATTGGCTGAAAGCGCGGGTTGATGCCAGCCAGCGCGCGGTGGAACGCGGTGCCCGCCTCACCCGGCAGCTTCTCGCGTTCGCCCGCCAGCAGAACCTGCAACCGCAGGCGATGGCGGTGAATGCGTTGCTGCTGGATATCGAGCCGTTGCTGCGCAGTGCCATCGGCGACCGGATCCGGCTGCAGTTGGCGCTGAATGAGGGGCTGGCGCCCTGCCTCGTCGATGCCGCCGAGTTGCAGGCCTCGATCCTGAACCTGGCCAAAAATGCGGTGGACGCGATGCCGGCCGGCGGCTGTCTGACGATTGCGACCGCGGCGGTGACATTGGAGGATGTGCCGGGGCAGGTCCGCGGCGGTCGTTACTCGTCGATCAATGTGACCGACACCGGCCATGGCATGCCGTCCGCGGTGCGCGACCGCGCATTCGATCCGTTCTTTACAACCAAGGACATCGGCAAGGGGACGGGCCTCGGCCTGAGCCAGGTCTATGGTTTCATGCGCCAGTCGGACGGTTACGTCACGATCGACAGTGCGGCCGGGTCCGGCACGACGGTCCGGTTATTTCTGCCGGTGACCGACATGATCGCGCCGGCTCCCGCACCGCCGCCCACAAGGCCGGCACGCACCACGCCCCAGTCGCGCCGGGTGCTGGTGGTGGATGACGACCGCGACATAAGGGAACTGGTGGTCGAGGTGCTGGAAAGCCTGGGCTACACCACCGTCGCGGCGGAGAGCGGACCGGCGGCGTTGGTGTTGCTGGACGGTGGTGCGGCGGTCGATGTGGTGGTCAGCGACGTGCTGATGCCCGACGGGATGTCGGGTTTCCAGCTTGCCCGCGAGATCAGGCGCCGCTCGCCGAACCTGGCGATCGTGTTGACCTCGGGGATGACCGGGGCCGACCATGCGGCCGCGGACGTGATGCGGGATTTGCCGGTGCTGAAGAAGCCGTACCGGTGCGACGATCTGATGCAGGCGATCGAGAGCGCGCTGGACGCGGCGGCGTTGGACCGGGTGCCGGCTTGATAACGACGGCCTGACACGGCGCGACCCGACAAATCAGACCCCACACCGCCCGTCTGGTCTCCGCCCGCCAACCGCCCTAGAACCCCCCCGACACGGGGCGTCTGCGCGCCTCATTACCCTTGAGGACGCCAGATCATGCCCGCCTACCGCTCCCGCACCACCACCCACGGCCGCAACATGGCCGGCGCCCGCGGCCTGTGGCGCGCCACCGGCATGAAGGACGGCGACTTCGGCAAGCCGATCATCGCGGTTGCCAACAGCTTCACCCAGTTCGTCCCCGGCCATGTGCATCTGAAGGACCTGGGCCAACTGGTCGCGCGCGAGATCGAGAAATCCGGCGGCGTCGCCAAGGAATTCAACACCATCGCGGTCGATGACGGCATCGCCATGGGCCATGACGGGATGCTGTACAGCCTGCCCTCACGCGAACTGATCGCCGATTCCGTCGAATACATGGTCAACGCGCATTGCGCCGATGCGATGGTCTGCATCTCCAACTGCGACAAGATCACGCCCGGCATGCTGATGGCGGCGATGCGGCTGAACATCCCCGCCGTGTTCGTCTCCGGCGGTCCGATGGAGGCCGGCAAGGTCATCCACAAGGGCACCGCCCGCAAGGTGGACCTGATCGATGCGATGATCTTCGCCGCCGACAGCGCCAACACCGACGCGGAAGTCGAGGTGATCGAGCGTTCGGCCTGCCCGACCTGCGGGTCCTGTTCGGGGATGTTCACAGCCAATTCGATGAACTGCCTGGTGGAGGCGCTGGGTCTCGGCCTGCCCGGCAACGGCACCGTGGTTGCCACCCATGCCGACCGCCGCGAACTGTTCCTGGAAGCCGGCCGCAAGATCGTCGAGATCACCCGCCGCCATTACGAAACCGACGACACGACGGTGCTGCCGCGCGCGATCGCCACGTTCAAGGCCTTCGAGAACGCGATGACGCTCGACATCGCCATGGGCGGGTCCACCAACACCGTGCTGCATCTGCTGGCCGCCGCGCATGAGGGCGAGGTGCCCTTCACCATGCTCGACATCGACCGCCTGTCGCGCCGGGTGCCGGTGCTGTGCAAGGTCGCGCCATCGGTTGCGGACGTGCATGTGGAGGACGTGCACCGAGCCGGCGGCATCATGGCAATATTGGGCGAACTCGACCGCCAGGGCCTGATCGACACCGGCGTGTCCACCGTCCACGCCGAAACCCTGGCCGAGGCGCTGCAACGCTGGGACATCCGCCGCACCGCCGATGACGCGGTGCGCGTGTTCTATCGCGCCGCGCCCGGCGGTGTGCCGACGACGGAGGCCTTCAGCCAGGCGGAACGCTGGGACTCGCTGGACACGGACCGTTCGGCGGGGGTGATCCGCGACACCGCGCATGCGTTCTCGGCGGATGGCGGGCTGGCTGTGCTGTACGGCAACATCGCCGAGGAAGGCTGCATCGTGAAAACCGCCGGCGTCGACGCCTCGATCCTGCGGTTCTCCGGCCCCGCTCGGGTGTTCGAGAGCCAGGACGCGGCGGTGTCCGGTATCCTGGGCGGCGGGGTGAAGGCCGGCGACATCGTGCTGGTGCGCTACGAGGGGCCGCGCGGGGGCCCGGGCATGCAGGAGATGCTGTACCCGACCAGCTACCTGAAGTCGAAGGGCCTGGGGAAGGTCTGCGCGCTGGTCACCGATGGTCGTTTCTCCGGCGGTTCGTCGGGCCTGTCGATCGGGCATTGCTCGCCGGAAGCGGCGGAGGGCGGGCTGATCGGCCTGGTGGAAGACGGCGACATCATCGAGATCGATATTCCGGCCCGGCGGATCCACCTCGCGGTTCCCGAGGCGGAACAGGCCCGCCGCAGAGCGGCGATGGAGGCGCGCGGTGAAGCGGCCTGGCAGCCGGCGGCACCGCGCCGGCGGCAGGTGTCCACCGCCTTGAAGGCCTACGCGGCAATGGCGACCAGTGCCGCGCGGGGGGCGGTGCGCGATGTGGGGTCGCTGCGGCGGCGGTAGGTCGATCGGCGTCCGACGCCGTTGCCGGGCTTGCAATCCCATGACTTGGGGGCGAGCCGCCGCGGACGCTCGGGCGCGTCGCGCGGCCGCCGTTACGACCCCTCGATTGCCCCCTGGCCCAGACACGCTTCCAACTCCGCCCGCCGAACGTTGAGCAGTTCGTCCAGCGTGAACGGACAGGCCGCAGGCCAGGGCCGAGGCGGCCGGTCGTCGTAGTCCGCCCCCTCAAGCTGCTCCATCGCATCGCGCCAAAGCCGCGGAAGGTCGATCCTTTGCCGCATCGACGGGGCAAACCGCCGGACCGCGTTCTTCTGGAACGAAGCGATTTCCACCCGCCAATGCCGCACCGACGGGCTGTCGGGCCAACCGCACACCTTCAACAAATGTACCAGCATCAGGTCGAGGAAGCTCTCCACGGCATGCAGTTCGCACAGGCCCACGTCCTCGATCTCCTCGACAACGTGCGTCCAGTCGATGTCGTTGGCCCGTTCCCCCCGCGCGAGGCGGCGCAGCAATTCGGCCTGGTGCTGGGACCAGGCGAGCACGTCCCGGTCATACAGGTCATCTTGCATGGCGGCATGTTAACCCGCCACCGGCCCTGCCGCCAGCAGATCATGTTCGTCCCCTTGCGTTTCTCGCCCCGTTGCGCGACCCTTCCGCCACCACGAGAGTGTCCATGACAATCAGAGCGAGGGTCCAGTGAACGATTCAGTCATTGTCAGCGACTCGGTCAAGCGGTTCAAATGGGTCGGGACCCGCCCGATCCGTCCGGACGGCGTGCCCAAGGTTACCGGCCGAGCGATGTATGGCGCGGACCTGAAACTGCCGGGGATGCTGTACGGGAAAGTGTTGCGCTCGCCGCATGCCCATGCGCGCATCCTATCGATCGACACCTCGGCGGCGGAAAAGCTGCACGGGGTGAAGGCCGTCATCACCGCCAAGGACCTGCCGGAGCAGCGGAACGAGTTCATCGGCCCCGAACGCGTGGCGGTGAATTTCTGGCACGTCACCCGCAACATCCTGGCACGCGAGAAGGCGCTGTATGAAGGCCACGCCATCGCCGCCGTCGCCGCCACATCGGCCAGCATCGCCGAACAGGCCGCCGCGCTGATCAAGGTGAACTACGAGGTCCTGCCGCACGTCATCGACGTCGATGAGGCGATGGCCGAAGACGCGCCGCTGCTGTTCGAGGATATGATCCCCCGCGGCTACACGCCCGCGGCGACCAGGCCCTCCAACATCTCCAAGCGCCTGGAATTCTCGATGGGCGACCTCGCCGCCGGCTTCGCGCAGGCCGATGTCGTGATCGAACACGAATTCAAGACCGCCACCGTGCACCAAGCCTATATCGAGCCGCACGCCTGCGTGGCGAAGGTGGAGGCGGACGGCCAGGGCGAAATCTGGTCCTCCAGCCAGGGCCATTTCCAGATGCGGGCGTTGACGGCGCAGATCCTGGGCATCCGGATCGGCGACCTGCGCGTCACCCCGGCGGAGATCGGCGGCGGCTTCGGCGGCAAGACCGTCACCTATCTGGAGCCGGTGGCCGCGCTGCTGTCGAAGAAGTCCGGCCTGCCGGTGCGGCTGATGATGTCGCGCGAGGAGACCTTCCGTGGCTCCGGCCCGACCTCGGGGTCGTCGATGTGGGCCAAGGTCGGCGTGACCAAGGACGGCAAGATCGTCGCCGCGGATGCAATCTTCAAGTTCCAGGCGGGCGCCTTCCCCGGCTCGCCGGTGATGAATGCCTGCCTCTGCGCCTTCTCCCCCTACGACATCGCGAATGCGCGTTCGGTCGGCTATGACGTGGTGTGCAACCGGCCGAAGGCGGCGGCGTACCGTGCGCCCGGCTCGCCGATCGGCCATTTCGCGGTCGAGTCGGTGATCGACATGTGCGCCAAGGCGATCGGGATGGACCCGCTGGAGTTGCGGATCAAGAACGTCGCCGGCATCGGCACGCCGACCATCGCCGGGCCGAAGCACGCCCATGCCGGGTTCATCGACACCTTGCAGGCGCTGTATAACCATCCCGGCTACAAGGCGCCGCTGGGTCCGAACCAGGGGCGTGGCGTGGCCTGCGGCTACTGGTTCAATGGCGGCGGCGAATCCAGCGCGTCCTTGCAGGTGAACGCCGACGGCACCGTGCTGGTGGCGACCGGCAGCCCGGACATTGGCGGCTCGCGCGCCTCGATGGCGATCATGGCGGCGGAAACCCTGGGTGTGGACTACAGCCTGGTGCGGGCGATCGTCGCCGATACCGGGTCGGTGGGTTACACGCATGTGACGGGCGGCTCGCGCGTGACCTTCGCGACCGGCACCGCGGTCGTGAATGCCTCGCAGACCGTGGTGAAGGATCTGTGCAAGCGCGCGGCGTTGATCTGGGGTGTCGATGAGGAAGGCGTGGTTTGGGAGGACGGCTACGCGCGTCCGGCCGGATCGAACGTCGGCGACTTCAAGCCGCTGTCGTTGAAGGAAATCGCCGGCAAGGCCGCCGCCACCGGCGGGCCGATCACCGCCAGCGCCGGGGTCAATGCCGGGGCGCAGGCGCCGGGCTTTGCCGCGCAGTTCTACGATGTGGAAGTCGATCCCGAGACCGGGCACGTGAAGATCCTGCGCGCCGTCGCCGCACAGGACGTAGGCCGCGCCATCCACCCGAGTTATGTGGAGGGCCAGATCCATGGCGGCGTGGTGCAGGGGATCGGCTGGGCCTTGAGCGAGGAATACATCTACAACGCCAAGGGCCAGTTGGATAACGCCGGCTTCCTGGACTACCGCTGTCCGGTTGCCTCCGAC
>Ga0302157_10002210_pt1 | contig 22916 bp, 17 predicted proteins | sample I_Bog_N3_3_FD_193502 | JGI IMG/M metagenome (GOLD analysis project Ga0302157, IMG submission 193502) | Peat permafrost microbial communities from Stordalen Mire near Abisko, Sweden - I_Bog_N3_3 | ecosystem: Environmental > Terrestrial > Soil > Wetlands > Peat | place: Sweden: Abisko, Stordalen... | reverse complement strand
CGATCCGCTGGCCAGCGTGGTGATCGGCATCGCCCTGTTCCACGACCACGTGTCGCGCGGGTCGGCGGCGGTGACCGGCGAAGTGCTCGCCATGCTGGTCATGTTCGGGGGCGTGGTCCTCCTGGCGCAGTCGCCACTGGTCACCGAGGCCAAGGACGAGACGGGGTCCACGCCCATGCTGGAGCGCCAGCCGTCACGGCGGGGACACCGGGGCGGTGGCCGAGGCCGGCCACCGACGGACCCCGGTCAGGGGGCGGAGACCGGGGCACCCCCGGCCGCCACCGTGCCGCCGTCGTGACACCCCCGACCTAACCTGGCGGTCGTGGTCCCCTCCCCGCCCCCGAGGTCCCCGGCCGTCCCGTCCGGTGACAAGCCGTCGCTGTCGATCTCCGACCTCTACGGCCGGGTGGACCGCGCCCTGCGCGACGCCCTGCCCGGTGAGGTCTGGGTGTCCGGCGAGGTCCGGTCGTTCAACGTGAGCTCCCGCGGGCACTGCTACCTGGACCTGGTGGACCCCTCGGGGGCCCAGGACATGGCCGCTCCGGTGCTCAAGGTGGTCTGCTGGTCGGGCCGCTGGGCCCGGGTCCGGGCCATGTTGGACCAGGTGGGCATCGTGCTCGAGGCCGGTCTGGTGGTGCGGGTGCGCGGCGAGGTACAGCTCTACAAGCCCCGGGGGGACATCAGCTTCATCCTCTCCGAGCTGGACACCGACGCCCTCCTGGGCAAGGTGGCGGCCGAACGGGCCCGGCTGGTCAAGGCCCTGGTGGACGAGGACCTCTTCGACGCCAACCGTCGCCGGCCCGTCCCGACCGTGGCCCTGCGCATCGGCCTGGTGGCCAGCCCGGGCACCGAGGGCTATCGCGACTTCCTCGGTCGGCTGGAGGCATCGGGCCTGGCCTTCGACGTTCGGGTCGTCCCCACCCAGGTCCAGGGGCGCGAGGCCCCGACGTCGGTGGCCGCGGCGGTCACGTCCCTGGCCGCCACGGACTGCGACATCGTGGTCGTCGTCCGGGGCGGCGGGTCCAAGGGTGACCTGGCCACCTTCGACACCGAGCCGGTGGCTCGGGCCATCGCCACCTCGTCCGTCCCGGTGTGGACGGGCATCGGCCACACCGGCGACCAGTCGGTGGCCGACGAGGTGGCCAACCGCTCGTTCATCACCCCGACGGAGTGCGGCGACGAGCTGGCCCGACGGGCCACCCGGTACTGGGAGGACGCCCTCGACGCCGGTCGACGGGTGTCCCGCCTGGCCTCGGACGTGGCCACCGGGGCCACCGAGCACCTGTCGCGGGCCCGGCTGCGCCTGGCCACCGGGTCACGGATGCAGCTCGATCTCCATGCCGCACGGGTCGCCACCCGATCGGGCGCCCTCCACGGGGGAGCCCAGCGCCAACTGGACGCCCACCGCCGCGATCTGGCCGACCGGGCCACCGGGCTCGCCCGCAGCGCGTCGGCCACGGTGGACCTGGCCGGGAGCACGATGGTCCGCCGCACCACGCTCCTGCTCACGTTGCCCGAGCGGGTGGTCGACGCCGAGGACCGGCAGCTGGGGAACTGGCGCCGTCTGCTGGCCGCCTATGACTACCGGCGCCAATTGGAACGGGGGTACTCGGTGACCCGCGGGGCCGACGGGACGGTGGTCCGCAGCGTCACCGGCCTCGAACCGGGGACCGAACTGACCACACGGGTGTCCGACGGCGAGGTCCGCTCCGTGGTGGCCGCCGTCGGGGAGATCGCAGTGCACGACCAAGGAGGAACACCGAGATGACACCGAGAGAGACGACCGCCGGGGGCGGGGCGGAGGACACTTCGCCGGTCGCCGACCTGACGTACTCCGCCGCCGGGCGCGAGCTGGACGGCATCATCGAGGAATTCGAGGCCGGGGTGGTCGACGTCGACCGCCTGGTCGAGCGGCTGGAGCGGGCCACGGAGATCGTGGACGAGCTCGACCGGCGGCTGCGCCGGACCCGCCTGCAGGTCGAGGAGCTGGTGCCCCGCCTGGAGGCCGTGGGCCGGACCGAGGTCCCGGGTCCGGCGGCCGACGGTGAGGAAGACGACGGGGACGACGGGGACAGCGGGGACGACGGGGAGACCGACGACACGGACGACACGCCCCGGGGGCTCTTCTGAGCGGCCGGCAGGAAGCCGGGGGTCAGCTGATGTTGCGCTCCCGACCCTCCCAGTAGGGGGCCCGCAATTCGCGCTTCAGGATCTTCCCCGACGGGTTGCGGGGGAGGACGTCGGTGTAGTCGACGGAGGTGGGGCACTTGAAGTGGGCCAGGCGGTCGCGGGTGAAGGCGATGATGTCGGTGGTCAGTTCGTCGGTGTCGGCCGTCGCCGCCTCCGGCGTGCGCACGACGATGGCCTTCACCGTCTCACCCCAGCGGTCATCGGGCACCCCGATCACCGCGGCATCGGCCACGGCCGGGTGGGCGAGCAGGGCGTTCTCCACTTCGGCGGGGTAGACGTTCTCGCCTCCGGAGACGATCATGTCCTTGATCCGGTCGTGGAGGAAGAGGAACCCTTCCTCGTCGAGCCACCCGGCGTCACCGGTGCGGAACCAGCCGTCGTCGGAGAGGATGGCCGCCGTCTCCTCGGGCTTCTTCCAGTACCCCAGCATGTTCTGGTCCGACCGTGTCCAGATCTCGCCCACCTCGCCGGTCGGGACCTCCTCGCCGGTGTCGGTGTCGACGATCCGTAGCTCGACGTGGTCGAAGGGCCGGCCGGCCGAGCGCAGCAGGTGGGCCCGGGGCCCGTCGGGGTCGTGGTCCTCGGGTAGGAGCGAGGTGATGGCCCCGGTCGTCTCGGTGAGTCCGTAGACCTGGGCGAAGTCGCAGCCGAGCGCGGCCATCGACCGGACGAGCAGGTCCTCGCTGATCGGTGCGGCGCCGTAGAACACGGTGCGGAGCGAGCTCACGTCGGTGGTGGCCAGCTCCGGGGTGGCCAGCAGGAACATGAGGAGTACGGGGACGACGAAGGACTCGGTGATCCGGTGGTGCTCGATGGCCCGGAGGACCACCACCGGGTCGAGATCACGGATCACCACCGAGTGGCCGCCGTGGGACATGCCGGCCAGGGCCCAGCCGGCGCCGCCGATGTGGAAGAGGGGCATGGCCACCATGCTCACGGTGTCGTTGTCGATCCGGAAGACCCGCTCGGCCTCGGTGAGGATGCAGGTGATGTTGTCGTTGGTGATCATGACGCCCTTGGGCAGCCCGGTGGTTCCCGACGTGTAGAGCTGGATGACCACGTCGCCTCCGTCGGCCACGTGCCCGGGGTCGGGGGCCCGACCGGGGGCCTGCTCGTCGAGCCAGGCGTCGTAGGCGTCGAGGTGGACCAGGCGTCGGACCCCGGGTGCCCCGGCCAGGATCTCCTTGGCCGTGGCCTCGTAGTCCGGCCCGGCCAGCAGCACCAGGGCGTCGGAGTCGTCGACGATGACCGTGAGCTCGGCCGGGGCCAGCCGCCAGTTGAGGGCCACGTCGACGGCTCCGACCAGGGCGCACCCGAAGAGCACTTCGAAGTACTCGATGCTGTTGCGGTCGAGGAAGGCCACCCGGTCACCGGGACCCACCCCCTCGGCGGCCAGGGCCCGGGCCACCCGGCAGGCCCGTCCGAAGACCTCGGACCAGGTGAGCGACCGGTGCTCGTCGCTGAGCATGGGGGCGTCGGGGGTTTCGGTGGCCCAGTGCCGGATGATGCCGGCCACGGTCCGGGTCATCGTCCTGGGGCCACCCGCTCCTCCGGTGGCGGTGCTGTCGCCGGTGTCGCCGGTGTCGCCGGTGGTCCCCACCCTGCTCGATGTCCCCACGATTGCTCCCTCGATCGGTCCGACCCTGCCCATCGCCTGCGTGGTCGCCACTGTACGCCTGACGCAACCGGGGGGCAGCCGGGGCCGTCCGGCGGCCGGTGGGCGGTGGGCGGGCTGGCCGGTGGGCCGGTGGGCCGGCCGGCGGGCGGTCGGTCCGGTGGGGTGCCGCTACGGTGGCGGGCGTGGCAACCGGTGGAGGGAGGTGGTCGAGGTGGCCCACGTACTGTTGACGGCGGTCGGTTCGGACCGGCCCGGGATCGTCGCGGCCCTGGCCGGGTCCCTGGTCGACCAGGGGTGCAACCTGGAGGACTCGACGATGACCATCCTGCGGGGCCAGTTCGCCGTCCTGCTCGTGGTCGACACGCCGGACGGGACCGGTCCCGGCGACGTGGAGGCGGCCCTGGCCCCCGTGGCCCGCTCGCTGGACCTGGTGGTGGCGGTCCGGCCCATCGAGGAGCAGGTCGACCCGGTGGGGGACGGGCCGGCCGGGGGTGACGGGGACGCCGGTGGGGGGACCGTGACCTTCTCCGTCCACGGTGCCGACCGTCCGGGTATCGTCCACCGCGCCGCCCAGGCCCTGGCCGACGCCGGGGGGAACGTCATCGACCTGTCGACCCGCCTGGTCGGCTCCGGGGAGGCGCCGGTGTACGTGCTCATCCTGACGGTGGGGTTCCCGCCCGAGGTCGACCGAGACGCCGCGGCGGCCGAGGTGCGGGCCACCCTCGAGGCGTTCGGGGTCCACTGCCAGTCCCACGACGCCGACGCCGACGTCCTCTAGCCCCGGCCGACCACCGACCGCCACCCGCCGCGCCACCGTGTCCGTCCGCCCCGTCCTCGCCCTGCCCGACCCGGTGCTGACCCGGCCGGCGGCGCCCGTCGGCCCCCTCGACGACGCCGCCCGGGCCCTGGCCGTGGACCTGGTCGACACCATGCGGGTGTCACCCGGGTGCGTCGGGTTGGCCGCACCGCAGATCGGCGTGGGCCTCCGGGCCTTCGCCGTCGACGTGTCCGGTCACAAGAAGGCCCGGTCGTGCCACGGGACGTTCGTCCTCTTCGACCCCGAGATCCTCGAGGCCTCCGACCCGGTGGCCGGTCGGGAGGGCTGCATGAGCGTGCCCGACCTCACCGGCGACGTGGCCCGGGCCACCCTGGTCACCGTGCGGGGCACGGACCCCGAGGGCCGGGTGCGGACCCTGACGGTCGACGCCTTCGAGGCCCGGGCCGTACTCCACGAACTGGACCACCTGGACGGCCTGGTCTTCCTCGACCGGGTGGACGGTCCGCACGGCATCTTCACCCGTAAGGTGTACCGGTGACCGACGCCACCACCACCGACCCGGACCGCCTCTACTTCCGCCAGCTACTGGCCGGCCGGGACTTCGCCGTGGGCGACCAGGTGGCCCTCCAGATGGCCAATTTCGTCTACCTCATCGGGGACCGGACGACCGGCGAGGCGCTGATCGTGGACCCGGCCTACGGGGTGGACGACCTCCTCGGTCTGCTGGACGCCGACGGTATGCGCTGCGTGGGGGCCCTGGCCACCCACTACCACCCCGACCACGTGGGCGGCGACATGATGGGCTGGGGCATCGAGGGGATCGTCCGCCTGCTCGAGCGGACCCCGGTGCCCGTCCATGTCCAGGCCGACGAGCAGGAGTGGGTCTCGCGTTCCACCGGGGTCGGGGCCGGCGACCTGGTGGCCCACCACGGCGGGGACGTGGTCGCCGTGGGCGGGGTCGACGTGACCCTGCTCCACACCCCGGGCCACACCCCGGGCAGCCAGTGCTTCCTGGTGGGGGGGAAGCTGGTCTCGGGCGACACCCTCTTCCTCGACGGCTGCGGTAGGACCGACCTCCCCGGCGGCGACCCCGAGGCCCTCTACCGGTCCCTCACCACCACCCTGGCCGCCGTGCCCGACGAGGCCGTGCTCTACCCCGGTCATCTGTACTCGCCCGAGCCCTCGGCCACCCTGGGGGACACCCGGGCCAACAACTACGTCTTCCGCCTGCGGACGCCGGAGCAGTGGCTCTCCATGTTCGGCGGCTGACCGCCGGGGACCGGGCCCGGCCGGTGGGCCGGCCGGTGAACCTGCGGGTGGCCCGGCCGGTGAACCTGCGGGTGGCCCGGCTGGTGGCCCGGCCGGTGGCCCGGCTGGTGGCCCGGCCGGTGGCCGACGGTCCCCGCCGGGACCTCTACGATCGGGTGCCATGAGCCAACCACTTCCCGGCGACGCCACGATCGTCGTCGTGGGCGCTTCCCTGGCCGGCCTGCGGGCCGCCGAGGAGCTCCGCCACGAGGGGCACGCCGGACCCGTGATCATCGTGGGCGACGAGCTCCATGCCCCCTACGACCGTCCGCCCCTGTCCAAGCAGCTCCTGTCGGGGAAGTGGGAGGTGGACCGCATCCACCACCACGCCCCCGACGTGCTGGACACCCTGGGGCTCGAGTTCCGCCTGGGCCACCGGGCCACGGCGCTCGACACGGACGCCCGCACGGTGACCATCGCCGACGAGGGGGACCTGCACTACGACGGGCTCATCGTGGCCACCGGCGCCGCCGTGCGCACCATCGAGGGCACCGTCGGCCAGCCCGGGGTCCATGTGCTGCGGACCCTCGACGACTGCCTGGGGCTGAAGGCGGGCCTGGCGGCGGCCGGTCCCGAGCCCCGGTTGGTGGTCATCGGCGCCGGGTTCATCGGCGCCGAGGTGGCCGCCACCGCCCACGGCCTGGGGGCCTGGGTCACGGTGGTCGAGGCGCTGGCCACGCCGCTCGAGCGGGTACTGGGGGAAGAGATGGGCTGGGCCTGTGCCGGCCTGCACGCCGACGCCGGCGTGGCCCTGCGGACCGGGGTCGGCGTGGCCGGGGTCACCGCCGACCCGGGCGGCGACGTGCCCGTGGTGGTGCACCTGGCCGACGGGACGTCGCTCGACGCCGACGTGGTGGTGGTGGGCGTGGGCGTGACGCCGGCCGTCGGGTGGCTCGAGGGGTCGGGTCTCACCGTGGAGAACGGGGTGGTGTGCGACGGCTCGCTGTTCGCCGGCGACCGGGTCACCGCGGCCGGCGACGTGGCCCGGTGGTACCACCGGGGGCTCGACCAGGACCTGCGCCTCGAGCACTGGACCAACGCCGCCGAGGGCGGCGCGGCGGCGGCCCGGAACCTGCTGGCCGGGTCGGCCGATGCCGTCCCCTACGAGCCGGTGCCCTTCTTCTGGTCGGACCAGTACGCCACCAAGATCCAGGTGGTCGGGCGCCCGGCCCCGGACGACGAGGTGGTGGTGGTCGAGGGGTCGGTGGACGAGCGCAAGCTGGTGGCCCTCTACCGCCGGGGGGACCGGTTGAGCGCCGTCCTCGGGTTCAGCCGTCCCCGCCAGCTGATGTCCTACCGGCCGCTGCTGGCCGCCGGGGCGTCCTTCGACGAGGCGCTGGCGCTGGCCAGGTCCTGAGCCGGTAGGCCGTCCGGGCCGGGGGGACCGGTGGCCCCGTCGGCCCCGTCAGGCGCGGCGCGGCCCCGACGCCGCCGGGGCAGGTGCAGCCCCTGGGCGACGGCCACGGCCCGGGCGATCTCGGCGGCGGTCGGTTCCTCCCCGCCGTAGGAGTGGCGGTCCACCAGGGTGGCCGCCCACAGCACGTCGTCGCGGCGGTCGGGCGCGGCCCGGGCCAGCCGCCCGGCGTAGCGCAGGAGCGTCTCGTCGGGGAGGCGCCGGATCCCGCCCCGGGCCCCGGCCCGCTCGAAGCCGGCGGCCACCCGGTGGGCCCAGGTCGGCGGGCGACGCCGGTACCACCGCAGGAGGGCCACGGCGCCGGCCACCAGCACGATGACCAGACCCACGGGCACGACCGGGATCCGCTTCAGCTGGGTAATGGCCCCGTGGACGATGACCGACCCCGGGCTGGGGTTGGCCAGGGGCACGTCGGCCGTCGGGTCGAAGTTCTGCCAGCCGTAACCGGGGAACCACACCTGGACCCAGGCGTGGGCGTCCTTGGCCTCGACGTCGTAGAGGTCGGTGATGGGGTTGTAGGAGCCGGGGACGTAGCCGGTGGTCTCCCGGGCCGGGATCCCGAGCGACCGCAGCATGACCACGGTGGCTGTGGAGATCTGCTCGCAGTAGCCCACCCGTGAGCCGAAGAGGAACGACGACACGGCGTCCTCGCCGGGGTTGAGGGGCGGGATGTCGGTCGAGTAGTGGACGTGCGAGGACATCCACTGCTCGATGGCCTCGACCTTCTGGTAGGTGTGGGGATCGGCGTCGCCGGGCTGGGAGATGCCCGCGGTGATCTGCTGGGCCAGGGCGGTGATCCTCGGGTCGAGGGCGGGGAGCTGGAGGTAGCGCTGGGCCTCGGCAGGGGGCAGCGCTGATTCGGCCACGCCGTCGGCCACCGGGAAGGTGGAGGCGATGAGCTCGCTCGGCGTGGGGACGGAGACCTCGGAGACCACGGTGTAGACCGTCCCCTGCCCCATGGTGGAGCCCGAGACGATCGTCCCGTCGTTGGTCACGGTCAGGTGGTTGGTGGGCAGGTAGACCCGGGTGGCGTTGTCGGCGTGGAACACCAGGTTGGGACCGGACTGGGCCAGGTAGAAGGTCTGGATGTCGGTGGTCGGCACGCCCCCGGCCGAGCCCTGGTCGGCCGTGGACGGGATGTCGAAGGGCGACCCGCCGGTGATCTTGTGGGCGTTGGACCCGCTGACCGGGTTGGCGTCCTGGGTCCAGCTCTGGCCGTCCCAGTGGTCGAAGGTCTCACCGATCCAGTAGGTGGGCTGCGAGGCGCGTACCCGCATGACGACCTCGTTGCCCAGCGAGGCCCGTTGTCCGGTGTCGAGGGACTTGGCGAAGCCGAGGTACCCCCCGACCTTGGTCCGGCCCGTCGGGGAGGCGGCGTGGGCGGGCAGCGACCCCGAGGACCCGCCGTCGTTCAGATTGGTGGGGTTGTCGACGGCGGTGTCGCCCGAGGCCGACGACGGGAAGACCAGCGCGGTGGAGACGTGGGGGGCGGGGAGGACGGCCACGAACACCACGGTCAGGACGACCACGCCGACCGCCGCTCCGGCCAGGGTCCGCCAGGGGACCCCCCGGGCCCCGGCCATGGTCTGCCACTGGGCCACCAGGCCCCACAGTCCGAAGGCCGCCCAGGCGATGACGTAGGGGACGAGCGAGAGGTCCACGGTCTGGGCCGCGGCCACGGCCATCAGGGCGGCCGACCCGGCCAGGGAGTAGGCGATGTCCTTGCGGGCCGGGACGTCGAAGGCGTGGGTGGAGAGCACCCAGGCGAACAGGATGGCCAGGGGACCCTCGACCGTGGAGATGTCGCCCGGCGTGGCCGTCCGGGTGGCCGTGATGATGAACCAGATGAACCCGCCCACCACGCAGACGGCCAGGACGGGCTTGACCAGGGCCATGGGGTGCTCGCGGCGGCGGTAGGAGAAGACGTTGCCCACCACGGTGGCCACTCCCGTGGCCAGGGCGATGGCCAGGCCCAGCTCCCCGAGGTGGTAGCAGGCGGCGATGGACACCACCACGGCACCGGTGGAGGCCACGCGGAAGGGGATCGAGTGCTCGGGCGGGCCGGGTCGGTTGGCCCGGACGATCTGCTGCCAGAGGGTCATGTCGGGCCCCCGGTCCCGCCGACCGTGCCCGGACCGTCGACGCCGGGTCCCGAGGGGGGCGGCCAGGGGGCGCCCAACGGGATCCCGGCTCCGGGGGCGGCGCCCCCGGGGGCCACGGCCCGGGCCAGCCGACGCCCGGCCCCCACCAGGTCGTGCACCGGGCCGACCGTCGGGCCGGTGTCCTCCAGGCTGGCCACCACCACACCCCGACCGGCCTCGAGGTGGCCGGCGATCTCGGCCATGCTGCGCTCGGCCAGGCGTTCGGCGTCGTCGGGGTCGGCGGGCAGGGACACCTCGACGACCACCGGTTCGGCGGCGGCGGCCTCGGACTCTCGGACCATGAGGAGCCCGGTGTGCGAGGTGGCGGGCCAGTGGACGGTGCGGCGGCCGTCGCCGGGTTGGTAGGGGCGCACCCCCTTGGGCTCGCCGGCCACCGCGGGGACGCGTCGGAGGGCGTCGCCGACGGAGTCGTCGGGCAGCTTCGGCCGGTCGGTCCGGGTGCCGAGGCGCGGGGCCACGTGGAGGGGCCGGGGGAGGGGGATCATGACCTCCCGGGCCCACCAGACGATGCCGAAGGGCGAGCACGAGGCGATCTCCACGGCCACCGAGCGCAGCACGCCCCGTCGGGCCGGCACCAGGGTGACCGTCGCCGTCCGGGTCCCCGTGGCCCGACCCTCGGCCCGGGCCTCGGGCCCCCAGGGGACCAGCGGTCGGATACGCACGGCGCCGGTGGTCGTGACGGTGAGGTCGGTCGACCGGCCGGTGACGGTGTCGGACGGGCACTCGGTGCAGGTGACCCGTACGCCCCGGATGGCCAGGTACGGCGCCAGCAGCCCGGTGGCCAGCACGGCGGCCAGCATGGCCCCGACGGCCTGGACCCAGCCCGAACCGCTGCTGTGGGCCACGGCCGACCAGGCGAACACGGTGAAGATGCTGGCCAGGAAGGCACCCACCCAGTGCACCGGATGGGAGCGCCGCCGCAGCCGCAGGGACTCGACCGGACCGTGGTGCCGACGGCTCACCGGAGGCTGATCACGGGACGGGGACGGGGACGGTCCGCAGGATGTCGACGACGAGCCCGGCGGCGTCGGAGCCGTCGCCGTCGACCACCAGCCGGTGGGCCAGGCACGACACGGCCACGGCCTGGACGTCGCCGGGGGTCACGTAGGGGCGGCCGGCCAGCACGGAGCGGGCCTGGGCGCTGCGGATGAGCGAGATGGCGGCCCGGGGGCTGGCGCCGAGCCGGACGGTGCCGGCCGTCCGGGTGGCCCGGACGAGGGCCACGGCGTACTGGGCCACCACGGGCTCCACATGGACGGCGGCCGTGGCCCGGATGGCCCGTTCCCACTGGGCCGGGGACGAGACGGCGGCGAGGGTGTCGAGGGCGTAGCGCCCGCCGTCGTGGAGGACCAGCCGCGACTCGGTCTCGGCGTCGGGGTAGCCGACCGACGTGGCGAGCCCGAAGCGGTCCAGCTGGCTCTCGACCAGGGGGAAGGTCCCCATCTGTCCGATGGGGTTCTGGGTGGCCACCACGAAGTGGGGGGTGGGCAGGGGCCACGTCTCGCCGTCGACGGAGACCTGGCGCTCCTCCATGGACTCGAGCAGGGCCGACTGGGTGCGGGGCGGGGTCCGGTTGAGTTCGTCGAGCAACACGATATGGGCGAACACCGGCCCGGGCCGGAACTCCCACGTCCCGGTGTCTTGGGCGAAGACGGACACGCCGGTGACGTCGGAGGGCAGCAGATCGGGATGGCCCTGGATCCGGGACAGGGTGGAGCCCAGCGACCGGGCGATGGCCCGGGCCAGCACGGTCTTGCCCACCCCGGGGACGTCCTCGATGAGCAGGTGGCTGCCCGAGAGCACGGCGATGACCGCGGTGACCACCGGCGCCGGCGTGCCGAGCAGCACCCCCGACAGGTTGGCGTGCAGGGCGTGGGCCACGCCGACGGCCTCCTCGAAGGAGGCGGTGGTGGGTGCCGTCGGGGGTGGGGCGGCTGCGGGTGCCGGGGGTGCCGGGGGTGCCGGGGGTGCCGGGGGTGCCGGGGGTGCGGCCGTGGCCGCTCCCGGGACGGTGGCGGCCGCCGGTGCGGCCACGTCGGGTCCCTGTCCCACCGTGCTCATGCTCATCGGGCCCCCTGTTCCTCCCACACCGCCGTCGGGCACGGCAGGCATCCCCGCCCTGGTGACGGCCTCCTCACGTTACCGGTCCCGGGACGTCGCGGACCTTCGGGCCGCGGTCCGCGTCAGAAGTCGAGGGCCGAGAGCTCGGGGATCGTCGCCTGGGACCGCTCGCGGGCCCGCAGCCACCGTCGGCGGTCGGCCAGGTGCTCGTCCCCGGTCACCCGGGGATCGATGACGGTCGACGGCGTCCAGGCCTCGGCCACGTCGTCCTCCCCGGACCAGATGCCGGTGGCCATGCCGGCCAGGTAGGCGGCACCGAGCGTGGTGGCCTCGAGGACCGGGGACACCTCGACCGGGCGACCGCAGGCATCGGCCAGGGCCTGGGTGAACACCGGGTTGGCCGTCATGCCGCCGTCCACCCGCAGCGACCCCACGCCCAGCCCCGAGTCGGCCTCGGCCGCTTCGAGGAGGTCGGCTCCCCGGTGGGCCACGCCCTCGAGGACGGCCCGGACGATCTGGGGACGCCCGGTGCCCCGGGTGATGCCGACCAGGGTGCCCCGGGCCCCGAAGTCCCACAGCGGGGTTCCGAGGCCCAGCAGGGCGGGGACGAACCACACGTCGTCGGTCGTCTCGCAGGCACCGCCCACCGTGGCCGAGTCGGCGGCGTCGGCGATGAGGCCGAGGTCGTCCCGCAGCCATTCGACGCACGAGCCGGCCGACAGCATGACGGCTTCGATGCCCCAGGTCACCGTGCCGGCCCGACGCCAGGCCACGATGGGGATGGTGCCGGCGTCACCCCGGGCGGCGAAGCCGGGGCGGGTGGCACCCACGCACTGGTCCAGCATGCCGCCGGTGCCGAAGGTGGCCTTGGCCAGGCCCGGGCGGGTGCAGCCCTGCCCGATCAACGAGGCCTGCTGATCGCCGGCGATCCCGGCGATGGTGGGCGCCCCCGCGAGGGCGGTGGCCGGACCCACGTCCCCGGAGGAGTCGACGACGGTGGGGAGGACGGCCTCGGGGATCCGGAGGGCCTCCAGGGTCCGCGGGTCCCATCCCGAGGCGTCCGACGTGATGAGCCCGGAGACGCCGACGTTGGTGGTGTCGGTGACGTGGAGCGCCCCGCCCGAGAGGGTCCAGGCCACCCAGGTGTCGACGGTGCCGAAGGCCAGCTCCCCCCGCTCGGACCGGCTGCGGTCGGGGTCGGCGGTGTCCAGCAGGGCGGCCAGCTTGGTGGCCGAGGCATTGGGGGCCAGGCGGATGCCCTGGGCCTGGAGCTCCAGACAGGTGCCCACCGTGCGGAGGTCCTGCCAGCCGATGCCCGGGCCCACGGGGCGCCCGGACTCCCGCTCCCACACGATGGTCGAGGCCCGCTGGTTGGCGATGCCCACCGACGAGACGGGCCCGCCGTCGGCCAACGCCCGGCCGGCCACGTCCAGGACGGCGGCGGCCATGGCCGCGGCGTCGAACTCCACCAGCCCGGGGAAGGGGGTGTCGGGAAGGACGGGGATGTGGTGGACGTGCTCCACCGCACCGTCGGGGCGGACGATGGCGGCGCGGACCCCCGAGGTGCCGACGTCGACGACCAGGACGCTCACGGCCACACCGCCGGGCCGAAGGGCGAGGGCAGTCCGAGCTTGCCGGGGTTGAGGATGCCGTGAGGGTCGAGGGCCTGCTTGACCGATTCCAGGACCCCGAACGACGCCCCGAGCGCACCGGGAAGGAACCGGGCCCGGTTGATGCCGATCCCGTGGTGGTGGCTGATGGCCCCGCCGGCGGCCACGGTGGCCCGGGTGACCTCGTCCCAGGCCTGCTCGTAGTACCCCTCGGCCCAGGCCTGCTGGGCCTGGTCGAGGGCCGGCGCGGTGGCGTCGGCGTCGGGGATGACCAGCTCGCCCTCGGCCTCGGGGGGACGCCCGGCGAAGGTGAAATAGAGGCAGGCGCCGTCGGTGTAGGCGTGGCTCTGGTGGGAGGAGGCCACGAGCGTCCCCTCCACCTTCCCCAGCGCGGCCAGCACGGCGTCGTAGAGGCCGGGGAGGGCGGACCAGCGGGCCGAGACCTCGACGGTGTCGACCACGATGCCGTGCCGCCACAAGGGGGCCAGCGCCGAGACGTCGTTGCGGTGGGTGAGCCACCGGTCGACCAGGTCGTGGGGGAGCGGTGCCGCGGCGGCGCACTCGGTGTCGACGACGGCCAGGGTGGCCTCGACCAATCCCGGGTCGGCCTCGTCCAGGACCACCAGCACGTTGGTGTCGGGCAGGTCGAACGAGCGGGCCGACTCGGTGCGGTCGTAGAGGCGGAGGACGGCAGGCGTGGCCCCGCGGCGGAGGATCCGCCGGCAGGCCTCGAGGCCGTCGGCGAAGGTCTCGAACCCGAAGGCCCGCCGGCCCGTTCCCTCGGGTACGACGTGCACCCGGAACCGGCCCTCGGTGATGACCCCGAGGGTGCCTTCGCTGCCCACGAAGAGCTGGGTCAGGTCCGGTCCGGTGGCCGACCGGGGGGCGTGTCCACCCGTCCGCACCACGGTGCCGTCGGCCAGGACCACCTCGAGGCCGAGGACCATGTCCTCGATCTTCCCGTAGCGGTTGGAGTACTGGCCCGCCCCCCGGCAGGCCAGCCATCCACCCACGGTGGACAGGTCCATGGATTGGGGCCAGTGGCCGAGGGTGACACCGAAGCCGTCGCGCAGTCCGGCTTCCACGTCGGGCCCGAAGGTGCCGGCCCGGAGGTCGGCCACGAGCGAGACGGTGTCGACGTCGCCGATGCCGGACAGGCCGCAGAGGTCGAGGGACACCCCGCCGTGGATCGGGACGGCCGACCCGCACACCCCGCTGCGCCCACCCGCCGCGGTCACCGGGACCCGGGCCTCGTGGCAGGCGGCCAGCACGGCGGCGACCTGGGCGGTGTCGGTGGGCCGGGCCACCACGGCCGGCAGGGCCGGGACCTGTCCCCGAGCCGCCCAGCCGATGGCCAGGGGCCACCAGTCCCGGGCGGCCTCGGCCCGGGCGCCGTCGTCGTCGGTCACGGTGTCGCAGACGTCGGCCAGGCGGCGGCGCAGGGCGTCGTCGACGGCCACACGGTTGCCGCCGAGGCGCTCGGTGACGTCGCCGTCGGGCGCGTCGACCGGGGTCACCGGGGTGGGTCGGGTCATGGAGTGGGCTCCTCCGGGGTGTCGGACCGGTGGGGTGGGGTGGGTGCCGGGGCCCGCGTGGCCGGGGCCGCCTTCCTCGTCGGCGGCGTCCGTTTGGCCGGCGACGCCTTCTTCGTCGGCTGGGCCGCTCGCTTCGCCGGCGATGCCTTGGTGGCGGCCGCCGCCTTCTTCGCCGCCGGGGCCTTCGCCGCCGCGGTCTTCGTGGTCGTGGCCGCCTGCTTCGTCCGGGCCTCGGGAACGGCGATCGCCCCGGCCTGGCGGTCGAGTCCGGCCCGGGCCAACGTGCGCTGCACCTCGGCGGCGTACCGCCGGGCCGCGGCCCGGGCCTGGGCCGGCGTCCACCCCAGCTCCGGGGCGATGAGCGCGGCCACCGAGGACGCGGCGTTGGCCGTGCCCACGGCGTCGTGGAGGACGGCCCGGGTGCGCCGGTCGAGCACGTCAGGGAGGTCCCGGGCCATCTCGTGGCGCACGGCGTAGACGGCCTCGACGGCGAGGTACGGGAGTCCCGGCACCAGCGGGTCCAGCAGCTCGGGGCGGTCCTTGGTCAGGGCCAGTACCCGCGGCGTGTCGTCCCCGTACCGGCCGGCCAGGTGGGCGGCGGCCGCAACGGCCGACCCCGGGGCGCCGGCAGTGTCGCCACCCCCGTCCACGGCGGCGATGCGGCCGCGCCGGGACTTCGCGCCCGGACCCGCGCCGTGGAGCGGCAAGTCCGGGGTGACGCACTTCAGCGGGCGGCGCCCGAGTCGTCCGACGACCTCGTCCACCGTGTCCTGGGCCATCTTCCGGTACGTGGTGAGCTTGCCGCCGGTCACCGTGACCACGCCCTCGGGCGAGGTCCGGACGGTGTGGCGGCGGGACAGGTCGGCGGTGCGCTCGCTGGGTGCGTGCTTCCCGGCCACCGGGGCCAGCAGGGGCCGCAGTCCGGCCCAGATGCCGGTGACGTCGTCCCGGGTGACCTTCCGGTCGACCATGGCGTTGGCCGCGTCGAGGACGTAGTCGACGTCCTCGGGCAGGCAGATGGGATCGTCGAGGGGACCGTCCCATGCCGTGTCGGTGGTACCGAGATAGACCTCGTCCCCCCACGGGACGGCGAAGATCGACCGGTGGTCGTGCGGAACGGGGATGACCGCGGCGTAGTCGCAGGGGAACACCGATGCGGGCACCGTGACGTGGATGCCCTTGGCGGGCCGGATGGACGGGGCCTGGGTGCTCTCGTCGAGGGACCGCACCTGGTCGGCCCAGACGCCGGTGGCGCTCACCACCACCGAGGCCCGGATGACGAACGGCTCGCCGCCGTCGGGCTCGACCCGGGCGCCGTCCACGTTCCCCGACGGCTCGTGGGTGAACGACACGACCTTCGCGTGGTTGACCACCACGGCACCGTGGTCGGCGGCCGTGCGCACCACGGTGAGGGTGAGCCGGGCATCGTCGGCCCGGGCGTCCCAGTAGAGGAACCCCGCCACCAGCCGGTCGACCCGGAGCGTCGGCATGTGGGCCAGGACCTCGTCCCGGCTCAGGTTCTGGTGCCGGTGGCCGATGCGCACCCCGCCGGTCAGGTCGTAGAGCCACAGGGCGGAGCGGTAGACGCGGGCCACGTTGCGGTTCACCACACCGTCCCGGCCGAAGAGGGGGATGATGAACGGGAGCGGCGTGACCAGGTGGGGGGCGTTGTCCAGCAGGCGCTGGCGCTCGGCCAGGTTCTCGTAGACCAGCCCGAACTCGTTCTGTTGCAGGTAGCGGAGCCCGCCGTGGACCATCTTCGAGGACTTCGACGAGGTACCCGAGGCGAAGTCGTCCCGCTCCACGAGTGCCGTTCGCAGCCCCCGCGACGCCGCGTCCAAGGCCACCCCGGCCCCGGTGATGCCGCCGCCCACCACCAGCACGTCGAAGTGCTCCGTGGCCAGGCGGTGCAGGTTCGCGTCCCGGTCGAACGATCCACGTGACGGTGCACCGGTGTCGGTAACGGTCAGGGGCACCAGCGAAGCCTGCCACAACCCCCGGAGGCCCGGGGCGTCCGGACCGGTCGGCCGCACCGGATGCGCCCGATCGTCCGCCACCCTCCTACAGTGGGACCGGGTCCGACGGGATCCGGATCGAGGAGGTCGCCGTGCCGGTCGACGGGGAGTACGAGCCGAGCCCGCAGGAGTGGGTCCGGAATCAGGTGGCGGAGTACGAGGCCTCCGGGGGCCAGCGGGCCAACACGCTGCTGGACACCGGGCTGCCCATCATTGTGCTCACGACGGTGGGGAACCGCAGCGGCAAGGTGCGCAAGACGCCGCTCATGCGGGTGGCGCACGAAGGGAGCTACGCCTTGGTGGCCTCCAAGGGCGGGGCCCCCGAGGACCCGGAGTGGTTCCACAACCTGGTCGCCCACCCGGAGTCCGTGGCCCTGCAGGACGGACCGGCGCCGTTCGACGTCGACGTCCGCCGGCTCGAGGAGGGCGAGGAGCGGGAGCAGTGGTGGGAGCGGGCCGTCGCCGCCTATCCGCCCTATGCCGAGTACCAGGCCGCCACCGAGCGTCGCATCCCGGTCTTCGTGGTCACGCCGAAGGGCTGATCGGCGGGAGTGCGGCGGGCAGATGGTGGCCGTTCGGCGGCCGGCGGCAGGTGGATCGACCGCGTACGCGGGCGGAGGCGTTCGTCATTGGGGAGTGGAACCGTTGGCTGACGAACAGATCGCACGGGAGCGTTCCGGTGCCCACCCGGCCACCGGGGGAAGCCGCCGGAACATCGGTCCGATCGTCGTGTTCGGTGCCGCCGTCCTGTTTTTGTTCCTCACGGTGATCTCGGCCACTGTGTATTGGAGCGGCCGCAGCGTGACCGAGTCGAGCCTCGGCGCTCCGATCTTGTGGGACCAGCACCACTCGAACCAGGTGCACCTCCTGGTGCTGACGATCACCACGTTCGTGCTCTCGATCGCACTCGTCGCCGTTGGGCTGCTCATTGCCGTGCGGGACCGGCGCCCGTAGCCGGCCCCGGTGGACGACGGAGCTCGTTCGCACTGCAAATATACCGTAGACAGTTACCGACGCGTCACCCAAACGTTCGATTAATGTCACCGCACCGGAAGTGGGGTGGCGTGCATCCGGACCATGACGAGATCCACGAGGTGGCCCAGGATGCGGGAATCGAGACGCCATGACGGTCGAGGCCGTGGACGCGTACGCACCATGCGACCGGCGGTCGCCGTGTCGGTCTGCCTGATCGTCGTAGCCGGCCTGGCATCGGCCTGCAGCTCGGGATCCGGCGGGGGCCCCTCGACGCCGACGTCGTCAACGGTCGCCTACGGCAATCCCAAGACCTACTCGCTCTCGGTCTCGAACCAGGCACCCAACGGCAACAAGGTGCTCATCGCCTCGGCCACGCTGGCCAAGCCCGGGTGGGTGGTGATCCACTCCTACGTGAATGGCGCACCCGGTGTGCCCATCGGCGCCTCGTCGTTGCTCCCGGCCGGTGTCCACACGGACATCGAGGTCACGGTGAACCACGACATGAAGGTCGGCGACAAGGTCATGCCGGTGATCCACGTCCAGACCGGGAAATCGTCGGTCTACTCGGTCGGCAAGGGCGACCCGCCGGCGACGATCAAGGGCAACCTGGTGGTTGTGGAGACCATCACCTTCATCTGATGCAGATTCCGCAGTACGCCCATCGACCGGACGTCGCGGCCGACTGACATGAACACGGAGGCGGGGACGACATGGTGACGCGTGGATCGGGTCGGGTCGGGCGGCGGGGGAGAGACGGCAGGCGGGGAGCCCGGCGAGGCAGTCGGACGAGGGTCCTGTTCGTCTCCATGGCCATGCTGCTCGTGGCCGGTCTGATCCAGGTCGGGCCGGCGGCGGCCCAGGGTTCCGGGTCGGGGTCCGGTGGTCCGTCGACCGATCCGTACGTCTCCTCTGTCGAGGCCTCGTCGCCGCTCGGCTACTGGCGACTCGACGACCCGGTCGGATCGGCTACGGCAGCCGACTCGACGACCCCCGGCGTCTCCGCCTCCTTCGGCTCCGGTGCGGCGCCGGGCCAGCCCGGCCTCCCGCTGTCTACGCCGACTACGGCGGTGTCCGGTACCGGAGGCTCGCCGGTGCTCACCGTGTCCGATCCGTCATACCCGACCGGCGCATCGTCGCGGACGCTCGAGGTGTGGGTGAAGACGTCGGACATCTCCGACGAACCGATCGTCTCGTTAGGCGGGGTCACGCTGTCGAGCGACGGGTCGCGGCATCTCCGCCTGGACGTCGGCCGGTCCGGTCCGGTCGACCTCACGACGGCGGTGGACCTCACGGACGGCCACTGGCACCTGGTCGACCTGGTCGTCGACGGCGCCAACGCCACGGTCCTCCTCGACGGGTCCGAGGCTGGGTCGGAGGCCCTCGGGTCGGTGACCGGCACCGACACCCTCACCCTGGGCGGACTGGCCGCCAGCTACGAGGAGCTAGCCGTCTTCGGCGGCGTGCTGCCCCCGTCGGCGGTGAGCGCCCACTGGGCCCTGGGCCAGGGGGAGGCGACCGGTTGTGCCGCCACCCCGACGGCCTCCTATCCGGCGGCGGTACTGGCCGACGGTCCGGCTGGGTTCTGGGCGCTCGGGTCCCCGACCGGTGGCGGCCTCCCGGCGGTTTCCGACGACCTGTCGGGTCACTGCGCCGACGGCGTCATCACCCCGTCGGCGACCGACGCCACGCCGGGCGCCCTCCACGACGATCCGGCCGGCGGCATTGCAGGGACGGGTGACGACGTGGAGTTCATCGCGCCGTCCACCCTTCTGCCGGACGGCAACGCCGCCCGGACCGTCGAGGCGTGGGTCCGGCTCACCGGCCCGGGTTCGGTCGTCGACATCTCCTACGGTGGCGAGGACGCCGTCTCGGACTCCGGGGACGGGCTGGGCCAGTCCGTGACCGAGCCCGAGGTGTCGGCGTCGCCGGGCCAGGTCACCGTCGAAGGCATGGCCTATTCGACCCCCGGCCTGACGGCGGGGTCCTGGCACCTGGTCGACGTGGTCGAGCCGGGGTCGGCGAGCGGCAATCCCGGCGCCGTCTCCATCGACGGTTCGACCCCCCAGACGCAGGACACCTGGGAGTCCGGAAACGGCGACGGTCCGATCCCCTCCCTTGGCCCGCTCGAGGTGGTGGCGGACGGCGCCGCGGTCCAAGACCTGGCCGTCTACCCCTCGGCCGTGAACGGCGCCCGGATCGGCGCCCACCTGGCGGCCGGCCAGGGCACCGGGACCGTCACGACGCTCTCAGCCGGGCCGTCGACAGTGTCGCCGGAAGAGCCGGTGACCCTCACGGCCCGGGTGGCCACGACCGGTCCGACCGGCGGCACGCCCACCGGCGTCGTCACATTCGCCGACGACGGGACCTCGCTCGGAACGGGCCAGCTCGACGCCTCCGGAACGGCGACCACCACGGCCACGCTGGCGGACGGACGGCATTCGCTGACCGCCAGCTACACCGGGGGCAGCGGGTTCGACGCCAGCGTCTCGGCGTCCACGACTGTGGACGCCGTCCAGGCGGGCGACACGACGACGGCGCTCACCACATCCACGCCGTCCGTCGTCGTGGGATCGTCCGAGAGCCTGGCCGTCGCCGTGGCCCCGGCGGACGGATCCGGCGGTGTGCCGTCGGGAACGGTTACCGTCGACGAGGGGACCACGACGGTCGGAACCGGCACGCTCGACGGCTCGGGTGACGCCGACGTCGCCGTCACCACCCTGGGGATCGGCACGCACCACCTGGTGGCCTCGTACGGCGGTGGTACCGGATGGTCGGGGTCCTCGTCGTCACCGCTCACGGTGACGGTCGTCCCCGCGCCGGTGACGGTCGCCGTGTCGCTGTCAACGTCCAACCCCGTCGCACCGGGGACGAACCCGACAGTGACGGCCACCGTGACCTCGGCCGCGCACACCGGTGTGCCGACGGGGTCGGTGACCTTCACCGTCACCGGTGCACAGGGTTCCGTCTACGGTCCCTCCGCCGTCATCGAGACGGAGAGCGCCACGCTCTCGGCAACGGGCACGGCATCGACCACCATCTTGACGATGTTGCCCTCCGACTACGAGGTGACGGCCAGCTACCGCGGTGACGCCGTCTTCGCCGTCGGCGCCTCGGGTGAGACGGCACTGGACTTCGGGGGGAGCCATCCGACCAGCGCCTCGCTCACCGTGGACCCGTCCACGTTGACGGCGGGCGGCTCGTTCCATGCGACGATCTCGGTGACGCCGACCGACAGCTCGTCGGGCGACCTCGGACCGGATGCCGACTCCCTGTACGACGGACTCGTCGTGCTGGTGGCCGACGGCTACGGCGTCTCGGGGACCCTGCTGTGCTACCGGTCCGTCGACTCCTCGGGTCTGCTCTCCCTCGGATCGGACTGCCTGGACCCGAAGGGCCCCGGGGCCGGTGCACTGGAGGCTCCCGGCCGTCACGAATTGACGGCGTACTACCTGGGGAACGCCACCTTTGATTCGTCGGTCTCCTCGACGGTCACCGTCGACGTGGAGCCGTCCTCGGCGGTCCTCACCACGTCGGTCACCGCGTGGCCGAGCCCGACGGTGCTCGGCCAGTCGACCCAGCTCACGGCCTCGGTGTCGACCAGCGACGGCAGTTCGATCCCATCGGGGACGGTGACGTTCTTTGACGGCGCGACCGTCCTGGGGACGTCGAGCCTGTCGGCGGGGCAGACCTCCGCGGACGTGACAGCCACCTTCACGACGGGTGGGACGCACACCCTCACCGCCAGGTTCTCCGGGGCGTCGCGCTACGTCGACGCGGTCGTCGATCCCTTGGCACTCGTCGTGCAACCCGGTGGGTCGATGACCACGATCACGGCACCGGCCACCGCGGGGGTCGGACAATCGGTGGCGATCTCGGCCGACGTCTCGGTGTCGACCCCGGGTGCGCCGGTACCGACCGGCTTCGTGACGTTCACCGACGGCAACGGAGTCGCACTGGCCACCGTGGCGGTCGACTCGACCGGCGAGGCCACGTTCGTCACCGGGTCGCTGACCGCCGGTCTGCACGCCGTCACCGCCAGCTACGGCGGCGACGGCAACGCCCAGGCCTCGTCCTCGCAGCCGGCCGGGATCTCGGTGACGTCGGCGACCGTCGCCGCGGTGGTGAGACTCGCCGCGTCCCCCACCTCCCCGACGTACGGCGAGACGGTCTCGCTGGGGGCCGCCGTGGGGGCCGCCTCACCGGGGACACCGACGCCGACGGGCTCCGTGACATTCCTCGACGGGAGCGTGGTCCTGGGCACCGCGACGCTCGATGCCACCGGGCACGCCGCGCTCACCACGGGGCAGTTGCCCCCGGGGGAGCGGACGGTCACCGCGGCGTACGGAGGGGACCTGACGTACGGCCCGGCCCAGTCGTCGCCGGAGGACGTCGACGTCACGGCGGTATCGACGTCGACCTCGGTGGAGAGCAATCCCGATCCGGCCGCCGCCGGCGGGATGATCACCCTGTCCACGCAGACCACGGTGAATTGGTCGGACGGCTCCCCGGTCGGTTGGAACCCGGGCCAGTACACGGTCACGTTCTCCGCCGGCGGCCAGGTACTGGGCACCGCACCGGCGGACGGTTCATGGGACCTCGGAGCCTCGCTCGACGTCGGTTCGCTCCCGGTCGGTGCGACGGTGGTGACGGCGACGTTCGCCGGGGACGGGGAGATCGCCGCGTCATCGGGCACGATGGTCGTCCATGTGCAGCAGCCCGACCTGACGCCGTCCGTTTCCGTGACCGTCGATCCGAGGACAACTCCGGTCGGGGGCAGCGTGACACTGACGGCCGACGTCACCGGGACCTCCGGTGACGCCACGCCCACGGGCTTCGTGACCTTCGCCGATCAGACGGGGACATTGGGGACCGTCCCCCTGCTCCCGGGTAGTGGGGTGGGAATTCTGCAGACGCAGTTCTGGACCGCCGGAACGGAAGCGGTCACCGCCTCCTACGGCGGCGACTACGAGTTCCTGGCCGGCACGTCGGATCCCGTGGACGAAGTGGTGCAGGGTCCGTCGGGGACGTCGGCATCGACGTCGCTCCAGGTATCGGCGTCGCCCACCTCCGTCTCCGTCGGCCAGACGACCACCGTCGATGCGGTTCTGTCGATCGACGCGGCGACGTACGACGAGGTCGAGGGATCCGGGAGCTACCCCCAGATCCGGTTCGACGACTCGGTCTCCGTCGACGTCGACGGTGCGACGGTCGACACCGAGGGGTTCGGGGACGCCCAACGGTCCTACGACT
>Ga0302157_10002208_pt1 | contig 22923 bp, 25 predicted proteins | sample I_Bog_N3_3_FD_193502 | JGI IMG/M metagenome (GOLD analysis project Ga0302157, IMG submission 193502) | Peat permafrost microbial communities from Stordalen Mire near Abisko, Sweden - I_Bog_N3_3 | ecosystem: Environmental > Terrestrial > Soil > Wetlands > Peat | place: Sweden: Abisko, Stordalen... | reverse complement strand
CCACCAGGGGAGGGGGAAGATTTCGTGGTGGCCGTACCCTATCCCTTTTCGTGGTGGCCGCGCCCTATCCTGACTTGGGTCCACCCCGGCTCACTCCCCCTCCGCCGGCCCCGATCGTGTCGCCTTGATCTTGCCGCGATGCACCTTGTCATCCACCCGCCGCCGGCGCGCGCCGGCCGAGGGTTTCGTCGCCACCCGGCGCACCGGCGCCACCGCCGCGCGCTGCACCAGGCGGATCAGCATATCCAGCGCCGCGGCTCTGTTACGCTCCTGCGTGCGGTGCTGCTGCGCGGTGATCAGCAGCTCGCCCTGCAAGGTCAGCCGCCGCCCGGCCAGCTTCTCCAGCCGGGCCCGCACCGGCGGCGGCAGGCCGGCCAGCGCGAGGTCCACCCGCAACTGCACCGCGGTCGAGACCTTGTTGACGTTCTGCCCGCCGGGCCCCGAGGCCCGAATGAAACTCTCCTCGATGGCGCGCTCATCCAGGAAGACGGACGGGGTGATGCGGATCATGCCAGGCCGTAAAACGCGGCGGCCGTACCGCCCAGCACCGGGTTGCGGTCCGTGGCACCCAGCAGCTCTAAGGCGGCATCCCGCCAGCGCGTGTAGCCGCCGGCGAGGTTCACCACCGGCCAGTCGCTGCCCCACATCAGCCGGTCGGGACCGAAGCAGGCCAGCAGATGATCCACATAGGGACGCAGATCGGCGGCCTTCCAGCCGGGTGCCGCCTCGGTCACCAGCCCCGACAGCTTGCAGGCGGCGGCGGTCTCGCGGGCCACGCGGGCGATGGCGTCCGCCCAGGGCTGGAACCGGCCGGCGGCGATGGCCGGTTTGGCACCGTGGTCGATCACCACACGCAGCGCCGGGTGGCGGGCGCACACATCCGGCAGCAGCGGCAGATGGCGTGGCTGCACCAGCGCATCGAAGCGCAGGCCCGCCGCCGCCATCGCCTGCAGCGCCGGCTGGACCTCGGCGCGCAGAATCCAGCCAGTCTCGGCGATATCCTGCAACATAGGCCGCAACCCCAGCAGCAGCGGATCGGCCGCCATCGCCGCGATCCGGCCGGGCGCGTCGGGCGCCGCCAGATCGGTCCAGCCCACCACCCCCCGCACCAGCCCGCCCGACCCGCGCGCGGTGTCGAGCAGGAACGCGGTTTCCGTCTCGGTTGGGGCCGCCTGCACGAGCACCGTGGCGGTGATCTCGCCCAGCAGCGGCCGCAGGTCGGCCAGCCCGTAGTCGCGGCAGATCGGCAGGTCCGGCGTCAGCCAGCCGTAATCGCCACGGTCCACCCGCCAGACGTGGTGATGCGCGTCGATGCGGATCATGGCGGCGGGATCACGCCTTTGGTGAGAAGGATGTTGCCGTAGAAGCGACGTTCGCCGGTGCGGACCACGACGAAGGCGCCGGCGGCGGCGGTGTAGAATGCGTGCCGCTCGAGCGCCGTTGGGGGCGCGAGGCCGTGGCGGGACAGGATTGCGGTGAAGGCGCGCACCGGGTCCGAGACGGCGGCGGGATCTCCGACGACCTGCATCACCACGACGGGATCCGGCTCGAAATCGTCAACCGGCAGCAGCGACAGGATCGCCTCCAGCGCGGCCGGCGCATCGGCTCCGGGCAGAGCGACCAGCCGGCGCGCGACACGGGCCGCCGGAAAATTCGCGTCAACGATGGCCACGACGTCGCCATGCCCCGCACTCGCCAGTGCGTGCAGCAGATCGGGGGTCAGCAGCGGATCGATACCCTTCAACACATGGCCAAGCTAGGCAGGGATCGGGACCGCGGCAATACTGGCGATCCACGCGACGGGACGGGTGCCATACGCGGGTTGTGGGCCGCCGACCACACCGTCCGACTCGACGGGCGCTATCGACGGAGCGGTGCTGTCCGGCAGTTGCGGGGAGGGGGCTCCGCAAGTTGAATCTCCAACCTCGCAGGCAGACTCCCACCGACCCCTCCCCCAAACCCCTCCCTCAAGGGGAGGGGGAGGCGTCATCCTGGCCTTATCCCGCCTTGATCCCCTTGCGCGCAATGAACTCCGGAAACGCGTCCTCGGCCTTGGCGCCGCGCAGGACGTGGGTGGTGTAGTCCTGCTCCTCGGCCCATTGTTGTTCGAGGTTGTGCCCGAGGTGCTTCAGCAGCAGCGCCTTCACCCCCATCACCGCGCCGCGGTGGTTGTTCGCGATCATCCGCGCCAGGTCCATCGTCTTCTGCCGCAACTGCGCCCGCGGCACCAAATGGTTGAGCAGGCCGATGCGGTGGGCTTCCTCGGCCTCGACGATGCGCGCCGAGAACAGCAGCTCCTTTGCGACCGGCCAGCCGACCTGGTTGGGCAGGGTCCAGGTGCTGTTGATCCGGCCATAGGCGGCGGCGAGGAAGCGGAACCGCGTGCCCTCACACCCGATCCGCATATCCAGCGATGACGCCAGCACCGCCGCCCCGCCATAGGCCAGGCCGTTCATCATGCCGATCGTCGGCTTGGCGCAGGCGCTGATCTCGTAGCTGTTGCGGCCGCTGCGGCGCTCATCGAGTTCTTCCTGGCTGAAGCGCCGGTCGTCGGCGATCTGCTCCTGGATGTCGCCGCCGGCCGAAAAGGCGCGTTCGCCGGCGCCGGTGATGACGATGCAGCCGACCTGGTCATCGGCCTCGCAGCGTTTGACCGCGTCGTGCAGCTCGCTGCCCAGGCGGCGGTTCATCGCATTGAGCTTGTCGGGACGGTTGAGGGTGACGATGCCGACGCCGTCCTCGATGTCGAGCAGGATGTGTTCGTAGGTCATGGCTGTGTTCCTCCCGCGGTTGTTGGACAGCAGAGTAGGGCCGGTTGGGGTCGGGTGGGAAGGCGCACCCGCCCCCGGCCATGCCCGGCGATTTTGGCAACATTCCGTTTGCCTGTTAACCAAAGTTTCAATCATTTCGTTCAGCATGCGCATCCGGTGACCGATCCGGAGGTCCGTGTGCGCATTCGAACCCTGTTCATCCTCGGCATGTTCGGCCTCGCCCTGATTGCCGGCATGCTCGGGCTGCGTCTGCTTGTGGAATCCATCGACCGGTACTCGATTGCCGGCCGGGTTGCCGATTCCGTGCAGGTCAGCAGCCAGTTGATGCTGCTGGCGGAAAAATCGGTGGCCGAGCGGGTGAGCCTCATGGATTTGCTGCTGAATGAACCGGGAAGCAGCGAGGCGGTGCGGACCAGGGCGCAGACCGCCGGCCGCGAGACCGATGATGTTCTGGCCCGGGCCGAACAGACGATTTCTGAGCGTCACTATGACGGCGTCGGGCGTCAGTTGCAGACCCTTCAGGCGCTCAAATCCCTGCTGGCAACCTGGCGTCCCAGGGCCGCGGAGATCAACGCGCAGCCTCGCAGCCAGCGGGATCCGCACGCCCTGCCGGCGCTGTTCGGCGCGATGGCCAAGAGCCTGACCGACCTTGACGTCGCGCTGGACCTGGTCGACAGCGCCGCCATGCGGCAGGACGGGTTGATGCTGGACCTGACGGAGTTCGCGCGCCGGAGCTGGCAGCTCCGCGCCACGACGACCGGGCGCATCGGACCGGTGATCGTGGCGATCAACGCCGGCGCGCCCTTGAGTGCCGGCCTTCTCGACTCGCTGCGCGAAGTGGATGTCACGATCGAGCATACCTGGGGCATTATCGATTCGATCAGCCGCCGCCTGGAAGGTGTCACGGACCTGACCGGACCGGCCGAGGCGGCGCACAAGGCCATGAACGACAGTCTTATTGTTTATCATGACGTTGTCGCGGCCGGGCGGCGCGGCGGGGCCTATCCGCTGCCGGCGGCCGAGTTCGGCATGCGGATGGTGGCTGGCGCCGAACCAGCCTTGCGGCTGCGGGACACGGCCCTGACACTGGCGCAGGACCGGACGGCCGCGCACCGCCGTTCGGCGGCGATCGAGGTCGCAATCAGCGCTGCCGTGGTCCTGGCCATGATTGCCAGTGCGATCGCGGTGGTGACCCTGCTGACCAGCCGGATTGTTTCGCCGGTCGTGGCCATGACCAGTGTGATCGAACGCATCGCCCGCAGCGACTACGCGGTGGAGGTCCCGGCCCGGTCCCGATCCGATGAGATCGGCCGGATGGCCGCGGCGGTGGACACCCTGCGGCTGGGCGCCATCGAGGCCCAGAGGGTTGCGGCTGAGCAAAAGAGCGAACGTGCGTCGCGGGAACAGCGGGCGGCCCGTCTGGAAGAGTTATTGCAGGGTTTTTCGGCGACCGTCGGTTCCCTGGTTGCGCAGCTCGCCGCATCGTCCACCGAGATGGAGACCACCGCACGATCGATGACGGCGAACGCCGCCGAGACCGGTCAGCAGGCCGTGTCGGTCGCGGACGCAGCCCACCAGGCCAGCGTGGGCGTGCACGCGCTGGCGGCCGCCGCGGAGGCGCTGACGGCCTCGATCGGCGGGATCGGCGGCCAGGTGACGCGATCGGCGCGCATGGCTCGCACCGCGGCCGACGATGCCGCCCACACCGATCAAATCGTCCGCGCGCTGGCCGAGGGTGCGCAGCGGATCGGCGACGTGGTCGGCCTGATCAACACCATCGCCGGCCGGACCAACATGCTGGCCCTGAACGCGACGATCGAGGCATCCCGCGCCGGCGAGGCTGGCAAAGGCTTCGCGGTGGTCGCCGCCGAGGTCAAGACTCTGGCCCAGCAGACACGGCAAGCAACCGAGGAGATTGGCGGTCAGGTGAGCCGGATCCAGAGTGCGACGGGGGACGCCGTGTCCGCCATCGGCAGCATCACGGCGGCGATTGCCGAGGTCAGCGCGATCGCTCAGGCGATTGCCGGGGCGGTCGAGCAACAGGACGCGGCAACGCAGGAGATCGCCCGCAACATCCTCCAGACATCGGCCGCGGTCGGGTCGGTGACGGAGACGATCGGCGGGGTCAGTCGGATCGCCAAAGGCACGGGCGTGACGGCGGACCGGATGCAGTCTGCGATCGTCACCCTGGCGCGCCAGGCCGACGATCTGTCCGGCAAGGTCGACGTCTTTATCGGCAACGTCCGGGTGGCCTGAGGCCCGGACCGCGACGGTTGGCACTGGCACAGAACGTTTCCCTGTCGTTGCGCGCGGGGCGCGGCAATCACCCGGCACGCACTCGTATGGCCCTTCCGATTTGGTTTCATCAGGTCTCAAGTGGACATTTATTTTGTGCGATTAGTACGTTGTTAACGCTGTCGCCGGATAATGTGCGCATGACAAACACGCGCATCAGGCCGGTACCAGACCGTGCCGTCCGCCTCTCCCGCGGCATCCAGTGCACGGCGGCGAATTCCAATATCCCGCTCGGGCGGGCACGCCGCCGGTTTCGGGTCGCGGCCCGCGCCGGCGGCCTCTTGCTCGCGTTGGGCGCGCTGCAGGCGCAGGCAGCATCGTTGCCAAATACCGTGAGCCCACCGAAAGGGATCAATCTGGGCAGCACCAGCTTTTTCGATGGCTTCGGCCGCACGGTCGAGGGCTGGACATTGCTGCAATACGGCCGGTACGAGAATCTGACGCGCATCACCGACTATCAGGGCAACAACAACCCGGTGTTCAAGGGGCCGACCATCCAGGTTTTCGTGGCTCAGACGCAGCTTTCTTACACCAGCCCGTGGCATCCCTTCGGTGGCGACGGCGTCGGCGTGTCGGCGTTGCTGCCGCTTGCCGATTTCACCACGCATTTCGATCAGGCCAGCCCGGTCAAGCTCACCAACAACGGCTTCGGTGTGGGCGATCTGAATATCGGACCGTTCTACCAATCGGCCTATGTCATGGACGCCGGGCGGCCGGTGTTTGCCTGGCGCGCCCAGTTCAGCGTGATCGCACCGACCGGCAGTGTCAACGAGCAGCGGAATATCAACCAGGGTTCGGGATTTTGGGCCATCGATCCTTATGTCGCGTTGACCTGGGTGCCGTTGCCGCGGCTCGAGTTCAGCAGCCGCATCAACTATCAGTACAACTTCCAGACCTCGACCATCCAAAGCCCGCCGCCGATCCCGCACCTGGTTTATCGCAACGGCCAGGCGGGCCAGATCATGTATGGCAATTTCGATATGTCTTACGCCGTTCTGACGAATGCCTATCTGGGGATCAACGGCTATGCGCTTGGCCAGTTCAATCCCAATACGACCAACGGACAAGCGGTATCCCACTCGCGTGAGACGGAGCTTTCCATCGGCCCGGGCGGCCGGTATGTGTTTAACGAGACGAATGCGCTGAACGTCAATCTGTACCTTCCGGTGGTTTCGCGGAATGCGACCAGTGGGACGCAGTTCAATTTCCAATTCGTCCACAAGTTTTGATCGGATCGCTGTTCGCGGGATGGCCGGGATCGAGCGTGCCGTGATCCCGGCGGCGAAGGTCGAACCCAGAACCGGACGAAACGCCGCCCGGCGCGAACCGCCAAAGCGCTGGTCGCCGGCGGGCTGGGCATGATCTGCGGCCTGGTGAGCCTGATGCCGCGCAGGTTCGGCGGACCCTAAAACCGATCGCATTGCGGCTCAATCGCCCGCGCCAGGGCATCCCGGCCAAACGGCTTCACCAAACGCGGGATGTCCGCATCGCCCGTCTCCGGCAGATCGGCGCCGTCCATGGTCAGCACGACCGGCAGGCCAGGACGGCAGCGCTGCAGCGCCGCGGCCAGCGCGGCACCGGTCATGCCCGGCATCGCATCCGCCGTGATGGCGCAGTCAACCCGGGCCCCGGCTTGCAACAGCGCCAGCGCCTCCGGTCCGGATCCGGCTTCGATCACGGTGTGCCCGAGGTCCTCCAGCATCGCCGCCGTGTCCGCCAGCCGCTGCGGGTCCGCGTCCACGACCAGCACCGAACGCGCCGGCCCCACCCGGCGCGCCGCGCGCCGCAACCAGAGTTCTGCGGTGGTCCCCACCCCCAGCGTGCTGCGCAGGCGAAGCTGCCCGCCCGATTGCGCAGCCAGGCCATGCACCATCGAGAGCCCCAGGCCGGTGCCTTTACCGACCGCCTTGGTCGTGAAAAACGGCTCCATGGCCTGATTGAGCGTGGCTTCATCCATGCCCATCCCACGATCCATCACCTGGAGCACCACGTAGGCGCCCGGCGCCAGCCCCGCCAAATTCCGTTCGGCTGCCGGCGCCTCGTGCGCACCGATCGTCACCTCGCCCCCCTCCGGCATCGCATCGCGGGCATTCACCACCAGATTGAGCAAGGCCAGTTCGAGTTGATTGGCATCGACCTCGACCGGCGGCAGGTCCGCCGGAAAGCGCATCGCGATCCGCACCCCGGCGCCGGCGGAACTGCTCAGCAGGGCCGTCATGCCGCGCACCAGGTCTGGAAGGTCCACCACCGTTGGCCGCAGCAATTGCCGGCGGCCGAAGGCCAGCAACCGATGGGTCAAAGCCGAGCCCCGCTCCGCGCCCTGCAGCGCGTTGCCGAGAAGCTCCGCCGCCCTGGGGTCGTCCGGCGGCAGGCGCTTGCGCAGCAGATCGAGGCTGCCCAGCACCACCGACAACAGGTTGTTGAAGTCGTGCGCGATGCCGCCGGTCAGTTGTCCGACCGCCTCCATTTTCTGCGCCTGCCGCAGGCTGGCTTCGGTGACCCGGTGTTCCTCCATCTCGGTCAGCAGGCGGACCCGGGTGGCCTCCAGGTCCAGCCGCAGCCGGAGCGTATCGCCGAAATACCAGCTCGAGCGCCGGGCGGTCACCGCCAGCGCGGCGAGGAACACGACGATCATCGCCGCGGCGGCGGCACGCCGCGCCGATCCGTCCAGGGCAAACCGGATCGCCAGCGGCAGGCCGGCCGGACCGATGAAGGCGAGCGCCGTCGGCAAATGGGCGTAATGCAAGGTGGCGGCGCCAGCGCACATGCCGCCGATCAGGAACACCCACAGCATCTGGTAGGTCTCCTGTTCCGGCAGCAGCAGCACCGACCCCCCGCCCCACAGCAGCCCCGCGGCACAGGCGCCCCCCATGCTCGCCAGGGACCAGGGGCGATCCCGCGACGCGGCGTGACGATAGGCCCACCACAGGAACATCCGCCCCACCGCAACCAGCACGGTCACGCCCAGCCAGGCGTAAAGCCGCCGGTCCGGCTCGACCGCCATCAGCACGACGGTCATCAGGCCAGCGTTCACCAGGGTCACGACGACCGCGGCCGGGACTTGCTGGAACGCCACCCTGATGCGTTCGGCGTGGATCCGGGTGTTATCGTCCATACGAAGGCTGCCGGTGCATTGGCCCAATCCTCGAGCGGCAATCAGCCGGGGGCGGGACGAGACACACCCCGCGAAAGGCGGGAGCCTATCATGACCTGGGCAGCGGAATCGCGGAAATGATCACCTGGGCATAAGCGTAGGGATACTCATCGGTCATCGTCAGCGCCACCTGTGCGAGCATCCCCGGTGGCGTGATGGCCCGCAGCCGCGCTGCCGATCCGTCGGTCATCTGCAAGGTCGGCTGTCCGCTGGGCAGGTTGACCACGCCGAGGTTGGAGAAGAACACGCCCTTGCGGAACCCGGTGCCCAGCGCCTTCGCGCCCGCTTCCTTCGCGGCAAAGCGTTTGGCGAAGGTCGCCGCCTGGATCTTTTCGGTGCGGCGCATCGCTTTGGCGCGTTCGATATCGGTGAACACACGTTCCAGGAACCGGTCGCCATGGCGCGCGATCGCCGCCTCGATGCGGCGGATGTCGCAAATGTCGGAGCCGAGGCCGAGGATCATGTCAGGCCAGCCAGCCCCAGCCGGTCATGGTGCAGCCTACCCCCATAGTGATCAGGATGTCGGAGCGGCCAGAGAAAGAAGCACTCCCCCTCCCCTTGTGGGAGAGGGTTGGGGGGAGGGGTGGGTGGAAGGTTGCCTGTGGCATCGGCGCTTTTCCTGGCGGAGCCCCCTCCCCCTGCCCCCCTCCCACGAGGGGAGGGGGAGAGATTTTATGATGGCCGCGCCAGGGTGGATCATTCTCCCGCCCAGCACTCATCTTGATGCACATGCGGACCTACCCCTTGGTCCGTTCGACGCCCTGGACACCGCTCACCCCACGCAGCCCGGCGATCACCTTCGACAGATGCGCGGTATCGCGGACATCGATATCCACCAACGTTTCCATGAAGTCCCGCTGGCGGGAGACGATTTTCAGATTGGCCACCGACCCGTCCTGCTTGGCGATCGCATTGGTCATGTTGGCGAGCGTGGCCGGTTCGTTGCCCGCAATCACGCTGACCCGAGCGGTATGGCCGATGGACTTGCCGCGGCCGACGGCTTCGTAGTTCCAGTCGACATCGATGAAGCGTTCGGGTGTGGCGGCGAAGGCCTGCAAGGTCTGGCAGTCCCGCCCGTGGATGGTCACGCCCTTGCCGGTCGTGACAATTCCGACGATTTCATCGCCCGGCACCGGATGGCAGCAGCCGCCGAAGGAATAGGCCATGCCCGGCACCAGGCCCGTGACTGGCATGTCGTTGTCGAGCCGGGTCGGCAGCCGGCCGCCACGCGGCAGCAAGGGCGGCACCATCCGCGGCACCCGCGCCGCCTGGCGCAGTTCGGGATAGGCGGCGTTGACGACGTCGCGCGGCATCACGTTGCCATTGCCGACGGCGATGTACAGATCGTCCAGACCGGCGACCTTCAGTGTCTTCAGCACCGGTTCCAGGGTTTTTTCCGACCCGTCCACACCCGCCTGGCGGAACGCCTTGGTCAGTTCGGCCTTGCCGGCATCGCGGCTTTGTTGCCGCTGTTCCTGATGCACGAAGCGGCGGATGCGGGCGCGCGCCTTGCCGGTGACGACGAAGCGTTCCCACTGCGGCGAGGGCGTGCCGCCGCGGGCGGTCATGATCTCGACCTGGTCGCCGTTCTGCAACTGGTGGCGCAACGGCATCAGCCGGCCGTTGACCTTGGCACCGACGCAGGTGTCGCCGACCTGGCTGTGCACCGAATAGGCGAAGTCGATCGGTGTCGCGCCGCGCGGCAGCTTGATCAGCTCGCCCTTCGGCGTGAAGCAGAACACCTGGTCGTCGTAGAGTTCGAGCTTGGTGTTCTCCAGAAAATCTTCCGGCGCGGCGGAATTCTCCAGGATTTCCAGCAGGTCCTGCACCCAGCGGAACTGCTGCACGTCGCGGCCGTCGGCCTTGCTGTCCGGCGCCTTATAGACCCAGTGCGCGGCGACCCCGTTTTCCGCCACATCGTTCATATCGGCGGTGCGGATCTGGATCTCGATCTTCTGGTTGAAGGGCTGGCGCAGGGTCACGCCGGTGTGCAGGCTCTGGTAGCCGTTGGACTTCGGCGTGGAGATGTAGTCCTTGAAGCGCCCGGCGATCACCGGATAGGCCGAATGCACCGCCCCCAGGGCGGCGTAGCAATCGCCCTTGGTGGGCACGACGACGCGGAAGGCCATGATGTCGGACAACTGCTCGAAGGCGACGTTGCGCCGGTGCATCTTCTCCCAGATCGAGTAGATCGACTTCTCCCGCCCGGTCAGCTCGATGATCGGCGCGCCGGCTTCCTTGCAGACCCGCAGCAGGTCCTGGCGGACGTCGTCGATCACGTCGGCGCCCTGGCCACGCAGGAAGTTCAGCCGCGCCTGGATCGTGGTGTAGGCTTCCGGTTCGAGCTGCATGAAGGACAGGGTCTGCAACTCGACCTTCATCGCTTCCATGCCGATGCGTTCGGCCAGCGGCGCGTAGATCTCCATGGTTTCGCGCGCGATCCGTTTCCGCCGGTCGGGGTCGCGCACGAAGTGCAAGGTGCGCATGTTGTGCAGGCGGTCGGCGAGCTTGACCAGCAGCACGCGGATGTCGCGGCTCATGGCCAGGACCAGCTTGCGGAAGTTCTCCGCCTGCTTGGTCCGGTCGGATTGCAGTTCCAGCCGGGTCAGCTTGGTGACGCCATCCACCAGACCGGCGATTTCCTTGCCGAAGCGGGCCTGGAGGTCCGCCAGCTTGACCGGCGTATCCTCGATCACGTCGTGCAGCAGGCCGGTGACGATGGAGGCGGTGTCGAGCCGGTAGCCCGCCAGGATATCGGCGACCGCGACGGGATGGGTGATGTAGGGGTCGCCGTTGTCGCGCCGCTGGGTGCCGTGCGCCTGCATCGCCAGCACATAGGCGGCGTCGATCAGGGCGGTATCGGCTTTCGGGTCGTAGGCGTGGACTTTTTCGGTCAGTTCGAACTGGCGGATGATTTCCGGGCGGGAGCGGACGACCGACTCCGGTGCCGATACGCCGTCGGGGCCATAGGCGAGCAACAGGGGAACGGGACGCGGAGGCTCGCTGCCGGTTCCCCGTTGTCGCATCCCGGTTACCGGTTCGGCCGGCCGCCGAGTTCCGCCTCGATCGCCGCCTCCATGTCTTCGGGGGACAGTTCTTCGCCTTCGGGGCCGAGGCCCGCGGCCTCTTCCTCGGCGCCGATGTCCTGCAGGCCGAAGATGTTCTGGTCGGTCGGGATCAGGTCCAGCACTTCCTCGTCCGCGGGTTCGGGTTCCGGCGCGCGCGACAGGGACTTGATCAGGTCCTGCTCGATGCGCGGCAGCTCGATCGTCTCATCGGCGATTTCCCGCAGGGCGACGACCGGATTCTTGTCGTTGTCGCGATCGACGGTGAGTTCTTCGCCGCGGCTCAGGTTGCGCGCGCGCTGGGCGGCGAGCAGCACCAGCTCGAAGCGGTTGGGCACCTTCTGGACGCAATCTTCAACGGTGACACGCGCCATGCGCACAAACTCCAAAGGACACAATCGAGGAATGTAGCTAAATAATCCTTCGCCTGCGTTAAGGCAAGTGCGTCGCCATTCATAGTGCGCTGATCTGCTGCGGCGGCAGACCGGCGAGCAGGGCGTCCACCGTCAGGTGCAGCACCGGATGCACCCAGCCGGGTGCCACGTCGCGCAGCGGCATCAGCACGAAGGCCCGTTCGTGCGCCCGCGGATGCGGCAGGATCGGGTCGGGTGTGGTGCGGATCAGCCCGCCCATGGCGATGATATCCAGATCGAGCGTGCGGGCGGCGTTCGGCGCGCCGCGCACCCGGCCATGCTCTGCTTCGATCGCCTGCAACCGCGCCAGCAGGTCGGCCGGGTCGGACCGATCGCCGGGTTCGGCCGACAGACGGGCGACCCCGTTGACGTAGACGTCCTGCCCCGAGGGCGGAATCGGCGCGCTTTCGTACCAGCGCGACACGGCGGTCAGCCGAAGACCCGGCAGCCGTCCCAGTTCGGCAACGGCCTGGCGGCAGGTTTCCAAGGGCGCGGCGCCGTCCGCGGCCACGAGGTTGGCGCCGATCGCGATCAGGATCATAAGAGGGCGCGTTCGGGCAGTTGTTTCATCTTTCGGAATTTTCGGTGACGTCTATAGTCCACCCTGTCGCGGAACGTGCCGATTAGCCGGTCCCGGCTGCAACCGACGACGCAACCCGCCTTGCCACCCGTATCCGATGAGGTCATCTCCATGCATTTCCTGCCAAACGAGCGTGTTGCTCTGTTCATAGACGGCGCCAACCTGTATTCCGCCTCGCGCAATCTCGGCTTTGATGTCGATTACCGCAATCTTTTGGAATATTTTCGCAAAAAGACCCATATCATCCGCGCCTATTACTATTCCGCAGTGCTGGAGACGGATGAATATTCTCCGTTGAAGCCCTTGACGGACTGGCTGGCCTATAACGGCTACACCCTGGTGACCAAGCCGGCCAAGGAATATACTGACGCGACCGGCCGCCGCCGGGTCAAGGGCTCGATGGACATCGAAGTCGCGGTGGACATGCTGGAACTCGCGCCGAAGATCGATCATGCAGTCCTGTTCAGCGGCGATTCCGACTTCCGCCGGCTGGTGGAGGCGGTGCAGCGCAAAGGGGTGCGCGTGTCGGTCGTGTCCTCGATTCGCACCAGCCCGCCGATGGTCGCCGACGAACTGCGCCGGCAGGCCGACCAGTTCCTGGAACTGGCCGAAATCGCGCCGGAGTTCACCCGCCGGCAGACCGAAGCGAGGCCGCGGCCGGTGCCGCTGCGGGGCACGCCAGCCGAACCCTTCGCCGATCCGCATGATGCGGCGTGATGGCTGATCCGCCGGCACCCGCCGGCGATTGCGCGCTGTGTCCCCGGCTGGCCTCGTACAGGCAGTCGAACCGAACCGCCAATCCGGACTGGTTCAATGCGCCGGTGCCCAGCTTTGGTCCATTGGATGCGCCGATCCTGGTGGTCGGGCTGGCGCCGGGCGTGCGCGGCGCCAACCGGACCGGGCGGCCCTTCACCGGCGATTTCGCCGGACAATTGCTGTATCAGACCTTGATCCGATTCAGCCTGGCGCTTGGCAACTACGGCGCCGATCCGGGCGATGGGCTGACCTTGCGGGGCTGCCGGGTGACCAACGCGGTGCGCTGCGTGCCGCCCGGCAACCTGCCGACGCCGCCGGAGATCACCGCCTGCAATGGCTTCCTGGTTGCCGAGATGGCAGCCATGCCGAATTTGCGGGGCGTCCTGGCGCTGGGCGGCGTGGCCCACAAGGCGGTGTTGCGCGCCCGCGGCCTGCGCGCGAGCCACGCGGCGTTCGTGCATGGCCAAATTCACGCTTTGCCGGATGGTTTGCGGCTGGTTGACAGTTATCACGTGTCCCGCCTGAACACGAATACTGGCCGGCTCACCCCGGCGATGTTCGAATCCGCTGTCGGCACGCTGCTGGCAAAGACGGTCTAGGCACAACTGTCGCCTCGACTTGCGCTTGCCTTACAATCGGGTCCGAGCGCAGAGTGCCGGCGGCCGCAGTCCGGGAAAGGACACGCGCATGCGCCTGACAGCTTTCACCGACTATACCCTGCGCACCCTGATGTATGTGGGATTGCGGTCCGACAGGCTGGTAACCATCGCCGAAATTGCGGGGGCATACGGGATATCCAACAATCATCTGATGAAGGTCGTGCAGAATTTGGCTCAGGTGGGCGATGTCGCCACCTTGCGTGGACAACGCGGCGGCCTGCGCCTGGCGCGTCCGCCGGCGCAGATCAATCTTGGCGCGGTGGTCCGGCGGTCCGAACCGGATATGGCGCTGGCGTGCTGCTTCTGTGCGGAGGATTGTTGCACCATCCAGCCGGCCTGCGGATTGATCGCCGTGCTGGATGAGGCGCTGAAGGCGTTTCTGGCGGTACTGGATCGCTACAGCCTGGCCGATCTGCTGGAGCACCCCATGGCACTGGCCGGCCTGCTGGGGATCACGGTCGAAGCGCCAGATTTGGTGGCTGATCAGCAGGCTTGAATCGCGCTGTGAACCACGTTGTCCTTTCGCGGCCATCACACCGCGTTGCCAAACGTCCCGCATGGCACGAAGCCTCAGTCCGGCTCCCGCTGCGAGTGTGACGGGCGCAACACCGCAAGGGCCGCCTCGATGCCAAATTCCCCCGGCAGCGCGCCCTTCGGGAACAGCCGGGTCACATGGCCCATCTTCCGCCCGGGACGAGCCTCGGCTTTGCCGTAGAAATGCGGGATCAGTTCGGGTGCGGCGAGGGCGGCTGGCCATAGCGCGGCCTCTGCCGGACCGACCAGGTTCTTCATCACCGCGTCCGAATGCCGCACCGCCGGGGGCAGCGGCAGGCCGGCGATTGCGCGGACGTGCATCTCGAACTGGCTGCAGGGGCAGGCGTCGATCGTCCAATGGCCACTATTGTGCGGGCGCGGCGCGATTTCGTTCACCAGCACCTGACCGGTCGCGTCGACGAACATCTCCACCGCCAGCAGCCCGACCAGGTCCAGCGCCGCCGCCACGCGGCGGGCGATCGCCTGGGCCGCCTGGTCCACCGTGTCGGGAATGCGCGCGGGGGCGAGGGTGATGTCGAGGATGTGGTGGCGGTGGCGGTTTTCCACGGTATCGAAGGCGGCGAACGAACCATCCGCGCCGCGCGCCGCGACGACGCTGATTTCCCAGGCGAAGTCGATGAACTGTTCCAGCACCAGCGGCTTCGGTGCCAGGCGGTCGAAGGCCGGTTCCAGGTCCTGCGGCGTGCGCAGCATCGCCTGGCCCTTGCCGTCGTAGCCGAGACGGGTGGTTTTCAGCACCGCCGGCAAGCCAAGGCGCGCGACGGCCGCGTGCAGGTCTGCCAGGGTCTCGACAGAAACCCAGGGCGCCGTCGCCACGCCGGCCGCGTTGAGAAACGACTTCTCCGCCACCCGGTCCTGGCTGATGCGCAGCACCGCGGGCGACGGCCGCACCGGCTTGAGGGAGGCGAGCAGGTCCAGCCCCTCGGCACTGACATTCTCGAATTCGAAGCTGATCACGTCCACGGCGGCGGCGAAGACGCGCAGGGAGACCGGATCGGTGTAGTCGCTGATCGTGACCCCATGCGAGACCTGCGCGGCGGGGCTGTCGGCCTCCCGTGTCAGGATATGGCAGCGGTAGCCGAGACGCGCCGCGGCCAGAGCGGACATGCGCCCGAGCTGGCCGCCGCCGACCAGGCCGATGGTCGCGTTCGGCGGCAGGGGGAAGGTCATGCGACGTCGCTTGGCGCGTCGGCGACGGATCGGGTCTGCTCCGCACGCAGCGCGTCGAGCCGTTCGGCCAGGCCGGGATCGTTCAGCGCCAGGATGGCGGCTGCGAGCAGGGCTGCATTCACCGCGCCGGCGCGTCCGATCGCCAAGGTGCCCACGGGGATTCCGGCGGGCATCTGGACGATCGACAGCAGGCTGTCCATGCCCTTCAGCGCGTGCGACTCGACCGGCACGCCCAGCACGGGCAAGGCGGTCCAGGCGGCGCACATGCCGGGCAGATGGGCGGCCCCGCCGGCGCCGGCGATGATGACCTGCACCCCGCGGTCGCGCGCGGTTGTCGCGTAATCGCGCAGCCGGTCGGGGGTGCGGTGGGCGGAGACGATCCGGGTTTCGTGGGCAATGCCGAGACGGGTCAACACCTCCGCGGCGTGCTGCAAGGTGGGCCAGTCCGACTGGCTGCCCATGATGATGCCGACCACGGCCGCCGGGGCGGTCATGTCAGGCGATGCTGTCCGGGATCAGCCGGCTTTCCAGCCAGGCGATCTCGTCCTTCAGCATGAGTTTACGCTTTTTTAACCGTTGCAGGTGCAGTTGATCCGACGCGCCCTGTTCCGCCAGTCGCGCGATAACCGTGTCGAGATCACGGTGTTCGCTTCGGAGTTCATGCAGCTTGCGCAGCAGCGAGTCCCGGTCGGTCAACATGTCTGCAACCTGGCATAGAAAAAGAGTGTAAAGCCACCCCAAAGTGATCGGTTTGGGCTGGCGCGGTGGATGGCAACGGCGTTACAGTTTCCTGCCGCGGCCGTTGCGGCGGCTGGCGGCGATGAACCGGTACTTATCGGAGGACCTTCGCTCATGAGCCTGCATACCCGTCTCGGTGCCTTGAAGGAGCGGCATGCCGCCCTCGAGATGCGTATTTTCGACGAAGACCAGCGACCCCGACCGGATAGTGAGACGTTATCGCGACTCAAAATTGAGAAGCTGCACATCAAGGAGGAAATGGAGAAGATCCGCGTCCAGGTGAATTGAGCCAACACGGCACGATTCCCGCCGTCCACGCCGGTCAGGCGGCTTCATCCGCCTCCGGCGGTGGCGGCAAGGGGACGGTCCGGCCTTCCCGCTCCAGCCGTTCGTTTGCCTGCAAGACGGCGGCGTTCAGATCGGTCTGGCTGCACAGGCCCAGGATGACGGGGTCGCGCGGCTTGATGTTGGCGCTGTTCCAATGGCTGCGCTCGCGCACCTTCTGGATTGTCTCCTTGGTGGTTCCCAGCAGCTTGCCGACCTGCGTTTCGCTGAGCTGCGGAAAATTGCGCAGCAGGAAGGCGATCGCGTCCGGACGGTCGTTGCGCTTGGCCACCGGGGTGTAACGGGCGCCACGCAGCCGCTTGGGGGCCGGCAACGTCGAGGGGATCAGACGCAGACGCGCATTGGAGTCGGCCTCGCAGCGGCGGATGTCCTCTTGCGTGATCTGGCTGTTGGCCACCGGATCGTAGCCGACGATGCCCTGCGCCACTTCGCCATCGGCGATCGCCTGAACCTCAAGCGGATGCATGCCGCAAAAGTCGGCGATCTGCGTGAAGGTCAGTGCGGTCTTTTCGATCAGCCACACGGCGGTGGCCTTGGGCATCAGCGGCAAATTCATGGCATATCACTTTCACGGCCGCCGCAACGGGCGCTTGACGGCGAAGCGCCGCAAACGCGGCCAGATGCGGGATATGACAAGCCACCTGGGATGGGTCAAGAGAGCGGCGAGGCATTATCGTGGGTCGTCGTTGCATGGGAGGGTAGCATGGCGGAGGAGGAGGACCTGCCGGTCCGCAAGCGGACCCGGCTGGAAAAGCTGGTTCTGGACAATCTCGGGATTGCGGAGATGCGCGACTATATCGACGAATTGCGGGCGGAAATCCTGCGGGTCGAGGCCGATATCGGCCGCAAGCAGAGCCACCGCAGCGCGGCGGACGCGTTTTTTCGGCGGCCTTAGGGGCTTGGGGACTGCCGGATTGCGGTAAGGCTGGGGGAATAATCCAAACTCACCCTCCCCTTGCGGGAGGGGGTTGGGGGGAGGGGTCGGTTGGCGGTGGCCTGTGGCGGCGGAGCTTCCACTTGCGGAGCCCCTCCCACAAGGCGAGGGGGAATATCGGGGGGTCTACCCCGCGCCACCGCCCAGGAAGGCACCGTGCAGCACGTCACTGCCGATCAACGCCGCCGCCCGTGCCTCATGCACCACCCGCCCCGCCTCCATCAAATACGCCCGGTCGGCATGGGCCAGCGCCTTTTCGACGAGTTGTTCCACCAGCAGCACGGCAACCCCGTCGCGGCACAGCGTGCGCGCCACGTCCAGGATGCGGTCCACCACCAGGGGAGCGAGACCGCCCGACGGCTCGTCCAGGATCAGCAGACGGGGCTGCGAGATCATCCCCTGCGCCACCGCCAGAATCTGCTGCTGCCCGCCCGACAGCCGCGACGCCAGTTGCCGCCGCCGCTCCGACAGTTCCGGGAACAGCGCATACATCGCCTCCAGCCGCGACCGGTCACCGCGGGGATGATGCGCGTAGGTCCCGATCAGCAGGTTGTCCTCCACCGTCAGTGGCGTGAACACCCGGTGCCCCTCCAGAACCTGCACCAGCCCTGCTCTGACGATGTCACGCGGCGAGGCTGTCGTGATGTCTTTCCCGTCGAAGTGCACACGCCCGCCGGCTTTGGGGATCAGGCCCGAGGCCGCATGCAACGTCGTGCTTTTCCCGGCACCGTTGCGGCCCAGCAAGGTGACGAATTCCCCGGCGGCCACGGTCAGCGACGCGCCGTGCACGACCTGCGCCTTGCCATAGGCCACGCGCAGGTCCTCGATGTCCAGCAGGGCGGTCATTCAGGCTCCCAGGTAAACACGGATCACCTCGGGATCGTTGCGCACCGATTGCGGCGTGCCGTGCGCGATCGTGCGGCCCAGGTTCAAGGTCGTTACCCGGTCGGAGACGCGGAACACGAAGTCGGTGTGATGTTCCACCAGCAGCACGCCGATGCCGGTTTCGCGCATCACGCCGATGATGGCGCCGAGTTTCTCGATCTCGGCGACGGTCAGCCCGCCCGCCGGTTCGTCCAGCAGCACGAAAGTGGGCCGCATCGTGAGGGCCCGAGCGATTTCCAGGAAGCGCTGGGCGGTGTGTTCGAGCAAATCCGCGCGCCGGTTCAGCACCGAACCGAGGCCGACGCCGTGCAGCATGTCGGTGGCTCTGAGGCGGATCGCGGCTTCCTCCCGCCGCGAGCGGGGGCCCGACAGCGCGGTGCCGATGAACCCCGCGCGCACGTCGGGCCAGCCGCCCAGCATGGCATTATCCAGCACGGTCATCGCCGGCAAAAGCTTCGGCGTTTGAAACGTACGAGCAATGCCGTTGCGGGCCCGGCTTTGAACCGAGGCTCGGGTGATGTCGCGGTTTTGCAGCAGGATGCTGCCTTCATCGATCGTGTAATAGCCGGATAGCAGGTTCAGCAGCGTCGTCTTGCCGGAGCCGTTGGGGCCGATCAGGCCATGCACCTCGCCGGGTTGCAGCGACAGCGATACGCCGGCCACCGCGACGACGCCGCCGAAACGGCGGGAGACCTCGCGCGCTTCCAGGCTCATGTCCGGTGTGCCTGGCGGATGGCGGTGCGGAGCTTGTCGAGGTCCGGTTCGATGGCGGTTTTCACGTCAGGGGTGCGGCCGAAACGTTCGGACACGGCGCGAACCAGGTCGTTGAAGCCGCCTGGCAGGGCCAGCACGACGATCAGCAGCACGACGCCGTAGAAGAACGAGGCATATTTCGCCAGCGGGCCGACCAGTTCGGGGATCGCGGCCAGGACCGCGGCGCCGATGAAGGGGCCGATGATGACGCCGCGCCCGCCGATCACGATGGAGACGAAGAAGTAGATGCCCAGGTTGACGATGAAGGCGTCGGGCGTGATGTAGCTTTGCGAGGTGGCATACAGTGCGCCGGCGATGCCCGCGGTGAGGCCGCTGAACACGAACACGATCAGCTTGGTGCGATAGATCGGCACCGCAACCGATTGCGCCGCGACGGTGCTGTCGCGCAGCGCGACCATGGCGCGTCCCCACATGAAGCGCGACAGGTTCCAGGTCAGCCAGGTGATGAAGGCGGCGATGCCGGTGACCAGCCAGTAGAAGCCTGCGGGCGAGGCGAAGGGCGGCGGAAAATCCGGTGCTGCCATCCCCACGCTGCCGTTGGTCAGCCATTGTTCGGCGAGCGCCAGTTCAGACACGATCAGGCCGAAGGCGAGGGTCACCATGGCGAAATAGAATCCGGGCAGTCGTAACGATGGCAAACCGAGCAAAAGGCCGAGGAGGGCACAGAGGACTCCGCCGGCGAGCATGGCGAGGAAGGGGTCCCAGCCGGAGGATCCGACCAGCAGGCAGAACGCGTAGGCGCCAACGGCGAGAAGTCCGACATGGCCGACCGAGAGCTGGCCGGTGAAGCCGACCAGCAGGTTCAGGGTGGCGATCAGCACCCAATAGACGCCGATCATGGTGGCGACGTGGAGGTAGTAAAGGTTAGGGCTAAGAAACGGCAGGATGATGACCAGCGCGGCGAAGGCGAGGAGCGGGAGGAGGCGGGTCATGGGTGTACGCCACGGAGCGTCGGGATACGCGCGGGGCTGGACACCCAAACAAGACTCCCCCTCCCCTTGAGGGAGGGGGTTGGGGGGAGGGGTCTGTGGGAGTTTGCCTGTGGCGTCGGAGCTTCGCCGTGCGGAGCCCCCTCCCCCTGACCCCCTCCCTCAAGGGGAGGGGGAAAGATGGTGTGACGACCGCGCCCTATCCCAAGTCCTACAGGACCGGCCCCGACCATTACGATAACGGCGCTCATACGTGGCGCACCCGTTGCGTGCCGAACAGACCCTGTGGGCGCACGACGAGCAGGATCACCAGCAGACCGATCGCGATGGTCTTCTGGTACTGCGCCCCGAAATAATGCGTCGTGAAGGACGTCATCAGCCCCAGGATCACCCCGCCGATCAACGCGCCCTGGCTGCTGCCGATTCCACCCAAGGCCAGCGCGATAAACCCGGACAACCCCAACGTCGTGCCCAGCGAGAAATCGGCAAACGTCAGTTGCCCGGCGGCAAATCCGGACATCGCCCCCAGCACGCCGGCGATCACGTAGCTGATGGCGCGCATGCGGTCCGTCGCCACGCCGCGGGCGCGCGCGGCGAAGGCATCCTCCGATATCGCAATGAACAGCTTCCCCAGCATGGAATGGCGGTAGAACAATTCCAACCCCGCCGCCATTGCCACCGCGAGGCCGATCGGCAGCCAGAATTTCTGGTCGAAGGCACCGGCGAATTCCTGTGTCACAACCCGTGGGAAGGGGGTCGGGTCGGTGCCCCACCACAGCCCCATCGCCTCCTGCACGATGGTGGACAGCGCCAGGGTGCTCAGCACCCAAAGGTGCTCGTCGGAGACCGCAACGATGCGGCGCACCGCGATGAACTCCGACAGCCAGCCGAACACGCCGCCGGAGACCAGGCAGGCCAGGAAACCGACCCACAGCGGCAGACCGAGGTTCAACACCAGGAAGGCGGTGCAGATGCCGCCCACCATGGCGAACTGTCCGGTGCCGAAACTGAGCACTTTTGATGTTGAATACATCACGTTATAGACCAGCGCGGTCATGCCGTACAGGCCGCCCAGCGCCAGGCCACTGACGATGACGAGCAGCAAGGACCTGGTCCCCGCCTACAGTTTCGCCAGCGGATAGCCGCCGTTCGCCTGCTGCTTGCTGGCCTCGACCAGCACGATGCCGTCGTCGCGGAAGCCGTTGTGATTGGTCGGTGAATATTCAAAGGGGCCATAGGGCGCGTCGATCACGCCGACGGTTTCCAGCGCTTCCTTCACCTTCACCGGATCGGGATCGCCGGCTTTGCGCAGGCCCGCGGCATAGATGTACACAGCGGCGTGGCCTTGCAGGAAGGCGGGCAGGCCGGCGGCCATATAGGGGGCGATCCCGTCTTTGTGCTTGTCCATGAAAGCCTGGACCGAGGCCGGCAGTTTGCCGTCCGCATCGACGATCTCGTGCTTGTAGCCGAGCCCCAGCACATTCTCCCAGTAAGACGGCTTGGTCAGAAGTTTGGCGATCTGGGCTTGCAGGATCGTGGGATGGCCGACGATCGGCACGTCCCAGGCCTGCTCGCCACGCGCATTCAGCAAGCGCGCCACAAAGCCCGTCGCGTTCGACCATTCCGTGATCACATCGGCCCCGGCATTGCGGGCTTTCAGAAGTTCATCGGTCACGTCGGGCTTGTTGGGATCGACGGTCGCGGTATAGACCGGCTTCAGGTCATAGGTCGCCAGGAATTTCGTCACGGTGTCGCGCGACAGCACGCCATAGCCGGTGTTGTCGTTAATGATCGCAACCTTGCGGTGGTTCATCGTCTCGACCATGGTCTTGACTGCGACCTTGATCCACTGGCCGTTGGTGTTCAGGTTGCGGAACCCAAATGGGTATTTCACCGGATCGATCAGCTCCTCCACCGATCCGCCGATCAGATGCAGCTTCTTCGCGCCGGACACCGTGGCGAGCGTGGGCAACGCCTCACCGCTGTTGATCGGACCGCAGAGCACGTCGATGTTCTCGTTGAACACCAGCTCCTTGGCGTAGCTGACCGCCTTGGCCGGGTCGGCGGCGGAGTCGCGCATGACGACCTCCAGCTTGCGCCCGCCGATGCCACCCGCGTCGTTGATGTCCTGCACGGCCATGCGGAAGCCCCAGTCCTGCGCCTGGGCGTTGGTGGCGAAGATGCCGGTGACGGCAGCGATCCAGCCCAGGCGGATAGGCTTGTTCTGGGCGATGGCGGGCGCCGCCAGGCCGGCGGCGCCCAGGCCCTGCAACGCGAGGCGGCGGGTCAGGCGCAAGCTGGGCCGCGTGGGTTGGGTCATTTCGTTTCCTCCGTTCCGCAAATGGCCGCTGCATGGCGGCCGCTTTCGCGGGTTTGATATTTGTTGTGCCGGTTCTATGCAGGCTGCGGCGCGACGCGTCAACCAAGGGCGGCGGAACGCGGTCCTGCTCAATCCCGCCGGCGCTTGGCGGGACGAAGGGTGCAAGCTTTACCGGGATCGGACCTCGGGCGGCAAGATCGTCCACCGCCAGGCCCAACGGGGGAAGGATATTTCTTGTCGCCAAGGCGTCTTGTCATGCGAAGAAAAATCCGCCTCTTATGACGACCGGCCCATCAGGAAAGGAACCCCCGCATGCCGTCAGATCACAAACCGCTCGTCCTCGATCGTCCGCTGCGGGGGCGTATCTATGACAGCATCGCAGAGACCATCGGCAATACCCCGCTGGTGCGCATCCCGAAGATCCTGGCCGAGGAAGGGATCACCGCCGACGTCGTCCTGAAGCTGGAATTCTTCAATCCGATCGGCAGCGTGAAGGACAGGATCGGCGTCAACCTGATCCTGGCGCTGGAGGAATCCGGCGAACTGAAGCCGGGCGGAACCCTGATCGAGCCGACCTCGG
>Ga0302157_10002197_pt1 | contig 22986 bp, 19 predicted proteins | sample I_Bog_N3_3_FD_193502 | JGI IMG/M metagenome (GOLD analysis project Ga0302157, IMG submission 193502) | Peat permafrost microbial communities from Stordalen Mire near Abisko, Sweden - I_Bog_N3_3 | ecosystem: Environmental > Terrestrial > Soil > Wetlands > Peat | place: Sweden: Abisko, Stordalen... | reverse complement strand
GGACCGTCGGGACCGTCGAATAGCCGGCCGCCGTCTTGGCCACCTTGAAGACCGACCCGTCGCCGGCGCTGCCGCCCATCAGCGCGACGCCGAACAGATTGCCCTTGGAGTCGATGATGACGCCGGGCTGCGGGAACTCGCCTTGGCTGCTGTGGAGAGCCGCCACGGCCGTCGCGGCGCTGCTATAACCGGTCGCGTTTTTCGCCAGTTCGAACACGACGCCGCTATTGCCGGCGCCGCCCTGGTCGGCGGTCCCGAAAAGATCGCCATTGCCGTCCTTGACGAGTGTGCTGCGCGGAAAAGCGCCGGCGGCGCCGAGGCCGAAAGAAGCCAGCACCAAGGGCTTGCTCGCGTATCCCGTCGCAGTCTTCGTAATCTCGAACAGGACGCCCGCGATCGTCGGGCCGCCCGAGGTCGCCGTGCCGAGCAGGTTGCCCGCGGCGTCGAACAGCAAGCCGCCATTGGGACTCTGGCCATTCGCGCCGTCGAATTGGACCAGCGCCTTGGGCGCCGAGGCATATCCGGTCTTCGACTTGACGATTTCGAACACTGTGCCGCAGCCAGTCGTTTGCCCGCTGGGACATCCTGTCAGGCCGCCTTGGGTGGTCGTGCCGTAGAGATTGCCGAGCCCGTCGATGACGAGCGGGCCGGTCGGCGACTCGCCGACGCTGAAGGACAGGTTCGCAAGAATTTTTTCGGTCGCGGCATAGCCGGTTGCCGTCTTGGCGACCATGAAGACCACACCTTTGCCGAAGCTTCCGCCCCCGTTCGTGGTCCCATAGAGGTTGCCAGCCGGGTCGGCGACCAGCCCACTCACAGGGAACGCGCCGTCGGAGGCCGTCGAGCCGAAGCTGACGAGAACGGTCGGCTTGGTCGCATAGGTAGTAGCGCCCGTCTTGACGATCTCGAAAACGGTTCCGGCGCCGTGTCGACCACCACCGCGCGTCGTGCCGAGCAGGTTGCCTGCCGCGTCAAGACTCAGGTTGCTGTCCGGGAACGCCGCGGCGACGCCGTCAAAGCTGACGAGCGTCTGGAGCGCCGGCGCTGCGGGGCCGGATTGCGCCAGACTTTGCGTGACCGTCAGGGCGGCTAGCGCGCCCGCCGCCGCGATCACTCTCGCGCCGGCAGTGATAAGTCGTTGTGAGCCCATGCCATCACCCCGAAGTCTCGAACCGCTGACGGGCTCGCAGATGGCCAGACTAGCACGGTCGAGGTCTATATTCAACTAAAAAATTATGGTTAAATTTCGGATAATGCTGCGACGGTCTCCGCAAGCCCCGAACCGACGCATCGCCGTCGTGAAAATCCGATTCCGAAACCTGCCATTCCTATATCGGCCCCATTCCGTCCACGTCGCGAAACTTGCGGGAACAAGGGCCGGATTTCGAACGGCTTGGCAAAATGACGTGAAAAACCTGCAAGCGCGGCGGCGCCGGCTCGTAGCCGTTATCGACGCGGCCGGGCGAGGGCCAAAGGTCCTCAGATGAGAATCGCCTTTGACGCAAATTGCCCGGGACATGCCCGGGCAATGGGAAAGATCAGGGACCCGCCATTGCGGGTAAAGGCCTTGCCCTTATGCCTTGCCGCGGTTCTGGCGGTTGTCGATCAATTCCGTCACGACGCTCGGGTCGGCCAGCGTCGAAGTATCTCCGAGCGCGCCATATTCGTTCTCGGCGATCTTTCGCAGGATGCGGCGCATGATTTTCCCGGAACGGGTCTTGGGCAGGCCCGGCGAGAACTGGATGAGATCGGGCGAGGCGATCGGGCCGATTTCCTTGCGCACCCAAGCGACGAGTTCCTTGCGCAAAGCCTCAGTCGGCTCCTCGCCCGCCATCAGCGTGACATAGGCGTAAATGCCCTGGCCCTTGATGTCGTGGGGGTAACCGACGACCGCGGCCTCCGATACTTTCGGATGAGCGACGAGCGCGCTCTCGACTTCCGCCGTGCCCATGCGATGGCCGGAGACGTTGATGACGTCGTCGACGCGGCCGGTGATCCAGTAATAGCCGTCGGAGTCGCGACGGCAGCCGTCGCCGGTAAAATACTTGCCGGGATAGGTGGCGAAATAGGTCTTCACGAAGCGGCCATGGTCGCCGTACACAGTGCGCGACTGGCCCGGCCAGGAATCGGCGATGACGAGATTGCCCTCGCAGGCGCCCTCGAGCACGTTGCCCGCGGCGTCGACGATCTCCGGCAACACGCCGAAGAACGGCCGCGTCGCCGAGCCGGGCTTGAGCTTGGTGGCGCCGGGCAGCGGCGTGATCAGAATGCCGCCGGTTTCGGTCTGCCACCAGGTGTCGACGATCGGGCAGCGGTTGTCGCCGACGACGCGGTGATACCATTCCCAGGCTTCCGGATTGATCGGCTCGCCGACCGAGCCGAGCAGGCGCAAGGATTCCCGGCTGGTCGCCTTCACCGGCGCCTCGCCCGCCGCCATCAGCGAGCGGATCGCGGTCGGCGCCGTGTAGAAGATGTTCACGCGGTGCTTGTCGATGACTTCCCAGAACCGGCTGACGCTCGGATAGTTGGGGACGCCTTCGAACATCAACGTCGTCGCGCCATTGGCGAGCGGGCCATAGATGATGTAGCTGTGCCCCGTCACCCAGCCGACGTCGGCCGTGCACCAATAGACGTCGCCCTCGTGATAATCGAACACGTATTGATGCGTCATCGCGGCGAATACGAGGTAGCCGCCGGTGGTGTGGACGACGCCCTTGGGCGTGCCGGTCGAGCCGGAAGTGTAGAGCAGGAACAACGGGTCTTCCGCGTTCATCTTCTCCACCGGGCAATGGGCGGAAACGCGGTCCGTCGCCTCGTGCATCCACACGTCGCGTCCCGGCGTCCAGGCGACATCGCCGCCGGTGCGCTTGACGACGAGCACGTGTTTGACGCCGGCGACCTTCTTCAAGGCTTCGTCGACATTGGCCTTCAACGGCACCTTGCGGCCGCCGCGCAACCCCTCGTCGGCGGTGATGACGATTTCGGATTTGCAGTCGTCGATGCGGCCGGCGATCGCGTCGGGCGAGAAGCCGCCGAACACGATCGAATGGATGGCGCCGAGGCGCGCGCAGGCGAGCATCGCATAGGCCGCCTCGGGGATCATCGGCAGATAGATCGTGACCCGGTCGCCCTTACGCACGCCGTGCCAGTACAGCACGTTGGCGAACTTGTTGACCTGCTCGTGCAGCTCGCCATAGGTGATGAGCTTGGATTCGTTGGGATTGTCGCCTTCCCAGATGATCGCGGTCTGGTTGGCGCGCTTGGGCAGATGGCGGTCGATGCAATTGTAGGCGACGTTGGTCTCGCCGTCCTCGAACCATTTGATCGCGACGTGGTGCGAGTCCCAGGAAATGTCCTTGACCTTGGTATAGGGCGTGAACCAGTCGATGCGCTTGCCCGCCTCGCCCCAGAATCCCGCGGGGTCGGTGATCGACCGGGCGTACATCTCTTCATATTTGGCTTCGTTGACGAACGCGTTCTCCGCCCATGCGGACGGTACGTCATAAACCTTGTCGGACATCTCTTGGCTCCCCGGGTGGCTCCCGAAACGCGCGCTTAGCGCAGCGCTTATTTCGAGCGGCAATATGCCCTAACGCGCGCCGGCGTTAAAGGCGCGTATGGTCACGCTTTGGTAGTAGGTCTTTTGGGATAGGCGGAGTGGAGTTTTGCGGCCGATGGCGGGCGTGTTAGAAGGACGGCGGAGGTATGCATGGCCGAGACGTCGCCGCGCCCGATGAGCGTCGAGGAGTTTTTCGTGTGGCAGCTGGACCAGGACGAGCGCTACGAACTCGTCGATGGCTTTCCTCGTCCGCTTAGGGCGATGACCGGGGCGAGCCATGCCCATGACGCGATCGTCGTCAACTGCATCATTCAGATTGGCAACCGCTTGCAGGGCAAGCCATGCCGCGTGACCACGGCCGATATCGCGGTGAGAACCCGGATCCGCACGCTGCGGCGTCCGGACGTCACCGTCGAATGTGCGCCGCCGCAATCAAAATCCTATGAAGCGCACAAGCCGACGGTCGCCGTCGAAGTGCTTTCGCCGTCGACGAGCAAGTTTGACCGTTTCGCGAAGCTCGACGAATATCGCCGGCATCCGGCGATGCGACACGTCCTGCTGATCGACCCCGACGCCGTCGCTGCGAAACTCTATTCGCGGCCGGAGGACGGCGAGTGGAGCGACGTCGAACTTCTCGGCCGCGACGCGATTGTCGAGTTGAACGCGATCGGCGTCACGCTGCCGTTGGCTGCGCTTTACGATCGGCTGGAGATCGTGGGGTAACGGACCACGCCCTTACAGCCACAGCCGATACACCCGCTCGCCTTTCAGGTTCACGCCCATCGCTTGCCAGCCGTTCGACTGATAGAATCCCTCCGCCTTCATCCCCACTCCGGCCGTGAGAAACGCCTGCCGATGTCCGGCTTCCCGCAACCGCGCGATAGCGGCATCGAGCAGGCTTCCGCCGTGGCCGCGTCCCTGGGCCGGGTCGATGACGAACAGAGCCCACACATAGCCGGTTTGCGGATTGGCGCAGGTGAAACCCTGCACGCCGGCCTCGTCCTCGGAAACGAGGAAGATCGCCGCGTCGAGATACCAGAGCACTTCTTCCTCGGTGACGCCGTCGGAGTCGAGCAAAGGGTTATCGGCCGTGCCGTTCCGCACTTCATGGATGCGCGGCAGATCGGCCCGAGTCGCGGGACGTATGCGCATGGGGCTCATGGTTCAGGTCCAACCCAAAGGGTGATGCGCGGAGAATAGACGGCGCGCCGGAGCAAAATCAATTCCGGGGAGCCCGCTTGTACGCTCTGGCAAACGGGGCGCCGCCAGCGCCGCAACCGCCTGCGCCGCTCCGCGATCCTTTCGACCCAGAGAAATACTCGGAAAAATTCATCAAAATTATACGCCCGTTCGTCAAGTTGAAAAAGGGGACGCAAGAGAAAAAACGTTATCTCGGACGCCCTTCGAACACAATACAGCATGACTTCGCCGTGATCGAAGCGCATGTGAGTTTTTCCAACGCCGCCAAATCAGGGACTCTATGATCGACCGAGCTTTAACTTCTCTTTCACCCCTTCCGCTGACCAGCCCCCAGTCGCTTCCCGGCCTTCTCTCCAGATACCGTGATCCGATCCTCGCCCGGAGCGTGACGGAAATCGCCATAACCTTCGGGCCGCTCGTCGCCCTCTGGGCGGCGATGTGGGGGCTCATGCACTATAGCTATTGGCTGGCCTTGCTGCTCGCCGTGCCCGCCGCCGGCTTCCTGGTGCGAATGTTCATGATCCAGCACGATTGCGGCCACGGCGCGTTCTTCCGCACCCGCGCCACCAACGATTGGGTCGGCCGCGTCGTCGGCGTCATCACGCTGACCCCCTATGACTATTGGAAACGCTCGCACGCCGCCCACCACGCTTCCGCAGGCAATCTCGACCGTCGCGGCATGGGCGATATCGATACGCTGACCGTTGACGAATACCTCAAACTGAGCTGGCTGCGCCGTCTGGGCTACAGGCTCTACCGCCATCCGTTCGTGATGTTCGGCCTGGGGCCGACCTATCTGTTCCTGTTTCAACATCGCGCCCCCGTTGGTCAGATCAAAGGCGCCGGCTGGCGGCCGTGGATCTCCACCACGGCGACCACCGCCGCGGCGGCCGTAGTCGCGTCGCTGTTGATGTGGCTGATCGGACCGGCGACATTCGTCATGATCCATGGCCCGATCTTCGTCCTGGCCGCCTCGATCGGGGTCTGGCTGTTTTACGTCCAGCATCAGTTCGAAGGCACGCGCTGGGCGCGCGAGGACAAGTGGAGCCTGCCCGACGCGGCGCTTCACGGCTCGTCCTACTACGACCTGCCTCCGGTGCTGCGTTGGTTCAGCGCCAATATCGGCATCCACCACGTCCACCACCTCGCCAGCCGCATCCCGTTCTATCGGCTCAGCGAAGTTTTACGTGATCACCCGGAATTGGCGGCCGTCGGCCGCATCACGATCTGGCAGAGCTTTCGCTTCGTGAATTTCGCGCTGTGGGACGAGAACGCGCAGAAGCTGATCTCGTTCGGGACGTTGAGAAAGCGGCTGCGGGAAGGCCGGAAGGCGGCGGCGTAGCCGCTTCTACCGCACGAAGACCCGCGCCACCCGGCGCCGCCATACGGCGGGGAAATCAGACGGATACCCCCGCGCCTGCGCGTGTTCGAGGAACTGACGGGTGCAGGCCTCCCACGAAAAACGCAGCGCGAAGGCGCGGGGTTTTTCGGGCGCATCCGGCAATTGCAACGCCTTGGCGACGCAAAGCGCGAGGTCGTCGTCCATGACCGAGAAATCCGCGACGTCGCCATTGCCGAAGATGTCCGAGGGCCCGGGCGCGGGCATGGCGGCGATGCGCAGGCCCGCCGCGCAAGCTTCCAGCAGCACGAGACCAAAAGTGTCGGTCTTCGAGGGAAAGACGAACAGGTCGGCCGCTGCGTAATGCCGCGCCAGCGTTTCTCCGGTCATGGCGCCGAGGAAATGCGCTTTTGGGTAGGCCGCTTTCAGGAACGCCAGATCGGGCCCGTCGCCGATCACGACCTTGGCGCCCTTGGTCGTCAGATCCAGAAAACCCGGCAGGTTCTTCTCGGCCGCGATCCGCCCGACATAGAGCAGGATCGGCCTGGGCAAATCCGCATAGGCCGGCAGGGTCTTGCCATAGGGCCGGAACAGAGCCGAATCGACGCCGCGCGACCAGCGCGCCAGCCTGCGGAACCGCTGCCGCTGAAGTTCCCGCTCGATCGAATCCGTCGCGACCAGCACCGCGCAGGCGGGCGCATGAAAGCGCCGCAGAACGGAATATGTCGCGGCGCGCAAAACGGCCGCGAGAGCGCCGGGCGCGCGCGCGGCGACATATTCGGGAAACCTCGTGTGATAGGCCGTCGTGAACGGCAGGTTGCGGCGCAGGCAAATCTTGCGCGCCGCCCAGCCTAGCGGTCCCTCGGTGGCGATGTGGATGGCGTCGGGCTGGAATGCGTCCAGCACACGCGCCAGCCGACGCCCGGCGAAGAACTCCAACTTGATTTCGGGATAAATCGGCAGCGCAAACGTAAGAAACCGCGTTTCGTCGGGGCCAACGACGAGGGTCTCGTGCTGCAGGCGTTGCAGTTCCTGAACCGTCGCCTCCAGGGTCCTCACGACGCCGTTGATTTGCGGCAGCCAAGCATCGGAGACGAACAGGATTTTCAAGAATGCGGCTCTTCGGGTTCCCCGCCAGGATTCGGGTCGGTCGAATTAGAGCCTTTCCCGGCGATTGGCGAGGCCTAGTTTCGGCGCCCCGCTCACCACAACCAAATGAAACAGAGTGCGACCGGATAGCCCACGGCCATTCCGAGAGCCGCGCCCGCCAGGACGTCGCTGGGATAATGATGCGCCGTGGCCAGCCGCGACCAAGCGAGACCGCAGGCCATGACCAGAGTCGCGGGCAATATGGCCGGCCAGTAGGCGACGAGCGGCACGAACACGCCCGTCATCGTCATGGTATGGCCGCTGGGAAAGGAATAGGCGTCCAGCGGGGCGAACGGACTCTGCAAGCTGGCGTCCGTGACGAAAGGCCGCGCGCGCAAAAAGCGCCGCTTGAGGCTCGGGTAGACGCTGTGAAGCAGCCCTGCCGAGGCCACCGCCGAGGCGATGATCCTGAGGCCGAAAAGTCCCCAGCGGATCAGAATGATCGCGCTCAGAATCGGGTATATCCAGCCGTTGCCCAGCTTCGTGATCGTCATCGCCAAATATTTCAGCGTCCGCGGTCTCGCCGACCGTGTCGCGATCCTCACGACCTGCAAGTCCGCGGCGCGGGCGCGCTCGATCCATCGCACCGTTCTGGAAACGTTCGGTCCGAACTTAGCCGATGTGCTCATATTCCCCAGCGCTTCGCTGCCGGCGACGGCCGCAAGCTGCAAAAGATGAACTCGAATTATGACATTGCGATGTTGCGGCGCACGCAAAACGGCGAAGCGGGGGAGTGGCGCATTGGCCCGGGTCCAAGCGAGGCAGCCCGTCCTCAGCGTCCTCGAAGCGGGGCTCCTCAACCCCTAGTAGCGTGCGTCGCAGGCATTTACCCCCTCTCCCGCTTGCGAGAGAGGGTTGGGGCGAGGGCCTGCCGCAGACGCAAAGCTATGAAAGAAGGCCCTGATGCGGCGCTTCGCGCCACCCCGAGCGAACGCTTGCGTTCGCGGAGTCCCGCCAGCGGGTGAAGGGACCAATCCCCCCAATTCCAGTGACGCCAGCGACTCGAGCGCACATTTATTAGCATGTCCTCATCCAAGGCGATGCCGCAAAATAATTGTATCTGTTGGCGCCGTCATGCCCGGGCAGCTTGTCCCGGCCATGACGGAAAGGAAGCGGTTATTTCGGCGTTTCTCCCAAGACGCCCGCAACGGCTTGACGATGCGCCCAAATGCGCCGGTCCTGGCCTTTGGCGGCGGCCGGCGTTTCATGTGGGCAGCTCGCTAACCCGCGCTTAACCAAGAGCTGCCAACTTACGCGTCCGGCGCCGGTTCGTTCGCGAACCGCGGCATGAACGCTCGCGCCGTAGTGGGTCTATCCACACGCCCTTTCCAAAGCTCCTGAACATCGCGACGCAGGCCGGCTCCGCGTCTGGAGGCATTTCTTGGCAAAACCGAAGTTCGCGGATCGCTATCTCACCATTGGCGCCGCCCTCGCGGCCGCCGGGGTGTTGCTGATGGGATCCCTGTGCGTTTCCGGTCTGGTCAACGCCTACACGCTGGCTACGATCGGCATCGGCGGCGAAAATTATGTGCGCATCGTCGCCGCCAAGGACCTGCTCGGCGATATCCTTCCCCCGCCCGAATACGTGATCGAAGCCTATCTCGAGGCCAACTTGATCATGAACGAGAAGGGCGAACTCGCGGCGCACGAGAAGCGTTTGGCGTCGCTGCACAAGGACTTCAACGACCGGCGCGAATATTGGAAGAACTCGGCGCTTCCCGACGACATCAAGTCCGAATTGGTCAACGATTCCGGCAAGGAAACCGACCGATTCTGGACGGAACTCGAATCCAGCTTTCTTCCCGCGGCGGATCGCGGTGACAAGGGGGCGCGGACCGGCTCGTTCGGCGCGCTCTCGGACCTCTACGCCAGGCACAGAGCCGTGATCGACGACCTCGTCACGAAATCGAACACGTTCGCGGATGCGGCGCAGGAATCGGCGCAGACGCAGGGCGCCCGCATTGGCCGGGGCCTCGTCGCTTTCTACGCCGTCGTCCTCGCGGCCTGTGCGGCCGCCTTGTTCGGTTTGCGCTCGTGGCTGAGCCGCTCGGTGGATGAGGCCGCCCGGGGTCTGGCGACCCTCGCCGATGCCTCGCTCATGACGGCTCAGGCGACCCGCGCGCAAGGCTCGCTCGACGCCAATCTCCATGCGCTCCGGATTGCGCTCAATGCCTCTGGAGAGCCCGAAACGATCGACGGCAAGCTCTATTTCGGCGCCAAACTCATCAATAACGACGTCGAAATCGTCGATCGCATCCAGAGCCTCCACGGAGGCGTCGCTACGATCTTCCTGGGCGACCTGCGCGTCGCCACCAACGTCGTCAAGGCGGACGGAAGCCGCGCCACCGGGACTCCGTTGGGCGCCGGTCCCGTGTATGACAAATTGTTCCGCGAAGGAGCTACTTATCACGGCGAAGCGACGATTCTCGGCAAGACTTACATCACGGTCTACGAGCCGATCCTGGTAGGCGCCGAAGTGCTGGGCGCTCTCTTCGTTGGCGTTCCCAAGGCCGCCGTGGTGACGAAGGTCGAGCCGCCGACGGGCGTGCGCAACGAGGTGTCCCGCATGCGCGCGACGCTGGCGACGATGACCAAGGCGCTCGAGGAGCGTGGCAGCGCCGAACGCGACGCCTTGGAGCTGCGCTACCGCGCGACCGACACGACACGCCGTTCGGCGACCAAAATCGCCAGCGCCAACCACGAACAGAAGGTCGTCGTACGCGCGCTTTCCGAGGCGATGAAGAGTCTGGCGGCGAACAATCTGGCGCACCGGGTCGACGGCGATTTTCCAGCGGCCTACGTCGATCTCAAGGTCAACTTCGAACACGCCCTGAAAGGGCTCAATCAAACGGTGCGCGAAATCAGCGGGCAGGCGCACGCGATCTTCACCGTGTCCAACGACGTCTCGAACAATGCCGACGAATTGTCGTCGCGCGCGGAGCGGCAGGCCGCCAGCCTGGAGGAGACCGCCGCGGCGCTCGACGAGATCACCGCCACCGCGCAGCGTTCGGCCGACAGCGCGGCGCATGCGCGCGCCGTCGTCAGCGAGGCCGACGCCGACGCCGGCAAGAGCGCTCTGGTCGTCAACGAGGCGATCGGCGCCATGGAGGCGATTTCCGATTCCGCCAACAAGATCTCTCACATCGTCGGCCTCATCGACGAGATCGCGTTCCAGACCAATCTGCTGGCGCTCAACGCCGGTGTGGAGGCCGCGCGGGCGGGCGACGCGGGCAAGGGCTTTGCCGTCGTCGCCTCCGAGGTGCGCGCGCTCGCCTTGCGTTCGGCGGAAGCCGCCAAGGACATCAAATCCCTGATTTCCACCTCGGCCGGCCAGGTGCGACGCGGCGTCGACCTCGTCACGCGGACCGGAGAATCACTGAAGCGCATCATCGCCCAGGTCGGCCGGCTCAATGCGCTGGTGGTCGACATCGCCAACGGCGCCAAGGAACAGGCGACCGGGCTCTCCGAAGTCAACACCGCCATCAACGAAATGGATCGAATGACGCAGCAGAACGCGGCGATGGCGGAGCAGTCGACCCAAGCCAGCCGCCGGCTCGATCGCGAGGCGCGTCAATTGACCGACCTGATCGGGCGCTTCCGAGTGGAGGGCGCGGCGACGGCCCGCAAGCGCGATCTCGCCGCCTGACACTCACTCGACGACGAAAACCCGAATAAGCACGCGCGGTTCGGGCGCGAGGCCCTGCAAGGTTCCGACGAAGGCGCGACGGTTCAGCCAGCCGTGCGGGCCGTCGGGCGCCGTGAGTTCAACCCACGAGCGCGCATAGCGGCCGCCTTCCGCCGAATTGTCGATCCTCACCCGATTGTGGACCGTGATCACGGCGCCGTCGTCGGTTTCCATTTCATAAAGCGCGTCCAGGCGCAAAACCCCATCGGCGCCCAGATATTGCCGATCCGCGCCGCCGGGCCGCACTCGGCCTCTGATGTTTGGGCCTTCAAAAACGCCGCCGAGGATGGGCGCGATCCGCCGCTCCCCGAGCGGAGACGGGCCGAGCGCCTCGACGGGGGCGATTTCGACCAGCGCTTCGTAGACGAACGCGGTCGTCGGAGCGATCAACGGAAATTCGGGACGCAGCCCCGAAGCCATCGGCTTTGTCGAACCCTCGCCCATTTTGCTCCCCCCCGCCTGGTTTTCAAACTTTCGTCGCCGGCAAAACTTTCCGCTTGCGTCCGGCGAAAGCTTGTGTACCATTTAGTACACAAGCCGCGCAAGGCGGTAAGGGAGGAGATGCGCCGTGCTGTCCTTGGTTTTGCGCCGGTTGGCGCTGTCGGTTCCGCTCGTCATCGTCGTCACGGCGCTGACGTTCGCGCTCGAAAGCCTGGCGCCCGGCGATCTGGCGCGCACCATTCTCGGCGCCGACGGCACCGAAGAGCAATATCAGGCGCTGCGTCGCGACCTCGGCTTGGACCAACCGCTGATCGTGCAATATTTCGAATGGCTTTGGCGGGCGCTGCATGGCGATCTCGGCCAATCCTTCTTCACCAAGGAGAGCGTCGTCACCTTGATCAACGCCCGCGTCGGCGTGACGGTTTCGATCATGCTCGGCGTGCTGGTGGTCTGCGCCGCGCTCGGCATCGCCCTCGGCGTCGCCTCGGCTTTGCGGGGCGGCTTTCTCGGGCGCGCGATCGACTTGCTTTCCCTGGTCGGCCTGATCTTCCCTTCGTTCTGGGTCGCCTTGGTGCTGATCTCGATATTCGCGGTGACGCTGCGCTGGTTTCCGGCGACCGGATATTCTCCGATGCATGATGGCATCGGGCTCTGGGCGGCGAGCCTGACGCTGCCGATCGTCGCCGTCTCGCTGCATTCGATCGCCAACGTCGCCAAACAGGCGCGCGACTCGATGGCCGAAGTGCTCGGCCGCGATTTCATCCGCGCCTTGCGCGCCTGTGGCGTCTCGGAAGCCTCGATCATCTGGAAGCACGCCTTGCGCAACGCCGCGCTGCCCGTCGTCACCGTGCTCGGCATCGTGCTGGTCGGCGCTATCAGCGGCGCGGTGTTCGTCGAGCGCGTGTTCGTGCTGCCGGGCCTGGGCAGCCTCGCGGTCAGCGCCGCGCTCGATAAGGACATCGCGCTGCTGCAAGGCGTGACGCTGTATTTCACGCTGCTCACCGTCCTCATCAACCTCGCCATCGACACCAGCTATGGCTGGCTCAACCCCAAGGTGCGCCTGTCATGAGCGTCACGCCTTCGTTCGCGCGCCGGCTGCTGGGGCGGCCCCTGACGCTGATAGCGCTCGTCTGGATCGCCTTCATCGTCGCGATCGCCCTGTTTCCCGAGCACTTCACCAGCTACGATCCGCTCGATCAGGATCTGCTCGATATCAAACAAGGCCCGAGCGCCGACCATTGGCTCGGCGCCGACGCGCTGGGCCGCGACATCCTGAGCCGGATCATTTTTGGCGCGCGCGACACGATCCTCGGCGTCGTCGAGGCGCTCGTCGTGGTCGCCGCGCTCGGCGTCGCCTTAGGGCTCACGGCGGGTCTGTTCGGCGGCTGGTGGGACGCGCTCGCCCGCCAGTATATCGACGTGCTGCAATCGTTGCCGACGATCGTCATCCTGCTCGCCGTGCTCGCGGTGTTCGGCCAGTCGATGCTTCCGGCGATGGCGGCGCTCGGCGTACTCGGCTCGGCGGGAGTGGCGCGCGTGGTGAGAAGCGCGACGCTGGCGGTGCGCGAAGAACTCTATATCGCCGCCGCGCGGCTCAGTGGCCTGGGCGAGACCTACATCCTCGTCAATCATGTCCTTCCCCGCGTTATTGGCCCTGTCGTAGTGCAACTTGCGCTGTTCGCGGCGATCGCGGTGCTGGTGCAGACCGGTGTCGCCTTTCTCGGCCTCGGCGTCGCCCCGCCGGCGCCGGCCTGGGGCAGTCTGATCTATGACGCGGCGGCGAGCCTCAACGATTTTCCCTGGATGCTCGCGCCGACCGGCGGCGCCGTCGCGCTGACGATCCTGGCCTTCGGCCTGCTCGGCGACGGGCTGCGCGACGCCTCCACGGAAACCTGGACCCGGCCCGCGCAAGCGCGCCGCGGCGCCTATCGCGCCGGGCCGGCGCCGGCCGATCTCCCCACGGGCGCCCGGCTTTCCGCGCGGGGCGTGACGATCGTCGCCGGCGACAAGACGCTCGTCGAGAACGTGAGTTTCGATCTGTTTCCCGGCGAGACGCTCGGCATCGTCGGCGAGTCCGGCTCCGGCAAGACGTTGACGATGATGGCGCTGATCGGCCTGCTGCCGCCGGGCGTGGTCGCAAGCTCGGGGATGGTCGCCGTCGAAGGCCGGACGATCCCGCTCGACGACCAACGCGCCTTGCGCTCCCTGCGCGGCGCGACCATCGGCGCGATCTTTCAGGACCCGATGGCGGCGCTCGATCCATGCTTCAGCATCGGCCATCATCTCGAGGAAGTGTGCGAAGCCGGCCTGTCGCGAACTGAGCGCCGCGCGCGTGTCGCGGCCGCGCTCGCCCAGGTTCACATTCGCGATGTCGAAGAGGTGATGCGCAGGTATCCGCATCAAATTTCTGGCGGCATGGCGCAGCGCGTCGGCATCGCGCGCGCGCTGATGAAATCGCCCCGCATCCTGTTCGCCGACGAGCCGACCACCGCGCTCGACGTCACCGTGCAAGCGGAAATCCTCGAACTTTTACGCATGTTGAGTCGCGAGCGCGCGATGGCGGTCGTCATGGTCACGCATGACTGGGGCGTCGTCGCCGACATTTGCGACCGGGCGATGGTGATGCGCCACGGGCGCGCGCTGGAGACGGCCGACGTCTTCGACATTTTCGAGCGCCCAGCCCACCCTTACACGCGCGCCCTGCTCGCCGCCAATCCGCACGCGGCCGAGCCGGGGCATGCGCTGCCGACGGTCGACGATAAATTGGCGACAATGAAGGGGGCCGCGCAATGACCGGGTCCCTATTCCGAGCTCGAGGTTTGCGCGTAGATTATCCGCTGCGCGGCGGACGCGTGCTCAGCGCTTTGAAGGGCGTCGATCTCGAAATCGCCGAGGGGGAGACGGTCGGCCTGGTGGGCGAATCCGGTTCGGGCAAATCCACGCTCGGTCGCGTCATCCTCGGTCTGACGGACCCGACGGCGGGCCATGTGCTGTATCGCGGTGAAGATATTACCCGCGCTTCCCGCGCGCGCCGCCGGGCGCTGGCGAGCGAAATTCAGGTCGTCTTTCAAGACCCCTTTGGCTCGCTCAATCCGGCGCGCACCATCGGCGCGACGCTTGCCGAGCCGTTGCTGATCGATTCCTCGCTCGGCGCGCGCGATCGCTTGAAGCGCGTCGACGCCGCGCTGGCCGAGGTCGGACTGCCCTTCGATGCGGCGCGACGCTACCCGGCGAATTTTTCCGGCGGACAACGCCAGCGCATCGCCATCGCCCGCGCTGTGATCGCCCGCCCGAAACTGCTGATCTGCGACGAGCCGGTGAGCGCGCTCGATCTCTCCGTGCAGGCGCAGGTGCTCAATCTGCTCAACGATCTGCAGAAGCGGCTGGCGCTGGCGCTGCTGTTCATTTCTCACGATCTGATGGTCGTGCGCCACGTCTCGCATCGCGTCGTCGTGCTCTACCACGGCGACATCGTCGAGCAGGGCGAGGCCGGCGAATTGCTCGCGCGTCCCCGGCATCCTTACACCGCCAAGCTCATCGCCGCCGCGCCGATCCCCGATCCGCGGGCGCAGCGCGCGCGTCGTGAGCAAATGAGATCAGAGCTCGCTTTGGGAGGGAACGCATGATCAACGAAAAGACCTTTACGCTGACGCGCCGCGAAGCGCTGGGCGGCGCCCTCGCGCTCGCGTTGAGCGGGGCGGCGCCGAGCGCCCGAGCCGACGACGCTAAAGTGCTGACGGTCGGCAGCCCCTTCTCGCCGCTGAGCATGGACCCGGCGCTGAGCGGCAACGGCCGCGCCGGCGCGCATCTGATGCCGGCCTATGAACCCCTGGTGCGCACCAAGACGGACGGAAGCTTCGAGGCGGCGCTGGCGACGCATTGGGAAATGTCGCAAGACAACAAATCGGCCACCTTCAAGCTGCGCGAGGACGCGCGCTTCTCCGACGGCGAGCCGGTCAACGCCGAAGCGGTGAAGGCATCGGTGCAATATTTCATCGCCAGGAAGGGCCCGTTCTCACCAAATCTCGCGACTTTGACGGCGATCGACATCGTCGATCCGTTCACCGTCAAATTCACCTTGTCGAAGACGCAGCCCAATTTGATTTCGCTGTTCGACGCCTATTTTCTCTGCTCGGACATCATCAGCCCCAAGGCCCTGGCGACGCCCGACGTGCTGGGCTCGCAAACCTTCGGCGCCGGGCCTTACAAGCTCGATCCCGCTTCGACAGTCACCGGCAAGACCTACACCTATCTGCCCAACACATTCTATTACGACAAGGCGCGCATCGGTTGGGACAAGGTCGTCATCACCGTGTTCGAAGATCAGAATTCGGCGATTCAGGCGATGAAGGCCGGGCAGTTGAAGTTGCTGATCTCCGATCCGCTGACCGCCAATTCCAACGCCGCCAACCTCGGCGAGGGCCTGCGCATCATCTCCGATCCCGTCAGTTGGACCGGCCTCATCATCAGCGATCGCGATGGGATCATCGCGCCGCAGCTCAAGGACATGAGGGTCCGTAAGGCGATCAACTATGCGCTGGATCGCAAGCTGCTGTGCAAGGCTTTGTTCGGCAAGTTCGGCGATCCCACCGATCAGATACAGGGTCGCGGCTTCATGGGTCACGACGAGGCGTTCGAGGCGGCCTACCCCTATGATCCCGCCAAGGCCAAGGCCCTGCTCGCGGAAGCCGGGTTGCCCGGCGGCTTCGAACTCAACGTTTCCTACGTCAACAATACGCTGTCGCGCTTCCTCACCCAGGCGGTCGCCGGCATGTTGAAGAAGGTCGGCATCATCGCCAAGACCCAGGAATTCCAGAATTTCGGCGCGATGAACAATTCCGCGCGCCAGCACGGTTTCGCGACGCTGATCTTCAACACCAATTCCAGCGTGCCCAACCTCGCCGAGTTCCAGACGCTCGATCCGCACGGCAGCCTGAACTACTACAACAACGAGGACGAGGAACTGACCAAATTGATCACCGTCGCCTCGCAAACCCCGATCGATCAGGCCGAGGGCGCGTGGAAGCAGGTTTACGCCCGCGTCGTCGATCTCGCCTGGTTCGCGCCGGTCGGGGCGATCCATGTTTGCTATTTCGCCGCCGCCAGCGTGAAGGCGCCACAACCCGGCCAGTCGCTGGTCATCGATCTCGTCAATGTCATGCCCGCCTGAGGAAACAGCCATGAAACACGAATTCGTCAAGGAACCGCTCGACGCCGACATCGCCGCGATGCAGCAGCGCTGGCAGGACAGCGGCATTCCCGATCTCTACGAGGGCGGCGACCCCAGCGCCAGCCGCGAGCGTGCGCGCAATGTGCGCTCGGTATTTTATCCCTGGCCGAAGCTGCCGAAAGGACGCATCGAGCGACTGACGATTCCCGGCCCGGCCGGCGAAATCCCGGTGCGCATCGTCTGGCCGCACGAAGGCGAAGCCAAGGGCACGCTCGTATACCTGCATGGCGGCGGATGGATCGTCGGCGACCTCGACTCGCATGAGTTGCACGCGGTCCGCCTCGCCAACCGCTGCGGAATAGCTGTCGTCAATGTCGACTATAGGCTTGCGCCCGAACATTTGTTTCCCGCCGCGATCGAGGACGCCTTCGCCGGTGTGCAATGGGCGGCGGCCCATCTCGTGCGTCTTGGCGGCGAGGATCAACCCCTCGCGATCGGCGGCGACAGCGCGGGCGGCAATCTCGCTTTCGCCACGTCATGGATGGCTCGCGACGCGGGGATGAAGTTGAAGGCGCAACTGCTCATTTATGGCGTCGGCAATCTCAGCGGCGAGCGCATCGACGGGCCCGGCGCCAGATATCTCGGACCGGATTACAAGACCCTGTGCAAAGACCCTCGGGCGTCGCCGATACGGGCCAATCTGGCCGGCGCCGCACACGCGATCGTAGGCGTCGGCATGCACGACTTCCTCTATCAGGACAATCTCGACTTCGTTGAAGCGTTGGAGAAGGCCGGCGTCGGCGTCACGCTGCGCATATATCCGTCGTTAAATCACGGCTTCTTCAGCTTTACGGCGATCTCGAAGGCCTGCGAGGACGCGGCCGATCAACTCTGCGACGATCTCGCGCGGGTCCTGCGAGGATGAACATCAAGGCGAATATTTCCGATCCGGTCGTCAAAGACATCCTGGAGGCTGCGCTCGCGGAATTCGCCAACTACGGCCTGCCGGGCGCGCGCGTCGAAGCCATAGTCGCGCGCACGCAGACCAGCAAGCGGATGATCTATTACCATTTTGGCTCCAAGGAGGGGCTCTATGTCGCGACGCTCGCCTATGCCTATCGCAAGGTCGGCGTCGGTGAGATCGAACAGCAATTGGAAGTCCTGCCTCCGCTGGAGGCGCTCGGGCTCAATGCCGAGACGGCCTTCGAGAGATTTTGCGCCACGCCGGATTTCATTCGGCTGACGATGCAGGAAAATCTGCAGGGCGCGAAGTTCCTCGAAAGTTGGCCGGCTTTGAAAGCGATGAACCAGGCGCGGCTCGCGGTCGTCGAGCGCATCGTCGAACGCGGCAAAGCCGACGGCAGCATTCGCGACGACGTGACGCCGCTCGACGTCTACATCAACTTCGTCGGACTCTGCGTCTATCATATCTCGGCGGCCCAGAGTTACCGCGTGTTGTTCGACGTCGATGCGAGCGACGCCGAGGTGCAACAGCGGCGCAAGGCGTCGATACGGGAGGCCATCGTGAGATATGTGCGGGCGTGAATACGCCTAGCCTTCCGCGGCGGCGGTGGAACTCCGTTGCTGACGAGCGCTATCGGCCAAAGCCCGCCACCAGCCTTCGTTCCAGTTCCAGGCCGCCGCCGGCGAGGGCGACGGCAGCAGCCACACGCTCGTCTCGCCGATTCGCTCGGGCTGCTCGCCAAAGCCCGCGTCGCGCCGCAAGAAGCTGCGGCCGGCGGTGAGGCTGGTAAAGGCGATGACGCGCGGCTGGCAGGCTTCGATTTTTGCCCGCACGGCCTCGCAGGCCCGACGTCCGAGCGCCCCGGCCGCAAGTTGTTTGTCCATGCCGAAGGTCGTCTTGGCGATGTCGGTCAGTCCCAGGCCGTAGCTCGGCAGCGAGGCGAACTCGGCCGGGACCAGCAAGCGCGGCGTCAGTCCCGCGGCGAACAGGGTGGGCCAGAACTTGTTCTGCGGATGGGCGTAGTAAGCGCCGCGAGCGGCCGAAACCGTACCGGCCGCCGTGCCGCAAAACACGATCCGCAGTCCCGCCGCAAGCACGTCGGGCAGCACCGGCGAGATCATCGACGCGGCTACTTTTTGGGCGCGATCGGAAACACCGCCTCGACGCGGCCGCGTTTGCTGAGCCAGCGCGTCCAATGGGGCGCGCGAGAGGACTCTTCCTCCGGCGCCGGTGAGGCGCGCGTGGCGCCGGCCTTCGGCCCAAGCTTGGCGAGGCAGGCGTTATAGGCCAGCGGGCTATCGTATTTCGCGCAGGCTGGATTGTCTTCCGCCGGCGCCGATAGAGTCGAAGCGAGAAGGGCCAACATGCCGAACGCAACGCGCATTTCTCACCCTCGGAGCGTCGCGCCGGTCCTCTTAGCCACCTCCGCGACAATTCGAGCCACCGTGGCCTCGATTTCCGCATCGGTCAAGGTGCGCTCCCTGGGTTGCAAGGTCACGGAGATCGCCACGGATTTCTGACCGGAGGGCACGCCGACGCCGCGATAGACGTCGAACACGTTCGCCCGCGTCACCAATGCGCGTTCGGCGCCCAGCGCCGCCTTGAGGATGTCGGCGGCGCGGGTCGCCTCGGGCGCGAGGAAGGCGAGATCGCGCTCCAGCGGCATGAACTCGGAACGCTCCAGCTTCGGCTTGGCCCTGGTCGGACGGGTTTTTGGCGCCGGAATCGCGTCGAGCACGATTTCGAACGCCACCAGCGGTCCTTCTACGTCCAGCGTCTCCAGCGCCTTGGGATGCAACTCGCCAAACCAGCCGGCGATGTTCTTCGGGCCAAATTGCAAGGTCGCGCTGCGCCCGGGATGCAGGAATGCCGGACCGCCGGGGACCAGTTGCACCGCGCTGGAGTTCACGCCGAGCGACGAAAGCAGCGCCAGCGCGTCGCCCTTGACGTCGTAAACATCGACCGCGCCGCCGCCGCTCCAATGCCGCCCCGGCCCCTGCCGCTTGGCGAGTCCGCGGCGTAAAACCGCCGCCGCGATGCGCTGGTCGTTTTCGCCATCGCCGAGGAAGATCTGGCCGACTTCGAACAAAGCCACATCCTTGAAGCCGCGCCGCGCGTTGCGCCCGGCCGCCGCCGCGAGGCCGGGCACGAGGCTCGGGCGCATGTCGGAGAGATCGGCCGCGATCGGATTGGCGAGCGCCAGCGCGGGCTTGCCGCCGCCGAACATCTCCGCTTGCGGCCTGGAAATGAACGACCAGGTGACGGCCTCGTCGAGGCCGAGGCTGGCGAGCGTACGCTTGGCGAGCCGCGTGCGCTTCTGCAACAGCGTCAGCACCGGCTTCGGCACGCCGGGCTCGTCGCGCAGGAACCGCGTGCTGGCGACGCGGTCGAGCCCGGCGATGCGCACGATCTGCTCGACGATGTCGGCCTTGCCGTCGATGTCGGGGCGCCAGTTCGGGACGATCGCCTTGCCGTCGCGGACCTGGAAGCCGAGACGGGCGAGGATTTCCAGGCCTTCGGCCTCAGGGATTTCCAACCCGGTGAGCCGCTGGACCTCGGAATACGGGAACGGAACTTCCTGCCGTGGCTTTGCTGGGTCGCCCGCGACGAGCAGCTTCGAGGGCTCGCCGCCGCAGAATTCCATGACGAAATGCGTCGCCAGTTCGGCGCCGGGCACGCAGAAATCCGGATCGACGCCGCGCTCGAAGCGATAGCGCGCGTCGGTGACGATTCCCAGCTTGCGCCCGGTCTGGGCGATGTTCGCCGCGTCCCAAAGCGCGCTCTCGATCAGCACGTCGCGCGTGTTTTCGTCGCAGCCCGAAGGCTCGCCGCCCATCACGCCGGCGATCGACTCGACGCCGTTCTCGTCGGCGATGACGACGTTGCCTTCGTCGAGCGCATAGGTCTTGCCGTCGAGCGCCAGCAGGCTCTCGCCGGCCTTGGCGCGGCGAACGGTGAGCGCGCCCTTCACCTTGGCGGCGTCGAACACGTGCAACGGCCGTCCGCGGTCGAAGGTGAGATAATTGGTGATGTCGACCAGCGCGTTGATGGGTCTGAGGCCGATGGCGCGAAGGCGCTTCTGCATCCATTCGGGCGAGGCGCTGTTGGTCACGCCGCGCACGAGGCGCAACGCGAAAGCGGGGCAGAGTTTCTTGTCCGCGTCGGAGAAATCCAGTTTCACCTCGACGGGACAGGGGAAGCCGCCGTCGATGGGTTTGATCGGCCGGCTTTTCAGCGCGCCGAGACCCGCAGCCGCGAGATCGCGCGCGATGCCCTCGATGCCGGTGGCGTCGGGGCGGTTGGGCGTCAGGTTGATGTCGATGACCGGATCGTCGAGCCCAGCGTAAGCCGCATATGGCGTCCCGACTTGCGCCTCCTCGGGCAGTTCGATGATGCCGTCGTGGTCCTCGGAGATCTCGAGTTCGGCGGCCGAGCACAGCATGCCATTGGACTCGACGCCGCGGATCACGCCTTTGACCAGGGTGATCTTCTTGCCCGGAATATAGGTCCCGACCGGAGAGAACACGCTCTTCATGCCGGTGCGGGCATTGGGCGCGCCGCAGACGACCTGCTGCGGCTCGCCGCCGGCGTCGACGATGCAGACCCTGAGACGGTCGGCGTTCGGGTGCGGCTTGGCCTCGAGGACGCGCGCAACGACGAACCCGCGCAGCCGCTGGCCCGGATCTTCCACGCCCTCGACCTCCAGGCCGATGCGCGTCAGCGTCTCCACGATCTCGCCGAGCGAGGCCTGGGTGTCGAGGTGGTCTTTGAGCCAGGAGAGGGTGAGTTTCATGGGGCGGTCTTATCGGTTCGAGCGCTCGATATGTCCAGCGCCGCGTTCAGTCCGAGCCGAGGTTTGCATCCGTTGCTTCATCTAACGCTAGGCTGCGAAGCAATTGCTCCACCCTCTCTTCATTGAGTCGCCATTCGTCGGGAATTCGTTCTTCCGTTCCCGCGCCTGTGGCTTTGGGTCCGCGTGTTCGCTTTTCAAACAGTATCGAATCGCCTCGTCCACTGGCCGCCGCTCGCAACCGATGAGCTACGTCTTCCGGACTCGCCAGATACATTCGTGGCATCTCGTCCGCCGACGTGCCTTCGAATTGAACCAGGCAAAGGACGGTACCGCGACGATGCCTCGACAACCAAGCGTCGGCAGCCCCATGATAATTCGCGCTCTTCAGCGCGGATAATTGGGTTTGGGTCAAACCCCAGCTGCCGTCCGTGCTGCCCTTGACGGAAATTTTTAGGATTCGACCGCCCTTATCAATCATCAGATCGTATTCAGGCTGATTTGCCCCGTATTGAACAGAAACGTTGAAACCCATCCTCGCAAATCGCGCCGCCGCATAGGCTTCCGCAGCGGTCGCAATCTGCCATTTGGTGATCTTCGCTGGACTCACGGCGGTCACGGCGCACGCGCGCCGGGCGCCTGCTGCCCGCGCAATATGCTAGCGACGCTGATATTTTCGTCGATGGCTGGCCAATGTACGCCAAGTGGCGACATTTCCACCTGCCCGCGCTCGAACGTCGTGGCTTTATTCAGACGCGGGTACCACCACATCGGGGTGCGCAGAACACGGCCGTCTTGTAACACGACGTTGAGATGAGTGTAGTCGCACTGCGCCGCGACGGGGCGAGCCTCCTCAATTTCAGTTTGCAAAGTAGTCATTCCAGGCGTGACCTCCTAATCACTGACGTGTTCTTCCCCTGGCTTTTCCTACCAGCTGCGCCGCTAGAGCTAATTTGGTCGCGTCATCAAGACCGTTCAGAGCCGCTATCGCGGCGGAGGCCTGCTTGAACAACTCCGTCGCTTTCTCCGCGGGAAAAGTCTTCAAACTATCTCCGTCTCGTCTGGGCCTCGGGTCGTAGTCAGCCCAGTGACGTGCGTCTTGTAGCTCAGCAAAATCGTCGATGATTCGAGCGGCTACGTCGCCTCGAGCTTTTGCCTGCTTCAGCGTTTGTAACACCGAGCCGTGATCAAGGGACCGATAGATCGAGGTGTAAGCATCCGGCGAATGGCTTTTTCCGACAAGCGCGTCGGCACACAATTCGCAGAGCCGATGAAATACAGCGTAGTAGGCTGTCGAGATCGCCCTACGTATATCCGCTTGCTTTGCAGAAGCCAATCCATCCGCAAGCAGGCGCTCCGAAATTGTTATTAGATCATCGGTGAGTGATAGAACAGTCTGGACGGTCACGCGGTTTTGCGCTCTTCGCTGCCGTCCGAGTGCCAATAAGAGCCAATAATACTCAGATACGGAAAGCGATTTTCATCGATCCGCTCCAATTCTCGATTTATTGCCTCTCGTAATTCCGACCGCCTTTCCAAATCCAGATAATATTCGCCGCGTTTCAAATGAACATTTATATATAATGAGGGCTCGCCCGACGAATTTTCGACGGGGTTTACATATATTTTACGAATACGATCCCTACCAACAAAGTTGTTTACTACTGAAGTGATCGTCTTTTCAGCGAG
>Ga0302157_10002191_pt1 | contig 23006 bp, 14 predicted proteins | sample I_Bog_N3_3_FD_193502 | JGI IMG/M metagenome (GOLD analysis project Ga0302157, IMG submission 193502) | Peat permafrost microbial communities from Stordalen Mire near Abisko, Sweden - I_Bog_N3_3 | ecosystem: Environmental > Terrestrial > Soil > Wetlands > Peat | place: Sweden: Abisko, Stordalen... | reverse complement strand
GGTGCCGGCGGCGGGCGCATCCGGGCAGGCTACCGGGGTGGGTCACCACCGTGGGCCGGTCGGGGCCGGCCCCCTCCGGGCCCGGCGGCCCCGACGGCACGGTGTGCAATGCTCACCGCATGTCGGCGCCGTCCCCCTCCCCGCGCGACGGCAGCGGGCTGACGGTGGCCTTCGACGCCACGGCCCTGCTGTGGCAGCCGACCGGGATCGGGGTCTTCTGTGCCCGCACACTGGTGGCCCTGGCCGAACGGACCGATGTCGACGTGTCCGCCTTCGCCGTCAGCTGGCGCCGGAGGAGGAACCTCCCCCCGATGCTGCCGCCCGGCGTGTCCAGCCGGCAGCGGGCCATGCCGGCCCGCCCCCTCCACTGGGCCTGGTCCCGGGGCACCGTGCCCCCGGTGGACTGGTTCATCGGCGGCCACGACGTCGTGCACGGGACCAACTACGTCGTGCCCCCGACCCGGAGGGCGGCCCGGGTGGTGTCGGTCTACGACCTCACCGTCCTGCTCTACCCCGACCTCTGCCAGCCGGTGACCCTGACGTTCCCCACCTTCATCCGCAGGGCGGTGTCCGAAGGGGCCTGGGTCCACACCCCGTCGCACTTCATCGCCGAGCAGGTCGTCGCCGAGCTCGACGTCCCTCCCGAGCGGGTGCGTGCGGTCCACCTGGGAGTGCCGCCCTCACCGGCGGCGCCCGAGGGGGCTGCCCCGATCCAGGGCCTGACGCTCCCCGAGGGGTGCAGCCGGTACATCCTGGCCATCGGGACCATCGAGCCCCGGAAGGACTACCCGCTGCTCCTGGCGGCCTTCAGCCAACTGGCCGGACGCCACCGGGACGTCGCCCTGGTGATCGTGGGTGGGGACGGCTGGGGGGTGGAGCCCTTCCTGGCGTCGCTGGAGGCATCGCCGGTGCGTGACCGGGTCGTCCGTCCCGGCTACGTGGACGATGACACGCTCGGCACGGTCCTGCGGGGGGCCGCCGTCCTGGCCTTTCCGTCGGTCTACGAAGGGTTCGGATTCCCACCGCTCCAGGCCATGGCGGTCGGCGTCCCGGTGGTGACCACGCGGGTGGGGTCCATACCCGAGGTGGTGGGGGACGGGGCCGTGCTGGTGGAGTCGGGGGACCGGGACGGGCTCACCGCGGCGTTGGAGGGCGTGCTCGACGGCGGTCCCGAGGTCGAGGCGCTGATCGCCCGTGGCCGGCGGCGGAGTGCCCTGTTCACCTGGGAGGCCTGTGCCGAGGGGCTGACCGACCTCTACCGGCAGGCCGCCGAGTCCCGCCGCACCTGACCGGTCGGCGGTCGGCGTCGGGACCCGACTGCGTCAGCGGCCCGAGGAGGTGCCCAGGGCCTCGACGTAGACGGCCCGGGTGCCGGCGATGGTCCGTTCCCAGGTGAACTCGGCGGCCCGCTCCCGCCCCGCCGCGCCCAGGCCGGCGCGCTCCTCGGCCGACCCGAGCAGCTCGTCCAGGGCGGCCGTCCACGCCCTCCGGTCCCCCGGACCGACCAGGCGGGCCGCCCCACCGGTCACCTCACGCAGCGCCGGCACGTCCGAGCAGAGCACCGCCGTCCCCTGCACCATGGCCTCGAGAACCGGGAGGCCGAACCCCTCGTGCCGGCTCGGGAAGGCGAACACGTCGGCCCCGGCGTACAGGGCGCGCAGGGTGGCCTCGTCGACGGCACCCAGGATGCGCAGCCGGTCGCCCAGGCCCTCCACGTCCCGTCCGTCGATCTGGCCGCCCCCCAGCCATCCGGCCGGTCCCACCAGCACCAGCCGGGGTGCCGTCCCGTCCGCCGCCGGCACCAGCCGGGCGAACGCCGCCACCAGGGTGCCCACGTCCTTGCGGGGCTCGAGGCTCCCCACCCACAGGACGTAGGACGCGTCCGCCAGCCCGAGCCGGTCGAGCGTCCCGTCGACCTCGGACCGGTCGGCCACCGTGTGGTCCACCCCGTGGGGGACCACACGGAGCCGGTCGGCGGTGACCGGGGTGTGCTCGACGATCTCCTCGGCCGAGGCCCGCGTGGCCGTGATGATCAGGTCCGCCCGCCGGGCCGCCATGGCCACGCCGCGCTGGTGGAAGTGCCGGCCGCGGCGCGGGTACGTCTCGGGGAAGAGCGCGAAGGCGGCGTCGTGCACGGTGACCACGAGGGGCCGGTGGCCCCGGGGAGGGACGGCCGGATAGGGGGCGTGGACGAGGTCGACGTCGGCCAGGGCCTCCGATCGCCAGTCGAGGGGCGGGAGCCCCAGCCAGTGCCATGACTCGTAGAGGAGGGGGCGGGGCAGGCCCAGACGGACGGGCCGGGGCACGCCGGCCCGGTCGAGCCCGAAGAAGCGGTAGGCCGCCGTGATCTCCTCGTCCGAGTGGCGGGCGCAGAAGGGAACCACCTCGTCACCCGGTGTGAGCTGGGGAAACAACTCCACTAACCTCGCCGTGTACCGTCCCGAGCCCCCGGGGGCCCGAAACAGGAGCTGCTCCACATTGGCTGCGACGCGCACGAAAAGGATCCTCTCAGTTCATCCCGTGGCCGAGCGGGGCGGATCCGACTTCTGCCTGCTTCGCATCGTCCGCAGCCTGGCCGGTACCGGATGGGACTGCCACATTGCCATGCCCGGGCCGTCGCCGTTGGACGAGGAGTTCCGTGCCGCCGGGGCCACGCTGCACGTGGTGCCCATGCGCCGCATCACCCAGAGCGGCTCCCTCGGCTACTGGATCCGCTACGCCCTCGGCTGGCCCGTGGCCGAGGTGCGGCTGGCCGCGTTGGCCCGGCGGATCGACGCCGGCGTGATCCACTCCAACTCGTTGCACTGCTGGTACGGCTGGGCGGTGGCCCGCCTGCTCGGCCGGCCGCACGTGTGGCACGCCCGGGAGATCGTCATCCAGTCCGAGGCGGCCCTGCGGCTCGAGCGGTGGCTGTGCCGCCACTTCGCCTGGAAGGTGGTCGCCGCCTCCGGGGCCGTCGCCGCCCAGCTGGACGGGGCCGACGTCATCGTGATCCACGACATCCCCGACACCGAGGAGTTCTCCCCCGCCAATGCCGGCCGGTTCCGGGCCCGGGCCGGCATCGACGACGAGGCGCGGCTGGTGGGCGCGGCAGGTCGCTTCGACACCTGGAAGGGCTTCGACGTGCTCCTCGAGGCGGTGGGCGGGCTGCGGGCCCTGCGGCCCGACGTCGATGTGGTGGTGGCCGGGGGTCCGGTCGCCGGGAAGGAGGCCTACGCCGCGGGCCTGGCCGAACGGGCCGCCGGCCTGGACGGCGTGCACTGGATGGGGATGCGGACCGACATGCCCGACCTGCTGGCCGACCTCGACCTGTTCGTGCTGCCCTCCACGGGACCCGAGCCGTTCTCCAGCGTCCTGGCCGAAGCGCTCGCCAGCGGGGTGCCGGTGGTGGCCACCGACCACGGGGGCTCGCCCGAGATGCTCGCCGACCTCCCTCCGGGCTCCGGCCGCCTCGTCCCACCGGGGGACGCGCCGGCGCTGGCCGAGGCGGCCGCGGGACTGGTCCCCGCCGGCCCGTCGAGCCGGGCCGAGCGACAGGGCCGGGCCCCCATGGTGGTGAGCCAGGCCCTGACCTGGGACGAGCTCTTCGAGCGGGCCCGCACCACCCCCACCCCGCGCCGCGACGGGAGCCGACCCCCGGCGGTGCCGGAGGGCTAGATTCCCGTGGGCGGACCGGGGGAAGATCCGCCCCTCCCGGAGTCCTGAGTCGAGGAGATGCGTGGACAACGGCAGTGACAGGTCACGGGGGGCACGGGCCGTCTCGCGTCACCTGGTGCGTACCGGGGCCGTCCTGGTCACCTGCGGTGTGTTCGTGGCGCTGGTCGCCGTGGCGGTCAGCCGGCCCCCGGTGACGTCGTCGTCCACGGCGCGCCACGACACGGCGGACCGTGACGGTGCGCACCGGGCCGACCGCCCGACCGGGAACCCGACCGGCGCCACCGAGCCCTTCCTCGAGCCCGTCGACATGCTGGGGAACCAGACCGCGGCCCGGCCGGTGACGTACGAGGGTGCCGACGGCGTGGAGGCCGCGTGGGTCGTGGCCGAGAACGCGCGGCCGGGCACCACGTCCTGGGTGATCCCGCCCACCGTCACGCCCGGCCGGATCGCCGGATTCGCCAACCTCACCGATGCCAGCATCGGCGACACCGTGACGCTCTACGTCTCCACGGCCGCCCCCACCTTCCGGGTGGTCGCCTACCGGATGGGCTGGTACCAGGGCACCGGGGGGCGGCAGGTCTGGGCCTCGGCCGAGGTCCCCGGCGGGGTCCAGCCGGCCTGTCCGGTCACGCCGGGCGTCAACATGGTGAGCTGCGACAACTGGACGGCCACGCTGTCGTTCCCGGTCACGTCGGCCTTCGTCCAGGGCAACTACCTGTTGAAGCTGGTGGGCAGCGGGGGCCAGGAGGGCTATGTGCCCCTGACCGTCTCGGACCCCACCAGCACCGCCACCTACCTGGTGGTCAACCGGAGCTTCACCGAGCAGGGGTGGAACACCTACGGGGGCTTCTCGTTCTACCAGGGCACGGGTCCCTGCCCAGCGGGGACGCCGACGTATCCGGTGTGCAACCGGGCCCGGGTGGTCTCCTTCGACCGTCCCTACGACACGGGCAACGGGTCCTCCGACTTCCTCGGCGACGAGTTTCCGCTGGTCCAGTTCTGCGAGCGCTACGGCCTCGACGTGACCTACGTGAGCGACGTGTCCCTCGACGCCGATCCCCAGCTGGCCCTGCACCACCGGGTGATCCTGTCGCTCGGGCACGACGAGACGTGGTCGTACGCCGAGCGGGCGGCGGTCCAGATCGCCCACGACCACGGTGCCAACATCGTGTTCCTCGGCGCGGCCGCCGTGCTCCGGCACGTACGGATGCAGCCCTCGCCGCTCGGGCCCGAGCGCGAGGAGGTCAACTACCGCGACGCCACGGAGGACCCGCTGGACGGGCACGGCAGTCCCCTCCTGGTGACGGGCAACACCTGGGCCTCTCCCCCCACGGACTGGTCCGAGGTCCCCTTCGTGGGCGAGCTCTACAGCGGGTACCTGAGTGACGACACCAGCGTCCCCTTCGTCGTCTTCGACGCGTCGGCCTGGCCCTTCGCCGGAACCGGCCTGAAGGACGGCTCGGCCCTGGCCGGGGTCGTCCAGTCCGACGTCGACCACCTGGCGGCGCCGGCCTCGACGCCCGCGGACCTCGAGGTGCTCGGGCACTCGCCCATCCCCGACGCGCTCGTCTATACCAACCAGGGCTCCTGGGCCGGGGACTCCTACTCGGACATGACCTACTACACCGACCCCGTGGGCGGCGGCGGGGTGATCGACACGGGGACCGTCAACTGGATCCACGCCATGAGCCCGTGCCCGGCCACCGTCACCGACTGCCCGGCCACCGCCGTCCAGGAGATCACCGGCAACATCCTCCGGGTCTTCGGACGGGGACCCGCCGCCGACAGCCGGCCGTCGGTCGCCAACTGGCAGTCGGTCCAGCCCGCGGGCTCCTGAGTCGTCCCGGCCCGGGTGCACGCGCTGTCGGGGTGCTGGCTCCCGCGCCGAACCAGTAGGGTGAGCCGTCGTGCGCTCCCTCATCACCGGCGGTCGCGGCTTCGTGGGCACGTGGCTCGCCGATCATCTCCGTGCCATCGGTGACGACGTCGTCGCCATCGACCAGGAAGTCGAGATCACCGACGCCCCGGCCGTGCTGGCCGCGTTCTCCGACGCCCGGCCCGACGCGGTGTACCACCTGGCCGCCCTGACCCATGTCGGGCAGTCGTGGGACGAGCCCCTGCGGGTGCTCGAGGTCAACGTCATCGGCACCGGCGCCGTCCTGGCGGCCGCCCGACAGTGCGGCACCGATCCCACCGTGCTGGTGACCAGCTCGGCCGAGGTCTACGGGGCCGTCACCGACCCGGACCGCCTGCCCCTGACCGAGGAGTCCGAGACGGCTCCCCTCACGCCCTACGCCGCCAGCAAGCTGGCCGCCGAGGCCCTGGTCGCCCAGGCGTGGCTGGGGCACGGGCAGCGGGTCGTCACCGTCCGGCCCTTCAACCACATCGGGCCGGGCCAGACACCCAACTTCGCCGTGCCCGCCCTGGCCAAGCGCATCGTGGAGGCGGACGCCGCCGGTCGGGCCACCATCCCCGTGGGCAACCTCTCGGCGCGGCGGGACTTCACCGACGTGCGGGATGTGGTGCGGGCCTACCGCCTGCTCGTCGAGTCGGGCGATCCCGGAGCCGTCTACAACGTCTGCTCGGGCCGCGACGTGGCCATCCGGGACATCGCCGACACCCTGCTCGGCCTGGCCGGCACCAGCCTCGAGTTCGAGACGGACCCCACCCTCATGCGCCCGGTCGAGGTCCCTGTCCTGCGGGGGGATCCCACCCGGCTGGCCGGGGCCACCGGGTGGAAGCCGGAGATCCCGCTGGACCAGACCCTGGCCGACGTGCTCGCCTACTGGCGCGCCCAACTCGGCTGACCGACGCCGGTCGGGCGTGCCCGCGGTGAGCCGTGGGTGACGGCGCCGGGGGGTGAGCGGCGCTCGTGGTGACGCGGTTCGGCCCGCCGGAGGCGGGCCGAACCGGTGGACGTACCGTCCGAATGACGGGGGGGACCACCCGGCGGGGCGGTCCCGGGGTCAGGCGGCCGAGGGCCGTCGGCTCCGGATCTGCGAACGGGCCTCCTTGGCCTGGACGTGTGCCTGCTTGGCCAGGTCCCGGGCCTGCGCGGGCAGCCGGTCCTCCAGCGGTGCGACCGCTGACTCCAGGCGCTCCACGATCTCCTCGAACCGCTCCAACAGGCTCTCGACGGTGATGTCGACGCTGTGGAGCGCCCCGCTCAGGTCGGTGCGTACGGACGCCACCCGGCCCTCGAGGTCGACCTTGGGGTCGGCCAGACGCTTCATCAACTCCTGACGCTGGACCTGGAGCTGCTGGAACCCCAGCACGCCCGCTCCGATGACCACGTAGGTGGCGTCCTTGGCCACCGCGGTGGCGTCCTTGACGACCTTGGCCACGTCGGCGTTGATCTCGGGAAGCTTCACATTGGGCATCGTGACGTTGGGCATCGTGACGTTGGGCATGGTCATCTGCGGCTTCTTGATGGTGGGCATGGTGTTCTCCTTTGCCTGATCGACCGGGAGCACCCCGGTCGACGAACTGTCGGGGAAAGCGGTGTGGGCCCTGTCTGGGTGGCCCACGCCCGGCTTCCTCTGTATGCAAGTGTATCTCCTTTGTTAAACACTTGCAAGCACTCGGGGAGCGCCGCGGCGATCCCCCCGGTGACCAGGGGAGACACAACCGGGGCCCTCCGGCCCGATAGCCTCTGGCCCCTGATGGACACACTGGCACCGCCGGTCGTCGCCGTCGTCATCGCCCACGATCCCGGTCCGTGGTTCGAAGAGACGCTGGCGTCGCTCGCCTCGCAGGAGTACGCCGAGCTGTCGGTCCTGGTCCTCGACGCGGCCAGCGGGCACGACGTGGCCGCCCGGGTGGCGACGGTCCTCCCGTCCGCCTACGTCCGCCGGTTCGAGGAGAACCGGGGCTTCGGGGCCACCGTCAACGAGGTCCGCGAGATGGTGGACGGTGCCGCCTACTACCTGGTCTGCCACGACGACGTGGCCCTGTTCCCCGACACCGTCGCCCTCCTGGTCGAGGAGGCCTTCCGTTCCAATGCGGGGGTCGTGTCGCCCAAGGTGGTCAGCTGGGACGATCCCGAGCGCCTGATCCACGTGGGCATGTCGGTGGACAAGGCCGGCTCGGTGGTCGAGCGGGTCCAGCCCAACGAGATCGACCACGGGCAGCATGACGCGGTGCGTGACGTCTTCGTCGCTCCGGGTGGCGCCACCCTGGTCCGGGCCGACCTGTTCGAGGAGCTGGGGGGGTTCGACCCGGACATCGTGGCCATGGGCGAGGACCTCGACCTCTGTTGGCGCGCCCAGGTGGTCGGGGCCCGGATCATCGTCGCCCCCGATGCCCGGATCCGCCACCTCGAGGAGATGGCCTCCGGCGCCCGACCGATCACGCCCGGGCTCACCGGGGCGGGCTCCGACCAGGACGCCGACGAACCGGTCACCCTCCAGGAGCTGCAGCGCCGGCACGAGCTGCACGCCGTCCTCAAGTGCTACGGACCGTTCCATCTGGCGCGGGTCCTGCCCCAGGTGTTCGTGCTGGCCGTCGCCGAGGTCGTCGTGGCCGAGGCGGCCGGCAACCGAGTACGGGCTCGGGCGGTCGTGCGGGCCTGGCGGTGGAACCTGGCCCGGCTCAAGCCCATCCGGAGCCAGCGCAAGGTCCTGCAGGCCCGGCGCCGCCTGCCCGACAAGGAGATCAGGCTGCTCCAGATCGGCGGCAGCGCCCGCCTGGCGGCCTACGGGCGGCGCGTGTTCCAGTACGGGTTCCACGGTGCCCACGCGGACGAGCTGGCGGCGTTGGACGAGGGTGCCGTGGCGGCGGCGCGCCACGCCGGCACCCCCGAACCGGCCACCGGCCACGTCAGCGGGCGCGTGCGGGCGGCGACCTGGATCGTGGCGGCACTCATCGTCCTCATCGGCTGCCGCGGCATCATCGGCGGGCGCCTGCCCGCCATCGGCCAGTTCACGCCCTTCCCGGGCTGGACGGCCATGTGGTCCCAGTTCCTCGGGGGGTGGCATCCGTCCGGGGTGGGGACGACAGCCCCGGCCACCCCCGCGCTCGCCCTCATCGGCGTGGTGGGCACCGTGCTGGTCGGGGCCATGGGTCTGACCCAGAAGGTCCTGGTCTTCGGGTGCATCCCCGTCGGGGTGTGGGGAACGGTCCGGCTCCTGCGGCCCTTCGGCTCGAGGCGGGCATCCATGATCGCCGGCCTGGCTTATCTGGCCATGGCCCTCCCGTACAACGCGCTGGCCCTGGGGCGCTGGGGGGCGCTGGTGGTCTACGCCGGGACGCCCTGGGTCCTGGCCCGGCTGTTCCGGGCCACGGGCACGGCGCCGTTCGGGCCCACCCGTCCCGACGGACACCGCACCCCGACCCTGCGGGACATGGTGGCCCTCGGCCTGATCGAGGCGGTGCTGGTGTCCTTCGTTCCGGCCGCGGCCATCGTGGTGGTGGTGGTGGCGCTGGCTCTGGTGCTGTCGTCCTCCCTGGGCGGCGACTGGCGGTCGACGCGGGGTGCGCTGGTCCTGGCCGGTGGCTCCACCCTGGTGACGGTGGTCCTCTGCCTGCCGTGGCTGATCGGTGTGCTCTGGGCAGGGTCCGGCGCCGTGTCCGTCTTCGGGATCCCGGTGCCGGCGTCGGAGGCCGCCTCGTGGGGGTCGCTCCTGCGGTTCGCCGGCGGCCCCATCGGGGACTCCCCCCTGGCCTGGGGGTTCGCCGTGGCCGCCCTGGTGCCGTTGGCCCTGGCCCGGGGCGAGCGGTTCCGCTGGGCCGTCCGCCTGTGGTCGATCGCACTGGTCCTCTGGGTGGTCGCCTGGGTCGAGGGCCGCGGATGGACCGGCAGCCTGGCCATCGACCCGCTGGTGCTGCTGGTGCCGGCCGCGGTGGCCACGGCGTCCTCCATCGGCCTGGGCATCGCCGCCTTCGAGGAGGACCTGCGCGCCGCCGAGTTCGGGTGGCGCCAGCTGGTGGTGGTGCTGGCCGCCGCCATGGTGGCGCTGGGATCGCTGCCGACGCTGATCTCGGCGCTGCCGGGGCGGTTCGACGTGCCCACCAACGACTTCGGCCAGTCGGTGGCCTGGATGCCGTCCCGGGCTGCCGCCGGGGCCTTCCGCGTCCTCTGGCTCGGTGACGCCCGGGCCCTCAACCAGGGCTCGTGGTCAGCCGGTGACGGGCTGGCCTACGCCACGTCCGAGGATGGCGCGCCTGACGCCCGCTGGCTGTGGAACGCCGCCGGGCCCGGCCCGGCCGCCGGCCTCGCCGACGCGGTCGACCTGGCCGTGACCGACCGGACCGACCAGCTCGGCCGGATGCTGGCGCCCGCCGGTGTCCGGTACGTGGTCCTGGTGACCTCGCTGGCCCCGGAGATCAGCGGCGAGCAGAGCCCCCAGGAGTACCCCGTCCCGGCCGGGCTGGCCCCGGCCCTGGCCGCCCAGCTGGACCTCCAGACCGTCGTGTCGGGCACCGGGATCACCGTCTACGACAACACCTCGTGGATCCCCGAGCGGGCCGTCGTGCCCGGCCACGGTGCGGTGGCCACCGCCCCCTCGGACCCCGGTGCGCTGGCCGGGACCCCGGGTGCCCCCATCGTCGCCGGGGCAGAGGCGGCCCTGCCGGGCCCGGCCGGGGCGCGCTCCTACCGGGGTGAGCTCCCGGTGGGGACGGTGCTCGCCGCCCTGGCCCCGGCCGGACGGTGGGACCTGGTCGGGCCCACCGGCACGTCGGCGCCCCGCTCGGCCTCGTTCGGCTGGGCGGCCCGCTACCGGTCCGACGCCGCCGGCACGTCCACGCTCCACTACGACGGCGGGGTCCTGACGCCGCTGGCCTGGCTGTACTGGGTGGTCGCCTGGCTGGGGGCGGTGGCCCTGCTCCTCGGCCGGCGCCTGCGGGCGGTCTGGGCCCCGGTCCGGACCCGCCGGTGGCTCCGCCGGGATGGCCGCCCCACGACGTCCGACCCAGTGCCGGACCCGACCGAGGTGGTGCCGGAGCCCGCTGCGGTGGCGCAGGACGCGGAGCCAGCCACAGCCGGGGGCACCGACCGGGCCTCGGGCGGTGGCCTCGAACGCCCCGCCGGGTCGGCGTCATGACCGGCCCGGTCGAGCCCGTGCCCGAGCGCCGCTCCGGGCCCCGCTCGCCGGAGGACTCGGACCACCCGGTGCTGGTGGCCGGCCGAGCCCGGCGGGCCACCATCCACGCCGTCCGTCTGCGTTGGGTGGCCGTGGCCGTCGTGGTGGCCACCGTGGTGGTGGTGGGGGTCATCGGCGCCGTGCTTCCCCTCTCCACCGCCTCACCGGCACCGACCACGGCCGACGCCGTGGTCGTGCCCCCGGCCGGCGCGTACTCCTCGTCCGCCTTCTGCCCGACCGGGGCGGACAACTCGAATGCCACCATCTATCTGACCAACTCGTCGTCGGCCACCGTCGACGGGGTCATGACCTCCATCGGCCAGGCCGGCGCGTCCGGCTCGGTGCCGACGGTCCACCAGGCCGTCTCGGTGCCGGCGCGCGGCACCGCCGCCGTCGATCCCAAACAGGGCCTGCCGGCCGGGGACACCGCCACCTCCTTCGTCTTCGACGGCGGGGGAGTGGTGGCCGACCAGGTCGTCAGCGCAGGGGGCAGCTGGAGCACGGCCCCGTGTGCCACCCAGACCTCGCCCCAGTGGTCGTTCGCCGGGGGCTCCACCCAGACCGGCAACTCGCTGTCCCTCAGCCTCCTCAACCCGTCCTCGACCGACGCAGTGGTCGACGTCTCGTTCCTCACCGGGGCCGGTCGGGTGACCCCCCAGCCCTACCAGGGCCTGGTGGTGCCGGCGGGCCAGCTGGTGGTGGAGGACCTCGGCTCGTACGTCCAGAGCGCCTCGGCCATCGCCACCTTCGTGGTGGCCCAGTCGGGCACGGTGGTGGCCGGCGAGTTCCAGCAGTGGTCGTCGGGGGCGACCGGGGGCCTCGCCCTCCAGCTGGGCGCACCGGCGCTCTCGGACACCTGGCGGTTCGCCCAGACCACCGTGGCGTCCACGACCTCGGTGGACTTCACCCTGGCCAACCCGGCGGACGCGCCCGTCGACACCACCGTCCTCGTGGGGCTGTCCTCGGGCCGCGTGGTGCCCCAGCAGGTGGTGGTCCCCCCGGAGGCCACACAGGTCTTCGAGGCGTCCTCGTCGTCGGGGCTGCCCCGATCCGTGCCGTGCTCGGTGACGTTCGAGTCGACCGGCCCGCTGGTGGTGGGGCGCTCGGTGCTGGCCACGTCGGCGTCCTCGCCCCCGGTGTGGGGGGCGTCGGGCGGCACCGTCACCGCGGCCGATGACTGGGTGGTGCCCGGACCGGGGGGGCCCGACGCCCCCGGTGTCGCCGGCGCCACCGTGGCCAGCCTGGCCCTGGCCAATCCCGGCCCGGCCGCGGCCCGGATCCGCGTGGCGGTGCTGGGCACGGACCGGACGGTGGCCGTGGTGACCGTCGGCCCGGGCCGGGTCGCCGTGCTCGGGCCGACGGTCGTCGGTGGGCTGGACGTCCTCACCGTGACGGCCGGTGCGCCGGTCGTCGTCGAGGAGGACAGTGACCCGACGGGGGCGCCGGGCGTGGTGTCGTCCACCGGGTTCCCGCTGGCCGGCTGAGCCACCGGGAGCGCCACCGGGAGCGCCACCGGCGGCGAGACCGGGACAGCCCCATCCCGGCCGCCCCGGCCCGGTGCCGCGGCCATCGGTCGGTCCCGGCTCCGGACCGCCCCGCTGTGTACTCTGAGCCCCTACGGCGGAAGGAGTTCCCATGAGCATGCGAGCGGTCCCTCGGCGGGCATCCCGGATAGCGGCCGGGGGTGCGGGGGCCCCGGTGCCGAGACGGCGGCGGTCCCGGCTCCTCCGGACGGTCCTGGTGCCGGTCCTGGCGGTGGCGGCAACCGGCCTCCTCGGCGTGGTCGGAGCGACGGTGACCGCCGCTCCCGCCGTGGCCCAACCGGCTGACGGCCAGATCACCGGCACCGTGGTGGTGAGCGGTGCGCCGGCCGGTTTCGAGGGCGAGGTCGGCGTGGTGGCCTGCCCGAGCACGGTCCGTCCCACCGGCCTGTGCGCTGATCCGCTCTACGCCGTCTCGGGATCGGGGGGGACCTACACGCTGTCCCTGTCGCCGGGGAACTGGCAGATCAACACCTTCTACTCGGTGGGCTACCAGGGGGGCTCCTACGTCGGCCGGCCCCGTGAGGTCACCATCGCCCCGGGTGCGGTGGTGCGGCTCAACATCCGCGTCCGCTACCAGGTGCCGAGCACCGTCCAGGGCACGGCCACCGTCACCGGCGTCCCGAGCCAGGTGGGCCTGGTCCAGACCGAGGTGACGGCCTGCCCGCTGGACTCGCCGATGGTCGACGGCGTTCCCGGTCCCCTGTGTGCCACCGACTACCTGTCCGGCACCGACCAGTACTCGATCCCCACCCTGTCCAAGGGCACCTGGCTGCTCTACGTGGGGTACTACACCATCCTCGGCTCGTTCACGGCGCCGACCCCGACCACGGTGGTCCTGAGGGCGGGGGCCACGGCCACCGAGGACCTCGCCATCCCGTACCAGACGCCCTCCGAGGCCCTGGTGGAGGGCACCGTGACCATCACCGGGGCGCCGGCGGGGTTCACGGCCGAGGCGGGTGTGGGCGGATGCCCGGCGGGCGGACCGGCGGCGCCGTGCCCCGACCCCCAGTACACGCTGTCCGACGTCGGTGACACCTATCAGCTGGTGCTCCCGGCCGGGCCGTGGGACCTGGCCGGCTTCTACGAGCTCCAGTTCTTCGGGGGACAGTTCCTCAGCGCCGTCCAACCCGTCGACCTGGCCCCGGGGAGCATCGTGGACCTCAATTTCACCGTTCCTTACGCCCCACCCGCCACGGTCAGGGCCACCGTGACGGTGACCGGTCTCCCGGCCGGCCAGATCCTCGAGGACACCCTCCTCTACGCCTGCCCGGCCGACTCGCCCTACGACGGGACCGTGCTCCCCATCGAGTGCGTCACCGGCTACAGCCAGTCGGGACCGGTCGTCATCAACACCCTCCCGGCCGGGACGTGGCTCCTCTACCCGGGCTTCTACTCGTCCTCGGGACTCCAGGTGGTGGGGACGACCCCGGTCACGGTCAAGCTGAAGGCCGGCCACACCCGGCGGGTCGACCTGGACATCGGCTACTAGTCCCCGGGTGGCCGACGTCCCACCCGGGTACCTGGCCGCCAACACCGCCTGGTGGGAGAGCCGTCGTGCCGATCAGCTGGCACTGGCCCATCGGCAGTGGGCGGCGGCCGAGCCGAGCTGGGGGGTCTTCGGCGTCCCCGAGTCGGAGGCCCGGATCCTGCCGGACGACGTCGACGGCGCCGACGTGGTGGAGCTCGGGTGCGGGACCGCCTACGTGTCGGCGTGGCTGGCCCGCCGGGGTGCACGTCCGGTCGGGATCGATCCCACCCCGGGCCAGCTGGCCATCGCCCGGCGGTGCCAGGCCGACTTCGCGCTCGGATTCCCGCTGGTCCGGGCGGCCGCCGAGCAGGTGCCGTTGGCCGATGGGCGGTTCGACCTGGCCGTCAGCGAGTACGGCGCAGCCATCTGGGCCGACCCGTACCGGTGGATCCCCGAGGCGGCCCGCCTGCTGCGATCCGGCGGCCGGCTGGTCTTCCTGGGCACCAGCACCCTGCTGACGCTGTGCCTCCCCGACGTGGACGGACCTCCAGCCGGCGACCGCCTCCGGCGCGACCACTTCGGCATGCACCGGTTCGAATGGCCCGATGAGCCCACCGTCGAGTTCCATCTGGGCCACGGGGACTGGATCCGGCTCTTCCGGTCCAGCGGCTTCGAGGTCGAGGACCTGATCGAGCTGCGGCCGGCGGCCGGTGCGGGGACCGGCTACTCGTTCGTCACCTCGGAGTGGGCGCGCCGCTGGCCCGGCGAGGAGGCCTGGGTGCTGCGCCGGGCGGGGGGTCCCTAGCGCGAGGTGGGAGGAGGCGGTGGCGGCGGCCACGGGGCCTGCGTGGGCCAGTGGCCCGGTGCCGGCTGGGCCGGCAGCGGCGAGGGTGCCTGGGGCCAGTGCCCGGCAGGAGGGGGAGGCGGGGGCCAGGGCTCGGCCCGTCCGTCGGCGCCCGGCGCCCCGGGCTCGGCCGGCTGCGTCGATCCCGGGTTGGGCTGGTCGGTGGCCCGGCTGGCACCGGAGACGCCGGAGTTGACGCCCGGCTCGGCGTCGGCGGGCCGGGATCCCCCGACCGGGGCGGCCCCGGCCGGTCCACCGGCGGTCCCGTCGGCGGTCCCGTCGAGGGGCTCGGGTGGGCCGTCGGCGTTCTCGGACCCGGTGGGGCCGTGCTGGGAGGCCACGAAGATCGGGGGCACCGTCTTGACGCCGTGCTCGTGCACGGGCTTCCCGTAGGCCGTGTCGACCAGGCGGCCCACCGTCTCGCCGTCGATGGTCTCCTCGTCCAGGAGGGCACGGGCCACCGCGTCGAGACCACCGCGATGACGGGCCAGCACCTCGAGGGCACGCTGCTCCTGCTCCCTCAGGATGATCTCGACCTCGTCGTCGATGATCTGGCTGGTGTGCTCCGAGTAGTCCCGCGTGTGCATGAGGTCCTCGCCCAGGAACACCTGGCCCTGGGATCCCCAGGCCATCGGGCCGATCTTGTCGCTCATGCCCCACTCGCGCACCATCTTGCGGGCCAGCTCGGTGTTCCCCACCAGGTCGTTGCTGGCACCGGTGGAGAGGTCGCCGTAGACCAGGAGCTCCGCCGCCCGGCCGCCCATGCGCACGGCCAGCGAGTCCTCGATGTGCTGGCGGGGATGGATGTGCCGCTCCTCCATGGGGAGCTGCATGGTCACGCCCAACGCCATGCCGGTGGGCAGGATGGTCACCTTGTGGACCGGGTCGGCCTCGGGGAGCACGTAGGCCAGGACGGCGTGGCCGCCCTCGTGGAAGGCCACCCGCTCCTTCTCCGCTCCGGACAGGACCAGGCTCTCGCGGCGCTGGCCCATCAGGACGCGGTCACGGGAGGCCTCGAAGTCGACGTTCTGGATGACCTTGGAACCGCGCCGCACGGCGTGCAGGGCGGCCTCGTTGACCAGGTTGGCCAGGTCCGCCCCACTCATCCCCGGTGTGCCCCGGGCCACCGTGCCGAGGTCGACGGTGGGGTCGACCCGCTTGTCCTTGCAGTGGACCTGGAGGATGGGCAGCCGTTCGTCGAGGTCGGGGAGCGGCACCACGATCTGACGGTCGAAGCGACCGGGCCGCAGGATGGCGGCATCGAGGATGTCCGGCCGGTTGGTGGCCGCCATGACCACGATGCCCTCGGTGGGATCGAAGCCGTCCATCTCCGACAGCATCTGGTTGAGGGTCTGCTCCCGCTCGTCGTGGCCTCCCCCGAGGCCCGCCCCGCGCTTGCGGCCGATGGAGTCGATCTCGTCGATGAACACGATGGCCGGGGCCTGCTTGCGGGCCGTGGCGAAGAGGTCCCGCACCCGGCTGGCGCCCACCCCAACGAACATCTCCATGAAGTCGGAGCCGCTGACCGACATGAACGGCACGCCAGCCTCGCCGGCGACGGCCCGGGCCAGGAGGGTCTTGCCCGTGCCGGGCGGGCCCACCAGCAGGATGCCCTTGGGGATGCGGGCCCCGATCTCCTTGAACCGCGCCGGGGTCTTGAGGAAGTCCACCACCTCGCTGATCTCGAGCTTGACGCCGTCGTACCCGGCCACGTCGTCGAAGGTGGTCGAGGGCCGCTCGGTCGAGTAGAGCTTGGCCTTGGAGCGGCCGATGGACATGATGCTTCCCATTTGCCCCTGGGCCTTTCTGCTGATGTAGAAGAAGATGCCGCCCAGGATGGCGAACGGCAGCACCCACTCCAACAGGATGCCCAGCAGGGGGTTGGTCGTCCCTGACACCAGGTGGTAGTTGGAGCCCAGCGGCTTCAGCGCGGTGAGCTCGGAGTCCACGACCGGATTGGGGCCCTGGGCGGTGAAGGTCCCGCCGTCCTTCAGGTCGCCGGTGATGACCCCGGTCGACTGGTTCACGGTGGCGTTCTTGATCTTGCCGCCCTGGATGTCGGAGAGGAACGAGTTGTACTGGAGCGTGTTGGTGGTGCTCTTGTGCACCAGCGACGGCACGATGAACACGGCGAGCACCGCCACCAGGATCACCACATAGACGAGCATGCGGTTCTTGTTCTGGCCCGGCGTTTCCTGGCCGGGTCCTCCGGTCGCCGGGGGGCCACCGGGCACGTTGGGGTTGGGCGGAGTCACCTCTCCATGCTATGCGCAGCGGCGGCGCTCTGAGGCATCGGGACCCTGCCCGAGGGGGGTCGGGCCCGGTCGCGCTACGTGCGGGGACCCGCCCCTCGGTAACGTGGCAGCGTGATCGAGCGGTCCGAACACGGCGCGGACCCTCGCGCCGCCTCTGGCGGGGTTCCCGTGGGCGACTCCGCACCGGGCCCGGGCAGCCCGGTGCCACCGCCCCCCCGGTGGGCGCCGCCGCCACCCCCGTGGGCGCCGCCCCCCGCCGGGGACCCTCCCCCTAGGGGCACGGTGGGCACGGTGGCGCCGGGCGGGCCCGACGGGCCCGACGTGTCACTCGGGAGGCAGCTCGCCGCCGGGGCCGCTCCGGACACCAGGGCCTCGGCCTGGACCTGGCTGCTCTTCGCCGCCCTCGGGTTCCTCGGTGGGCAGGTCCTGGCCGGGATCTTCGCCGTGGTGGCCGCCGCCCTCAGTGGCGACTCCACCTCACTCACCGCCATCGCCAAGCTGAGTGAGCCGCCGACCTGGTACATCGTCTCCACCCTGCTCGGTCTGTGGGGAGGGTTCTTCGGTTCGGCCTGGCTGGCCACCGGGGTGCGGGGCACGAAGAGCTTCCGGCGCGACCTGGGCCTCCGCTTCCGCTGGATCGACCTGATCGGGATCCCCATCGGCATCGGCGGCCAGTTCCTGGTGGCGCTGATGTACATCCCGATCTCCCACCATGTCCACGACTTCAACCAGCGTTTCGACGCCCCCAGCCAGAAGCTGACCGGCGGCTCCCACGGCGCGTCCTTCATCGTCATCGCCGTGTTCACCGTGGTGGGTGCCCCCTTCTTCGAGGAGCTGTTCTTCCGTGGCGTCCTGCTGCGGTCGCTGGCCCGGTTGTTCGGGACGTTCGGGAGGTGGGTGGGCCCGACCCTGGCCGTGCTCGTGACCGGCCTGCTGTTCGGCCTGGCCCACGCCGAGTCCCTGCAGCTCCTGGGCCTGGCCACCTTCGGCGTGATCCTCTCCCTCGTCTCCTACCGGACGGGCCGCCTGGGGATGGACATGGTGGCCCACGCCTCGTTCAACCTGGTGGCGGTCATCGCCTCCGCCGTGGTCCTCCCGCTGTCGACCGCCCACGGGACCTGGTTCTGAGATGACCGCGCCCGTCGAGGTGGCCCCCGACCGGGCCGCCCTCCCCACCTCATCGGCCCGCCCTCCTGGTGGGGACGGCTCCTTCGTCCGACGGATGACCCGGCGGTCGTCGTGGCCGGCCTGGTCCAACCTGGTGGTGGTGCTCGGGGTGACCCTGGTGGCCCTCAGCCAGCTGCACCCCTCCCTGCTGGTGGCCAATACCACCACCGCCGGTGGCGACACCGGCGCCCACGTGATGCTGCCGGCCTTCTTGAAGTCCCACCTGTTGCACCACGGCCAGCTGACGGGATGGGATCCCGACTGGTACGACGGCTTCCCCCTGTACACCTTCTACTTCCCGCTGCCGGGCCTCATCACCGTCCTGTTCAACGTGGTGATGCCCTACAACGTGGCCTTCAAGTTCGTCACGGTGCTGGGAACGCTGACCCTGCCCGTCTGCACCTGGGCCTTCGCCCGCATGGCCGGTCTGCGGGACCCGGCCCCGGCCTGCCTGTCCGCTGCCACCCTGGGCTTCCTCTTCGAGCCCAGCTTCACCATCTACGGCGGCAACATCCTGTCCACGCTGGCCGGCGAGTTCTCCTTCTCGTTGAGCCTGTCCGTGGCCATGCTGTTCCTCGGCGTGGTGGCCCTGGGCCTCCGCACCGGCCGCTACCGGTCCCTGGCCGCCGTGCTCTTCGCCGTCACACTCCTGTGTCACCTCCTGCCGGCCCTATTCGCTGCGGCCGGTGCCGTCGTGCTCCTCCTGCTCGACGCCGATGTGGTCCGTGGGGTGCGACGGGGCATCGCCGGTGCCGTGGCCCGGCGCCGCTGGTCGAAGCGTCTGGCCTGGTCGGTGGTGGCGGGCGCCATCGGGCTCGGGCTCACCGCCTGGTGGCTCATCCCCTTCGGCGCCGAGCAGGCGTACACCACCAACATGGGGTACACCAAGGTGCTCGGCTTCCCCCATCTGCTCTTCCCGGGCTCGGCCCGCTGGGTCCTGGCCGCCGACGGGGTCGGCCTGGTGGCCATGGTCCTCCGTCGGAACCGGGTGGCCCTGTTCATCGCCATCATGGCGGGGATCTCGGCCGCAGCCGTCTGCCTCGACCCCGCCAACAAGCTGTACAACGCTCGCTTCCTCCCGTTCTGGTTCCTGTGCCTGTACCTCCTGGCCGGGTACGCCCTGGCCGAGACGGTCGCCGCCGCCGCCCGTTGGAACCGACGCCGCCGGCTGGAGCTGTGGGTGTCGGTCGTCCGTGAGCGGCTGGTCACCGCCCAGGGGATGGCGTGGCGGCCCGGCGACCGGATCAGCCGGTTCCGGCGGCCGACGCCCGATGCCAACGCGCCGGGCTCCGTGGTCGGGCCCCTCATCGCCCTCGCCGCGGTGTGCCTGGCCGTGGTCCCGCCCCTCATCCTCCCGGCCACGACCCTGAGCGCGGTCGGCGTGACTGTGGGCGCGGACCAGCCCAGCGCCTGGGCGGAGTGGAACTACTCGGGCTACCAGGAGAAGCCCGACTACGCCGAGTACCACGCCGTCATCCAGATGATGGCGAGCGTGGGTGCCCAGGACGGGTGCGGCCGGGCCATGTGGGAGTACGACCCGTCGGAGAACCGCTTCGGCACCACCATGTCGCTGATGTTGCTGCCCTACTGGACCAACGGCTGCGTCGACTCCATGGAGGGTCTGCTGTTCGAGTCGGCGTCCACCACGCCCTTCCATTTCATCAACCAGAACGAGCTCTCGGTCAATCCCTCCGACGCCGTCGTGGGCCTCGCCTACGGCGGCCTGAACGTCCCGCTCGGGATCGAGCACCTCCAGCAGCTGGGCGTGCGGTACTTCCTGGCCGCGTCCACCACCGTCGAGCAGGCCGCGGCCGCCGACCCCGACCTGGTCCAGTTGGCCTCCACCGGGCCCTGGGACACCAGCTACAACGGGGAGGCCCTGGACACCACCTGGAAGGTCTACGAGGTGAAGCAGTCCCCGCTGGTGGAGCCGTTGGTCGACCAGCCGGTGGTCTGGGACGACGTGACCCCGACCCAGTCCAGCTGGCTGAACCCCGCCGTCAGCTGGTACGACGACCCGGCCCGGTGGAACGTCGTGCCGGCCGCCGGGGGCCCCTCGGGCTGGGCCCGCATCCCGGCCAGCGACACCCATCCCCCCGCGGTGGCCGAGCCGAAGACGACGGTGTCCGACGTGTCCCAGACCGACAGCTCGGTCGCGTTCCACGTGAGCCGCATCGGCACGCCCGTCGAGGTCAAGGTGTCGTACTTCCCCAACTGGACGGCGTCGGGTGCCGACGGACCCTGGCGGGTGGCGCCCAACCTGATGGTGGTGGTTCCCACCAGCCACGACGTGACCCTCGACTACTCGTCGACGGCCTCCTCCCGGCTCGGTGAGCTCATCTCCCTGGCCGCCCTGGTGGCCGCCGTCGGGCTGGCCGTGGCGGCCCGGAGGGCGCGGCGGCGCCGGTCCGGGCTGACCCGCTCCGGGCCCGGGTCGCCGTGAGTCCGGATGTGACCACCCGGACGCTCGGGATGTTCCCCCTCTCGACGGTCTTCTACCCGTTCGGCCTGCTGCCCCTGCACGTCTTCGAGGAGCGGTACCAGACGCTGATGTCCGACTGCATCGACGGTGACGGCGAGTTCGGCGTGGTGCTGATCGCCCGGGGGTCCGAGGTCGGTGGCGGCGACCAGCGGGTCGATGTCGGCACGGTGGCCCGGATCGACCAGGTCGGGGAGATCGAGGACGGCCGGTTGCTGGTCGTGGCCCACGGGACCGGACGGCTGCGGGTCACCTCGTGGCTGCCGGACGATCCCTACCCCCGGGCCGAGGTGGAGGAGTATCCGCTGCTGGCCGGCGCGACCGATGCCGAGGCGGTCGGCCCGGCGGAGCTGGCCGTCCGCCGGCTCCGGTCGCTCCTGTCCGAGCTGGGCGACGTGCCGGCCCTGCCCCACGATCTGGACCTGTCCGGCGGGCCCGGGTCGGCGGCCTGGCGCCTGTGCGACCTGGCACCGCTGAACCTGATCGACCGTCAGCAGCTTCTGGCGTCGGCGACCGTCGAGGGCCAGATGCAGCTCCTGACGCAACTGTGCGACGCCATGGCCGAGGACGTCATCGGACTGCTGTCCGGCGGGCCCGGCGACTGACGCCCGTTCACACCGACACGTCCGCCGGTCGCCGAGCGCCGGGTCAGGGCACCTCCCGGGCCACCAGGAACTGGGTCATGCCGGCGGCGATGCCTTGGGCTGCCTGCTGGCGCCACTGGGGGTCGGTGATGCGGGCGGCGTCGGTCGGATTCTGCATGTTGGCGCACTCGATCAGCACCTTGGGCACCGTGCTCAGGTTGAGGCCGCCCAGGTTGTTGCGGACGTCGATGCCCTGCGTGCCCGAGTAGTCGGAGGGAGGCTCGCCGGTCTGGGTGATGAAGCTGTTGCGGACATCGGCAGCCAGCTGGTCGGAGGCCGGCACGATGGCCGTGTTGTCGCTGATGGAGCTCACCACCGGTGCCGGCGCGATGACGTCGAACCCGCGGCCGCTCACCGGCCCTCCGTCGGCATGGATGGAGATGGCCGCATCGGCGTGCGCGTTGTTGCCGATGGCGGCCCGCACGTTGACGCAGGGGCCCACCCCGACGTCGTTTGACCGGGTCAGGACCACAGTGGCTCCTTCGGCGGTGAGCAGGGCCCGCAGGCGGATGGCCACGTCGAAATTGAAGGCGTGCTCGGGATAGCCGCTCGCCGTCTCGCTCCCCGCCGTGTCACACGATTCGGTGAAGCCGCCGCCGTCGATGGGCTGGTTGATGAAGGACGGGTCGGCGCCGTTGCCGCCGTCGTGGCCCGGATCGACGGCCACGACCTCACCGGCCAGCGGCGCCACGGACACCCCGCCCGAGACGGGCGCCCCGCCGAAGGGGGTGATCGATCCGTCCGACGAGACCACCCGGTACCCGCCCGAGGGGCCGAGGGAGAGGCCCACCGCGGCGCGCTTCAGGGAGCCCGCTGCCGAGCCCTCGAAGGGTGTGCCGAAGGCGAACACCCCGCCATCGCCGGCCACCAACCAGTAGCCACCGGTCGGTCCCGGCTGCATCCCCACCACCGGCGAGGCCAGGGCGATGCCGCCGGTCGACCCGGCGAACCGGGCGTCCCCGAACGAGAACACCCCGCCGTCCGAGGCCACCAGCCAGTACCCGCCGCCGCCCGGCGTCGCCGCCATGCCCACCACGGGTCGGTTGAGCCTCGTGCCCCCGGTCGATCCCTCGAAGCGGGCGTCCCCGAACGAGAACACCCCGCCGTCCGAGGCCACCAGCCAGTAGCCCTTGCCGTCGGCGGTCGCCGACATCCCCACGATGGGCCGGTCGAGGGGCCGTCCGCCCATCGACCCGTAGAACCCGGCGTCCCCGTAGGCGAACACCCCGCCGTCCGAGGCCACCATCCAGTAGCCCCCGCCGTCCGGTGTGGCTGCCGTGCCGACGATCGGCCGCACGAGTGGGAGCGCCCCGGCCGAGCCGAAGAACGGTGCGTCGAAGCTGAAGACCCCGCCGTTGGAGGCGACCATCCAGTAGCCGCCGGTGGTGTCGTCGCTCGCCACCCCGACGATGAGGTGCAGGCTGGTGGGCTGGTCCACTACCCGGGCGGACGCCGGACGCTCCGAGGGGCCGGCGGCGGCCCGGCTCGACCGATCGACCGACGCTCCGGACGGTCCGCCCGGTGTCCCCAGCACGGCGACCGCCGCACCCAGGATGGCCAGGACGGAGACGATGGCGACAACCGTCCTCCGGGCCCACGGCTCCTGCGTCACTGCCGGCACCCGTCGATCCTGTCACAGCCGGCGGCCCACCGTGCCCGCCCGCCGTGCCGGTCCGGCGTGCCGGTCCGCCGCGCCGGTCCGCCGCGCCACCCGCCGGTGCCGTCTCGGTGACCCAGGGCAACATATGGATGTCAGGTAATTCTGAAAACCGATGGCGACGGGAGGGGTCCCCGCGCCGGGGCGCCCCGGGCCCGACCCCCACCGCCCGGGGCCCGACCCCCACCGGCCGGGAGAGCGCCGACGCC